>Ga0180435_10000490_pt1 | contig 41646 bp, 32 predicted proteins | sample SS_ome_3_FD_132467 | JGI IMG/M metagenome (GOLD analysis project Ga0180435, IMG submission 132467) | Hypersaline lake sediment archaeal communities from the Salton Sea, California, USA - SS_3_S_1 metaG | ecosystem: Environmental > Aquatic > Non-marine Saline and Alkaline > Hypersaline >... | reverse complement strand
GGGGGAATGGGGGGGAGAAACACCTGCCTCGACTGTCATATCCTGACTTTCCCCTGCCATATCGCCAGTCTGCCCGTAGCAATCAACCTTGATTGCTGTGTCTTCAGGCATAAGACCGCGGTGCTATAGAAAAGATGAACTTCTGAGGGGGAAGAAAACGCCAGAAGTTCAAAACAGGTAGACGGGGGGGGAACTAATCCGTCCGACAAGTCAGACCTGTCGGACTCGTCCGACATTATAGCCAGACTATAGACAATGAAAAAAGACCGGATAACAACCGATTTTCTGGTTATCGGCAGTGGCCTGGCCGGATTGAGTTTTTCCCTGAAGACAGCCGGTGCCGGATCGATCGCCCTGGTCACCAAACAGGATATATCCGAGTCCAGCAGCCGCTACGCCCAGGGCGGCATCGCCGCGGTCACCGACCGGGATGATTCCTTCAAAGATCATATCCGGGATACCATCATAGCCGGGGATGGCCTCTGCCGGAAGGATGTAGTTGAGATGGTGGTCAACTATGCTCCTGATCGGATCCGGGAATTGGTAAGCCTGGGGGTAAAATTCACCCGAAGCCAGAATGATCGGAGAGAATACGACCTGGGTATGGAAGGGGGGCACTCAAAAAGACGGGTTCTTCACGCCGCCGATCAGACCGGAGCGGAGATAGAAAAGTGCCTGGTCGAGGCAGTCCGTAGTGATCGTCGGATAAAGGTTTATGAATATCATATCGCGGTGAATCTAATTATTAGCCCGGATCCGAAGACCGGCCAACAGAGATGCCATGGAGCATACGTCCTGGACAGCCGAAGCGGCAAGGTTAAGACCTTCCTGGCACAGACCACTATCCTGGCCGCCGGAGGAGCGGCCAAGGTCTATCTCTATACCAGCAATCCCGATACTACTGCCGGCGATGGGGTAGCCATGGCTTACCGGGCCGGAGCGGTGATTGCCAATATGGAGTTCATGCAGTTCCATCCCACCTGCCTCTATCACCCGGAAGCCAAGTCATTTCTGATCTCGGAAGCTGTCAGGGGTGAGGGGGGTATCCTCAAGACAGCCGCCGGAAAACCATTCATGCATCGCTATCATCCGCTGAAGAGTCTGGCCCCGCGAGATATCACCGCCCGGGCTATTGATACCGAAATGAAGAAGAGCGGGGATGATTATGTACTGCTGGATATCACCCACCAGGACAGATCGTTCCTCAAGAAACGGTTCCCCCATATATATAAGGAATGCCGGAAATTCGGGATTGATATGACCAGGACTCCTATACCGGTCGTTCCCGCCGCGCACTATTCCTGCGGAGGAGTCCGGACCGACATGCGGGGTCAAACCAACATTCCCGGCCTGCTGGCGATCGGGGAGGTCGCCAATACCGGTCTCCATGGAGCCAACCGGCTGGCCAGCAATTCACTCCTGGAAGCGCTGGTCTTTGCCGATCGGGCGGCGGAACTGGCCAGAGAAGAGATACGGGAACCGATCCAATCCCCGGAGATTCCAGCCTGGAAGATCGGACAGGCCGGGGAGCCGAATGAGAGGGTCATGGTCGCTCATAACTGGGATGAGATTCGGCGATTGATGTGGAACTATGTGGGAATTGTCCGTTCCGATAAACGCCTGGACCGGGCACAGAGACGCATCCGTAATATCCTGAAAGAGATTAACCAGTATTACTGGGACTTTCTTATCACCGCCGATCTAATCGAATTAAGAAATTTAGCCACCGTTGCCGACCTGATAATCAGGTCAGCGAAAAAAAGGAAGGAAAGCCGTGGCCTTCATTTCAGCCTTGATTATCCCCGAAAGGATGACCGTAACTTTCGGAATGACACGGTGCTCAGGTTGAGGAGGAAAAAAGATACCAGCGGATAGAATAATTTATGATTGATAAATGCCCCTTCTTCTGTATCTCTATAGCGATGGTTCTGCTCATAAGCGGCAGGACCGCGCCAGCCCGGGCAGGGCGACTGGAAGATATCGAAACCGAAATCCGGAGCTCTTCGTCAACCCACGATTGGAGTTCTTCATCAGCCTATAGCTGCAGAGACTATGATGATCTTGGATTTCTTGACCTATTGTTTCAAACCAGATGCTACCAACCATATCCTTATTACTTTACCGAATCCTCTCTAGATCCACCTGAAAAACAATTCTCGGTCTCCGGGGGATTCAACTACCTGTATGACACCCGGGGCGACCTGGATGGTTACCAGGGAGAATTAATTGTCGGTACCCCGATCGGCAAGATCGGAGGAGACTTTACCCGGTTCCGGGAAAACCTCAAGCCGGGGCATGATTACCTCAACCTCTATTACATAGATTACCGCTTTGGTTTCGACCTCCCGGGTTTCACTCTTGATCTGGGGGGCGGTTACGCGGGACTGACCGGTGATCATTCCTATGGAGGAGCAAGCTTTTTCCTGGCTACCCAGATCTGGCCCCTTAATCCTCTCGGGATTGATTTGATGTTGCGTGGTTCCTCCATTAACAACACTTCGGTGGGGGATTATAGAATAGGTGTCAGTCTGGCCTACCACTGGGGGGGAATCAGGATTGGTTATAGGTATCTTAACTTCGAGAATAGCCCGGACATCCACGGCCCCGAGTTCGGTGTCAGGTTCTGGCTTTAATCAGTCCAGGGCCCCACTTGTGAAAGATGAATATCGTGAAACCCGGGCAAGCGGTTAAACAGATAAGCATGTTGGATTAAATTATCGCTTTGAAAACCGGGGTCGTTCTGCTTTAATCATATTTTTCCCTGCGAAAAATAATAAATTCAAATTAGATATAAACGGTTTAGTCCGGTTGAAAGGAGAATTAAGAATGACTGAAGAGAAGAAAGAGATGGAAGAGACTATTGACCAAGCCCCCGTTGCTCAGGATGAAGCAGCCGCTCCGGTAGAAGAAGCGGCACCGGCGGTGGAAGAAGCCGCACCGGCGGCAGAAGAAGCCGCACCGGCGGTGGAAGAAGCCGCACCGGCGGAGGAAGAAGCCGCGCCTGCGGCGGAAGAAGCCGCGCCTGCAGCGGAAGAAGCCGCACCGGCGGTGGAAGCAGCCGCGCCTGCGGCGGAAGAAGCCGCGCCGGCGGCGGAAGAAGCCGCACCGGCGGAGGAAGGAGCCCCGGCGGAGGATGAGGTTGAAGAACCGGAAGATTCCCCGAATAAGAAAGTCCGCCTGATGACACTTGAGGAAGTAACGAAGAAACTGGCCCGATCACGCCTGAAGATGGGCGGCGATACTTCTGTCTATATAAAGCATCTCCTGGCCCGTAAAGCGGAACTGGAAGGCGAGAGCGAGATATCAAATACATAGCCAGCCGGATTGCGTGTTTTAGCTGAAAATATCCGGTAAGATTCTGATATTTCAAGTCCCGTCGTAGGTATAATCTCACGGGGGCCCCTTACCCTGGCTGCGCCCGAAATAATTGCGGCTTGAGTATCTCCTTGTCCTCAATCCACCAGAAGGATTGAATTCTTGATAATTTTTTGACTCGGCCCTTGACATACCTAAGGGGGGTATGGTATATTAGATTAAACTACAGTAAATTTTGAAAAATGGAGATTAGCTATGGCCAAGGTTCAACACTCAACTCATGAAAAAGAATTGATCTCGCTCCGTCGGATCGAGGGACAGATCCGGGGATTGCAGAAGATGGTTGATGAGAAGAAGTACTGCATTGATATAATAATCCAGATCCACGCGGCGATCAACGCCCTCTATCGGGTAGCGGAGAGGATCTTTGGTCGGCACCTGGAGCACTGTGTGACAGATGCTTTTATGGGGAAGTCCGAAAGAGAAAAACGGGATAAGATCGAAGAGATAATGGAAGTGGTAAAAAGGCTACACAAATTATGAAATTTTCCTGCGGGAAATTTCATAATGAATTGAACAATTGACATGAAGATATTTTTGATAATTGCCTGTTCTGTGACAATAATCTCTGCAAGTCCTTGCCTATCGGAAATAATACCGGAAGAAGATCCGACCGGCCTCAGAGAACTGGAAGGTGAGCTTCTGGCGAATAATCCGGAGATCCGGGCGGCCGGGGAACTGGCCGAGGCGGAGAAATACCGGGCCGGTGCGATCTCCGGCCTCGACGATCCCGTCTTTACCTATGGCTACTTCGGGGAGAGTATCCAGACCCGGAACGGACCCCAGGAGCAATTATTCAAGCTTAGCCAGAAAGTCCCCCTGGGGGGTCAACTGTCACTAATGGGAGATATGGCTGAGATGGGAGCCGATTCAGCCAGATCATCAGCCTCCGCGGTCACCTGGCAGGTATTAACCGAGCTAAGGTTGGCTTACTATGATCTCTGGTGGGTCGATCAGGCGCTCCGTATTACCGCCGAAGAAGAAGAAGTGCTGCGGAGCCTGGAAGAGATAGCGCAATCAAAGTATGCTACCGCTATATCCTCCATGCAGGATGTTCTCAAAGCGCAGCTGGCTCGCTCCCGCCTGGAAGAACGCCGGATCCTCTATAAGCAGCGTCGGTCAACTCTGATCGCTCTGATCAACAGACTTCTGGCTCGCCCGGCCGGTTCCAGCATCGAGCCGGAGAGAGTGACCGCTGCCGTCCCGCTTGACCTCTCACTGGAAGAGCTCCTCAACGCCGCCGGTGAGAGTAACCCCCGACTCCGGGCCAGAGAACACCTGACGGAACGGGCCCGCTCGGGGATGAGCCTTGCCCGCCGCGGGTATATCCCGGACCTTGTCCTGGGAGCCCAGTATTTTCAGATTGGCAGTGGTGAGACTACCAGCCCCGAGGATGGTAAGGATGCCTGGCTGGTAACTGCCGGAATTAATCTGCCCTTCTGGTTCTGGAAGAATAAGGCTGAAGTGAGTGAAGCCTCCGCCAGGATAAAGAAAGCTGAGGAGGATTATCGCCGGGAGAGAATCGCCATCGAATTCGAAGTCAAAGACCAGTATTTCAGATTCATGACAGCGCTGGAACAGGTACTACTATACGAAAACAATATCCTCCCCCAGTCCCTCCAGGTTTTTGAGGCGGCCCGGGCCGATTATGAGACCGGGAATGAGGATTTTCTCAATCTCCTGGAGAGCGAAAGAAGGCTTCTTGAGGTCCGAATTACGTATTTAGAGGCGGTTGCAAATACCCGGAAAATCCTGGCGGAACTGGAAAAAGCGGTGGGGAAGAGGATTGCAAATGACAAATGATAAAACCCGCTTTTGCTAACTGGTGCCCGATGATGTGGATTTAAGGAGATTCGGGACTAAATGTCCACTGGAGGAATAATTGTACAATGAACGGAATACGGAATATACTACCCTGGTCATTTGTTCTGATCGTTCTGTTCGGAACGATGCTCAGCCCCCCATCTCCGGCTCTGCCTGAAGTTGCTCATGATGGTCATACCGTGAATATTCCCTCTCCTCCGGCGATTGAATATTGGACCTGCGGGATGCATCCTTCGGTGAGAATAGCACCGAAACAATATGAGAAGGGGAGCACTAAATGTCCAATCTGTTCCATGGACCTGGTCCCCGTCAGTGGTCATTCGCGGGAGGAAGAGGCTGAAGGAGAGGAGGAAAGTCCGGTCCAGCTGACGCTCAGTAAGAGGTCACGGCGTTTGGCCGGGATCGAAACGACGGAAGTTGGGCATCTTCCCCTCTTCAAAGAAATTTACACGGTGGGGACAGTAACATATGACGAAGGGAAGATAGCGCTGGTCTCTGCCTGGTTTCCTGGCCGAATCGATCGGCTCTTTGTCGATTTCACCGGTGTGCCGGTAAAGAAGGGCGAGCATCTGGTCTGGATTTTTAGTCCTCGGTTGATCACTGCCCAGGAAGAATACCTCCTTTCCCTGAAAGCCGCGATCCGGTCCGAAGGAAGTTACGAGGGAGCTGATGATCTTTTAAAGGCCAGCCGTCGCAAACTACTCCGTCTCGGTCTCACCGAAGAACAGGTTAAAACTCTGGAAAAAGAGAAGGAAGTCCAGGATCACCTTACTGTCTATTCACCGATCGGCGGGACGGTCATTCACAAGAACGCGGTGGAGGGGATGTATGTTAAGGAAGGCGATCCCATTTATAAAGTGGCGGATCTTACCAGCCTCTGGGTGACAATTGATATCTATGAATACGAACTGGGCTGGGTGAGGTTATACCAGGAGGTGGAGATAACCATGCCGTCTTTTCCCGGAGAGGTCTTTCGGGGCAAGATTGTTTTTATCGACCCTTTCCTGAATCCTAAGACCCGGACCGCTAAAGTCAGGATCAACCTCCCCAACCCGGAACTCAGGTTCAAGCCGGAGATGTACGTCAACGCCCGGATCCGAATTCCTCTGGGCGAGTTCGGAATGCTGCTTTCGCCCGGGATGATCGGGAAGTATATCTGCCCCATGCATCCGGAGGTGGTCCTGGACCAAGCCGAAAGCTGCCCCAGATGCGGGATGGATCTGATCAAAGTCGAAGGGGAGATGATCGAGTCGCCGCGCTATATCTGTCCGATGGGGTGTATCGATCCCCGCGACAATCCGGGAAGATGCCCGGAATGCGGAATGGTACTGATGAAAGATACAGCGGAACCGGATGAAGAAGCAACCTCCCTGGCCATTCCAAAGAGCGCTGTCCTGGAGACGGGGCGGAGACAGATCGTCTGGGTGGAAAAAGAAGAAGGAAAATATGAAGCCCGGACGGTCACGCTCGGCCCACCCGCCGCCGCCGAAATAAACGGGGCGGATGAACCATATTTCCCGGTCATCTCCGGCCTGCGGGCAGGGGAGAAGGTGGTAACCCGGGGGAATTTTCTGATCGACTCCCAGAGTCAACTGACCGGCGCCGCCTCCGCCGAGTACGGCGGAGCTTTGGGGGATGCCGAAGCACCGACAATGTCCGGTCATCAACATTAAACCTAAATAAAGAATAGGTTATTAAACCACGAAGAGCACGAAGATAGATTTAGGTTATCGATAAAGACGCCACATATTTCCTGCTTTTGAATTTCCAGTCTAAAGCCAGGACTTCGATAATAAATTCGCATAATTCGTAATTCATTCAGCGAAGATTCGCGAGATTCGCGGTTAAATCAGTTGCGAAACAAAGTTCTAAATAAGTTTCTTCGTGACCTTCGTGTTCTTCGTGGTTGAAATAGAATGTGAGGAGTTATTGTGATCGGCAAACTTATAGAATGGTCTATGAAGAACCGCTTGCTGGTCCTGGCGATTTATATTTTGATCGTGGGAGCCGGGATCTGGGCGATCTTCAACACTCCGGTCGATGCTATCCCCGATATCGGCGAGCTCCAGGTAATAGTCTTCGCCGACTGGGCCGGCCGCAGCCCGCGGGATATCGAAGACCAGATTATCTACCCCCTTACCACCAATCTCCTCGGAATCCCGAAAGTCAAGACCATCCGATCTTCCTCCGCCTTTGGTTTCGGGATGGCCAATATTATATTTGATGACGGAACTGATTATTACTGGGCGAGGACCCGGGTGCTGGAGCGGCTCAACTTCGCCCAGAAGGACCTCCCCCCCGGTGTAACGGCGGTCCTTGGGCCTGATGCCACGGCCCTGGGGCAGGTCTTCTGGTACACAGTGGAGAATGGTTACTTCTGTCCGGAACACCCTGAACTTAAATTCGACGGAGAAGGAAAGCTTCCGGAAGAAGAGCAAATCCGCTTGCTTTCGACGCTGCCGAAGGAGGGCCGCCGGGATACGGAGGACCTCACTCGCTACGGTCCGGGCAAATGCCCGTTTGACGGTCGGCCTCTCATCCATTCTCAATACGACCTCGGCCGACTCCGCTCCGTCCAGGACTGGTATATCCGCTATGCCCTTAACTCTGTCCCGGGGGTCTCAGAGGTGGCAAGCGTGGGGGGATACATCCAGCAGTACCAGATCGACGTTGACCCCAACAAACTCACCGCGTATAACATTCGTCTCTCCGATGTCTTCAACGCTGTCCGTCGTTCCAATATCGATGTGGGAGCCAAGGTCTTCGAGGAGGGAGGTGTTGAATTTATTGTCCGGGGGATTGGGTTTATAAAGTCGGTTACGGACGTGGAGGAGATCGTTGTCGGCTCTCAGGCGGGTGTTCCGATCTATATCAGATCCGTCGCCACCGTCCACCTGGGGCCGGAGTTCAGGCGGGGAGCGCTGGACAAAGAGGGAGCGGAGGTTACGGGGGGGGTGATCGTGATGCGCTACGGCGAGAATCCCCTCACGGTCATCGAAGGGATAAAAGAAAAGATCAAGGAGCTTTCGCCGGGGCTCCCTCCCGGCGTGCGGATTGTCCCATTTTATGACCGCACCGGGCTGATCAAGCGGGCGGTAGCTACCCTCCGGGACACACTGTTGATAGAGATATTGATCACGATCGCTGTGATCGGATTCTTTCTCCTCCATTTTTCTTCCAGTCTGATCGTATCACTCGTCCTCCCGGTAGGCGTCCTGATCTCCTTTATCCTGATGAGATTCATCGGGGTGGACTCCAATATAATGAGTCTGGGTGGAATCGCGATCGCGATCGGGGTGATGGTGGACGCCGGGATCGTGATGACCGAGAACATCTACCGGCATCTGGCCGAGACCGGGGCAGCGGCGGCGGGGAAGCTAACCTCCCGGGAACGGGTTGGGGTTACCATTACCGCGGCCAAAGAGGTCGGCCATCCCGTCCTCTTCGCGCTCCTGACCACCATAGTCTCCTTCATACCGGTCTTCTCTCTCTCCGGACAGGCAGGGCGCCTCTTTAAGCCCCTGGCCTTTACCAAGACTTTCGCCATGGTCGGCGCGGCGGTTATCGCACTTACCCTGATCCCTGTGCTGGCGTCTTTCTTTCTCCGCGGCCGTATGAAGCCGGCCGGGAAGAACCGGACTTCCCGGATTCTCAAGAGAATCTACCGGCCGGTTCTGGACTGGTCGTTAAAGCACAAGTGGGTGGTTATGACCGCCGCCATTCTGGTTCTGGCCCTCGGTATCTCCCTCGCTCCGCGGATCAGCAAGGAGTTCATGCCTCCCTTGAACGAGGGGGATCTCCTCTTCATGCCGGTTCTCCTCCCCGGCGCCTCTCTCACCCGGGTCAAGGAGATCATGAAAACTCAGGATATTATTCTGTCCACGGAGTTTCCCGAGGTGGCCGGCGTAGTCGGGAAACTGGGCCGGGCGGAGACGCCGACCGATCCAGCCCCGGTCTTGATGATCGAGTCAATTATTAATCTCAAACCGGAGTCTGAATGGCCGGAGCGCCTCGATAATGATCGCTGGTACACCAGGATCCCCCTGGCCGGAGATTTATTGAAAAAACTATGGTCGAAACGACGGTTGACCCGGAAGGAACTGATCAATCGGATCTGGCTGGGAGATGAACTGAAGATCCCGGGTGTAAGCAATATCGTCACCCAGCCAATCCGAAACCGGATCGATATGCTCGCCACCGGGATTCAGACTCCGGTCGGGGTCAAGGTCTTCGGGGATGATCTGAAGAAGATTGAAGAAATTGCGATCGAGGTGGAGAAGATAGTCTCCATGATACCGGGGGCTGTGGCTCCTTTCGCCGAGAGGATCGGAAACCGGCCCTACCTCGAGATCGAAATCGACCGGAAGGAGGCGGCCCGTTACGGTATCCGCCTGGAAGATGTCCAGGATGTCATCGAGACCGCTATCGGGGGGAAGAACCTTACCGCCACTGTTGAGGGGAGGGAGCGATACCCTGTCCGGGTCCGGTACCTCCGGGAACTGAGGGATAATCTTGAGGCCTTGAACCGAATCCTGGTTCCCTCGCCGATGGGTGCCCGTATTCCTATCTCCCAGCTCGCGCAGCTTACCAGGGTTCCGGGCCCGGCGAAGATCGGGAGTGAGAACACGACTCCTTATGCCCGGGTATTCATCTCGGTCGATCCGGAAGTCACAGGTGTGGTGGACTTCGTCCAACGAGCGAGGAAGATAGTGAGGGAGAAGGTGAAACTCCCCGCCGGGTACTACATCACCTGGAGCGGCCAGTGGGAATCTGAGCAGGAAGCCAACCGGAGAATCTTCGGCTGGCGGATCTGGGAAGGGGAGATAGGAACGCTCTGGGTAGCCCTCTTTGTTATATTGTTGCTTCTATATATGGCATTTAAATCCGTCCGTTCGCTCCTGGTTGTCTCCACCGGACTTCCTATCGCTCTGATCGGGGGTATTATCTTTATCTGGCTGCTGGATATTAAAATGAGTGTAGCCGTCTGGGTGGGATTTATTGCCCTCTTCGGCGTAGCCACCGATAATGCCCTGGTCCTGGTCTCCTGTCTGGATGGCCTTTTTAAGAAAAAAGATTTCAAAAGTATACAGGAGATCCGGAAGACGGTGGTCGAAGGCGGCCTGCTACGGATCCGGCCGGCGATGATGACGACGACGACAACCATTCTGGCCCTGCTTCCAATTATGTTCTTCACCAGCACCGGCTCCGAGGTGATGAAGCCGATGGCCGCGCCCACCGTAGGCGGTTTGATTACCGCGACTCTCTCCAACATGATCCTGGTCCCAGCCCTATACTGCTGGCTGGCGGAGCTGAAATTTAAAATCCGATCAAAATCCTGCAAGTGAGATCAAGGAAAATATCGCGGTCAAATAATCGGTATTATGCTGGAAACGGGAAAAATAATTGAGGCCAAAGGGAACCGGGTGAAGATATCTCTTCCGCTGAAGGAAGGATGCAGCGCCTGCGGAAAATGCACACTTGGCCGGGGCGGGAAATATATGTTCCTTGAGGCCGAAAATAGCGTCGGCGCCCGAATAGGGGATGAGGTGATGGTCGAGATCCCCGAAAGGGACCCCCTGATCGCGGCCCTCCTTCTATTCGGGATTCCCCTTCTGGGGCTCCTGATAGGCGGCGGAGCGGGATATATGCTCTTTCTCAGTTGTGGCGGAGATCCAAACGCCGGCGGCGGCCTCATTGGCTTGATAACGATGGCAGGCGTATTCATCATCCTTCGCCGAAGAGAAAGACAGTTGATGAAGAAAGCCAACGGTGGGATCCGAATAGTAACAATACTTAAGTCACGTGACGCTTAATTATTCTCAGTCGTTTTGGGTGTGTTATATCGAATCGGTTCTAGTCTATGTGAGGATTTTCCTTCGTCTGCTTCGTGACCTTCGTGGTAAATAATATAGGTCGCTACCCAAATGACCGAGAACCAAAAATATTGACATTCATCGTGCTACTGGAATGTCCCCGGTATCTCCAAAGTATAATCGGCTCATGCCCCGGATTGCCCAGAGGCCGGTGGAAAACCGGAAGAGGCCGATCTCATCAGTTCCGTCACCATCGTAATCCCCCGGCATATTGAAGTCGCCGGAAGAACCGAAATATACCCGGCTGACCCCGCTGACCGCCCATAAGCCGGATGATGGACGTGAAATCCCCGCTTCACGGATTCCGTCCCCGTTATAATCGCCGGGGACCGGCAGATCGGTCTCGCTGCCGAAATATATCCGGCTGATGCCATTTATCGCCCAGAGACCGCTGCTCCCGCGGTAGAGGGCGATATCCGAGGTCCCGTCACTGTCATAATCTCCGGGAACAGGGATATCAGAAGAGCCCCCGAAATACATCCGGGTTAGAGACCGGATCGCCCAGAGACCGGAGTCTTCCCGAAAGATCCCGGCCTCCCCGGTACCATCTCCGTCAAAATCTCCCACCAGCGGTATATCGGATGATCCGCCGAAATAGAACCTGGTCACGGAACGAACCGCCCAGATACCGGAGGAACTTCGGAAGACGGCGGTATCGGTGGTATTGTCACCATCGTAATCGCCGGGAATGGGCACATCCCCGGGACCGCCGAAATAGAATCTGGAAATACCCGCGACCGCCCAGAGGCCCTCGGCCGGGCGGAAGATAGCGATCTCAGAGGAGCCGTCACCGTTAAAATCACTCGAGCCGGCCGGAATAATCCGCGGGGGGATTTGGGGGAGCGGCAGCCAGCCATATACATAACCACTGAGCATATTATAGATATCCGTATGCCCCTCATTTACCAGGCACTGTGAAGCCTGCGCACTGCGGGAACCGGATCGGCAATAGACGATAATTGGTTTGTCGGGCAAGTTTTCGTGTCCCTCCAACTCACATCCCAGCATCGGCATATTGACCGCGCCTTCTATATGGCCATCCTGGTATTCACTTACCGTCCGGACGTCAAGAAAAATAACATCCAGGTTATATCCCTGCCAGTATCTGGCCGTCAGGGCGGAGATATCCACATACGCCGGGCCCTGGGCGATTGCTGGGGAGAGAAAACAAAAGAACAGACAGGAGATCATCAGCGCCGTCGTGAGGCACGGCCGTAATAAGGATAAATACGATCTAACATGGTTTTTTATCATGGGATCACATAACTCCTTTCCATCCGGGAGGGTTCTTATGTATAAACCTGCCTTATGTTTAATATATAAATATCATTTATATATATTGGTGTCAACCCTCTAATTCATTTTTATTTCAGGAAAATAGTGGCTTTCTTCCTCAAATCAGTATAATCTTTATAATTAGCGTTTATAAAAATGCGTGGCGAACTGATAGCGATGAATAAATCGAACAGCATCGGAACATCCTACCCCCGGAAGGACGGCCCGGACAAGGTCCACGGCCGGATCCGTTACACCGATGACGTGCATCCGCCCGGCACCCTACATACCGCCTTTGTTACCAGTCCCCATGCCCATGCAAAAATTGGTTCGATAGATACGGCGGCAGCGTCCAAATCCCCCGGTGTTTGCAGGGTAGTGACCGGCGCGGATTTCGACATCCTGCTCGGCATCTATCTCGGAGACAAGCCCCCGCTGGCGCGGGGAAAGGTCCGCCATTTCGGCGAGCCGGTCGCGGCGGTTATTGCCGACACCCCTTACAACGCGGCCGCCGCTTCCCGTTTGATCCGGGTTGAATATCAAGAGCTTCCCAGGGTCAATTCCATCCGTGAGGCTCTGGACCAGGCGGCGCCCGTCATCCATGAGCGGATGGAGACCTATTCCCATATCCCCGCCATGTTTCCCGAGCCCGGTTCCAACGTTGCCAACCGGACCAGGATCAGAAAAGGCGATGTCGAGGCCGAATTCGACGCGTCAGATATAATTATCGAACAGGAGTTCAACTTCCCTCCCGGAGATCATGCCGCTATGGAACCCAGGGTATCGATCGCTGAGATCCAGCCCGATGGTACCGTCATCATCCGCTCTTCCACCCAGGCTCCTTTCGTCGTTCGATCCCTGATGAGCGCCTGCTTCGATATCCCTCCGGGAAAGATTGTCGTCATTGCTCCTCCCGTGGGGGGCGGATACGGAGGTAAAGCCGGGATCCAGCTCGAGGGGCTTGCCTATCTCCTCTCCAGGTCCGTCGGGGGGAAACCGGTCCGGGTGGCCAACACTCGGGAGCAGGATATCACCTCCTCACCCGGACATATCGGTCTGGAGGCGAAGGTAAAACTGGGAGCCCGGGAAGACGGCACACTGGTGGCTATGGATCTTCTCTATCTCTTTAACAGCGGGGCATATGCCGATTACGCGGTCAATGTCAGCCGGGCCGGAGCCATTGCCTGTACCGGCCCCTACCGGGTGCCGAACGTAAAGGCCGACTCACTCTGCGTATACACTAATCACCCCTTCTCGGCCGCGTACCGGGGATTCGGCCATGAGGTCATAATCGCAGTGGAACGGGCGCTGGATAATCTGGCCGATCGACTGGGGATGGACCCGGTGGAACTACGGATACTGAACGCCATTAGTTCCGGCGACACCTCTCCCACCTGTTCGGTTATGGATTCCAGTACCGGTGATCTCCCGGAGTGCCTCCGGCGGGCGGCCGCGATGGTCAATTGGGAGGAGGGTGCCCGCATCGAACTCGGGGATAACCGGGTCCGGGCAAAAGGGATAAGCAGTTTCTGGAAGGCTCCGGCAATGCCCACCGATGCCGGTGCCGGCGTGATCCTTACTTTTAACGGCGATGGCAGCATCAATCTCAGTTCCGGCATCCTCGAGATCGGGCAGGGTACTTATACCGGCATTGCCCAGATAGTCGCCGGACTATTCGGTATTGATCCCGACGATATCCACATAAACTATGAGATCAATACCCGGATTTCCCCGCATGACTGGGCCACGGCGGCCAGTCGATCGCTATTTATGGCCGGACGGGCGGCGATTTCCGCGGCGGAGGACGCCATCGATCAGATCAAGCGGATCGCGGCGGAGCCTCTCCGCTGTCAGGCTGACGACCTCAAGGTATTCGGCGGCCGGGTCTATCTCCGGGATGACCCGGAGCGCGGCCGTCCGCTTAGTGCCGTTGTGCTTGGATTTCAGTATCCCGATGGTTCAGCCATCGGCGGGCAGGTCATCGGGCGCGGCCGATACATCTCCCGGGGTTTAACCGGCCTCGATCCGGAGACCGGCCGGGGCAGCCCTGCTCTGGAGTGGACCCTGGGCGCCGAGGCGGTTGAGATAGAGTTAGACCTTTCCGACGGCTCATACAGGGTGCTGAAGGCAGTCTGCGCGATGGATGTCGGTAAGGTTATCAATCCTCTGCTGGCTCGGGGTAATGTGGTCGGCTCGATCGGAATGGCACTGGGCTATTCCACCACTGAGGGATTCGTTTTCGACAAGAAAGCGCGGCCCCTGAATTACCAGCTCAGGGATTTTAAGACACCCCGGTTCGGAGAGCAGCCTGAATATGATGTCTTTTTTCTCGAGACGCCGGAGGAGGACGGCCCCTGCGGCGCCCGGGGGCTGGGAGAACAGGGAATCCTCGGTATCCCCGGCGCTCTGGCCAACGCGGTATCCCGGGCCATCGGGCGGCCGGTTGATTTTCTTCCGATTACCCCTGAAAGGGTCTGGGAACTGATCCGGGAGGAAGGATCAGTAGAGTGAATCACACTATCTTGTTGCTTCGGAATTTAAATAAATTAGGATTCCAGGGTAACGTTGATCGGTTATCCCGGTTTCACCGGGAAAACGTGGAACGGGTTACGGTTACGTGCACTTTAGCCCCGCAACCGTCCCACGCAACCGATTCGAGCCGCGCAACCGCAACCTTTTAACCCGAATGTTGTACCGCAGGCGCTAACTTATTATTATATTTGACTTTGTGGCAAATGATATATTGAGTCACCACGGAGAATTATGATTCCGAATAATTTTATTTATTATCGCCCGGAAACCCTGGCGGAGGCAGCCGAGGCTTACACTGCCGCCAGAAACGAAGGCCTCGAACCTATCTACCTGGCAGGCGGAACCGAGATAACCACCTTCTGCCGTGACGGGAAGATCACGCCGGGGGCCTTGATTGATATAAAACATATCCCCGAATGCCGCCGCCTCGATCAAGAGGGGGATGATCTGGTCTTCGGCGCGGCCTTGACACTGAACGAAGTAGTGGAGAGCGGCTCTTATCCCCTCCTCTCCCGCGCGGCCCGGATCGTCGATCATACCGTCCGGAACCGCCTGACTCTGGGCGGCAACATCGCCGGACGGCTCCCCTACCGGGAGGCAGTGCTTTCATTCCTCCTGGCGGATTGCCGGGTCCGTCTCTCGGGTCCAGATGGAGAACGCGTGGTTCCTCTCTCAAATGTATTCTCGAAACGATTGAAGATCGAACCCGGCGAACTGATGATCCAGCTGCTGGTTCCGAAAGCTGTGGCGTCCGGGCCCTGGTATTATTGCCGGGAAGTAAGGAAGACCCGGGTTGATTATCCGCTGGTTACGGCCTGTTTTCTCGGTATAAATGGGGCTATCAGAATGGCGGTGACAGGGGCTTACGGTTTCCCGCTCCGGGACCCAGCGGCGGAGGAGGTTCTCAATGACAGCGCCATCGCCTCCGTCGATAAACCCGCCAGAGCCCTGGCCGCGATTTCTCACGCGTTCAAAGAGGATATGCGTGGGAGCGGCCCATATCGAGGGATGCTCCTGGAACGAGCCATCGTGAGCGCTCTCAAAGAGATGGGAGGTTCGGGATGAAAATATATCGGGATACTGTTTCCATAGTTCTGCGGGTGAATGGAGAGAGCCGGGCTGTCTCGGTCCGGCCCGCGGATACTCTCTTGCTGGTTCTTCGGGATCAGCTGGGCTTGACCGGCGCCAAGGTCGGCTGTGAGAACGGAGACTGCGGCGCCTGTACGGTTCTGATGGATGGAAAACCGGTCAAGTCCTGCATGATCCTCGCGGTTGAAACGGAGGGAAGCGAGATAACAACCATCGAGGGGATCTCGAATACAGTAATTCAGAGAGCGTTCCTGAAGGAAGCCGGATATCAGTGCGGCTTCTGTACATCCGGATTCATTGTCAACGCATTCGCTCTCCTCCGTGCTCACTCCGATCCGGACCGGGAGACGGTTCGGACCTGGCTGGAGAGCAATCTCTGCCGCTGTACCGGCTATGAAGGTATCGAGAATGCTATCCGGGCCGCGGTCGAACTCAAGATGGAAGATCCGCCCCCTGAATAGATATGAGAAATAATACCAATACCGGAGAACAGTCTGTCAACGAACTGGCTCGACTGCGGCGGCGCGTGGCGGAACTGGAAAAAGTAGATGCCGAATGCAGGAAGATGAAAGAGAAGGCCGGGCATATCAATGCTGTCCTGCACTCACTCCGCACCGTCAACCGGATCGTAACCCAGGAACAAGACTGCGATAGGCTGCTGCAAGGCATCTGTGAAGCCCTGGTCACCACCAGGGGCTACAAGAACGCCTGGATCGCTCTGATGGATAATTCCGGCAAGATGTCAAAGGCCGCCCAGGCCGGTCTGGGCAAAGAATTCTCCTCTCTGGTGAAGCAGCTAAAAGAAGGGTCTTATCCCGCCTGTGTGAGGAGGGCTCTCAGACTATCCGGCGCCGTGATTATTGAGGACCCCCCCTCGGAATGTCCCGAATGCCTCTTGTCATACGGATACGTAGGGAGAAAAGGGATGAGCATCCGCCTGAAATACGGCAATGAAGTTTATGGAGTATTGACAGTATCTACCCCTGCAGATATCCGGGTGGATGATAAGGAAGAACAATCTCTGTATAAAGAGATCGCGCAGGATGTCTCTTTCGCCATCTATAACCTGAGAATCGCTGAAGACCGTCGGAGGGTGAGGCAGGAGATCGAGATGTTGTCCAAATTCCCCAGCGAAAATCCCTACCCTGTTCTCAGGATAGATCACGACGGTACCATCCAATATGCCAATCGGGCCAGTTCCTCTCTACTGAAGGCCTGGTCCTGCCGACTGGGTCGGAAGCTGCCCGGGGAATGGTATCGATTGACGATTGACGCTCTCAATTCCGGTTCGCGGCGCGAAGCTGAGATAACCTGCGGCGACCGTATTCTGCTCCTGACATTTGCTCCGGTAAAGGAAGCCGGTTATCTCAACGTCTACGGGATTGATATCACCGAGCGGCAGAAAGCGAAGAAAGCCGAAGAGCTGAAAAAGCTGGCGGAGTCGCTGATCGACTTCCAGGAAGAGGAGAGGAAGCGAGTGGCGAGAGAGATGCACGATCAGATCGGACAGCTCCTGGCCGCCGTTAAACTCCACCTGCGAATGATATCACGGGACCACCCGGACCTCGAAGAATCGATAAACAGTGGTCTGAAAAAAGCGGAAAGTCTACTGGATCAAGCTCAGGAAGACGCCCGCCGCATCTCAGCCCGTCTCAGACCGGAAATCCTGGATGATTTCGGTTTGAGCGCCGCCATCGAGAACGAAATCGGAACACTTACTGATTTGAGCGATCTTAATATTACCTTCAAAGTGGAAGATCTCCCTGAGAGGATTGCTCCCCCAAAGGAGGTAGCTCTATATCGGGTAACCCAGGAGGCATTGACCAATATTATCCGTCATGCCGGGGCGTCCAGCGTGACTTTGACTCTGACGAAAAAAGGTGGAAAGGTTGTACTGAGCATCCTGGATGACGGCAAAGGGTTCACGCGAGATGATCCCAGAGCTATGAGGATGGGAATCCTGGGCATGAAAGAGAGAATTGATTCTGTGGGTGGGGTCTTACTGATAGAGTCTAATCCGGGAGGAGGTACGATCCTGAGAGCTGAAATCCCTCTGCGGCCAGGTAAGAAATCCCGGGAATGATCCATCTGGTCCGGGGGTGAATATTGGTATGGAACCCGTTTATATTCTAACCAGACATTATGAATAAAAAAATTATACTGGCCGATGACCATGAAGTAGTCCGGACGGGACTGGCTATGGTTATCACAAAATATACCGGTCATGCTGTCGTCGCCCAGGTCGGGGATGGATTGGAGACCATCGAGCAGGCCCGGCGTCACCAACCCGATCTGATCATAATGGATATCGGGATGCCGGGTATGCATGGACTGGAGGCGGTCTCTCAGATAAAAAAGTTCCTTCCCCGGGTCAAAATTCTCATCCTCTCGATCCACCGGGATAAGAAATACGTTGTCAGCGCCCTCCGTCTGGGAGTTTCCGGGTATCTCCTGAAGAGTGAGGCTGTTGACGAACTGGTCGATGCGATCGGAGCGGTGATGGATGGGAAGCATTATATCAGCCGGGAGCTCAGGGAACTTGTGGCCGACGAGTTGATGGATCCCGGACGAATGACCGGAGAAAGCCGGCTTGAGGATCTGTCTGCCAGGGAAAGACAGGTATTGAGCCTGATCGCGGGAGGGATCTCACGGAGCGATATAGCGAAAAAGCTTTTCATCAGTCCTGAGACAGTTAAGACTCACCGGAAGAACCTCATGCGTAAGCTCCATCTTCACAAACACTCCGAATTGATCGCCTTCGCCCACAGTCAGAACCTCGGCCCCGTCCCTGAATAGGATCCCTCTTTTAGCCGCAAAAAGACGCAAAATTTACAAGAAATCCCCCTACCTTAGCCCCTTTTTTAACCCGGATTTGGACATTGGGAGTTGGATATTGGAAATTGGATATTCAGTTATCTGTCCATTGTCTTTTCCCCATTCCCCATTCCCCACTCCCCAATATATTATTTTTGAAAAATCCCCCTCTGGGGGGGATTTACATAATTTTACTTGTCGGGGATAATGGTTCCATGTCTGAAAAGGTTCTCAATACAATTATTCTTGATGACAACCCGGTTTTCCGTGAATCAATCCGGGGACTGTTATCACGCATTGATCATATAAGGGTGATCTTGGAGACCGGTTCGGCGGAGACGGCGATGGAGATGATAGAGAAAGAGACTCCCCATCTCATGATTGCCGATATACGTCTTCCCGGGATGAGCGGGATTGAACTTGCCGGGGTGCTGAAGGAGCGTTACCCCGGAATGGATATAATCCTGATCACACTTTATGACAATGACCGGTACAGGAAGGAAGCGGGGCGCCTTGGATTTTCGTATATTCCGAAAAGCTCGCTTCTTGAAGATCTACCGCTACTTCTGAATACATTGCTGGATCAGAAGCAAAACTAACACTTGTATTATCTTAAATGGGATGATTTAAACTAACCGATCCATATATTCAAGATACAATCAGCATCACTGCTGATTCGATAGATAAATTAATACATACATAATGTTTCCATACGAAGGAGTCGACTAATGAACAATCAAAGATGGTGGATAGCCATGCTTATCGCGATGACATTCATAATGCCTGTCGCGCTATACGGCCAGAGCAACTACTTTTACTTTATAGCTGATACCGGCGGCGGACCTCCCGGGAATGATCTCCTCACTCTGCTTGATACCTCAACCTCCATCGAGTCCTCTATCGGGACCGGCACCGGAACCTCCTCCATGGAAGGGATGACCACCTATCCCGGCGGCAGCTTCACCTCCGAGACCATGTACGGCTCGACCGCCGCTCGGCTTTATATAGTCAACAAGACCACCGGTGTCGCCTCCCCTCTGTCCTCGACTTACGGGACCGGTACCGGAGCGCTCGGCTCCATAACCTTTGACGATGTTGACGGGGTAGATTTCGATGAGAGCACCGACCCGGTGATCATGTACGGGAATGTCCGCCGGGGCGCCGATGACCTTCTCATCCAGCTCAACTACGCCACCGGCGCTCATATCGCTTCCGCCTGGGGCACAAACACCGATTATATCGTAATTCAGAACCAGGGGCCGACGCTGGACGACATCGATGACATAGCCATCCGCTCGGACGGAGTAATGTACGCCATCAACAATAACAGCGGGACCGAGGACCGCCTGGTTATCATCAATAAGACGAACGGGAACACCACCGACGTGGGCCGACTCCGTCGCAGCGACGATTCAGAGGACGTTGAGGACATGGAAGGCCTTTCATTTGACTGCGGAGATTCTCTCTGGGGCGCAACCGGCCAAAATTCCTCCGATCCCGACCAGCGCAACCGGCTCTGGATCTTCCAGACCGATGTCGCCGGCGACCCGACCCGTTACGTGACCGAAGTGGACCACATGACTGAAGGATCGGATTATGAATCGCTGGAATCCTGCGTGCAGATCGACGCGTCGCCCACTCCATCACCATCTCCGGTTGACCCCACTCCATCCGTCACTCCCAGCCCGGCACCCACCACCACGCCGGGCTTAAGCACCATCTGCCTGCGGACGGAACATGGGACGTTATCAGTCGGTTCAACCAGCGCCACCTCTTTTGTCAATACCGGGCTAGAAGTGACCCTCTGGGCGCCGGACACCACCGCGGTCGCGGTATTTGCCTCCCTCGAATGCGATACCGGCACTTCCACCGAGGCTCAGAATGGCTACTGGGATCTTCGGATGGACAATACCTGGTCGAGCCAGACCCTGGGCCGCTATCTCAGCGGGACCGAAGATCAGGGATTGGCCGGTGTCGTCAACATATTCGAGAATGTCAGCCCCGGAAATCATACCATCCGCCTCCGCCAGAAGACTGACGGAGCCACCGACCCTCAGATCGCCACCCGGAACGCCGACATGGTGGCTTATGACCTGACAATCGAAGATGGTTCGGCGGCGTTCAGTTATGGAACCAGCGTTCTTGGCGCGACGGGCGATACGACCAGTAGTACCTCTTTCGAAGATGTGACCGGCTTAAGCTGTGACGTTACTCTTGATATCCCGGGAAAGATCCTGGTCTCCTGCGCGCTGGACGGCCAATCGTCCGGCGGGGCCGGTGAACGGACCGGCTACTGGCGGCTCCAGGTTGACGGGACAACGGTCGGGGTCTCCGAGCAGCATCGCAACTTGTCCGGTTCGAACGACCTGGGCGCGGTCCTCCTCCAGGGTCTGACTGGTAACCTTTGCGAGGGGACTTACACCGTCACAGTACAGCACCGGACCAACGACGGCGCCGAGCCTATCCGAACTCTGAACGCGACACTGCTTGGCATCGCCCTCAGCACCGCCGATGCCGGTGGTTTGGAGCTGCCGGCCGCGCTGACGGATTCCACGGCCTTTAATAACACGACCTCTACCACTCTGGTGAACGTCGCTACCAGCCAGGTGGAGCTGAACCTCCAGACCGACAGCGACATCTTCGTCGCCTCCAACTTCGGCTCCCACGGCATCTATACCGGTGCGCCGGGCGACCGCTACGGATTTTTTGAGCTTGCCCTTGACGCGGCTCCCGTCTCCGAGACGGTGAGCCGGTTCTTCGAGGAGACCGGTGATCATGGCGCCGGAGGTATATTCGGTCTCGGCACTGATTTCTCAGCCGACACCCATACCGGATATATTCGTTTCGCCACCAATAACCCGAATCGGGGTATTACTACTCACGAGCTGGCACTCGTTCTCCTCGGTTCCTGCGCCAATCTGGGGCAGCCGCTCTGTCCGACCGCGACTCCGAGTGTTACGCCGACTGTAACGCCGACCCCGAGTGCGACCCCGACCCCATCGGCGACTCCAACGCCACCGCCGACTGCGACACCCACACCATCTTTGACTCCGACACCGCCGCCGACCTATACACCAACACCGCCGCCAACCGCGACCCCGACAGCCTCTGTTACTCCGACACCAAGTGTAACACCTACACCTTCAGTGACACCAACACCCTCGGTTACACCTACAGCGAGTATAACTCCGACACCTTCAGTTACACCGACGCCGAGTATCACGCCGACACCATCAGTAACTCCGACAGCAAGTGCTACACCGACTCCTTCCGTGACGCCGACGCCTTCGGTTACGCCGTCTCCGACTCCGTCGTCGACGCCTACGGCAACACCATCGGTTACACCCACACCAAGCGTAACCCCGACCCCGTCGGTTACACCAACTCCGAGTGTCACTCCGACACCTTCAGTAACACCGACGTCTTCGGTTACGCCGACCCCGTCGGTTACACCAACACCGAGTATCACTCCCACTCCCTCGGTTACACCAACGTCAAGTGTAACACCAACCCCTTCGGCCACGCCGACTCAGAGTGTCACACCCACCCCTTCGGCTACTCCGAGCACCACACCCACTCCGGCCTACTGCGAAGAACTCCTGGTCATCAACGATCTGGAAGATCTCCAGATCGCTCTTCCCCGGGCTGCCTCGGGGACCGGCTGGAGCTGGAGCATCACCCGGGCGGAAGCGCCGGGGACCGATATCTACGGTTCGGTGGACGACAACGCCAACACTTTCTCCGATCTGACCGACTATCCGGTCCAGCCCGTGGCCGTCCAGTTCACAAGCCTGAGCGAACCAATCTCAATTATGGAAGGCGACTACGTTACAGTCACCTTTGACGGCGGACAGATGGTAAACGTTTATCCGCCGCCGATAAGCGGTTTGGTCGATGTTTATTATTTTATCGGATTGGATGGGGCTACCTATGCCGACCGGTGGCTCTGCGACCGGGTCGAAGATGTCCCGACGCCTACACCCACGCCCACTCCGAGCGTGACTCCTACTCCGAGCGTGACTCCCAGTCCATCGGCGACACCGTCTCCGGCACCGTCCGTTACCCCGTCCGTCGCCCCTACATCGACGCCGACGCCCGCTCCCACCGCGACACCGTCTATCGCTCCCACAAAAACGCCGACGCCCGCTCCCACCGCGACACACGTCCGAACTCCTTCCCCGGCGCCGACTGCCACCCCTGACTGCCGCTGTTATGTAGTACCTCAGGTGGGATTCGAGAGCGGTAACTATAATCTTTTAATCCTGGTTGATCCCTATGATTTTAACCCCGATACCAACGAGACCAACATCGGGACTTCGACCGGGACCGGAGGGATTGAAACGATCTCCTATCATCACCCATCCGGGAGGGTCTACGCGGTGAACTATTCCAGCCTGGGGACAATCGATCAGGTAACCGGAATTTTTACTCCTGTTTCCCCTTTCTTAATTGGAGCAGGATATGGCTCCCGTGGTTACCAGGTTTTCGGTGACTGTGACGGAATGTCATTTGACCCCTTCACTGGAATTCTCTATGTCACGGTCCGTAAAGAGGGGAATAATGATCTCCTAGTCCAGGTAGATCTGAATACCGGTGAGCATATCCCGGGTGCTTTCAACGGCGACGATTATGTTGTTCTGGAGGGGATCACTACTGCATGGTATACTCTTAAGGATGTTGATGATATAGCATTCGACCCTTCCGACGGGCAGATGTACGCTAGCATAAACAACAGCGGCACCAACAATCACCTGGTTATCTACAACCCGGCCGATGGATCGATAATCACCGATATCGGCCATACTTTCTGCGTGATCGAAGGGAAAAATATAAATGATGTCGAAGGACTCAGCTTCGGATGCGATGGGAAACTCTGGGGAGTGACCGGGAATAAAACCATCATCGAGCAGAATGACCGGCTCTGGGAGATTGACAAGACAAATGCCCACCTCTGCACACCTCGTCTGCTTACTCACGGGACCGATTACGAGGCGATCACTTGCGGTTATTTTGGCGAGCCTCAGCCGGCGCCTTCGCCGGTGCCCGCTACAATCGACTCCGGTGACTATGACGGCGACGGCACTTCTGATATTGCCATCTTTCGAGGAAGCTCGGGTCTCTGGGCGGTTAGAGGTGTAACCCGGACTTACTTCGGAACCCTTATAGATCGCCCGGTCTCCGCGGACTATAACGGAGACGGAACTTCCGACATCTCAATCTTCCGCGGTCCCAACGGTCTCTGGGCCATTCGAGGAGTCAGCCGGTTCTATTACGGTACGCTTGGAGACCTCCCGGTGCCCGGTGACTATGACGGGGATGGCCTGGCCGATGCAGGAATTTTCCGGCAGGGATCAGGACTCTGGGCGATCAGGTGGGTTACCCGGCTCTACTTCGGCGGTGCTGGCGACTGGGCAGTCCCGGGAGACTACAACGGTGATGGAATAAGGGATATCGGTATCTTCCGGCATACATCCGGACTCTGGGCTATCCGGGGGATCAACAGGATCTATTTCGGCGGACTCGGGGACGCGACCGTCCCCGGGGACTATGACGGCAGCGGTACCTGGCAAGTAGGAATCTATCGCCCGCTTTCCAGGCTCTGGGCGATTCAGGGGACCACCCGGGTTTACTTCGGCAGTGCCGATCAGCCGGTTCCGGCCGATTATGACGGTAACTCATCAGATGATATCGGAATCTTCCGCTCCAGCACCGGATTCTGGGCCATCCGGGGAATTTCCCGGGTCTACTACGGCGCCACCGGCGACATCCCGGTAACGAGGTAAATTCCGGCGGACTTAGCGCCTTCAGCGCAAGGCTCGGGTTAAAAGGTTGCGGTTGCGCGGCTCGAATCGGTTGCGAGGGACGGTTGTGGGGAAAGACCGCACGAAACCGTTCGACATAACCCGGAATTTCATAATATGGCTCTCAGTCATATTGTGCGGTTAGCCAACATATATTATTTACCACGAAGGACACGAAGATCACGAAGGAAATTATTGTCATAGATTAGAACCGATTCGGCAAATAAATCACGATTTGATTGATCTTGAGGGATAGGTCAATACAAGTATTTACAGCACTGACCACTACATTAAACGGGCAGTTGATCTATGGCACATCCCGAGTAGGTAAGGCTATTTTCTATTCACATCTCCTTCGTGTTCTTCGTATACTTCGTGGTTTAAATTAGCCTTATAACCCACACAGAATGACTACGAACCCATAATGTAGATCAGGGAATCTCGTAGGTTAAAAAGTCACACTTGAGGTCCCCGTTAGGGAGCGGAATCTTCTGCAGGGGGCGGAGGGAGATCGAGCGCTCATAGTCTGGAGAGCCGGACAGGAGACTAACCCGCCAGCCGTGTAGCCGGCTGAAGACAGATCCAAGCAGACGACAGAACTCCGGCCCGGCAGCGAGCCGAAGACCGTAAGGAGGGTTGGTGACAAGGTCTTTCCGGGTGCCGTCCCCCTGCAGATCTAAGACCGACCCCTGCTTGAATGAGATTTTGACGCCCGCTCGCCGGGCATTCGCGCGGGCGGCATCCAGGACATTATCATCGATGTCGCGGGCAAGGATACGAGGGACTTGTCCGGAGGCCCTCCCCCGCAGTTCTCCCCGCAGTTCGCGCATCATCCGTCTCTCTTCTTCCCCGAAATTAGCCCAGCGCTCGAATCCAAAACGCTCCCGGGACAGCCCCGGTGGGCGGCCGGCAGCCCAGAGAGCGGCCTCGATAGCGATGGTGCCGGACCCGCACATGGGATCGACAAGAGGAGAGGTACGATCCCAACCGGAGAAACGGAGAATGGCTGCCGCCAGGGTCTCCCGAAGCGGAGCCTCTCCTGTCTCCAGCCGGTAACCTCTCCGATGAAGGGACTCTCCGGAGAGGTCAAGATAGATCGCGGCCCGGCTTTCAACCAGATAGAGATAAACCCGGACATCCGGGTCATCCCTCGATACTGAAGGCCGCTTCCCCCCGTCCCTGCGGAGTTTATCGACGATCGCGTCCTTGACCTTAAGGGCAGCGAAACCGCTATGGCGGATGGAGGAAGCCCGGCAGACAGCGCTTACCGAGAAAGTCTGCCGCCAGGTTAAAAAAGGCCGCCAGTCCACAGCCTGAATGCCCGAGTAGAGGGATTCTTCATCGGCGGCGGGAAAACGGTGTAGAAGTACCCGGACCCGCTGGGCGATCCGGCTGGTCAGGCAGGCTCGCCATCCCTCACGCCACGATCCGCGGAACGGTATCGCCCCCCGGTTGAGACGTACCCCGGAGAAACCAAGCTCCCTGAGCTCATCGCAGAGAACCCGCTCTGTGCCCGGGCTCGAGGTGGCTAAAAACTGCTGAGTGTCATACATCAAGCGTCCTCCGGAAGTTGCAGATGGGTCCATCATATTGATAATAGTGCCTTGCTGCGTCTGTCTATCAGTCTCAGATATAGTTCTTTTTGATGGGCGGAGAGAAAACTCACATCGATTAAGGCTTTCCACTGTGGAATAGCTTTCTGAAAAACAGACAGAACCATTTCAAGTACCTGGCCCTGGAGACCCAGTCTTTCTGCTCCATAGTATTTGATCCAATCATCGCGGGTTAACCGTTTTTTCTTACCTCTCAATGGCAGGGCAACTTCCTCAATCTCTTCTATTCGTTTTCCAAGTTCTTGATATGCCAGAGTTGAATTGAGAAAATCATAAGCCGGGGCTAGTTCAACCTTCCCATCAATGGAAATCAAAGAGAAATTTTTCAGATGCATATCCTCATTCCCAACGAGAAAATTAAAGAGGGCCCTGGTAAAAAGTTTACTTCTCTCAACGGCCGGGAAAGTACAGTAGTTGAGGAGCACAACGAGTTTCTCCATGCTGTAATCATATTTAGTCTCGCGGTCCAATCCGGCAAGTTGCGCGAAATCTTCTAACGGGATTCTTCCAGCTCGACCGACCCGATCAAATCGTTTCACAAAATATGAATATGTGCCATCCATACAATGCAGTAACCCATGGAGAGGTGTTTTTATACCTGCTATGGCAGCGAGACGCATAGTTACATCCTCGTTCTCCGGGAGATTTAAATAGTCAGCGTGCTGAGGTTTAATAATGAAACGGCCGCCCGCATCAACAATAATAAACCCGGAATTTTTCAGATCGAGCCGCGCGCTAAGTTTAGGCTGCATACCCTGGATTGACATCTTGCCGACTCGCAGGAGAGATTCCTGTCTCTGTTCCGCCGCGTTATAGGGAAAATCATTTAAAGCTTTCAGTCTCGGGTTAATTTTTCTCAAACCCCTCCGGCTATATCTCTCCGGTCCACACTCTTCATAAGTAATGGGACAGATCTTCATTTAATTTCCTCTACGGTCACTGCTCCAACCAGATCCCGGCCAACAGCCATAAGTTGGCTAAATAAATCTTTAGCATCGAGCTTAAGTTGACGTAATAGACCACCTAACATTTCTCCCTCCGGAAGAAGACCTTCGAAAAATGGCGGGAATCTATCATATTCATAAGTTTGTCTATTCCGCGGCATTGTAAGAGAGACAGGAGGTCCATCATAATCATGTGAATATATAAAAGTATATTTCGTCCCCGGTACTCTTTCCCGCAGAATACCGGCCAATCTCCCCTGTAAAAAGATCTTTGCTTCTCTCATTCAACCGGCTCCTCATCTATAAGATCTGACATTATAGGACTCTGTAATTCAAGCTTGATATTTAAGGTAGCAAATACTTTCAGGAGCGTATTAAAGCGAATAGACGGCTTACCCTTCTCAATGTCAAAAACAGCTGTCTTCCCCACTCCAGACAATTTTGAGAGCTCTTTCTGGGTCAGCCCGCTCTTTTTCCGATGAGATCTAACAATCTTCCCGATTTGTTTTGAGTCAAGCATGAAAATATTCTCCTGATCAGATAGTTCGTACGGTATATATTACCGTTATAACAGTAAATATAGTCTTCCAATGACTATAGTCAATGAATATTTTGAGATGTTCAGGGATATTTACCGTTATAGCGGTAAATATAGGGTTTCCAAGGTGGCATTCAGCCTTCTTTCAGAGGTAATGGGAGGATATTACCGTTATAGCGGTAATTACTGTCTAACATAAGACAGCAGAAGGTCAGCAAAAAGAATGTGGAGTGAGAAGGATGATCACCACATTCGGTCTTCCTTTCCAGTGTTAAGGTAATTATTTCAATCGCTTCTGAGCTTCTGCCCTGGTGAGTGATTCTACTTCCGCCCAGGCGCAGCAGCCGCATCATTATCACTCTCGCGGAGGATGAGATGGCCGGCTGGGGTTAGTAATAGCATATAATTCATCTGGATTTCGTTGAAGGAGATTGAGATTAATAACATTGAGGAGAAGGACCATAAATAAATAATCTTCTATTCTCGGCGCATCGTCTCCAGGTTGTTGAAGAAATGCCGGTAAGTGTCGTTCCGGGGAAGGGTGGGGGCGAGTTTCTCATAGAGATCCGTATATAGCTGAAGGGTGCGCTCCAACCAGGCTAAACCCAGAATCTGATTCTCACTATCATCATAATCCGCAGGTAAGTCTCTTTTCAGGATTATGTCGCCGGCAACCGCCGCGATGATTTTATACCTTTCGGTCTCTTTTAGGAAATTTATCATGGACCTTATCTCGTCAAACTCCTGAATGCTGTAGGCCTGCCGGCATCCCCAGAAGATATAATCCGACTGGAACGATTCAAAATCGGCGGGAGAGCGGGGGCGATCGAAGTCCAGGAGGTATATCTCATCCCGACTTGAAAAACGGTGAACCTGCATCGCCTGAGCGAGAACCGAACTGTCCGGAGGGATGTATTTTTCCGCCAGATGGAGACTCATCCGATCGACCGGCGTCAACCGGTATATCTTGATGTCATCGACAAACTCCACCGCGAAATAGATAATCCCACCGATCAGAATCACCATTCCCGCCGCCAGAAGTCGTGGGCGATCCTTTATTCTCCTCAAGCCCATAACCGCGGAGAGATAGACCAGGGCCACCAGAGGAGTATTCTGCCAGATATTCCAGGTTAAATTAAAGAAATAATAAGTAAGCAGGCCGGGGATGAGTAGAATTACGCCGACGGAGATGAAGGGAAGAAAGGAGAGCGGGGCAAAAATCTTAAGAAGCCGATACCGGTGTAGAGAGATAAAATCAACCAGTTGAGGGATAGTCAGCCGGGATCCAATCTCATCCAGGGATCGGTATCGGCCAATCTCGGAAAAGATCGGGACCAGCAGCGTGATCGTGATCAGCAGATAGGCCAGGGAGACAAGCATGGTTGCGATACCGATTGCCTTTCTCCGGGGAATATCCTTATTTAGATAGATAAATATCCCCAGAAAGAAGGCAAATACAGCAACATTCTCTTTGCAGCAGAGAGATAATGCTAATAAAGTATAATATAATATAAATTTATTGCTTCGCAGCAGGTAATAGGCCAGAAAAATAAAGAATATAGCCAGCGAAAGGGGGCGGAAACCCCAGTAAAAGGATCGCCAGACAATCGGGCAGAGAAGATATGATATGGCGAGAAGGAAACCGGCGCAGGGATAATCGGTCTCTTTAACTGATATCAGGTATAAAAACAAAGCCGAGACCGCGAAGGATAATACATAGACGATCAGTAAAACCTGATAACCGGGGAAGAGATAATAAATCGGCAGAAGGAGGAGAAAGATGGGATATAGATGTTTGCGGAAGATGTGCAGGGAGGAGGCGCCCTCCCCTCCCTCAATGCCGATGGTAGTAGTTGGAGCCCTGCCGCGAACGACGTTGTAGAGGCATTGATTGAACTGCCCCATATCAAAACCAACCAGGTTGAGAGAGAGCTTATGCTGATTGATCTGGTTAATGGAGAAAAATACCGTGTACGGGACCAGCAAGATAAGCAATATAATCAACCATTTGGAGTCCCGGATCATGAGTATTAAGTAACTCGCTGTTTTGGGATTTTTCCTCTCCCGAAATCCTTCGGGATCCCGAGTTGTTCAATTGATATTATCGGGACCCGATATACATCGATAAGAAACAAACCAGAGTATCAGTAGTTTTATCCATATTGCTATAATAAAACAAATGATGGTCTTTGTTCAAAACTAAATTAGACCCGCCGTCAGCGGGACTAATTTATATTTTTGGAAAAATCATTCCATCTGCCCTTTTAATATTATAATGACTGAACAAAATACATCAGATTATAACCTGACTCAAGTCCTCAGGCCACTCTCGGGCTCCTTTGGAGAGATACTCATCCTGATTCACTGATGTTTCCACTCCCGGGTCTTACGCGATAAGGATTACCGGGCCTGGTCCCGGTCCTGCCGCCGCGCCGGTTTCCGGGGCGAGATCTGCGGCTTCGCCTGGGAGTCATTCGACTACGGTGCCCTCCTGGAAGATTTCGCGAAGGGTCTGGCCGGTGTCGTGAGAAACGGGTTTAAGGGCGCGCCTGATCTGGCGACGCGGGCGATTAAAGGTTCCCGAGAGCGGTGGCTTGAATCAAAAGCGAAGGCGGAGGCGGCCGGCGAAGAACTTGCCGGCCGGTTTGCCCACCTCCCCTCTCCGGACAAAGTAATCCTGATGGGCCACAGTCTCGGCTGCCGGGCCATCAAGACCTGCCTGGAAAACCTGGCGGATGATGAGATAAAGGTGAGAGAAGTCCATCTCCTCGGTGCCGCCGTCCCGGCCGGAGAATCCTGGACCAGAGCTTCCCGGGCAGTCCGGGGAGTAATAACAAACTATTACTCAAAAAATGACAATATCCTCAATATCCCGTACCACGCGGCCGAGTTGCTCTCCGGGATCAGAGGCCCCAAAAATCGAGATCTGGATTTCCCGGCCATACCGGCAGGCTTTTCAGTCTCCCCGGCCGGTCTGAAGGGAATAAGCCGCTCCGGAAAGAAAATAAAGAACATCGATGTCAGCGCCTTCGTCAACAGACACGCCGGTTTTGAGGAAAACCTGCACCGCTTTATAAAATTCCGGGACTGTCATTGATCCGTCCGCCAACAATGCTGCGAAACTATATCTCAAACAGCCCCCGGCGGTTTTAACCAGAATAAGCTCGATAACTCAAGCCGCGCACGCCAAACCACTCGTCGCATGCCGCACCACCAATCAAGACAAACTCGTCTTTAAAGTCGTGAAAATGTTCTCGGAATTTTGGGATTCCTCTTACCATTTAACTCCCCTCATCAGTTCACGGAGGGCCTTGGTAACACGCTCATCCGGAGAATGACGTAGCGTAAGGTATAGGGATAGCCTATCCACTCTGTTATTGTCGGCTAAAAGCTTCGGAGCATAAAACCAGGTCTCAATCTGGGCCTTAGCTTCATCTGGCCCGGGACAGCCGATAAGAGAGCCAGTCTCCAGTAGCTTTTGATATTCTCTTTTACGTATGGCGTACGTCGGAAGATAATCATCTGTAATTGGTGTATAGACAGATAAGGCCGTTATTCCTGCTTTGATGGCGGGAATATTGGGTGGAATAGAACGTACCCACTGCCGAGAATGAACTGGTGTTCTCATATAAGGCAATGCCTTTTTCCATAACTTATGCCCCTGTAAATTAAACTGCAGATTCCGTGTTCGTCCTGAAACTCTTGCCTTGCAGAGGTCAAAACCTGACAATTCGTCAGCAACATTGGAAAGTGTCATCGCTGAATATCCAAACATCTTTGCCAATTCCCGGAGGGAGTATGATTCGATTGGCGTTTCAAGTAGATGATAAAGTACAACAAGCTGAGCGGGATATGAAAGAGTCCTTCTCGAAGTATGCTTTCTACGAGGGAAGTAGTCTCTAAGATCTACAAGTATCTGGGGGAGGAAAAGTTGACGTTCTGGTACAATGAATGCCACACCTTTCTTGATTAAACGGTTACGCTGATATGCAGTCATATGGGGCAAAACTAAAGCAATATTTTCTCGAATAGCATTCTGTAATTGCTCCGCATGAGCGGTGTATTCCGCTGGCGTAAATACATCTTCATCGCTTTTCGCCACTGCTAACACTAACTCACGATTGAAGATCTTCTCCCGGTTATATAGATCGAGATTCTCCTCTAACTGGAAGCTGAGAGACTCATAAGCCATCTGGATAAAAAATGAGGGTGATATGTATGGAGATGATTTGATTTCGGAGAGCTTTTCCTGGAGGTTGTTATATCTCTTCTTCTGTTTTTCAAGGATTGCCTTGTCAAATGAATTCATGATAGATCTCCTTTTAATGTCCCTACCCGACGTTACCGGGAGTGAGTTTCCACCTGCATCCTGAATCATGTAACCCGTATCCTTCATCCAGTAACCTGCTTTCATCCTCTGAAAGTTAAGCATTAAGTAGACTTGACCCCTATTCTCTTCAGGAAATTATCGAAATCGCTGGACAGATCAAAGATTCCGGCATCACTGAAACCGGAATCAGAGTTACTGAAGGGACTCTCTTATTGCGGCCTGGGTCGGTGGCAGGGTGCCCTGAATATCTTCTCCCGGGTGATGGCAAGTCCTCTGACATTATTCGCCGGACTGGTCTTCTCCGCGTGGATCCTGACCCGGATGGGGAAATTCCAGCAGGCCTCGGAGACCATCCGCAAAGCCCAGGATCTTCCACAGAAAGAACAGACCTTCCAGATCGACTTCGCCCGGATCGAACGATTCATCGAAGAAGAGCGGCAAGCCGAGTTCAAGGAGTGGTTCGATAACTCAATCGGGAACTACATCCTGAAAGAGTCCGCCCGCCTGATCTCGTCTCTTTAAAATCTCCCGTGCCTTAGTCTCTTTGCAGTCCACTAATTTTCAATAATTCACACTAATTGATCCCTCGGAGCGAAGCGTAGACATCGAACCTTTAGGTGAGATGCCTTAACTCGACCCCTTTTATGAACTACGAATTTCGCGAATTTCACGAATGTTTTTAAAAATGACTGACCAGGGTCAGTGGATTTTTTCACCGTCAACTGTTAGCCGACAACTGTCAACTTTCTTTTTCCACTGCCTCACCCCCTTTTATTTGTCCACTGATTACACAGATTATGGGGATTATTTTTTCCCGCCTTGGCATCTTTTATTAAACCGCTAATTTTACCCCGCGATGACCGAAGATCATTTTGCGTGGCTCACAAATCTTCGCTAATTTGAAAGTAACTGTTTTGTTATTCTGCTGCGTTTTCAATTAATCTTTGCTCCCGTTCCAACTCATGGCGAAGCTCTTCCTCCGTAGGCAGGTAGAGCATGTACCTGGATGCAAAAAGATGTTCACTGTCGTTAAGTACAGAGTATCGAGCAATTGTTTCATTTTTCTTAGCACAAAGAATCAGGCCGATGGTTGGGTTGTCTCCGTCTGTGAGATATTTATCGCCAAACATTCTGACATAGCTGTCCATCTGGCCGACATCCTGATGCGTCAGCTCTCCAATCTTGAGGTCAATCAATAGATAGCATTTTAGAATGCAGTTGTAAAAAACGAGATCGATATAAAAATATTCATCATCGAATTGCATACGTTTTTGACGACTGACGAAAGCGAATCCTTTGCCTAACTCAAGAAGAAACGACTGAAGATTGTCAATAATGGCTTTCTCTATTTCCGACTCATGATGAGCTTCAGAATCCGGCAAACCGAGAAAATCAAGAATATATGGATTCTTGATAGTATCGGCCGGCGTGGTGACCTCTTGCCCCTGGCAGGCAAGTTCCATAACTCCCTCCTTATTTTGGCTCTTGAGTAGCCTTGCAAACAGAAAAGTATGTATCTGGCGATTAAGGTGTTTTACATCCCAGCCTTCTTTTTCTGCTTCGATCTCATAGAAAAGGCGTTCATTTTGATTTTCAATATTCATCAAAGTTCTGTAGTGAGACCAACCCAGATTATGCGAAAACCCGCGTTTGATACCAGCTTGATCAACAGCCATTGTCATAGCATCCAAAACACCACTTCGGGTGTGGAGATTTCCGGCTGATTTGAATTCGCCACATGCGATGTGGCGAATCTCCGGAACCCGATCAAAATAGACGGTAGAGAAGGTCCGGAAGTATCGCAAGTTAGTAGTGGAAAATCCGCGGCCATATTTATGATCCAATTTTGCTGAAAGTTGTTCTATAATCTGCTTTCCATATTGTGCCCGCTCATCGCCGCTCTGGATTCTCCGTACTATTTCCCGGCCAATCAGCCAATAAGCTATCACCATGTTATTGTTAACGGATCGAAGGACATTGGATCGCGCTTGCTCAAGAATAGAGACAACTCGATCAAACAAGTCGTTACCTTCTAGATTCGCCAGAGTGAATTTATTCGTATCCATCGTTTACTCCTATGCTATTCGAACTTTCCCGGATTTTATGACTTCAACCAGCACTTATAAAGTGGTAACCGTTATTTGTATTATTCTTCTTACTCATTAGTCGGAGAAATGGAGAATTTATTCCCAAAAAAATGAAAATCTTGTCCTTCTCCGAGATTTCTCAGATAAGTAGATTGCTTACTTCGGGACTCTGAGTAAAACAATCAGGAGGGGGGTATAACCTGGTTTTGTTGTCCATCATACTTCCACCCCGGTTGAATCATCCTGAGCGGGGAATGGGGAGATATGTTTATTTATCATTAATTTTTTGGAAAAATTCCCTGATCTATCATTTTTATATGATTAAAACAATAACACCAACCATATGGAGGCTAGAGATGAAGAAGCAGGAGAGAAGTGTGGTTATCGAGATGGCGGCAACAATGCTCAAGGCCGGGATCGATTACGCCCTGGAGCACCAGGCGGAGTTGATAGCGTCTTTCGATAAGATGAATGGGAAGAAGAAAAAGGTCTCCCCGCAGAGAAAAGCTCCGGCCAGGGTCATTGAGGTTGAAGGAGCCACGGTATAACCCGATTTATATATCGGGTTAGTTTTTAAGAATGCTGGGGCTTGTCTTGATAGCAGGGTAATACTGATAACCAATAATGCACCTTAAAAGGTGCGGCTACCATTGGAATTAAACTAATTCAGAGCCATTGGCTCGGTCTCGGATTCCGGAGCCGAAGGGGTTGATATCGGTCCGGGCGGGCGCGGTCAACGACCGCGGCTACAGCATCCCGAGAAGAGCGTGGAGCCCCCGGTTTTCCGAATGTTTACACTTTTAGCTCAGAGTAAAGATGAAAGTGGCCCCACGGCCCGGTTCACTCTCTACCCGGATGGTTCCGCCGTGGTTCTCGATGATTGATCGGGCAATGGCGAGACCCAGACCGCTCCCGTATGGTTTTTCGCGATCACGGGGCTCGGTGGTGAAGAAACGATCGAAGATCTTGTCTAAATTTGACGGAGTAATCCCGGAGCCCGTATCCCGGACCGTAGTAATAACGGAACCATCCGGATCTTCCTCCACAATAAGTTCAACCATTCCTTCCGGCCCGGTATAGCGAAAAGCGTTCTCAAGGAGATTGTCGATGACCTGCTCGATCCGATCCGGCAGGATGGTGATGAGTATGGCGGTCTCCGGAATATTATCTTTAAGCGTCGGCAGTTGCCCCCCCCGCTTTATTCGGGCCCTCGCGGTCAGGTCCCGGATAAAAGCGCAGTAATCAACCTCTTCCTTCTTGCCGCTCAGTACATCAATATCCAGCTGGGTCAGCCGGGTAAGCTCTCCGACCAGCCGGATCATCCTCTCGGTATCATAGCTGATATTGGAGATAAACTTATCCCGGGATTCCGGATTTTCCACCGCCCCTTCTTTTAGAACCTCAACCGCCCCCTTGATCGCGGTAAGAGGAGCTTTAAGCTCATGCATAGTCTCGGCGAGGAAATCCCGATTGTAGCGATTGCGCAGTTCGATCTCCTCCGCCATCCTGGTCACCGAGCGAGCCAGCTCGCCGATCTCATCCTTCCCTTTGACCTTCAGCTGGAGAGGCCCTGTTCCCCGGGTGAACTCCCTGGTCGCGCGGGTGAGCCGCCGGAGGCGGCGGGTTATGGTAAAAGCCAGTATAATCGCGGTCAATAGAGCGACAGATAGAGCCAGGATGATGGCCCGGGTCTGCCGGGATTTCATCTCGGTTATCGCCTTAATTATAGGTCCGGTATGGCGGGATACATAGGCCAGAGCGAGAAGGTTATCCGCGTCATCGGTAATCGGGAGCGCTATGTAGTAATAGAGATACTTGCGGTCTTCTGTCAGGGCGGCCCGGGCTGCGTAATGTCCGCTAAGCGCGCCTCTGACCTCAGTGCGACCGGAAAAATCCTTACCTACGGTGGTTTCATCGTGGGAGTCAAAGAGTACACAACCTTCAGGCGAGAGGATCCGGATCCGGGACTGGACTTCGGGGCCGCAGATGGCCAGGAGATCTTCAAAGACCAGAGAAGCCCCGGCCTGCTCTTCTTCCGAGACCGATGAAATCATGGTCTTATACTGTTCTCCGGCGATGAATGCGTAGGAGACCATCTCTTTCTCCAGCGCGGCCCGGGTATAGTGATCAAAAAAATCAATAGCGTATCGCTGGATCAAGTATATGGGAATGAATACCACCAGGAGAAATACAGCAATTAATTTCCAACGAATAGAGTTCATTGCATGGAGAATGGGGATTGGGGAATAGGGAATGGTTCACCCGATTCCTGCCATAATTTGCCTGGTTTGGGTTTAATCAATTATAGCCCCGGTATTGTCTGCGGGTAAGGCCAAGGCCTCGTTGAGTTTATAGCCGATTCCATAGACGGTCTGGATTGGGTCCAGAGCCGGATTTATTTCCTTTAATTTCGCGCGAACCCTCTTGACACAGGCATCGATCGAACGATCGGTCACGAAACTCATCCCCTCATAAATCCTGTCCATCAGATTCTCCCGGGTAAAGACCCGCGCGGAATATCTGGCCAGCGCCGCGATCAGGCGAAACTCCTGCCGGGGAAGGAGGACACGCTCACCGAAGTAAGTCAGAATATAAGACTCGGTATCGATTGTTAGTGGGCCATGTCGTATAGCCGTATCTCCCCCGGATGAATTTTGGACACCGCTCCGGCGCAGAACCGCCCGGACCCGGGCGGCAAGCTCCCGCGGGCTGAATGGCTTGGTGACATAATCATCCGCCCCGATCTCCAATCCCAGGATCCGATCAATCTCATCACTCCGGGAAGTAAGCATGATAATCGGAATACCGGATTCCCGGCGCTTTATCTCTCTAAATAGATCCAGGCCGGAGAGCCCCGGCAGATTGAGGTCAAGCACAACCAGATCCGGGAGGGATTTCTGGAAGAGTTCCAGGGCGGTATCCCCGTCTAGAGCGGTAACAATCTCGAATCCGTTTTCAATAAGGATATACTCCACCACATCCAGGATATGCTGCTCGTCATCTATCAGTAGAATGCGTTCCATGGGAATAAATATACTTGGTTCTCCAGAATTATTAATGACGAAACCCGTATGAGGAATAATTAATAAGAACCTTATACTTTAACATATCAGCCGGATCAATAAAATCTGAATATCTTCAGCTTTGAATACAAACATCCGTCTCGGTAAGCTATCTCCGGGAAATTTTACTTGCCATTCTGAACTAATCAGGTATATTGCCTCAGCCATTTAGATAACAAGAAGGAGGCAATAATATGGAAAATGAAAAAAGAGTAATAAAGAAAAGAAATCTTGCCGCGGTATATATCCTCGGGATCATCACATTCGGGATCTATTTCCTCTACTGGCTTATATCCACCAAGAACGATATCAACAGCCTGGGAGGGAAGGTTCCTACCGGTTGGTTATTAATCATACCTATCGCGAATATCTATTGGGTTTACAAGTACTGCGAAGGTTTTTCCGAGAATGTCAAGAAAGACAACAACACGCTTCTTTGGTTTATTGTATATGTCCTGATTGGAATAATAATGCCCGCGATCGTTCAGTCTGAATTGAATAAGATCGCGACCCCGGAAGCTGCAGCTGCCGAAGTAACCAGCTAAGCAACTTAATCTATATACAGTCCAAGATGACCCCGGGTGAGCGCATGCTTTATGCGCTGACCCGGGGTTTTTCTGTGGTGGGTGGGCAGCGCAAATAGCTTTGGAACTGATTCACCCGTGACCAAGTGCTTGCATCCCGATGAATATCGGGGGTCACGGGGGTCTTTGTCGGCGGAAGGAGCAGCACGGTTAGCCCTGAAACTGATTCACCCCCGACCAAATCTCCGGCAGAGAATAGATGCGGGGAGTTAGTGGACTGACCCACCCGTCCAGGGTACTGGCGGGAAGTAAATGGCAACCTCGATCCGATTTAGGAATCCCGAGGCATCATCTAGTATAATTCGTGTCCCCGAAAAATGCCTTCGGCATCTCGGGGTAAAAATTAGTGGACTGCGACGCCACAGAGCCGAGGCGAAACAATCAGAGTAATCCGTGTAATCCGTGGACTGCAATCCCGCCAAGCCAAAGCGAAACAATTAATATAATTCCTGAAATTCGTGGACTGTGTTAAAAACTTTTCGAGTAAGGTATAGCTATTTCCCGACACAGAAGCGGGAGAAGATTTCATCCAGAATCTCGTCCCCGTACTCTTCGCCCAGGATCAGTTTCATCCGCTTAAGCGCGTGGTTGAGATCGGAAGCGATAAATTCGCCCGAGAGATTACGGTCCATACTGAGGAGGGATTCATCCAGAGCCTGAACCGACTCCTTTATCGCCTCCCGCCGGCGACCACTGATCATTACTCCCGCTGAATTTCCCCCCATATACTCTTCCCGGATCAGGGAGATAATCTCCTGACGCAACCGCTCAATCCCCCAGTTCTTTGCCAGAGATATTTTTACTATCTTCTTCCGGTGGAGTTCATGGCGGATCTGTTCAAGGTCAACCTTCTCGGGAAGATCGGTCTTGTTGATAACCAGAAGGGCCGGTTTCTCCCGGACCAGTTCCAATGTCTTCAGATCATCTTCGGTTATACTGGTCCCACTATCGAGGACCACCAGGACCAGGTCGGCATCATGAGCTTTATCCCGGGACCTCTCAACCCCTTCCCGTTCAATCTCCCCGGAAGGGCGGCGAATCCCCGCGGTGTCAATCAGCCGGAGAGGGATCCCATCCAGCCTGATAACTTCTTCAATCGTATCCCTGGTAGTGCCGGGTTCATGCGAAACAATGGCCCGTTTCTGCGAAAGGAAGGTATTAAGGAGACTCGATTTCCCTACATTAGGCTTGCCGACTATTACCACTCTGATCCCGTCATGAAGACAGCCGCCGGCTCGAGCTTCCCACCGGATTGATTCCAGTTCCGTCCGGGCCGAACTGATCAGACCCCTTACTTCCCTGGAAGGGAGCTGACGATCTTCGTGCTCATCAAAATCAAGTGTAATCTCTACCCGGGAGAGCGCCTGGATTAAGTCTGCCTTTATCTTGAGGAGACGCTCGCGAAGGCCACCGCCGAGCTGGCCCACCGCGGATCTCAACTCCTCATCAGAGCGGGCGGATATCATCCAGGCGACCGACTCGGCCCTGGTCAGGTCCATCTTCCCATTGAGAAACGCCCGGCGGGTGAACTCTCCCGGATTGGCCAGCCTGGCGGAATGTGAGGTGATGAGATCAAGTATAAGAGATGATATCACCCTTCCCCCATGAGAGTAGATCTCCACCAAATCCTCACCTGTATAGCTCCGCGGTTCCTTCATAACCGCAACCATCACATCATCGATATCCCGGTCGCAGTCATGGATCCATCCCCGGTAAAGCCTGAAAGGCTCTATATCTTCAGCGGACTCTTTCCAGGGACGGAAGATACCATCCAGGATCGAAAGAGACTGCGGCCCTGAAATCCGTATTACGGAAATAGCCCCCTCTCCATCGGGAGTAGCCAGTGCAGTGATAGTATCTGGGGGAGTGGGAGACATGACCTAAACCTTATTCAAAAGATATTTTGAAAATCTCACCCGGAACAACGAAGTGATTTACCACGAAGAACACGAAGATTTTTAAAAAGGAGAGAGAGTTTACTGCTTCCCTCTTTACTATTCTTCGCGTCCTTCGTGTTCTTCGTGGTTTAAATTAGCTGGATCTCAATTTTCGAACAGGGGCATCCTTATCCATTCTTCTCCGCCATCCTGGTAGTGACGAGCTGCTGGGCAATCGTGATAAAGGTGCTGAGCATGAAATAGAGATTCAAGCCGGACGGAAGACTGTAGAAGAGAAAAGTGAACATTATCGGCATCAGGGTCGCCATCATCTTCTGCTGTTGCGCGGACTGGGCGCTGCCGCCTCCGGCAGTGGGGGTAAATTTCTGCTGGAGATAAAAGCTCAGTCCCATTAAGAGCGGCAGAATATTCAGGTGGTTCCCGATGATCGGATATGACTTGTCAAGCACCATCAGTACATCCGGGCCGGAGAGATCCTTGATCCATTTTCCGGGGATGATCCAGAACGGAGCCTTGCGGAGGAGGATGGTATTTCGGAGGGTGGTGAAGAGGGCGAAGAGGATCGGCATCTGGAGGAGCATGGGGAGGCACCCGCCCATAGGGTTTACCCCGTTGGCCTTGTAGAGCTTCATTGTCTCCGCCTGGATCTTCTTGGAGTCCCCTTTATACTTCTCCTTCAGCTCCGCCAGTTGAGGCTGAAGCTTCGCCATCTTGCCCATTGACGCGTAACTTTTATGGGTCAGCGGCCAGAGGACAATCTTGATTATGATGGTAAGAAATATAATCGCCCAGCCGTAACTTCCGATCAGGCCATAGATCCAGTTTAAAAGCCAGATCAGGGCTTGAGGGAGATATACCTTGCCGAAGATACCGAAATCAACAATCTGCTCAAAGTCATTACCGGCTTCCTGCAGGATGGCATAGTTGGCCGGCCCCAGAAATAGATCAAACGAATACTGCTTGCTCTCGCCGGGCTTAAGTATCAGGGTGGGGAAGACCATATCAGCCCGGAGATATGCATAGGGGGAGGCTCCGGGGCCGCGGGCGCATCCCAGTGCCGCCTTTTTAGGCTCCAGCTTCGACTTCTCTACTCCATAAATTGAGAAGAAGGATGCCGGCTGCTCAACCGGCTTATATATGGCGACAAAATACTTGGTCTTCAATCCCAGCCAGTTTATCCGACCAGGGATCTTAACCTCCGGAGCCTTCTTCCGGAGCATGGTATCGCCATCATAGATATCCACTCCCAGGAGGTCTTCCTTATCGATCGGATGGATCGCCCCGCACCCGAAAATAGGGCCGGATTCCCATTTCAGTATCTGATCCGAATCATTACGAAGCACTATATCCAGCTGGGCGGAATATGATCCGTCGGCAAACGAATATCTCTTTTTTACCGTTATTTCATTGTCATAGGTGTTTGAGAACTCGACTCCGCCGGAGAATTCGGTGGTATTCATAGCTGCCGGGGGGAAATTCAATAGCCTACCCGGAGCCTGCTCGATATTGGCGGCATTGATCAGGGTAACTGCCCCGCTGCCTTCATCAGGGAGTTTCCTGATCCCTGCATCCGGGTTTTCCTTCAGGATCAATTCCTCGATTACCCCCCCGAAGGAATTTAACCTGACCTGGGAGAGACCGGTATCAATGAGTATGGAAGTACTATCCACCGGGAATTCAACAGCCAATTCTGCGGCAGGAACGACAACCGCTTCTTCTTTGATAATGACCACCGGGGTCGAGGCCGGCTGAGCCGGAACGGCCGCGGGAGCTTTTTCTCCGGACATAACCTCTGCCGCATCAACTGAACGGTCCGGAGGCGGAATCTCATCTTTCTTCTGTTGACTCTGCCAGTAGAACCATCCAATCAATAAAAGGACAGTAACCCCTAAACCTATTTTGCTTATTTTATCCATTAAAATTTTTCTCCATAATATATTTTTTGCTTTGCAAAAAATATAGTTCTGAATGTCTATCTACATTCTAAGACTTGTTTTATAGTTATTT
>Ga0180435_10000485_pt1 | contig 41759 bp, 47 predicted proteins | sample SS_ome_3_FD_132467 | JGI IMG/M metagenome (GOLD analysis project Ga0180435, IMG submission 132467) | Hypersaline lake sediment archaeal communities from the Salton Sea, California, USA - SS_3_S_1 metaG | ecosystem: Environmental > Aquatic > Non-marine Saline and Alkaline > Hypersaline >... | reverse complement strand
GCTGAGGATCCTGAATATCCCAAGGCTGCTGAGGATCCTGAATATCCCAAGGCTGCTGAGGATCCTGAATATCCCAAGGCTGCTGAGGATCCTGAATATCCCAAGGCTGCTGATCCTGCGAAAGCTGCGGAGGATCGCGAATATCCCAAGGCTGCTGAGGATCCTGAATATCCCAAGGCTGCTGATCCTGCGAAAGCTGCGGAGGATCGCGAATATCCCAAGGCTGCTGATCCTGCGGAAGCCGCGAAAGCTGCGGAGGCTGCTGAGGCTGCGGAGGCTGCTGATACTGCGGAAGCTGCGGAAGCTGTGAAAGCTGCGGAGAATCGCGAATATCCCAAGGCTGCTGAGGCTGCTGAGGCTGCGGAGGCTGCGGAGGCTGCTGAGGCTGCGGAGAATCGCGAATATCCCAAGGCTGCTGAGGCTGCGGAGGCTGCTGAGGCTGCGGATCCTGCTGATCCTGCTGAGGCTGCGGAGGCTGTGGAACCTTCCGAGGCTGGATTCGTCTTAATTTTCTGAGTGGTTCATCCGGTATCAATGGATTGATGAGCCTCACATAGTGTTCTAACACAAGTTTTGCGCGCACAAACGTATCCATGTACACATCGGAGGCTCTATTGTTACGGAAATGCGCTGTGGAATTTAAATAAATCTTCAGCATTTGAACTTGTGATAGGGTTTGAAGTTGGGAGCTCAAATAGAGGAAGTAAGGTAAGTAGTTGGTACATTTGGTATATTTACCAGGTTCAATCATGGTACATACCTTTGCGTCATCATATTCTGGTACATAAGAGAGGTTTGGAGCACTGCCTGTGTGATCGTAATATTCAATCCAATCGGAACGAAAAACATAGGCAACTGTGCGATATACTGAGGTGTGATCCCGTAAGGTTTGGGTGCATACACGCACTTCCCTGGTGTCTCGAGGTTGTGGTAATGATAGCCGTTCCAGGTAACGTGTATGTCCCCAATATTTGAAGGGCGTTTGGGAGCCTAACATCAAATATAATTGTAACTGAAGTGGGAACTCCCAATGTAGCGTTTTCTCTGGGCATTTGTAAAGGCTAGGCGTCGCAAAGAGCGAGTAAGGGTATACACCAAAGAGTTGTGGCAGTGTCTTGTGAAGATTAAAGTGTGACATATCCTGCGTATCGTTATCGGGTATTAGTTTAAGTATAGCCTCCAAGGTTAACTGATCTCTCCAACCATGTACAAAAATCTTGGAAAAATGCTTCACCACCTCATCTCCAAACATGTTTTGTAGATCTTCAAAAGCTCTTTCATACAAATCTCCAAGGGGTTGCCCAGTTACCTCAGTTAAGCTAGGTCCCGTAAGTCCCAACTGTAGTAAGTAATTTAACCACATAATGGTGTAGGCTGGTTTAGCAACTATGCGTTGGAGTATACCGACCTTTTCAGGCAATTTGAGCTCAAACGAGCTTGGTGACATGGGTGACCGCCACATCATATTCCAAAACTTTTGACTAAACATATTTCCTTCTAGAAAATCCATTAACGATGGATCTCCCTTTTGCTCATCCTTAAACTCTACGGGATCTCGCCAACACACGGAACCCAATCTAGGAAATAATTGCAAGAGACTAAGCTCCTTCTCTTCACCGCGCATTAAAACTTTGATGCGTTCGGGTATTGCCGACTTGCTAAAATTCTCAGTGTATAAGGTCCAGCTGTTGCTTGAATGCCGTTGGAGCGCTACAAAGAAATCTATAGATGGTGTATTTCTAATATATCCTTGACCTATCAGATAAACGTTGATCCCATACATGTGTGTAGTTAAACACAAGGATCCAAGATCTATTCGCAAATCTGTGGTGTCCGGTTGTTTGTTGTCAAAAATACGCTGAACTTGTTGAAAGTCTCCAGGAATTTCCATATAATCCTGAGCCTGCACAGATTTGAGAAAGTGTCCAGTACCATCATATGGACTTAGGGTTTCAAGCGATGAAACAGGGAGATCCCTAGTTTGTGAAACCGGTAACTGACGTCCCGAAATCTGGATAATCATTCGTAAAAGGTCGCCTAAGGGAGCTGTTACCGTTGACATATTTTTTTTTGTTTTTCAGAGTGCGATTTTAACTTTATTTTTGTAGATGAAACATTTGATGGGAGGGGCTTTGGAGAGCTCGACCCGTTTACGTTTGCTTCCAGAAGCCTTCAGTAATTTCTTTTCCTCAGCACATTCCTCAAGGCGCAGTTGCATATCCTTTTCGATAGCCTTGTGATGTTCCACAGCGTAGCTGAGAATTTGATTGTGTTCCACCCAGTACATATAGTTCAACTGAGCAACAGTGGTTGAATATCGTTGACCATCCAGGTCAAAGTAAATCCTGGGTCCTCGGCGGAATGCATCGAAAAGGTGCCGGTGAAAAAACCTTAACCATGATAGGTAGCTATTGTAGATATTGAGCAACTGTCCGTTGCGATTGCGAATGGCAATTTTCAGCCTTTTAGCGTAGGTGATCACAAAGTAATGCAGCAGTCGCAGTGAGATTTTGGAGGAAACGCTGATGATGGGAACGATAACTTTGCGCATTCGGTCATCTGTCAAGTAGGGCAATAAAGATTGAAGCCGGCCTTGATATTCTCTCAGCCTAAAAGGCTTATCCCAAAAGAATCGACCGCACTTATATGTGCCCTTGAGATCATCAGGTATTTTTTCGCGTAATTGACGCTTTTTCTCTTTATGTTCATCGATTTGTCGACCACGTCGGAGGTCCATAAGTCGCTTTCTTAAACGTATGTTGTGAGTTTTTATGGATACCCCGAGCTGGAACGCGTAAATGGAACGATTTTGGGATTCCAGGCAGCCACAAAGTTATGATACCGGTTGGGATCATGCTGAGGATCTGCCGGCATTACTGAGTACGAATCGACCGTAAAGTCCCGTGTGGGATAAAGTTTAGAATGTCGGTGTGGCCATTGCGGAAGCGGGCTGACATCGAGGGTTTCACGAAACGGATCATACTTGGCCCGGCACGCCGTACGGGCTTCTCTATATCCATAGTTGTCGAACGGAACCATAGATGCATTCGTCAAATTCATTACTGCATCCACATATGTGCATCCTGGGACCGATCCTTGTAGTCGATAATCCCATGGAGACAGTTGCGGAGACGGAGTGTACGCAAAAGGTTGTGCGCAATATTTGGGGGCAGACATGTTTTCTTTATAATTATACATTCCAAAAGCGGACGGAGTGACGGAGTGACGGAGTGTGTTCCATTTGGTTATCATAAACATTCTAGTCATTTTTTCAAACAAAAAGCATGTCAACCCCACAAACCCAAGAGATCGCCGCGCAGCCAGCGCAGCCAGCGCAGCCCTCACAGCCCGTGCCAGAGAAACCACAGGAAGCAAAGGAGGATACCAAAGAGACCCAGGAGACCCAGGAGACCAAGGCTAAAAGCAAGACCAAAAAGCGCAAACGAAGACCCAAGGAGGCCAAGGAGCAACCCATTCGCAAACGGGCGCGCAAGTCGTCGCGTAATTTGGTGGAGAATTACGATGAACCCACATCAGCTCTCAAAATGAAAAAGCGTATTTTGGGCTCGACCATTCCTAAGTTGGGCATTAATCGTGAAGCACGGGCTTTGTTGAAGAAGATTCACAGTCACAATCAAGCGTTATCCGACGAAGCCAAGGCGGTGATAAATCCACTGTACCGCAAGGTCAAGGACTATGAGACTGTTGAGTTTATGGCAAAATGTTTGCTTCATTATGAGCAGCAACATAACTTTGTGTTTTTGGCCAAACATGCCAAGACTATTGAGCGCGCTCTTGCAAATCCCAAATCCGTCAAGTACTCTGTTATGCTTAACATTTACCAACATTACCTATGTGGTATTGAGGAACTTCACCGCTACTATGGACAATCTCACTTGGTTAAGCCCGCTAAACGAGTTCGGGCCACTGAGCCTTCGAAAAAGCCAAAGAAGGTTCAGCCTTATAACTTATATATTCGTACACAGTGGAAGGAAAGGCGCGAAGAATTCCAAAAAATCTCCAAAGAACAAACCGCATCTCAAGTTATGGTGCTCCTCAGCACGGAATGGAAAAATAACCCTAATTTGAAGACTGAGTATCAACGCCGCGCCAAGGAACTCAATGACGCTCAGAAGGAACCCGTTCAGGAATCATCCTTGTGAACGCATTTTTTCAAGGAATAGTTTATACTGTTCTTGTTGAAACTTAGATGGACCGGGTATCGCTGGTTTGTGGTTCATGCTCCAGATTCCACCTAAACATGCCAAAATAAATATCACTACGAAAGCAATACAAATGTACGCATATGTTGGTAATCCCATTGATTGTTTTTTTTAAAAATTAATACTTAAAATTCAAACCTCCCAAATCAGTTACTCGAAAGTTCAGGTACGTGATGACGGTTTGGCTCAGATTCTTATGTCCCAAGTAATCTGAAGCCAGTCTAGGAAGTGAGCAATTACGTTCGTTGAAGTACTGAAAGCAACAAAGTACGTAGAACTTGCGGAATTGGTGCAATTTTCCAATAACTGGACAATATTTGCGCATGGCTCTGGAAATGCGTTTAGCATATTTCGCATTTACTTGTGCTGGTGTTGATGCGGGTAACTCATCACGTACTCGGCGAATCGCGGCCACAATATCTTCACGTGGGGCTAGAAGGGGTACTTCACGGGTCTTCTCCCGTTCGGCCTTTGTCCGGCGCTTGAGAATACCTCCGAGTGAAGTCCAGTACCTCGAAGATGTAAAATGTTTATCTTCGGGTGGGTTAAACTCAGCAGTTAGTATAATTTCCGCCATTCGCCGACCTGTTAAACAAGCTAAACCAATAACAACTAATATAGGATTTTCATGACGAAGGAATGCCCGACAATCCATGATAACCGCATCCCCCTTAATCTCGTGCAGGTCGATCGCACCAGCATGTACGGCTGCATTTTTTTCAATGTTAAGCCGCCTAATTTCATCTCTGGTTAAGTGCAGGCCGTTAAGAAAGCTAGCCGGAGCCCCACGTTGGGCTAATAGCTTTTTAAAGCGGCTTATGTACGATTGAGCACTTGACAGGGCGGAGGTTTTGCGTTTTCTACCTTCGGCCAAATGTTTTTGGTATAGTGTCTCGTAATGGTGAACAAAAGCGCGCACAAAAACCTCAGCACACTGTGGGGTGTGTACTTTAGTTGGATGCGATATGAGAAGTGATTCATAACGAGAAATCATTGTGCAAATGAAACTCATCTTCCTTTTTTTTTATTTATGTGCAATAATTTCTTGCAAGTACTCAAGATCTTCAAGTTGATAAAATTCATTCCATCCTTGTTGCACAACAAGTTGGTTGGTTCGAGTTACCAGGCCATGAAGATCTTGCAAGCACAAATAACTAGCTCGACGCGCTCCAGTAAAGATCTTGACATTTTCACGTATACACCCCAAAATGCTATTGCCCTGCTTGAGAGGATCGTTGGAAAAACGGCAATTATGGCCAAGAATGTATTCTATGCACTGCATCATATGTCTAGTACTTGACCAATGTGTACATAGGACACAAGCAATCTTGTAAAGTACTTGATCAACTTGTTGAGCTAGCGTTGGATCCTCCCAACCACACGTTGTGCCTTTGAGGCGCGGATTTACATGCAACCAAAAATAAGCTTCCATGTCTGTAAATTTGTACAAGGTTATGATTTTTTTCTCCACACCAACAAATAAACACATGGATGATCAAAGTCAGAAAGATATTGATTGGGCGACAAGGATAATGGCTCAGGACGCAGATGACTCGGATGACCTCCTTGAAGACTCGGATGACCTCCTTGAAAACTCGGATGACCTCCTTGAAAACTTGGAGGACCTCCTTGAAGACTCGGGTGACCGATATTCCCCGCAACCCCGATCTTCATTCACATCCTCAACTCGACCCCGACCGCAGTTAAGCCCTCGGTCTCAATTTACAACCTCAAAATCAGCAGAAAAAGAGCTTACATTGCCCGCCGTGGAAACTATTTTTACAGGAATAGTAGCATATGGAGCATTAGGGCTTTATTTTTATACTCAAACACGCAGTCTTCGTGATGCTGTAAACAAGGCAAAAGAAGCGCTCAAGGAGTGTGAAACCCAGCAAAAAGATCCTCAGTAAGGAGCATATCCATGTCGACGAGGCCGTCGTTGTCTCTCGTACGAGCTGGGTCTTCTTTGGGCTGATAGATGACAATCTCGACATCGCCTTCCAAAGCATGTGTTGTACTGGCATTCGGGGCAAAGATGACCCTGCCGTCTTCTTGGTTGACGGCGATGATGACATTCACGACATTGTCGACCAAGGCACATATTAGGGCAACCATCGTTCGGGCAGCGGTGAAGATTTCGAGGAGGCCGGGTTTGTGAACTGCCTCTGCTGTGCAAAAAAGGACAATCACCCCCCTTAAAGCATCCACTTTCAGTGTTAAAAAATGAACAAACTTGACGTTCGTGGCGAAACTCGCATCGGTCGCCATCACGACAGCCATTTCTTCGATTAAAATAACGACAAGGTCGAGCAGGTTGACTAGGTATTTCACCGGCTTCAATAGATGTATCACCAGGGGGTCCATCATGAACATTTGGGGACACCGGTGGTGGCCTATGGGGCCCAGGAGACACCGGGGATTTTGGAGGAGACCCAGGAGGTAATTCATGTAACTTTGAGGACAATGTAGGCCTTGGTGACCTTGGCGAACCCGGTAACCTTGGTGACCTTGGCGACCTTGGTGACCTTGGTGACCTTGGTGACCTTGGTGACCTTGGCGACCTTGGTGACCTTGGCGAACTCGGTGATTTGGGGAATCCAACTGCGTTAAGAACAGAATTATCATCATCGCTGTCCATGTTTGCCCACGTTTCCATTGTTTTTGATTTGATTTGATGGCTTTGATTTTTTGTGGAACATTTCTAGAAAGATAAACGAATGAGCCACAGTACATCATTGGCCTTGTGGGTGGACGCGCCGATTCATTTTGAATTTCACGAGTGTGGTGGTAATGGAGATTGCATGTTTCACGTGTTATGTCACAGTTTAAAGGCTCTGGGGTATCCCATCAAAACTATGATGCAGGTGCGCAAACTGTTATCGGGGTCCTTGAACTATGATAATCAAGCTAATTTCTGTAAGAAAATGTGGACTGAACAAGGACTCGTTTGTCCAACGGACCTTCATCAACTTCAGACGCTAATTGAAACTCGTGGGGCATCATTCCAAGGTAACGACACTTGTCTTTCGTGGCTCCTTCAACATCATCCATGGTTCGAGAAGTTAGGATTTATTATCTTTTCATCGTGGGGATTTCATCACACACAAGTATTAAGCACAAGCTCTTCACAGGCGTACCTTTTACTTTTGAATCGCGCGGATATTAATCACTGGCAGCTTGCTAGCATGAACCATTGGGTGGCGATTAGTAAGCCATTGGTACCTTTAATTTTGGGGGCTGAAGAACAAAAAGAATAAAAATGCAGCAAGAAGTACCTTTACGAAATCAGAGGTACCAAGAAGGTTGTTACCAAAATCAAATATATCAACCAATGCTAGAAGAACTGAGCCCAACTCCGACTGCTTGGAATATTTTTCTGATGCGTTGTTGGCAGGAATATAATAGTTTCACTCAACGCGAGATGCGGCCCATTCTTGTGTACCTTCACCGAGGATCACATGGCTTGGATATTCTTCAACAAAGTCTAATTCCTTGGTTTGCGGGCACTCAGACTCGTCTTTTGGTGGTTGATGTAGACAAAGTGCCAGAAGTGGCGTATAATTATCGTAATGTGGTTCAATGTTATCCAGCCTTGTTGTGGACCTTTCGAGGTAAGGTTTTCCGGGTCCTAACTGACTTCAGAAACCCCAAAAAGGTGTTGGGGTATGCCTTATCTGGTCAACACGCGCGAAATCGTGGGATGAACAGAACTAGTGGGGGCACGTAGACTTCCAAACAGCCACCGTGAAAAGAGCTGCAACTAGGGTGTCGACAAAGTAATGATTTCTGGCCGCAGTAATAGCAATCATAGTAACCATAACGTATAATCCAGCCATTGCGGGAGACCATAGACCGGCACTCATAGCAGCCAATGCAGCGACTGTGACCAAGACAGTATGTCCAGAAAACATATAGTCGTTGCAGTTTCCCAACGTAAAAAATGGACGGTCGCAATTGCGGTCAATACTTGGTAGCACTGTGGCATGAACAAAAACACATTTAAAGAGAAGCATCCAGAGGTAAATCTCAGCTCCTCTCGAAAGCCAAGTCCATTGACAACTTAGAACTAAATAAACAACAGGAAGTATCATTAACAACTCTGGTATCCATTTAGGAATGGGAGGAATGTGATCATGCACAGAATCCACAATTTTAGGCCAGCTTGCATGTTTGGCACGTTGAGCAGCATACCAATTAGACAGAAGACATGCAACCAATGTGACTAAACTCAATATTACCAAATACAACATTTTTTTATTCTTGTTCCCAAGAGTTTTCAGAGATTAGAGACTTTAAATAGTCTGGAAGAGACGAATAATCCAATTGGGAGCGCATCCTAGGGGCCGCTGAAGCATGAGAGCGCATGGAAGTCATCTTGGGAACCTCAGATGCGTGGGACCGCATGGACCGCATGGACCGCATGGACTTCATATTGGGATCCTCGGAAGCACGTGACCGTACGGACCGCATGGACCGCATGGACTTCATATTGGGATCCTCGGAAGCACGTGACCGTACGGACCGCATGGACTTCATCTTGGGGACCTCGGAAGCATGGGACCGTACGGACCGCATGGACTTCATCTTGGGGACCTCAGAAGCATGGGACCGCATGGACCGTATGGACTTCATCTCGGGGACCTCGGAAGCATGGGATCGTACGGATTGCAATTCCGATAAGGGTTCCTTGGAGTCATTGGGTCCCTCGGGTTCTTCGGGTTCTTCGGGTTCCTTGGGTTCTTCGGGTTCCTTGGGTTCCTCGGGTTCCTCGGTCTCTTGAGGTTCCATGATTGCCCTTAAACGCAAAAGGATGGTATTTTTGTCTAACTGCAGCAAATGTTGAACTTGTTCTTGAATTTCAGGGTTAATCTTATGTTCTTGCATATATTTGAGTATTTTCCCACGTTGAGTTAACCATGATCGCACACCAATAAGAATCTTGCGCTTGGTGTCTTCTGGTGACAGTTGTCTTGTGTGAGCAATGATCTTTTGAGTCAACATGACATATGTGAGCTCATCCAAGTTTCTGGAGTTCTGAGACTGAAGCTCTTTGATCTTGGCCTCCAGGACATCCATCGTTTCCCGGCTGATATTTTCCAGTGACTGAAAATCTGCTTGGGATTTACGCAAAACTTCCTTCACATTTACCAGCTCGCGTTGAAGTTCTTTAACTTCGGTCAAGTCTACAATGGTATCATCATCATCCTCAGGAATTTGAGAAACAAGGTGGCTCCAAGGGTAAGCTTTGCGGGGCATACCGTGCTTTTTTTAATGAGGTGGGTCTAATTTTGGAACCGATGCGCTTTTGAACGCAGAATCAAGAAACGCAAAGCTCTGAGATACCATGTTAACGTACTCAATATCACTGAGGTCCGGTCTACCTTTGAGCAAAATGCACAACTTAACGTTTAGGACAGCTTGTTCCAGTATGGTATCATGGTACCTTGGGGGAGACTGACTTAACGTGTGCACCATCCGTCTTTCCAGGGCCCCAACCTCCCTTTCCTTGCCCAAATGTTTCAATGATAAATTCTTAAATTGTTCTCTAAAATCCATTGCTTTTTTCAACACCTAAAGGATATCCTTCTTCGTCAAAAAACAGACGCGGGTCCATTAAGCCTTGCTGAAATAACCAGGACCTTCTTTGCACGGTATCTCTAGGGGCTTGCACAGGCATGTCGATGGGGTCTGGGTGCTGACTAACAATTGCCTGAAAAAATGGTGTATATAATTGAGAGTTGGTGCCTCTTTTAAACATTTGTGAAAGTGTAGATTTGGCAAGTTTTCTAAGTTCAGCTTGAGAGCGCAGGAGGCCATTACGATAAAACACTAATACTGGGTTAATTTGGCCACCTGTTTGTTTGTTGATTATTCTACACAGCTCATCTGAATTCTGCGCCTCATCAATCTCTCGAAATAAAGACAACAGTTGAGAAGAAGACATGATTGTTTTTTATTCAAGATGCGCGTATAAAATATCCGAATAATATACAAAAACGGTTATGGGTCAAGGACAATCACTGCCAAAGCTCGACTACTTGGAATTAGTAATTTGGATGATCCACGAGGGTGTGGAGATTCCAGTGATAGCTGGGTCACAAACAGTAAGACTAAAAATTAATCTCGAGGGTACTAATATCCGCAGTATCCGAGAAGCCATGAATCTTTTAGAACACGCGGTTGAAGTGCACACAAACAATCAATTTGATATTAGAAGATATATTGAAAAGGTTCGTATATGTCAATGCAGCCCGGTCACACATCATATGCATTTTGAGGCCCAGTCGTTTACTAACTACCTGACATGCATTGCGGTTCTGCCGAATATGGGTGTTCTCTCCACCTTTCTCAGTCATATTTCAGACAATCGAGTGGCCAATGTCTCTGGGTTGACTTCCCACGTTCGCCTGAGTGGACCTGTTAAAGGCAAGAAGTCCACAAGCAAAAGGGTTCTTGAAAATATTGGTGATGTGGCTGGTAAACTCATTCAGTCCCCATGGGCCCGAAGTTTAGCTCGTTCTGTGGGGTCATCTATCGAAACCTCCCTGCGTGAGGATTAGAGTAAGAGTATTGGCCTTTATGATATTGAACAGGAGCAGTAGCATACCGGCCGCTGCTAGAGACATGGTTGGGTCTGGGCATGAAGGCGGCATTGTAGGCTTGTTGATAAAACGCATAAGATCCCAGTGAATATTGTTCAGGCTCGATGACGACTGGATTGACGCGTGTAAACAGGGGACGCCAAGCATCTTGGTAGTAATGAATCTTTTGACCAGACGGAGTGTATGATCCACCGTAAGCTCGAAGTCTAGAGTCCTCAGGACATGCACAGGGATGACCTGGTGCCCCTGGTGTCCCCAGTGCGGATCGAGGGACTGAGTATCCTTGTTTAATCGCATTTTTCATGGTGCAAGACATTGCTGTTTTCCTTAGTAGAACTAAAAAAAATGCGGATATCGGCTTCTTCATCTTCTTCCTTCATGTTCTTGAGCTTGTCCAAAATTTCTTGGATTTTTGGTACAGGTGTTGAAATAGATGGTGGAACATTGTTGGCTTCAAGTTGTCTACAGTTCCACCAATAGGTGGCTCCGAGCCCCACGGCCCCAATCGCCAACAAATAAAAAAGCCCAGTTACAAAATCCATTTTGTTAACATGACAATGACTATTTTGACGAACCTTTCTTTGAACACACGACCACAAGGACCACAATAAGAATAATGGCTAAGATTGATCCGATGATGATCGATATCCAAAGACAAGATGATGGCCCCCCTGAGCTCTTCTCCCGCTCCGCCAACTCGTCCAGCTCCCTTTCATCCAGAACAGTACTGCGAAGTGATGGTGGCATATAGGCTTGTACAACATCCAAATAATCTTGTTCGGGCTTACCAGTACTTTTGTTGACTTCATTGTGAACATTAACCACCCATTCCGACAATTCTCGGCGCGATCTTAATTGCATAGGGATTTCTTGCAAAATTTCTGCAAAGTGGTTGCGGCACTTTTGACAGGGAAGCACATCAATGAGATTCTCATAAAAATTGGCGTATTTAGTTTGGTCTTGAGGGGTTGGGTTTTCTGGGTACATGAATGAGACTGCATGCATTACATGCCAGAACGCGGGTCCCCATGACTCAATGTTGAGCAAGTACATGTTTTTTTGGTTTTTATTTTTTTGCTCTAGAGTTTCTTCGGGGCTTGGCACGCCTCTTGTCCGCCCAAAGCGAAGGAAGTTTTAGTCTAATGATCGTGGGGGTTTTGACAACGTAAAATCGCGTTACCTTAAATTTGTCCAACTGAGTCTTGTATCTGGTGATTTGGCCTGGACCGAACAAGTCCGTTAGCAAATTCCCCACGTTTACATTAACTCTTCGGCCATATTTGCGATTGATATAGGTTCGAATACCGGCCTTGAACTTGGCAAAATTCCATTCCCCAGCGGGGCGCAAATAGAGACATTGGTATTGCCCCATTCCGTGCCGCTTCAGATCATTCTTAGTATATTCCAGGTTTTCAGGGCTAGCCTCTCTGGCTGTTACGAAGTAGATGCGAGTCCCCGGTTGGCTTAGAAGGTATTTGTATACCTCATATACGGGGTTTATGCGTTTCTGGGGCTCTCCCTCGAGGACTGTATCATCTATGTCAAAAACAACAGTCCATGGCTTGGGTGGTAATAATTCCAAAAACTTTGAAATAGCCGGTTTTACCAACTTAAATTCTTGAATTTTCATTTGTGATTGTTTTACCTTTATTAGGTGACCACTAAAACTGCGCAAGATGCCTGGAAGTCTGACCCCCAACAATTCCCACGTTGCTCAATGTTTGCGCAGCAATGGGTATAATACTCCTTCAGAAATTCACTATCCAACCAATGGATCCATGGATGGGTTTGCCGGTGGGGTCTTCTATGTGTCGGATGAAAACAAGTTGCTCAAAGCTATGCAGTACGATTATGCTAATGACATCCCGTTCTTTATCACCGAGTTGATACCAGAAACGGGGATCATGAGGTTCTTCATTGATTTTGACCTGCAACTTAAGGCACCGGTGAGACAACTGGATGACAAGGCCAAGTTATGTTTCCTGGAAACAGCGAATCAGGTGGTGCAGCGTTTTTATCCTTCTTTGGCCCGAAAGCGAACCGACGCATTTTCAATGATTGTGTGTGACTTGTCCAGTTGGTTGCAAACCCAACAAGCTCCTTCAAAAAAGGTAATAGCACCAATTGTTTCAGTCCCTATAACCAATATGACCCTGGAAGAACGCATCAAACTTGAGGAAGAAAAGAATGGGTTGCGTGAACTTCCGGCGGTGGCCCCCACTCCCGCACCTGCTCCTGCTCCCCAAATATCCAAGGATGGTAATATGCATGTGGTCTTTCCTAACTTGTACGTTAATGTGGAGCAATGGTTAATCCTAACTCAAGCGCTGCAGGATGAATTTGCCCGTCACATTCCTCGAGTTCGTTGCATTGTGAACTCTGCCACTGACATCATTGATCCATCTGTTATCAATGGTAGTCTGCGCTACTTGGGGTCTTCCAAATCCAAAGTTTGCCCGAATTGTCACAATCATGGATGTGTGAATTGCAACATGTTGGGGAAAATTAATCAAGGTCGCATCTATGGTGTATATGCGTACTATGGTTCAACCCCAGAAGGCGACAACAAAATTGATGAAAAAAAGACGGCATTTCTCAAGAGTTTTTATGGTGAGGCGCTGATGTGTACCAAACTTCGGCCTGCTCCAGGTACCAAGCCTAATCCCGCTTTCCAGGTTCCGCCCGGAACGCCTGCAGTTGATCCCGAATTTGCGGAACGAGTTACCCGCAATCACCAAGCACTGCTGAGGTCTGGTGCCTCTTCGACTCGCAAATTCCGCAAACTGGAAAAAACAAAGCAGGTTGTGAGTTTTAAGTCCAAGGAAGAAAAGGCCGCCCTCCGCAGGACTAACACGGAGATTCCACCAAACACTAAAAGGGGCTTGATAGTGCTCAATTTGGTACACCGGTTTCATACTTTCTTTAGCAGTGTGGTTGTGCGGCATATTTCCCTGAACGCCAAGAAGAACAAGTACACTGTGTTTGTTTCTGGTCGAGGCTCGACTCAGTGCCTGAATTATATTCCATCTGGCCACAAGAAGGGGCATCAATCCAAACGGGTTTATTTTCAAATCACGCTTGGGGGCATTGTTCAAAGGTGCACTTGCAAGTGTGATACAACCAATGGCAGGCGCGTTGGGCGTTGTTCTGATTTTGTTTCTGATTCTCAACCACTCACTCATGATGACAAACGCCAACTTTTTCCTACGGTGTATGTGGATCCCCAGAAAATGACGTTTGGGGATTATCGCAGCACACCATTTGGGAATAACGAGGCGACCGACAAGTTTATGAAGCATGTGAAGGAGGAATTCAAGGCGCTCCCACCAATGACTCTGAAGCGGAAGAAATCCAAGAAACCCAAGAAATCCAAGAAGTCCAAGAAGCACAAGAAGCATAAACGTTCGTAAATAAAAAATGGAAATCTCTGAACCCGGTAAAGAGTTAGATGTACTTACAGATTGTTTTTTTGGTATCTACGGGTATTGGGATAATACCCCGGAAGGCTTAACTATGTTGGGGTTGTCGGTGGATCCACCGGCACCTTGGAGACGAGAGAGGCGCGAATTTGTTAAGAGACGACTAGAGCCTTACTTACGTGACTTGAGCGACCCATTTACGAAACGTTTGCTGGCTTACTTACCTTCAGATAGATGGTACAGATTACCTAGTGGTCTTAGAGCTCGGCGCACAAGTTAGCTCTCCAGGGTGTCTGGACTCCAAGAACCATTTCCCCATCCTGGACACCTAGATATTGATTAGTAAATGCATATTTTAAGTAAAACTGTGTTTTGTTCGTTACCGTATCACTATTATCTGCAATATGTACTTCGTACCACATTGCATCATCACCGAGAAAAGCTAGTAGTTCTCCTTTTGCTACCCGAACATATTTACCATTGTCTAGTTGAAGTGACAACTTGTCCATATGTTTAATATTTCCACTACCAGTTGATTTCCTAATGCGAATATTACACGATTGACACCGATCAACTCCGAGATCATCTTGCAAACAGCCTGTATTTAAAGCTTCTAGGGCAATTCGATCAGATGTAGTAATTTCCCAAGTATCTTGTAAAAAAAGGTTCGGGTTCGGGTTCGGGGTCGGGATCAGTGGTCGGGGGGCTCGTAACCACATAAACTACAATTAGGGCAATTGCCAATCCTAATAAAATCACTGCAGCACTGATGATAAGGCCTTTTTGAACAGCTGGTTTCATTTCGTTTTTTTTATTCTAAAAGTCACAAGAATCCTCACCCATGGTCTCTTCGTTAGGAAGGCATCGTTTAGGTCTCATGGGTGCTGGATTTAAGTAACGAGTTGTTGGATAGTTAGCTTGTCCCATCGGTTTCACAAAGTTTTCAGGGTTCCATTGCCTTTTACGGCTTAGGGGTTGTACAATGCGGGTTGAAGTACCATTTGCAGCAGCTGGGATCATTGAAGCAGATGGTAGGTACAGTTGTTGTTGACAACCACGATGTTGCGTTGTGGACGATTGACCACCCCCTACATAATCCCCCATGTGACCGGCATTTACAGGGGGTACAAAGGTTTGATTGGGATCCGCCTGTTTCATGGTCTGTCTCAACGTTTTGTCCAATTGTACATAGGTACCATCGCCTTCCCGGTTAGCTTGACCTACTGGGAAGGTTTCTTGCATTGTAACTTTAAGGGTGGGCTTAAGTTTGGTGAGTGAAGCGATCACTCGGCTTGCGGCCAACGTTGGATCATTGATACCCGCAGTTCTGAAAGGATTTTCGACAGCGGCCGTTTTGAGCGTGTGTCTAACAGTCTTGTCAGTGACCATAACACCACTGCGAATACCGGTGGTGACCGGGGCAGTTCGGTAAGTACTTGGATTTTTGGTGGTGGGTCTGATAGTTGTGCCATCTACAAGGACCCCATTCGCAAAGTCCCTCCCGGCTGCTGCGGCAGTTCGACTGTACGTTTTGCCCTTTAAGTGAGTTGGTCGAAGCTTTTGTTCCGAGGCCAAAACACCATTGGCTAAAGATCGGCCAGCTGGACCCACGGGTAGTGTATCCTCTCGCTTTTGAAGTGTTCTGTCAAGTTTCATCGGAATGTCGGCGACTGCCTGGACTCCGTTAACCAAACCCACCGCAGCCCCTCTGGTGGCCGAAACATGTGCCTTGCGAGCGTAAACCTTACCAGTGTACTGCTCCCTTTTGCGCAAGTCAGGGTTTAAGTTTTCCTGGACTGGCATGTAGCCTTCCAATGACAGCTCGTTGGTGGGGTTAATATAGGGAACGGTTCGCAGACGTGGGACCAACCCAATATAGCCTTGAGGGGCTTCACCATATAGAGACCTCTCACAAGGGAAGTTACCATCTTGGTTATTGTACAGATCCCGAAAGGTCAAGGCCTCGCTTTGGGCTCGAATATCATCCGCAAAGGTTGATGAACCAAATGGAGGCGCGCCTCCTCGGGCACTCACCGGGTTAAAGACATATCCAGGTTGCTCAGTCTTGGCTGGGGGTGGTTTATGATTGTTATAGCCTCCCTGAGCCCACACAAGCAAAGGATTAGCCTGACGCAACTGATATTCTGGGAATTGATTCGTGGTGGATGTTGGAGGAGGCAACTGGTTCTCAAAGGTTTCAAAGATTTCCCCAGTCATCGAGTTCTTGAGAATACCCGTTGCAATCTTGTTTTGCGCGCTATCATAAGGGGTCATATACAAACTGTTTGTGTACTCGACAGCTTCCGTAGGGTAAGGCTTTACGTAAATGTTGGACACTTGTTGTTCACCATCGTAGCGGTTCTGGGCTACCCAACGATGGCTTTTGACCTCTTGTTCACCTGGAAAAATATTATTCAACGTGCACATACGAGACCTTGTGGCTGATGTCTGATTGGGTAGAGACTCAAGTTCATCGTAAGGATACCCATAACTGGCATTTTCATTGCGTTCTTCCGAAGAAACAGCAGGATCGAAATCAGGTAGCGCATCCTGTACTTGTGATCGTAGTTTACGAAAAAGCCGCATCTTGGGCCGCTTGGGTGCACCATTGGGTAGCCGGTCAGGGTCCAAATTAACTTGGGGAGCAGTCCCTTGACCATTGGGACAAAAGGTTAGATTGGAGCCCTTGCGATAGATCTGACCAGTGGATGGATCCATGGCTACGCCCGAGGTACTTTGACCCGGGAAAAACCCAGGCGGCTGTGCTTCAGGAAAGCAAACGTTGGGTGGGATCTCATAACTGAAAGGATTTTGAACTGGATATGTACAAAACCCTCCAGCACACTGGGGTTGTCCAGGGGTTAATGGTTGAACTACATATTGATCTGCAGAAACGTACGGAATACAGGTGGTTGGTTTACATTTCCTTAATTTCTGCATTTTTTCCGTGACTTAGTTTTTCTTTATATCTTAAGAAAAAAGATGTCCCGTCAACTGAGGCAAGCTCTTCACAAGTATGTGATTGATACCAAGATTACTAAAAAGGCTTTTGAAAAAAAGATTAGTGATGCAATGGGTGGAGATCCAGTACCACCTATATCTTGCCGGGGTACTCGTTGGAATGCGACGCCTGCTAATCGTAATACCTACCTGCACTCCTTGGTGAGTATGGCAATGGGTGGAACCATTTGTGGTAACCTAAAAGTACCCGCTAATCCTAAACTTAAACGAGCACTGATGAAAATCGCTGGATTATCAGTGCAAGAAGAAGATATTGGTAGGATGATGAGACGCGGAGTTAGGGCCAAAGGATTGCCAGAATCCTTAACATCGTACCAAGGTCTTGTCCTGCGATTGGTACCCGTTGGGCGTGCCAGTGTCCCCGACATGCGCAAATACATTCAGGAGTATGGCCCCACCAAGCAACCCGCCGACCTGTCGGTTCTTCGCAAGGAACAGCTGCAAGGCCTAGTCTTCGATATCCAACAAAGCCAAAGTGCTCAAGATCTCTATAATGCGGCATTGGCCTTTTCTGATGGCAAAACGATAAGGCCAGATATTTTAAGGGCGGTTGAGGTTGCTACACGCCGCAATGAAAGTCAAGCTGAGAGGTTACGAAAGATATCCGAGAGCGCTTATCTTAAACTTAAAACCCTCAGTGAAAAGCCAGAGTTAAGTTCTGCAGACAAGCAAGAGATCAAGCGCTGTATGAACATGTTTGGAAAAAGTAGCACGTCATCTACCTTGCGAAAAGTCGCCACTGGTGCCAGTGCAGTGGGTGCTGGTTTAGTTGCGGCCGCTGCTGTTAGTAGACTTTTGCCTGGACAAGAAAACGAGCTTCAAAGACGTTTCCTCAAGTTTCCCGTAAAGTGTTGGAAAGGTGTGTTGGGGATGCATTTTGATCTAACAGATGACGACAAAGCTAAGATTCAGAATGACCCATCATGTTCTGAGGAATGGGATCAGATGCAGAAGTTAGCCACGGCACTTGGAAGTGATGATAAAGAGGTATATGATTCCCTCAGGGTAGATGTCGGCGGGCGGAGCCAAAACAACAAAAAATTCATCAATCAAGACACAGCAGCAAGACTTGTGAGTAAGATTGCCAAGAGTGAAAGGGATAGTGAATTGGGTAGATGGTGGGATAGCCAAAAAGCATCTAACTGGTGGCAACGATTTCAGAAGTGGCGATCGGGTCGATCGGAGCCTGCGAAGACTACAAAGCCCACGGAGTCCAAGTCTAGGACCACACCAGCTACAGCGGCTACAGCGGCTACAGCGGCTACAGCGGCTACAGTTGAAAAGACGACTGTATAATGTAAAATGACATCAATATGCTCTTCAGAAAGAATGCGGTTATTTTTCCTTGCAGACTTTTGTCAGTATGATAAACTTTTGGGTACTACTCGGCAGCTCTTCAACCCTTATGCGGAGACAGCGGATATCTTAGTTCCTTGGCTTCACTACCGCTATACGTACCCTAAGACAACCTGGGATCGCCAGTACTTGGCAGACCTTGCTAGCCAGGACATGAGAGACCACGGAAACACTCCGGTGTTTATGGATTTCACTGATTTTGACCCAGACAAGGCAAGCCGTAATTTTTTGGCAGCTTGGTTGTCTTGGTATGGTGTCACAACCACTGACGAGAAGCCCCAGTCTTGGTGGGCTAAGCTCGCGCGCAAAATCCTGAGCCGGCGCCAGCCAAAAGAGTCAGGAGGCAACATATTTGAAAATTTGCTTAAGTCAGAAGAAGAGTATTATCATCTAGAAGCTCTCTTTGTGTGCATAGGATCGGCTGTGGATGTGGTGCCTGAATCGGCATTCCTTTCAGTAGTAAAACCTGCTTTACAAAAAGAAGCCATAGACCGATTTCTGTACAAACAAATTTTGGCCAAGTTTTTAGGAGTGAGCGCAATTGCGGTTCCCTTGTTGGTTAATGTTGCCATTGCTCAACAAAAGGGTAAGTATAAGTCCTGGAAAGAGTTTAAAAAATCTGCGTTTTCTGCAGAAACGGCTACTGTTATGACCAGTGTAGCTGCTCCTTTAGTGCTTACTTACGCTGCTAACAAAATTGACAAAGAAACGATCTCCGATAAAATGCGAGGAGCAATACTTGAGGATATCACTAACCAGCGTGCTGTCCCAGAATCCATTCTCAAAACTCTCGTGGGCAACAAAGGTCTATGGGCGCAACTGTTTGGCATTGTGTTTCTGCCAATATTTGTTAGATCTTTGACTCAATAGGAAAAATGCACTTAACAAGTTTGGTTGGAGCATTCATCGCTGCTGAGCTATATCAGGATGTTAATTGTCATTTTTACCCAAGTATGGCAAACCTGGTAATTCCATGGTTTTTCGTCGGTTTATGCGAGCACCTAGATTTGACAGCCATTTGCGCAATAATTTGGGGAATCTATATTTTCCTTGCGTTCTTGTACCTTGTGATATGGATTCATAAACATGTGAGATAATAAAAGAACAAATGGTGAATATTCACAATATTGTTTTATATGTTCTTTTTGGCCTATTGTTGTTAGGGTTTGGATTCGTTTTGTACAAACTGTTCTCTACCAATTCCAAGCTAAACCACGTCTTGGATTTCCTTAACGGCGAGGTCTTTTCGGATCAGTTCCAACAAGTTCTACGAGCATACTTTTCCAACGGAGATAACATCACCCCAATTGTGGACCAAATTTTACCGTTCACCTTAGCACTGACTGCCTATGAACCGATATCGCCTCCAGAGAGCCCGGTTGCAGCAAGCCCAACGCCGAACACGCAAACGGCAGCAGGTAATGAAAGCTCAGCAACAACAACAACAAGAGCTCAAAAGGAAAAAGACCCTCGAGAAAAGACAAAGACAGCAGAACCTACGACTGTTGCTAAGAGCGCCATCTTCTCGTAAGGTTGCCCGCCCAAAGGTGCTCCCTAAGGCTCCGGTGAAGGTCCCTGAACCTTTGAATACTCGGGCTCCCCCGAAGGCTCCCCCGAAGGCTCCGCCGAAAACCCAAGCCCGGCCAATTCCCTTTTCACAGAAAATTTACCAACCTTTGCTCCATGAAATTGTGGGGCAGGACAGGGCTCTCAAGTCTTTACAAGAATGGTTTGCACACTTCCTGCGTGGGGAGGCTCCCTCTAGACCGATAGCCATTCTTTATGGTAAACCTGGAGTTGGAAAGACCTCCACCGCGCATGCTTTAGCTGCGCTGCACAACTACACACTGGTGGAAGTAAATGCTTCTGATGCGCGCGGAGCCAAGCAAGTGCAAAGCATCATTCATCGATGTGGTTTTCAGAGTGATGTTAGCGCAGTGTTTTGTGAGCGTCCGACTATCATCTTATTTGATGAATTGGATGGTATGGATGAAGGCGGTGTGCAAGTGCTGCTTGATTTTCTCAAAGGTCGTGGGCGCAAATCTCCTATTCTGGCAACTTGCAACAATAAAAATGCACGGGAATTGAAGAAGCTTTCTGGACTCTGTTATCCCATTTGTTTCAGGCAACTTTGGACGTCAGATCTTGTGACGTATGGTCAGCGCCATTATCACCATTCACCAGATACATTGTCACGATTGGCCCGGCTGGCAAATGGGGATATTCGGCGCATGAAGTACTTATGTGATGGGTATGAAGATAACGGGGATAATTGTGGGAACATATTTGATGTGACGAAAAAGATCATGGACCGCTCTCCCCACCGTACCCCGGGACAGACGGAACTCAAAGAAAACCGCCGTTTCCTGGGTGATCTATCTTATGGCATGGGTCTGGTACATGCGAACTATTTAGAGCGCGGGCGAGACTTTCACGAAGTTGCAGCTCTCACCCAAAACCTTGCAGAACTCGATCTCTTTACCCAGCACGGATGGGCAAATCCTTCAGACCGCGGGATTGCCCACAGTTATGCTGGATCCATGCTAATATCTGCTGTTGAACAAACTCGGTTCAAACCTAAGAAGGGAATGCTTCAAAAGGCAGATACTCAGTATTTTCAGCGAATGGGTAAGTTCAATGAAGTCGAGCAGTATGGGCTTGTGTGTTCAGATTAGGGAGCCGCCAAAAAAAGGTAAGGAGTTAGAAAAAGGATGCCGAAATCCAAGCACCACTCCCAACGAACACCTCAGCCTTCCTCAATGACTTTGCCACCTGGACTTTCATTTGGACCCCCTGCACCAGCCCCCATTGTGGCACCTAAACCCGCTAAACCAGATTTACTTAAAAAATATGGAAAATATGCACTCCTTGCTGTTGTGGTGATCGTGGTGGGGTTCTTGTATTACAAACGTCAAAAAGCTAAAGCTAAGGGTAAAAAGGGAGGGGGTGGTGGTCTCGCAGGTCTCTTGGGTGCCAGGTCAGCTTCAGCGGTTCCTCCTGCTGCTCCAGTACCAGCACCCATTCCTAACCAGCCCCAAGTCACCCCTCAACCCCGACAGGCACCGCCAGCGCAGCCTTCTCCGCCTGCTACAACCTCCTCAGCCCTCCCAGAACATTTGAGGAATGATCCCAACTTTACGCCGCTGTAAAAAAATTTGTAAAGCTTAAGAATAAACAAAACTACTATGGTGCAAGCAAATATTATATTTGGTATAGCTTTATTTGGATTTTTCGTGGCCACATTGTTATCATCATACGGTTATTATCAGTGGTCGAACTTGACGGGATTTATTATGTTGCTAGTTAATGTTTGTGTTTTTGGCACCATTGGTTTATACAAGGCTTACAGTAATGATCCCTTAACTGGATTATCAACTTTTCTTTGGATCTTATTCTTTTTTGTCATGGCAATTGTCAACATGGTAGTGGCTAAGACCATGCCCAATGAAGACGACGAATCCGACTTAATATTTTACCCAAATCTTGCATATGCAATCATGATTTTTGTGGCATTCTTAACCTACCTCTTCATACCATCGGGCTCCAAGACAAAATCAGGGAGAGGTGGTAGACAAAGTGTAAAGCTTCAGATTTCAGCATTGGATGATAAAGACTAACTAATTTTTAATGATGTCTTTTCTTTGGCGCGCTTTCGGTTGCGGTCTTTGAGAAACGACACGATACCCGAAACATCGATGTCTTCATCGTATTCTTGCAGGTCTTGTGACAAGCTTTTGTAACTAAGGCTGGGAACTACCTTGCGCCGCTTGAGGGTATAGGTCTTCCCACCTGCTTGAAGAACGTCTGGGCCGTGCGCTTCCATGTGGTCCTTAAGCTTGCGTTTGCGTTCTTTCGAGGCATCCGATAGGGGTTTCATCTTGTTAAGGACCGACGAAAGCTCTCGCGCAGTATCCATCTCTTTGTGTACACATGTTGAATAAATGAACAGGACTAAACATAAACACACATGTACCACTTTCTTTAACATCATTTGATTTAAGCGTGGGACCTGGGCGCCCTAAAAATCCTAAATTTAGGTCTTGGACTAAAGTGCCCTAAATGATTTTTGAGGTAAAATGAGGTTTTTTAAACATTTTCAAAAAAGTGTACCAAAATTTTTTTTTTCGCGGCGGCAGCTCGCTTGGTCGTTTAATATTCTACGATTTAAACATGGGGGCTGTTAAACCTAGGAATTTCCAAGAATTTCGGAAACCGCACATCCTAAATTTGGTCCGTGGACTAAAGTGCCCTAAATGATTTTTGAGTCGAAATGAGGTTTTTCAAAAATTTTCAAAAAAGTGTACCAAATTTTTTTTTTCGCGGCGGCAGCTCGCTTGGTCGTTTAATATTCTGCGATTTAAGCAGGAAATTTTGAAGGGCCAATTTTGTACATAGTTTCCCCTGAACTCACACACTTAAAAAACATTTCAATTTTGGTCAAGAACTTGAGGAATGTAATTTGACTCCATATGTCCATTTGTTTTAAGTTGTTGTCCGAATAATTGTCCAACCCTTTAGCAACTCCTCCTAATGTTCGATTAATGCGTAGTATGTGGTCTTGCGGTCGCGTCAATCTTTCAAGCTGCCACGGAATAATGGTTTCATTGAGAAGTATTTCATGAATGCCATTTGGCAACCACTGAACTAAACCAGATTTACTGAGCTTTTTGCCTTCTTTAGCATGATTCATTTCGCCGGTTCCAATGTACATTAAATGAATAGGTCTATTGGGTGTTCCTCGCTTTTTTAAATATTTCAGAGCAGACGCATACGCGCATATACTCGGATCATTCGCAAAAACGCCACCATCAATGTACATATCAGGACTCGGGCTAACGGGGCGTGCTGGGAAATATAAAGGTGCCGCACTCGTTGCGTCCAACACATCGCTCAATCTAGAATTTGGTCTTGCGCCTTCTGGGGTTGTTTCCCAAACTTCAGAACAACCTTTATCCAAATTATACATAGTGACCAGACATATTGGTGATGTTGGTGTCCAACGATCGTCACTTCCGTACAACTTCCTCAATACCTCGGTTTTACCAACTCCAGTATATTTGGGCTGGGTCTGAAATACACCAAAAATCCTATCCCAAATACTTTTTTGCATTATTCGCTGAAATGGTAAATATTCAGCAATTTCAGATGCGGTTTTATGGTGAAAGCATATTGGCGCGCAGATGAGGGCACCCGCCGATGTCCCAGCGCAAAGGTGAAATACTTCATGAAAGCGTATTTTCAAGTATTTTTCAATTCTCATTATGATACCCAAGGCCATCAATCCGCGGGAACCTCCTCCGCTAATTGCTAATACAAAGAATGGTTGTTTTTCATCGCTCATAGGTGTGGCTTTTTTCAACTCTTAGTACAAAATAAATGTCCTACCAAGCTAATCACTCATTTGAGGATCGCAAAAAAGAGGCAGATCGCCTCCGTAAAAAACACCCCGACCGCGCGCCTCTAATATTTGACGGAAATATTGACATCCCGTTTTCCAAGATGCTAGTACCTAGTAGGATATCATGGCATGAATTAATGATGACCGTCCGGCGCAAATTTCGGCTGGACTCCGCCGATGGTTACGTTATCTTTGTGCAAGGGAAGCTTACAAGGAGTAGCGATACCGTTGCTTACATTTACGATAAGTTTAAAAGCGCGGATGGGCTCTTATATGTCACGTTATGTAAAGAATCAGTGTTCGGATTGGCATGAAGCCCCGTCAATCTCATCGACAATGCGTAGCCCGTTTCTACCCTGGTGTTCATCCCAAAAAAGTGCGATTGGTGGCACTCCAAAATACTTTACAAGGTCCAGTACCAACTTTTCAAATACCAGAAGCTGAGTATTGGAGGATTCAGCCATATTGTGAGATAGTGGTGGAATCTAGGGATGATCAACCCGTCACCTGCCGCCCCCACAATGGTGTAAAAGCCAAGATGCGTCTTGGGGGGCGGTATTTACCCAAAGCCCGACCATGTTCGATGCATCATTCTCGAAGCACCATGTCTTTCCATCTATACGACGCGCGCTCCAAGTGTTTGTTGGTTAGCTGGAGGGCTCAACCACAATTCATGGTTATATTTGATGCCCGGACACGTTTAACAAGCCCAGTACCGCGCTCTCCAGATCCTCAAAGAGTTTGGTGGGAAGATCAAATGAGTCCTGATGTGAAATTCTTTCGGTCACCAGAAGGAAGTCAACTTCTGAAGCACTTAGTTGAAATCTTATCCAAAAATAAAGATGCCTCCAAAGGTTCCGAAGGTTCCGAAAAATATTCATTACAAGAAGTTTCGTCGCCAAGCCATCGAGATGCTAGTCTCCAGGTATCCGGCGCGCCACGGACTGTTAGTGAACCACACCATGGGAACCGGGAAGACCAAGACAGCACTTCTATTCTTGGCCAACTTTCCCCAAAGACCGAAGCTGATAGTGGCACCCGTGAGTGCCCACGCGGAGTGGGTGAGTGGCTTAAGGCAGTTCGAGCTGAAAGAGTACCAATTATTGACATTTGAAGAGCTTGGAGATGCCAAAGTCACTCGTTCACACGTGTGTGTTATCGATGAGTGCCATCTCCTGGTTCCGCTCTTGACCACAGATCGGCTCTGGCCAGTTCGGAAACGCGATCATATTATGACAGAGTTGCAAAAGATTTGCTTTAAGATTATGCTGCTTACTGGGACTCCAGTTAGATCTCAGGTTTCTGATCTTCGACTTTTAGTAAATATTGCAGCTGGTCGCAACATTATCCCTGCAACTCGCAAAGAGTTTCGTGCCAAATACTACAAAGTATCTGTGAGTCGTGCAGTTACCTTAGGCTACTTAACCCCAATAGTGCTCGAACCTACTTACAAATTTTTTAAGAATATGATTCAGATGACCTTAGCATATGCCATTTTTTCACGCATCATTATGCACATCGTTGCTTATTTTCAATTTAAGCGTCGAACCTCACAACAAATACAAGAAATGGGGCTTGTTGGTGATCAAAAGGAAAAGGTCACTGAAAACATTTTAAAAAACAAAGGTATCATTGATTACTTGGCCAATTTTGATGATATATACGGTCAAGGGTTTTTTTCCACATTAGTGTCATTTACAAGTGACGTAACTGATGTGGGAGTTAACAAACGTGCCTTTCGAAAATTTTACCAAAAACAACAGATCATGGCCAGCCCTTCACACACCTCATCCACCGTGCTTCTAAACTTGAAGTTACTTCTACAACAGCTTTGTCAATTACGAGACTCTGGGTGTGAAAACGAGTACCAGTTTTCTGAGGAAGACAAGACTCTCATGAAAGGCCCACCCGAAATACCCACGGATCTTTTCAAGCTAAAGGATATCGAACAGGAAAAGTTTAGATGGACTATACCCATTTGGCGCTTTATGTACATGCTCTTCAAACCGCTGAACACGCTCACCAAATGGTTTTCTAATTTAGATATTGCGCTGTTGTCCCTTTTGGGGCTTTATGTACTTAAGGTAGGCTTTAACATGTATAAGGATTTGGGTGAAATTGTGGAGCTTGATGCGTCGCGGCTGTCAAGAGATTTACAAGCTCATATGGTTACTTACGATCCTTTCTTATCTCGGGATCGCGCCATGTTACGTCATTTTCCGGAGGTAACGTACACCACTCAAGAAGAGGACTTGACTTTGAGCCAGGTCAGGGTACTTCAAAAGATTATGCTGGGTATGGTTAGCCCAGAGGAGTTTGTGGATTTGGGTTTTTTACCATCTGAGGTTCATGCTCAAGTGTATGAGGCACATGAACATCAACCTTACAAATACTATGGTCGCATGGTCAGTAACCTCTTACCAAGCCGTAAATTCCAAGCCATCATTGAGGCGTACCTAGCGCGTCAAGAACCAACACTAATCTGGAGCAATTTTGAACAAGGCTTAGTGAATTTTCAGGCGGAAGCAGAGGCTCGAGGTCTAACCACAAGTCGCCTAGAGCGCGAAACTAAACATGAGCAACTTCAGGCTGCCCTTGAAGGTAAGGTTGACTTCTTACTGTTGCCACCACATATGGTGGAAGGTATCAGTCTTCCCGGAATACGCCAAATGCATATTTTGGAGCCCCCAGACAGTGTCATTACCTACGAACAATTGCAAGCTCGGGTGGTACGTTACATGCAGAATAGACCAGATGATCTGAAGGTCACCGTGACCACATGGTTGAGCATTCTGCCGTCCCGCCGACGCATGTTTGAAGCCATGATGAAGATCTGGACTCAAGTTGGTTATTCTGAAGAACCCTTCACATTCGCCAAGCGCCTGACCCACGACGCATCTCCAGATACTATGGTGTGGTCGGAGATGCAGAACGCGCGGCGTGATTTTGTGGCACTCTCTAAAAGTCTCACTGGTATGGAACGGCGCAGTCGGCCCCCACCTGAAGTTTGTGTTCCCGTCCAACCCAGTAAGCGCGCCACCTGCCCCAGATATTTTCAAGACTCCTGAATAAAAAAAGAATGGTAAATTTGTTTAAAAAATTCTTAGAAACTCAAGCAGAGCGCAACAGTCGGCTATTGGGTACATTTTCTGCCCAGAGACTCATGGAGGATTGTGGCGTTGCTCCTGAAATCGTTCAAGCCATTTACCCAGGTGTGCAAACCATGGATCTCCACGGCTATCCTATCGAAACCCATCCTTACTTTCAGCAAAGAGTTAGGGCAGGGGATGGTCCCGGAATGTACGCCACTCTACAAGAAGCTTTTAGACAAGAGGATCGTAAGATGTTGCGAGAGGTGACTAAAAGGTACAAAGGAGTATCATATGTGCAAAAGTTCGACCGCATCCTAGATATCCTGACCATTCTAGGTGCAGGGTATATGGGTATAACTCGTCTCTGGGGAGGCACAGGAGCAGACGATCTATCTGAGACTTGCAAAAAAGCCCAAAAAGAGTTGAAAAGATGTAAGAGGAAACTTAGGCAAGAAGAACAAGAGGGTGCCGAGCTAAGAGGTATCTGGCCTGCGTCTGGACTTACATTGCCCTTGCTTGCAGGAAAGAAACAGGACAAATCTAAAAAGAAATCAGATGCTCTAAAAGAAGTCCTTCGAGTGTTGAAAGAAGTAACAGAGGCCTCGGTTGGAAAGTCCTACACTTGCGAAAGTGTAGTAGAGTTTCTGAAAAAAAGAGAGCCACTATTACGTCACTCGCCTAAGAAAGGATGGGAGCCCATGAGGGTAAAAGATTTACTCAATGCTTTAGAAGATTACCAAAAAATTATGGACACAGGAAGCCTAGACAAAATTGAAGGTGTTTTAACAAGCAAAGTTAGAGTCGAAGCATTTTTGAAAGGGTTGTTAGGTAACTATTTGGACTGGTTGTTGAAGGATACGAAATCTCCCCATCCCACATGGTTTGGTGACCACCCTGAAGCGTTGCAAAAGATTATGAAAACTCTACAACCAGATAAGCAAGCACCAGCTTTGGCTCGAGCAGTGGGTGAGGTTGAAGAACTCAGGAAAACGTACAGTAAGGATCAAGAGGAGTTAGCGAATTACAAGCAAGTCTTTCCGACACTTGCCACAGCTGAGAACTTCAACGGACTCGTTGAATGTACGAAGAAGCTTTTTCCAGGTAACGATGCCAAGACGCGATGTGATAAAGTTCAGGAGCTTGAAAAATGGCTGCATGACGAAACAGACTCTAAAAGCTTACCTGCAGCTTTGCCAGAACTCACGGAAAAGTTGCAAAAACTTCGTGACATTCCGGAGCTTCATGCTCAACAAGCCCCACAAAGGGAACTGAATGTGGACCTAGATGACGTCGAAATGCAGGCGGAGAGCCAGGTGGTTCAAGGGTTGCGGCAACAGGTGGAGAAACTTCAGGGAGAGTTACAGACCGCTCAAGGTATTGTTGGTCGAGTTCAAGGGGCTTGTAAGGAGTTCTCAACAAACATCATGAAATTGCAAGGATTTTACATGTCCAAAGCTGAGGCTGTTTTTAAACAAAGGTCAGGAATGGTTCAGGAACAAAAACATTTAATATTAGATTTTCAAACCCTACGATGTGATGGAAAAACAGTGGCCATGGCGTTATCAAAGAGAGAAAACTTGCGAACTTTACTAACTAATGTGTATTTGGCAGGCAAAATTACTGACCACAGCGACACTGTGCAAAAATTAGGCTGGATTATAACATTCTATGAAATGCTGACTTTATGGGATATCAGAGCAATAACTGATGCTGTTCTTAGTGAGTTCATTGACCTAAATGTTGGACCCAATGCAAAACTAGGTGACATAAAGTATAGTGACATCGTGAATGAATTTGAGAAAATCAGACGAAATGCTCTAGCACTGGATGCGAAGGAAGGTGTTATTCCTAAACAAATTAAATCAGCAGCAGACATAATAATCCCTCGGAGCCAAGTAAACCCATACCCAGCTAATACTCCAGGTTTCAAAGAAAAATATTTGGATTTCAGGGTTATGGTTGGTAATTTAGAATTTATTCGTGATTTTCTAAATCCTCCAGAGGCCTAACATCCCCAACTTGGAGTCCACAGTCTTCGGGGTGAACTTGAGCGAGATCAATAAAGTATGGATTGGTAGATGCCGTAGCTGTTCGTTTGGAGGGCCGAGAGGAGGTCTCGGAGGTCTTCCGCTTTTTCCCCTTTCCCCCTTTGCCCTTTTTGCGTTTAGGCTGACTTCCGCCCTCCGCACGCCCCTTGCGTTTGCGAGAGGAGGATGATGAGGATTCCAGTCTTGCTTGGAGTTTGGCTTCCTGTTCTTCAGGAGCTTGCCAAGAGTTGGGTCTGCTCGGGGGTGGTAGGTCAACCTCTTCAACTTGTTGGTTGACGCGTTGAACCAACGGTAATGTCACGGGTTTGTTAACGTATCGGACGGGTTTACCTGTGGCTGGTGGTTTTCGCAGCCCTCTGCATAGACCACGAATGATCACACTAAGCGGTTGTTCCTTGAGCTGCTTTTCGTGCTCTTGGCGTTCTTCCTTCTTTGCAGCATTCTCTGCCTTTTTTTGAGCTTCGCCATCAGCCACTTTCTTTGATTCATCAACTTCACTGACCTTATCACGAAGAGTCAAACCAAATACAAAGAGTCCCTTGTAATGTTGCCCATTCCAGTCCACTTCATCCATCCTGATGGTAAGATCACCTTCTTGCTGAAAAACATCCTTGATCTGCTCGATGCTGTAGGTGGATGTGTTTTTCTTGTTGTTCATGTATGCTTTCAATTGAGCTTGGAACTTGGAAAGTGGCATCTTGTAGTCATCCCCCCTTACCAATTCAGGGCAGTTGTGGAGAAACTCCTTGATGGGGTTGGTGCTGATGGCAATCTTGGTTTGGATGAGCGTGAAGTATTTTGGGACCATTTCCCAGATACCGTGATCACCGCAGCGTTGGATCTGGGAAAGATATGCTTGTTGGAGCTTATACATGAGCGCTGGAAGTTCACCTTCAATCTTCTGATCAAGTTGAGTATCTACCTCATTCACACGCCTCAGCATTTCCACAACAAGCAGGCGCCGAACAATACTTCCCGAAGAGTCCATCCATGGCCCAAGTTCATTACCAAACAGCAAGCCTGGAACTGACCATTTGACAGTTCTAGCCACCTTGAACTTGCCGCGAACAGACACCTCCTCTGCTGAAATCATGCTCTGAAAGTCGGCGCGGGGTAGGTTCCAAGCCTTGGTGACTTCGAGGCAAACATACAGCAATTTGTCCACCAGTGCATCCAACCCAAACGTGGCTTCCATGCTGCTGGCAAGGATCCCGACATCCTCCTTTTGAAAAAACTTTAAGGAAGTCCGACCCATGGTGGATTTGCCACTCCTTGCAACACCCATAAAGAATAAAATGACTTCCCATCGATCCATGGATCCCAATTCGTAAAGGATGCGCCCTAGCTGAGCGTAGATCTGCTGACATACACTCGGACTAAAGTCCTGGTACTCAAAGATCCCTTGAAAGGCGGGGGTTGGGATGTTCATGAAACGAGTATACTGCATGAGCTCCTCATTAAACTCTTGCGGATAAAACTTGGAAGCAATCAGAGTGGATGGCATTTTGCAGAGCTTGAGGTACGAGTACCATTCAGGTTGTTCATTGTCGGTGAAGCGCAAGCAACCATTATAAAAAGCCCTAGATAGCCGGTCTCTCTTGAACTCTGGGAATTCGGGATCCTGACACTCCGAGAGATACTCCACCAGCTTGTTGGGAGAGCACATGGTTAAGTCCATCCATGGGCCAAAGTTGGTGTCCTTGCGACAGCAGGCATAGACCAAGTCTATCAGTTGCTTGTGACGCTTTGAAGGTTCCCATGCAGCGGTATCATACGTGGCCTTTAGAGAGTAGTCGGGGTTTTGGTTAGGAAAATCCGACGACTTCATGTAAAAGTGTTCGTAGTCTTTGTCCATAACATGACAGACCTTGATCTGCTCGTAAGGAAGCCCCTGATACCGTCGCAGCTCCTGCTGAAAACACCTATCCAAAATTTCGACCACCAAGCGCTGAAAAGGAGTGAACTTGTTTCGGTCAAACGTATTGAATTCAAAGTGGTTGAAAGTACTGGCTTGAGTGTCCGACAACCCTTCATCGAGTGCTTGTCGACGCAGTTCAGTGATGAGATTTTGGCTACCATGCTTGATACTCCGGGTGACTTTTACTAGCTTTTTCCGAATGTCCTGAGTGGCCAGACTTTCGTCCGACAACAGGTTGCGTTCCCTAAGAATGTTAGCGAGCGCTGCTAGCGCAAACATGTACCGCCGGGTCATGTTTTCGATATTTTCGTGCGTTAGCTCAGTCTCCCTGCGCAACTGAAAGAAGGCCTTGGCAGGCTCCAACCAATCCACCGCATCCAAGAGACATGTCGTTTGCTCGTCAAGTTCATCGAGGATGGAAAATAGTTCATCATTGCTTATTTGTTCCACAATGGTGTGGGTGAGCTGGTTGGTGAGAAAGATTTGTTGAAACATTTCCCAATCGGTCATTTCCGCCAAGTTCAACTCCTCTTGCTCCACTTCATCGTCAGGGGGCCCGATCTCTTCAAAGCTTTTGTTCCATAGTTCGTCCAATTGTGCCATACAGTGGTTTGTAAAAGAGCGACGAAAATATCCGACCCTACACAAGAACACGACGGAAAGTGAGGAAACATAATAAAGGTACAAAAATGGAAAATTTTGAAATGTTCAAAGTGGCCTTTTACCGCCAAGTGCCACAAGTGGCGGCCGCGGCAGACAATTTGGTTCAACTCTACAATCAAGTAACCCAACAGAACCTCGATGGTGAGCTCGAGATCGAAGCCTTTTTTGGCAAATATGTGGATGGTCGTTTCTCTAACAATATCAGTCCCGCCATCATTGATGTGGTGGGCAACCTATTGGATCAATGTGCTGTTTGGCGCGATCAAAAGGATTGGCACCTAATTTACGATTACTATACTGAAGATGGTCATCGTATACGTATGGTTAATCCAGAGAATGTGTCTGTCATCAAGAAAGTCCGATTGGGTCATGTGGATCTGAGTTATGGTAAACCTAACCCAAGCTGGGAACTAACCAATCATCTAACCCGAGTCACCCTAAAACTGGAACAGCCAGTGGAAATGAAGCACAGCTTGATTCCCTTTGTTTCTGCGAAATTATCAATGCGCAAAACCTACGAGTTGGTGTCTGGAAACTGCCCTGGAGTGATCTGGCGCTACGAACTGTGTAAGTACTGGGTTGCGCCAACCATGCAAGAATTAGAACATCAGGTCCAGACAGAACCACCATCTCTTTGCCTTGAATGCGAAGTTCTCAATTCTATGGAGACTTTATCTGAGAAGAAGAAGTACATTCTATTTGCGGCACTTCTACTAAAGATGGAGGATTTTTTGGCAGTACCGGTCGCTCGCATGGTTGCTAACCGAGAAACCCAACCCCCTGTGGCTCTCCCTTCATTTTTGGTTCAAGCTCAAGAAAATTTTCTATCTTCATAATAAAAACCCTCGATGCACTCCATTCTACTTGCATGTCTTATCGGTCTAGCCGTATTTGCATTAGGCTTTATAATTTACTACACTGTTCGTAAGTCTGTGGAAAAAGATGAAGATGAACCATGCTGGACATGGGACTATTATGATACCATTGCCATCATTGTGGCCTTTATTGTTGGGGGTTTGGTGACCGTGATCATCATGACCAGCGGCAGCAAAGGTGGCTCGCGATACTTAATGACACCATCATCAAATTATCAGAATCCACTTTTATCAAGCAATATCATGAGTGAACGAATGGAACCAACGTATTCTAGAGAATCTCTGGGTCAGGTCCCATCGGTTCCGGCGGCAACCGCGGTCCCTGCGGCCCCTGCGGCCCCTGTGGCCCCTGCGGCCTCTCTTGCTTCCCCTCAGTGGCCGGAGTAATATGCGGGGCTCCAAAACTTGGTTTAAATTCGGCAGCATAAAAGGCTAACAGGAATGCGTCTGCAAGATCATCTTTCTTTTTGACATTGGTGGGAATTGAGCAAAGCACCTTAATCTTTGAATCTTCCAAGAGTTGCTGAGCCAGTGTGACACCCAGAGCCTTACGTTTCCTATAGCCCTTCTCTTTGCTCCACCCGTATCGCTGCAACCATTTGTTACAGTACTTGCTTTGAGCGCTTTGGATGCGTACACTGCAAAGCTGTTCACCAAAGCGCAAGTTATTCCTCCAATCATCAAAGTATTTAAAGATGAGCTGAGAGAACATTTCAAGCTTTTGAGATCCTCCCGCGCGACCTCCGGGTTGCTTTTCGATCACCACATGGTGGATGTTGGATCCTTGTCGAGGGAATAGTTGAGGTAGGACCAATTGAGCCAGAACATGAATTTCCATACAATCCATGTCTCTAAAGGAAAGGTAAGGTGTGAACTCGGTCAATAAATCCTTATGTTCCCAAGTATCCACATAAAAGTTCCCCCATTCTCCTTGACGCAAGTAGCAATAACTGAGATTCCGAACCCCAATATCAATTCCGAGCCAAACTTGACACGGCATTTTTCTTAGTCTTAAGGGAAAAAAAGACCAGAGATGCAATGGAATGCTGGCCCCCCCGTACCTTCCAGAGTGGAACAAATTATGGGTCAACCCCCAATGCTCGAGAATTCAAATTCAGTTCAAGACCTCCAAGGAATGCAGGAACGCTATAATCGGTCTGGGAACATGGTTACTCAGACAACTCAAGCATTCTGGAGGCTCTGTAACCTACAAGGCCTTGTTCGAGAAATCGAAAACGAGGTATCTCGTCGAGCCGGTTTTCCGGTCAAAGTTCTAACGGATGACTACTTTTTTCTGCAGACATCTGGCATCGTTACGACGGCGCTAAATGATATGAATATCGCTGCGATTAACGCAGCCGTGATGGCCAAGATGGTAGAGGTATACTATGCGGATATCCTAAGGCGCAAGCTATTCTACAAATACTACATCTTTGAGGATCGTCCCCGGACTCTAAGCCGACCCATCGACACACACGGGCGCGGGCGCGTAGTGAGACCTACCGCCTACAGGTACTTCTCAGAGGATCCCGACAATCGTTACTGGGATTCTTTTCAAAAGTCTATGGCATGTATGAATCGCAGGATTCGAAGACCCGCGCTATTTGACGTGTACTACCAAAACGGTTAACCGGTTTTGGGAGGTGGGTACCACAATAAAGGTTTGTTATGCCGCAAGATTGCTGGAGCCACATCTTCGATGCCCCACCGTTTAGCCCAAAACGGTACAAGGCAAGTTATGGGAAGGTTGCGAAATTTAAAAAAGGGTCGAGGCGCAAGAGGCGAAACGCCAGATTCTATGATACCAAGTATGCGGGCTTACTATATGCCAATCGGCTTTTGGGTTCCCAGATGGCGAGGATTTACCTACCGAACCACGTGTCACAACAGCAACAATTTGTGCTGGATGCTCTAACCACTCGTCTACCTTTGCTTGTACGTACCACGATTTGTGGGTATCAGTTCAGGACGTTGTTGGTGGGTGTTATCTACCGCCACGCCAAACTAGTTTGGTTGATCTACAACCCACAACGAAATGAACTTTGTTTGAGTTCTCATTTTTATGCAGACGTGCGGCATCTCCTCGAAAACTTGAGGCACCAATTTCCAGACAAACGAAAAGCCCTCAAGTATAATCGGCAATCATTCAACAATGCCACATGCTTTCAAGCGCTTAATCAAAGCTGGATAAGCCTGTCTACGTTGGGTGCGGCTGTGACTGAGTTTAGTCCTTCTGACCAAGAACTACTTGATGTTCAAAAGTTTTTGCAAATGACGGATCATTCTCAAAACCTTTTCCGCAACACCAGACAAACTGACCGCCCTTTTTTAACACACAACTTGGCGCCTCTCATCAAGGGCTGGAAATCCTTTGAGCGCACGACTCCTCTCAGCGGCAAGTGTGGTGGTGGAAAACGATCAAAATGCACGTGTGCGGTGAACATGAAGCTGGTGCTGCACGATATGCCAACGTTGGGCTTAGTTTCGGCAATACTCCGGCACACCCCAAGCAGTATCAAAAATGAAGAAGTACATGCAGCTTTCAAAACTTATGTTCAGCAAAATTTTATGCTTTAATAAATTAAAAAAACCTTGAGAACTCGCCAATTAGTGGCATGTGAAGCTAAAATTGTTCTTGAGATTTGACAAGCGCGTCGATCTTCTTGGGGAGGGCAATATCCATGGAGGAAGAATTTGAACTTGAACCGCAAGGCATCTTCTTTTTCAGCCAAAGTGCAAAAAAGTGGAAAGTTTAATTTAGAACGCATTACAAAAAAAGATGTCACAACCAAATCGACCATGTCCCGCACCACTTGGGGATACCGCCCGGGTGAATTGCTGTTACCTAAGACAATACGGGGTTTCTGTGCCGTTGGCGTTCGTTGTACCTCAAGACACTCCTTATGAAACTCGAATTCCAACATATCCCATTCCAGGGCCAATGGGTCAAAAATTGTGGACCGGACAACCATCGTATCTTAATGCGGTAGGTAATGATGCTGGACAACCCTTGCATTTTATGGCCTACAAAAATCTTCAACGTTATTAAAAAAACAAACACCATGCCCAAAAAGTCAAGAGCTCACGGGGGGCGCAGGCGGTACCACAGGCCTCACCATGGCTACAGGCCCTATCGACGCACATATCCCGGGCGCCTCATTGGATGGGGTGGAGTAGGTGCGTATCCTGTATACGCTCCCTTCATTAGTTCAAGCTACATGTGTGATCCTTACAGCTTACAATGTGGGAGATCAACCACCACTGGTGAGTACGATTGTGTGTGTACCAACTTGTCGTACTATGGATACTAAAGTTTAATGAGATTCCAGGTTAAATTATGAGTTGTAAAAGTTAGTGATGTGGTTGCGCCTCCGTCCGAAAACTGCATGCGCAAATCAACAACATCTCCTGCTGAAAGGTTAACAAGCTTATCCAAAGAAACCGACCCATCGTCTCCAGATTGTTGATAATGTCGAGATATTGAAGTTCCTATCACAGGAATTCCATTTGAAAATAAAGAACTTTCAACATCAACATTGTTTTCACTTGAACTTCCATCCACGGACACAGATAGTTTATATACACCACTTTCAGTCAAAGTCATTGTTCCAGCACCTGCATTCAGCGTAATCCCAGAACTTGGACCAGCGGCGAGAGCACTAACAACCACGTAAGTATTCTGACTTGGAAGAAACACAATTGTTCCTAAGCCGTATAAGTCCCCAAAACTTCCAACACTACCAGTGGGCCCGGTGGTCCCAGCTGCACCAGTGGCTCCCGTGGCTCCCGTGGCTCCCGCTGCACCAGTGGTCCCAGTGGCTCCGGTTGCCCCTGTATCCCCTATAGGTACATCATTGATAAATCTGCCAATTCGAGCACATGCTACGTCCAAGTAACCCGCTTGTATATGTCTGCGTACAAATGGAGCACAATCAAGTTGCTTGTTAATATTCATGTTTTTATTAAATAAAATCTTAAAATTCTCAAAGTAATGGATTCCCTTTCCAAAATATCTATTTGGGTTATGGTGGTCATCAGTGCACTCATACTTTTAGCGCGTCTCATTCCCACCCGTAGCTTTCATTCAAAGATGGATTTTCACAACTACGATCGTATTATGAAACAAGTTCAAAACCTTCACACTGCTGCTAAACAAGACACGAATATTCTCATGGCTCTACTTCACATTAATACAGCCCTGAGCAAATTGGACACCATAGAAGGGCTCAGTTCAGCTCAAGATATAGCGCGGAATTGCAAAACTGATTTTGTAGCACTCAAAGGCCTAATTGAAGAATACCATGATAGGGTTCTACGGGGATTTGAACGTGAAGCGCCTCGCATAGCCTTACCAAGAGCCCAAACTTATGACATCGGAGATGTTCTTTAAGACAGCAGCCTGGTACAATCGTGTGGTGTGGCAGTCAGCAAGGGTTTCTCCAACAACATTAATGTTTCTGAGTAATTGGGACGTTAATTGTTGGTATTGATAAATCCCTTGAGCTCCCAGGTCCATAACTGCTAATGGAACTTGAGGAATGATATCAGCCTGATTTTGTAAGGCGTAGAGATTGTTCTGGGTCTCCATAATCTGTTTGGCTGACTGAGGATCGTAGACTCTCGGAGCCGCGGATGCAACCCCAACTACATTAGGTAGGTTTTCAGTGGTTAAGTTAACCATGGCACCCCCTAAAGAGTGACCGAAAATGATAGTGTCCGGAGCATCTGTACCAACCCAGGCGTCCCTTATATCGGGCCACAGCTCTGTATACAATTTGGCAAACCCTTTGTGAACCTTTCCTTTACCTTCAAGCTCCACTTGTTCAATTTCAAGATCTAAAGCGACCTCAGCTTCTGTCTGAGTACCGCGCCATATGATGAAGCGCGTACCAGTTGCTTCCGAATCAAAGACAATCACCGATGGCGGATCTTGATCACGGTCATTTTCTGAATACCAGTATTCTGCCAACAACCGGCCCGGAAGCTGTGACCAATCTTGCGAACTCATCAAGTCATGGTAAAAGTACAGTTGAGCTAGAGATTCGCTGGAATTACCTCGGATTGCTTGAAGTGTGGGTTCCGCCCCCACATCATCGGCTATGCAGTTAGGATCACATGTTTTTTCCAATTGCCGCGTAAGCATTCCCTCAAAATAAGCGTAAATATCACCACACATCTTGATGAGACAGTAAGCATCTTGATGTGCCAAGTATATGATCGTGGCTAGCAAGAGCACAACTAAGATTACCAATAAAGACAAGCAAATCTTGAATCCCAGTTTGTAATTCATGTGTGTTTTTATATTTTAGGGTAACAAAGATGATTTGCTTACCAAGGTCCCAAGTGGATGTCAAAAAGATTAAAGAGGACTTGACCCACACATTGGTGACTTATGCTGGCAAGAGACGCCGCGTCAAGTTCTATGATCTTGAGAGGAAGCGAGTATGGGTACCGAGATACTACGCCCTCAAGGGTCCTTACAAGAAGTTGGTGAAACCCATGTTGACCGGGGATCCACCACGTCAAAAGGAAGGCCTTGAGATTAATGGGAAATTGCTGCAAACTGTCAGGAGACCTCAGGTCAAAGTTTTTGATGCGGCTATGCGATTTCTCAGAGAAGATGGTGGAACTATTGTGGTACAACCTTGTGGTGCAGGGAAAACCAATGTCGCGATAGCCCTTTCAGTTCACACTGGTCTTAAGACGCTTGTCTTATGCCACAACATGACCTTAATGGATCAATGGGCGGAGCGTCTCCGAACTTTTGTCAAAGGTGGTATTCGGATCGGCCGCATCAAGCAAAGCCAGTGCGATACGGAGGATATGGATGTGGTCGTGGCTTCCCTTCAATCTTTGCATTCAAGAGACTATCCGGAAGAGGCGCTTCAGTATGGCCTGGTTATTGTTGACGAAGTACATCATCTGGCGGCCCAAACTTTCGCGTGGGTTCTCAAAAAGCTCAAGTACAAATGGAGCTTGGGGCTTACGGCAACCCTAGAGAGACGTGATGGATTAGTTCAAGTAGTGTGTCAACTGGTGGGAAAACCGTGTATCCGCTTAGTCCAACCGGGTCACCAGCAAACTTTTGACACCAAGACATTAACGTTGGTGTCTCCTCGGCGCCCGGATGTTCAGGCTAACATCCTGCACTTTGATAAAGGGCGGCGACGCGAACGGACCTACCGTAATGGTAAAGTTGCGTACAGTTCTATGGTTACTTGGCTGACGCAAGATTCCTTGCGGAACCGCTTTATCTTAAAGGCCGTGGAACTCATGCGTCAAAGAGGACGACAGGGGCTCTTGTTATCCGCCCGGGTCTCACACCTCGAAGAGCTGCATCCACTTATCCCAGATAGTGAGATCTTTACGGGTCAACTTAAGACAGAGCCCATGGAAGAAGGAACTGAAAAAGAATTCAAGAAGTTTCTGACCCTATCCACATATCAACAATTCTCGGAGGCTATGGATTTTTGTGGGAACTTCATTATTCTGGCGACACCTATGAGTTCCATCGAACAATCGGTCGGCCGCATTTTGCGGGGGAAGCTAAGCCATCAGACGCGCCAAGAAATGTTGGCGGTTGGATCCACTATTCGTGAAATTGTGGGCATCGGTGGGTTGACGTGCATGTGCTTGGATTACTTGTATCAACCGCTCCGGCCGGTATGTATTGACATTTACGATACGTTCAGCGTGTTCTTTTATATGGCTAAAAAAAGATTCCGCTTTTATTCAAAGGCGGGCTTCGAACTACAACACATTGACTATGAGCGGTTCCGTTCTTGCTGAAGTTAAGGTTGCGGAAGCAGAGATGGAGTATTTTCGGCACCTCTGGCATGAACTTAAAATTTGTTCATACCATTGGGATAGCCCTTCTCTCATCATATACACTCAGCAACTCTGTTGTTTTAACCAGCGCGCACCCAGACTCTCTGAAATTGCGGAAACATGGGCTTCTTTAATCACTGATGAATGTCAAAATGGCTGCCTGGAGGCTATTTTTACGCACGAAAGGCAAGAAATTATCATGTGGATGTTGTTATATCATCCTTCAAGGATTTATTGTGGTTCCATTCATATGCTCAAACTTTTCCGCGATTCAGAGCATTGTTTTCCAACGTCCATAGACCATTTAGTGGATTTTTGTCGCAACATAGTTGCACAAAATCCTTTGGACCTAGAGCTTCTTTCAGAAGACAAGGTGTACGTGGGTACCAAGAATTTAGAGCATTTACCCACCGCGGTGACCACAGATGACAAACACAACTGCGGCATTTGTCAAGACACGATTGCTGCCAACACAGACGTCTATGTGATTCCGGGATGTGGCCATCAATTTCACTGCATCGAACAAGAGTGTCTGTTGTGTGAAGAAGACCCTTCGAAGAGTACGGGGATCCTGAATTGGCTTCGAGATCATCATACTTGCCCACTTTGTTCATGCGATGTCCAAATATCAGCACCAAGTGATTCCAAGACATGACGAAATTCCAGTGCACGCTCCGCAACTCTGAATGTGGTCACCGGGTTTGAAAACCCGTAGGGAACCAATGGCTTTGAATAAAGATCATTAATACAAATGTTATTTTCAGTTAGCACTGCTAAAATATAGGCTAGCTTATCAGGTTGGGTTACACTAACGAAAACCACCATTGTTGCTTGTTGCGTGTTGCTTACTCAGAGGTTACCAAAAAATAACCCAACGCAAACGCCTCCATTCTAAACGCGTACGTCTTTGTTTGAACCTAAGAATATTGAACGAAGTCGCGCTGGCTATCGCCGCCAAAAAAAAAAATTTGAGAACACATTTTTGAAAATTTTTGAAAACCGCAAATTTCCCTTTAAAATCATTTAGGGCATGTTTGAACCTCAGAATATTAAACATTCTCGCGACATCAAGCCTTAAGATGTTTTTGTAAATAAAAAAATGACCTATGCTTACGTGAGTCACCGCCACAAGTTTGTGCTTGTTGTAGGAGGCAGATGTGGTTCAACTTTATTCAAAACATGGTTTATGTTACTTGAAGGTAAGGACTTTCGACAAAGCCCTCCAAACAGTGTGCATTCTGCAATGATTTCGTTCACTTGTGATGCGCCACCCAAAGGTTACAGACGTATTTTAGTTCTTAGAAACCCAGCTGCGAGGCTTTTAAGTTTCTATAAAGAATGGGTGGTCCGCAAGCAAATTAATCATGAGTGCATGGGAAGGGCTGAGTCATTTCAAAGCCTTGTCACAAAACTGGAGCAACGACGGGACAAACTTCACGATAGTCATCTCCAGCCCCAAGTGCCCGCATTCCCAGTGCATTACACCATTCGACTCGATTTGGTAAGTCAGCAAATGCCCAAACTGGAAGAAGAACTTGGACTTTCGCCAACTTGTTTGAATTGGTCACACCCTCGATATGCTTCGCCTCATACGGTCACATTGGTTCCTGGTAAAAAGGGTGAAGCCTGTACTTGGACAGGCCATGAAATTTGGGAGCACCAGGCATGGCCATCGTTGCCACAAGTGTTAACACCTGAAATTCAGGCTACAATTAGGACGATTTTTGAAAAAGATTATCAGGCTTGGTCTAGTTGTTAACGCCCAGTTCAGTTTATTAATTGGACTACATATCTAACCATTTCTAACAACATCATCCGAGGACTCCATTGAGTAAAAATGGTAAGCGGGTTTTACCCCTGATGTGTCACATAAAGGGATACTGAATCCCATTCAGTTAACCTAAAAAGCCAGCTGAACTATTTTCGTTTTTGGAGAGACTTCCCATACAGAAGCATAATGTTTCGAGCAGCGTTTACATCGCGATCCGATTTGTAACCACAACTGGTGAAGCGGCACCTAAATATCTCCGATGAACCAAGCTTGTAATTCAATTGACCACACTGACCACATGTCTTGCTTGTGTACGCTTCCCCACCAATGTAAATCTTGGTACCAGGGTATTGGGAAGCTTTTTGAACTAAAATCTGACGAAACTGAAAGTGTCCAAGCTTGAGCATTGCTTTACGCGTTGACCTTCCGAGACCAGACTTTTTCTTCGACATGTATTTCACATTCAATCTTGTAAGAATGATGTGGTCATACTGTCGACAAAGCCAATTAGCAATCTTGTAGTGAGCATCCTTTCGAAGATTTTG
>Ga0180435_10000484_pt1 | contig 41769 bp, 33 predicted proteins | sample SS_ome_3_FD_132467 | JGI IMG/M metagenome (GOLD analysis project Ga0180435, IMG submission 132467) | Hypersaline lake sediment archaeal communities from the Salton Sea, California, USA - SS_3_S_1 metaG | ecosystem: Environmental > Aquatic > Non-marine Saline and Alkaline > Hypersaline >... | reverse complement strand
GTATTCGATCCTGCCGGCGATTCTCTATTTTTCCACCGTCGGTTTTTTCGTCAGGGTCGAAGCCAAGCGCACCAATATTTCCGCCGTCCAGGATGAGAACCTGAAGGTACTCGAGGTTCTCAAAACCGGCGGATTGCCGTTTTTGCTGCCGATCACCGTTCTTATCGGCCTGCTGATTTACGGGTTTACGCCGACCTATGCGGCCGGGGTTTCCATCGTTGCCGTTGTCGCCTCTTCGTGGCTGACGCCGAACAAGATGGGAATCCGGGCTATATTGGATGCCCTCGCCCTCGGCGCCCGCAACATGGTCATGACCGCCATCCTGCTGTGCAGCGTCGGCCTGGTCGTCAACGTGATCGCCACCGCCGGCATCGGCAACACCTTTTCGCTGATGATTACGAACTGGTCCGGCAGCAGCCTGCTCATCGCCATCGTCCTGGTCGGCCTGGCTTCGCTCGTACTCGGGATGGGTCTGCCGGTTACCGCCGCATATATCGTGCTCGGGACCCTGTCCGCACCCGCGCTGTACAACCTGATCGTGGACGGCCAGATCGTGCAGATCATTGCCTCCGGGACACTCGGCGAGGAAGCAAAAGCGGTTATGATGCTGGCGATTCCAGACAAGCTCGAGATACTCGCCCAGCCGATGAGCCTCGAGCAGGCCCGGGAAATCCTCACCCTCATACCGCCGGATCTTGCCGGCACGCTGCGGGAAATGGTTCTTTCCCCGGATGCGGCGATGTTTGCGCTGCTGTCCGCTCACCTGATCATTTTCTGGCTCAGCCAGGACTCCAACGTCACCCCGCCGGTCTGCCTCGCCGCCTTCACCGGCGCGGCGATCGCCGAGACTCCCCCGATGGCGACCGGTCTACAGTCGTGGAAAATCGCCAAGGGCCTGTATATCATCCCGCTGCTTTTTGCCTACACCCCGATAATCGGCGGCAGCTGGTACCAGATCCTGTCAATTTTCGTGTTTGCGCTCGGGGGCCTCTACGCATTCACCTGCGCCCTTCAGGGGCACATGGAGAACCGGGTGACGATACCCGGCAGACTCGTTCTCATCGCGCTCGCCTTTTTCCTGTTGAAGCCGTCTTATTTCGGCCTGCAGGCCGCGGCGCTGGCCGTATTGGCTGCACTGCTCGTGTTCAACCTGAAAAAATCAACCTGACTCTCGTCATGTATATCCCTGCTTTTATCACTGAATCGAAAGACTACCAATCCTGTGCTGAATTTCACGGCCATACCTGTATGGGGCTCACGATCGGTTATCTCGCCGCCACCCTTGCCATGGAGAAACTGCAGGTCGAAAGGGCCGCGGATGAAGAATTGATCGTCATCGTCGAAAACGATGCGTGCTGCTGCGACGCAATCCAGGTGCTTACCGGCTGCACCTTTGGCAAAGGGAACTTCTTTTTCGACGACAAGGGTAAAATGGCCTTTATTTTCGGACGCAGGGATACCGGCGAATCGATACGCCTCGTGTTCGACAATGAGGTCCTCGCGGTGCCGACGGAGGAACAGCGGATGCTCGATGAGATTCGCGACGGCGGCGCGTCACCGGAGATTATCCGGGCCTACGAGACCATGTCCGAGAAAAGAATCGACGCCTTGTTCGCCGCCGGTCCGTCCAGGTTTTTCTCGGTGTCAAAGCACCCTGAGCCGCTCCCGCCAAAAGCGACGATAGCCCCGTCTGTCCCGTGCTCGCGGTGCGGGGAAATGGTGATGGAGGGCAAGCTCGAACACCGCGGCAATGAACAGTTCTGCCGTGACTGCGCTGGGCGGTAGTTCCTTTAAAGCATCCGGCGCACGTTCTCCAGGACCCGGCTTCGCGTCTCCGGTACCTCCATAAACAATTCGTGCCTGGCGCGCTCGTAGCGCGTCAACGATCCGTTCACTGCCGCCGCGGCCATCCGTTCGATATCCGCGGTACCGACAACCCGGTCCTCGACGCCTTCTAGAACATGCACCGGACAGTCTACCGCGGCAATGGTACTCCTTGCCCTCCGCATCGCCTTGAAGGCTTCATGCATCCAGCGGTAGGTCGGCCCGCCGATCCGGGCGTGGGGCAGTTCCCGCGCCATATGAAGATTGAACGAAAAACGCTCCGGGTCGGTCGTTAAAACGTTTCCGGCGAACGGCAGGTCCGGGTCGAAAGGGCCGGTCGTGACCGCATATCGTTCCCCCATGCCGCTTCTGCAGCACAGCTCGACCACCGACTCTATGACAAACGGCGGCAGACGAAAGCCGGTTTCGATGGAAAACATCGGCGACGCCAGGATCAGCGAATCGACGGAACCGCCATGCCGCGCGTAGTAAAGCCATGCGATCGTGGCTCCCATCGAGTGGCACAGCAGATGGAGCGGACCGGATCCGAAAATGTCGCGGGACGCCGTTACGATCTGATGCAGATCATCCACATAGCGGTCGAACCGGTCGACATGTCCCTTCTCAGCATCGGCCAGCAAACGCCCGGAATCACCTTGGCCGCAATGATCGTATATCGCGAACGAGAGGGATCCATCCTGGAGGTCGCGAACCGTATCGATATATTTCTCGATGTACTCGGTTCGGCCGGTGACGATTATCACCGTCGCCCGCGAATCGGGCTGTTTCCAGTGCGCAAACCTGAGCTGGCGCCCGTCCGGCGTCGATAATTTCAGTTGCGAAAAGGTACGGTGATACCAGGAGATATTGGTAGTCAAACGCTCCTGATTGCGTCCGTGAATTGCTCTGTTCATGGCCCTGGCCGTCATGACGATATGGTACGATACTCCCGTGCCCCCTGTTGTACAAGCCCATATCTAACCATCAAAGTGGTTGCCTGTGCAACGGTCAATTGCTACAATATCTGGTAATCATTAAACGTTGTTTTACATTATTGGACCGGTACCGGCTCAGGACGTGCGGACCTCCCTGGGGGGACCGGCCCGCTCTATTATATACATCGGGTGTGATCTCCATGGCTAAAAATCATTCGGGCAATTCCAGGCAGAAGCCCCTGGACAGAAGTCCCCATATCCAGGCCAGGGGCATCGATGAACTTGCCCAGAAACTGCTGCAGGTTGAAACCGAATTAAACTCGAATATACCGACGACCTTGTGGATCAGCGACCTCCATGGTGAGGGGGATCGGTTCAAGTCGATCCTCAGGGGGCGCTTCGGTGTGCTCTACCAGACCTGCCGCGAGGCGCTGCCGAACACATTTACGACCGACAAGGTCCAGCATCTCGCCCGAATCATCAGGCAGCAGCAGTATCTTCGTGACGACACGATCAAAATGGACATGCAGGATGTTATCCTCTGCCTGGTCCAGATTTTCAGGTACAAGCTGAACAACGCCCGCTACCGCGCCGAGGATATCCTGCTGCCCGAGTTCCAGGACACGATTTCACGGCTGCTCTCCGGCCTGCCCGTCCCCGACCCGATTTTCGAGGAAGAGATCATATCCGCCCGCCTGATTACCCATCTGTGCTATGCGATACGCAACGTGCTGCTCGACCGTATCCAGGTACTCGGCGATGTGTTCGACCGCGGTCCGCAGCCGGACAAAATCATCCGTATCCTGTCTTCCAGGCCCTATCGCCGCATTGTCGACTACGTTTTCGGCAATCACGATATCCTCTGGATGGGGGCGGTTTCCGGCAATGAATCCCTGATCGCCGAAGCGATGCGCATCACCTTCCGTTATGACCATTTCGCGTTCATGGACCGTCTCGATTTCGATATCTCGAAACTGGAGTCGTTTGCCGTCAGCACGTATCCGCCGGACAAGGTTACCGGCAATTTCAAGGCCAAGACCGACAAGGGCCGGTCGATGGAAAAAGCGCTGGCAATTATCCAGTTCAAACTGGAGGAAAAGACGATTCGGGATTTTCCCGAATATGATATGCAATCGCGCCTGTGGCTGGACAAACTGGCCAGGATGCTCACCTCAAATGATGTTGCCGGCTTAAACGACACCTTCTTCCCGACAATCGACCTGGACGAGCCGGGCAGACTGAGCGACGAGGAACGGCTCGTCATCGACGACCTCAGGCAGCAGTTCGTCACCAATAGAAAACTGAAGCGTCTCCTGATCTACATGTTTGGCGTCGGCAACACCTATTCCATCTACAACGATATCTTGAATATCCACGCCCTCGTGCCGTCCACCAGAGACGGCGAATTCGATGAATTTCTCGGCCTGACCGGGAAGAACCTGCTCGACTATATCGAAAACATGATCGAACGGGTGGGCCAGAACTACATCGAGGACAAAGCCCAGGATCCGAAAGATCAGGCACTCTTCTTCTATCTCTGGTGCGGGCCGAAATCACCGTTTTTCGGCAAGCACGCGATGAAAACCTTCGAGCGCTATTTCCTCATCGACCAGCAGAGCCACGTAGAACGGACCCTGTACTGGCAGCCGAACCTGGAAACCGCTGCATTCAAGAAAAAACTGCAGGACGAGTTCGGCGTAAAACGGGTCGTCTACGGTCACACCCCGATCAACTACCTGAAAGGAAAACATATGGCCAGCGAGGACGGCGTCGCCATTAACGTCGACGGCGGTTTCGCCGCCGCCTACTACAACCGCGGCCATTCCCTGGTGCAGACCCCGCACCAGTTGTACGGCATCATTCTGCCGACCCCGGATGAACTGCGGGAAGCTGAAAGAAAATTCGAATCGGCGCCCATTGATATCGAGCTCATCGACGAGTTTCTTCATCCCAAGAAAGTCAAGAGCACACGGGAAGGTGAAAAGCTGAAAGAACTGCGCGATGAGCTCATGGACCAGATTACCCAGCTCGAAGCTGAGACTTATTAATCAACAACGATTGTTTCCAGGGTTCAGTATGGACACCAACTACGGAATGGAAATCGTCAGGGCAACCGAGATCGCCGCACTGACCGCCGCCAGACGCCAGGGACTCGGCGATTATATCGAGATCCTCAACTATGCGCGGGCGGCCATCGGAAAAACCCTGAACCGGCTCCAAATCGACGGCCACCTGATCAACGACCGCTTTGCCAAACGCGACGATATTGTCAAACTGCCGGAAATGATCGGCCAGGGCGGCCCGACCATGGACCTCATGGCAATAGCGCTGGAAGCCCATCACTCCGCCGCCACCGGTGGAAACAACGCCACCGCCTATGCGGTTATCACCCCCAAGGACGTCATTCAGCCCGTCCCCAATCTGGGGATGTACAAACTCGTGGTCGGTCCCGAGGCCGGTAACGTCATCGACATAAACGAGCCCCCCATCATCAATGTCAAACGGGTTGCCCGGGTTCTCGGGAAATATACCGAAAACGTCACCGTCTGCATCCTGAACCAGGCCCGCCATAAGCAGCTGATCAAGGAAGTCAGGACCTGCGGGGCCCGCATCAAACTGATCGAAGAAGGTGAGATCTCCGGCTGCCTGTCGGCCATCACCGGGAAAAAGGCTGATATCTATATCGGCTACGGATACGCACCCGAATCCACCCTGGTAGCCGCCGCCATCATCTGCCTCGGGGGATATTTCGAAGGGAAAATCATCTACGAAAACGATCGCGACAAACGCGAAGCGCGGTCTCACGGCATCAGCGATTTCGACAAAATTTTCAGGGCGCACGACCTGGTCAGTTCAAAAGAGGTCGCCGTGGCGGCCACCGGTGTTACCGACGGAGAATTTCTGGAGGGCGTTCGTTTCACCTCGAACGGAGCGGTCACCAGCTCCTTTGTCGCCCGCGGGGAAACGAAAACCTATCGTAAACTCGAAACCAGACACTTCTTCGATTTCAAGCCAGTATTCTAGGCGCTGCCCGGAGATCCCGAGATACCGGCCGGTGAGCGGCTGCTCCCGGCGCTGTCGAATCCAGCCATACGATAGGACAACTCCATGGAATCGGACAACCAGGTCGACTGCGACAAAAAATCGGTGTTTCCTTTTCTGGAACGCACGTTGAAGCGGACGCTCACCCCGATCGAGGAATTTCTCCATCGAGAATCATCTTCCGGAATAGTGCTGATGATCTGTGTCGCAGCGGCGCTCTTTATCGCGAACAGCCGCTTCTATCCCGCCTACGACCACTTCCTGCACATGAAATTTACCATCGGCACCGCCGATTTCTCGATCTCCCATAGCATTCACCACTGGATCAACGACGGCTTGATGGCGCTGTTCTTTTTTGTGATCGGGCTGGAGGTTAAACGTGAAATCCTGATTGGCGAGCTTTCCAACCTGCGCCAGGCGATCCTGCCGATCGGGGCGGCGCTGGGCGGCATGGTCGTGCCCGCCGGGTTTTATCTTGTCTTCAATCAAACCGGAGCAGCCGCACACGGATGGGGAATTCCGATGGCTACCGACATCGCCTTTGCCGTCGGGATCGTCGCTCTGCTCGGCTCGCGGGTACCGCACTCGCTCGTGGCGATGCTGCTGGCTCTCGCCATCGTTGACGATATCGGGGCGGTACTGGTCATCGCGCTGTTCTACACGGACACCATTCATACCGGCGCCCTGCTGTATGCAGCACTCTGCCTGGTCCTGCTCATTGTCGTCAACATGATGGGAATCAGGAAACCCCTGCCCTACGCCGTGCTCGGTATCCTGCTCTGGCTGGCAATGATGAAGAGCGGCGTCCATGCGACCCTGGCTGGAGTGCTTGCCGCTTTTACCGTTCCGGCCCGTTCATCATGCAACCCTGACCAGTTCAGTTCAACCATCAGTTATCTGGCAGAAGATTTTAAGGCACAGATCGGGCAGTCCGGCGCTTCATCCGAGCTGGCAGTGCTGAGGAACAGCCGTAAACAGGGCATCCTGCAATCGATAGAAAACAACGTCCATTACATGGAGAGTCCGCTGCAGAGAATGGAGCACGCGCTGCATGGATGGGTATCGTTTCTGGTCATTCCTGTTTTTGCCCTGGCCAACGCCGGAATCCCGATCGATTTCTCGAGGCTCGATGACATTTTACTTCACCCGGTCACTATCGGTATCATGGCCGGCCTGCTCTTTGGCAAAGTCCTCGGCGTCGGACTCTGTTCGTGGATCATCATAAAATTTCGCCTGAGCGGTCTTCCCCGGGGCGTTTCATTGACGCAGATCGTCGGTATCGGTTTTCTGGCCGGTGTTGGCTTTACGATGTCGATATTTATCGGGTCTCTCGCCTTCGCAACACATCCCGAGCTCCTTCTCAATGCGAAGATCGGTATCGTGTTCGCGTCGCTTGTTGCCGGGATAACCGGTTACGTCTGGCTGTTCATTGCCACCGAAAACAGCCCGGCCGCATGATCACGCACCATTTTTTTGCTCTTTCTAACTTGTTGTTATTGTGGTATTTTAGTTTTAATATATAATAATTACAGTTCCTTATATACTTTTATTTTTTATGCACAAATGATAATGAACGTGTTACGGTGGCACATCATTGCGTCGGTTCCCCCCCCGTCGTTCTACACATTGTCCAGGGAGTAAATTCTTATGAACAGATTATTTCTCATGTTCTGTATCTGTTCGGTCATCGGTCTGTCAGGATGCGGTCCGGCAACGGTCAACAAAGCAGTGAAACAGGACCAGACCGCCCTCGACTCTAAGCAGATTTTCGATCTTGTTGCCGGAAACTCGCTGATCCTCTCCGCCTACGACTTCAGCGGGACCGTCTATTTTGACAAGAGCGGCCTGCTGGCGGCAGTCGACAACCAGAACCAGCGCGATGTCGGCAAATGGGATATCAACGACCAGGACCAGTTCTGCATGAGATTCAGGGTCTGGTATTACGGTGACCCCCGCTGTTACCGTGTGTTCAACAACGAACAGGCCGAAAGACTCACCTTCTTCACGACCAACGGAGCAGCCTACTACACCGCGATGCACGTAAGCGGAGACCCCGCCTCCCTTGCCGAAAATCTCGGTCTGGAGGCTCCGGTCAAGTCTGTCCGCAAACAGTACGCCGACGGTCAGCCCGACCGGGCATCTGCTGCAGACCGGAGCGACACCGGTCAGAATCGTGACATGATGGTGTCGTCTTCTTCGGCTCATGACGAGGCCCAGACGGTCAAACGCCTGGCGGGAAACTGCCCGGGCTGTAAAATGGCCGGGATCGATTTGCGGGAAGCATCGCTCATCAAGGCGAATCTCGAAGGCGCCGACCTGTCCGGTGCTGACCTGCGCTATGCGAATCTGCGCCGCGCCAATCTCAAAGACGCAGATCTCAGCGGAGCGCAGCTTACCCATGCCAACCTGCCCGGTGCCGACCTGAGCGGCGCCGACCTGACCGATTGCGACCTGACCGGCGCCAACCTGCTGCTGGCTAACCTGACCGGCGCCGTTACCACCGATGCTAAATTTACCGACGCCAATCTCGAGAGAACCATAGGATTACAGACACAACCATGAGTGCAGGATTCGTTCATCTTCACGTCCATACCCAGCACAGTCTGCTCGACGGTGCGATCCAGGTCCCCGAATTACTGAAAAAATGTGAAGCGCACGAGATGGAGGCCGTGGCGATCACCGACCATGGCGCCATGTACGGCGCCCTGGAGTTTTACGTCAAAGCCAAAAAAGCCGGTATCAAACCGATCGTCGGCTGCGAGGTGTATATTGCCCCGGGCAGCCGCACCGAAAAAACCTCAGGCGATGCCGGCGTTGCCTATCACCTGATCCTTCTGGCGATGAATTACGAGGGCTATCGAAATCTGATGAAGCTCACCAGCATCGCCCAATTCGAAGGCTTTTACTACAAACCCCGCATAGACCGTGAAGTCCTCGCCCAGCACAGCGACAGCCTGATTGCCCTCAGTGCCTGCCTGCACGGTGAAGTCCCGTGGCTCATTGCCCATGACCGTTATAACAAGGCCCGGGAAGCGGCTCTGTGGATGAAAGAGCTGTTCGGCGATCGCTACTATTTCGAACTCCAGGAAAACGGCATTGACGAGCAGCAGATCGTCAACCAGGGCCTGCAGAAACTCGGCAGGGAACTGGACATCAAGGTCGTCGCAACCAACGACTGCCACTACCTGAACAAGGAGGAGGCCCACGCCCACGAAGTCCTGCTCTGCATCCAGACCGGCAAGACCATCAACGACCCGAAACGGTTCAAATTCTCCTCGGACGATTTCTATTTCAAGTCGCCCGAGGAAATGAAGGAAATGTTCAGCTCCTGCCCTGAAGCATTATCCAATACGGTCGAAGTCGCCAATCGATGCAACCTCGAAATCGAATTCGGCGATTACCACTTTCCCAATTTCCCGATACCGGAAGGCGACACGCTCGAATCGATGTTTTCCCGCGCCTGTCATGAAGGCCTCAAGGAACGGTTCGCGGCCATGCGCAAACAGGGGCCGCTCCCGCCCGAAAAGGAACAGCAGTATCGGCAACGGCTGGAAATGGAGATCGGGGTCATCAACGAAATGGGCTTTCCCGGCTATTTCCTGATTGTCGCCGATTTCATCAACTGGGCAAAAGACCACGATATTCCGGTCGGACCGGGACGGGGCTCGGGTGCCGGCAGCCTGGCCGCCTACTGCATGGCGATCACCGATATCGACCCGATTCCGTATGGGCTGATTTTTGAGCGGTTTCTCAACATCGAACGCAAGTCGATGCCCGACTTCGACATCGATTTCTGCATGGAACGCCGGGGCGAGGTGCTCGATTACGTCCGTGATAAATACGGCGGCAGCGACCATGTCGCCCAGATCATCACGTACGGTTCGATGAAGGCACGCGGCGTCATCCGCGATGTGGGCCGGGCCCTGGACATTCCGTTCGGCGATGTAGATAAAATCGCCAAGCTCGTTCCGGAAGAACTGAAGATGACCATCGAAAAGGCGATCAACCAGGAACCGAAGCTGCTTGAGGCCGCCGATCTGGACCCGCGTATCGATGAGCTGCTGCGCGTCTCCCGAACGCTTGAAGGCCTCGCCCGGCACACCTCTACCCACGCCGCCGGAGTCGTCGTTTCCCCGCGGCCGATCACCGAATACCTGCCGGTCTGCAGGGGCAAGGAAAACGAGACCATCACCCAGTATGACATGAAACATACCGAGATGACCGGCCTCATTAAATTCGACTTCCTCGGTCTGAAAACGCTGACGGTCATCAATAAAGCACTCGGGCATATCAGGAGCGACTGCGGGAACGACCTCGACATAGCCGCCATTGACATGGCCGACCAGAAAACCTTCAAACTGCTCTGCAGCGGCAGCGCGCTGGGAATCTTTCAGCTGGAAAGCAGCGGCATGCGGGAACTGCTCGTCAAAATGGCGCCCGAGCAGTTCAGCGACCTGATCGCCCTGGTTGCGCTGTACCGGCCGGGCCCCCTCGACTCCGGTATGGTCGATGATTTTGTCAACACCAAGCACGGACTGCAGGAGGTTCAATACCCGCTGCCGCAGCTCAAGCCGATCCTGGAGGAGACATACGGCGTAATCGTGTACCAGGAGCAGGTCATGAAAATCGCGAACGTCCTGGCAAATTACTCGCTTGGCGACGCCGATATCCTGAGACGGGCGATGGGGAAAAAGATCCCCGAGGTCATGGAAGAAGAGAAGATCAAGTTCATGAACGGCGCCCGCGAAAACCAGATAGACGAAAAGAAAGCCGAATACATTTTCGACCTGATGGCCAAATTCGCGGGATACGGATTCAACAAATCCCACTCCGCCGCCTATGCGCTGATCGCATACCAGACCGCCTACCTTAAAGCCCATTACCCGGCCCAGTTCATGGCCGCCCTGCTGTCGTGCGACATGACCAATACGGACAAGGTCGTCACGTATATAAACGAGTGCCGTGAATACCATATCGAAGTCCTGCCCCCTGACATCAATGAAAGCGTCCAGGATTTCAGTGTTCACGACGACCGCATCAGGTTCGGTCTCGCCGCCGTGAAAAACGTCGGCGAATCAGCCCTGGCCAATATCATCAAGGAACGTGAAGACAACGGCAAATTCACCTCTCTGGTCGATTTCTGCAACCGGGTCCATTCCGCCAGCGTCAACAACCGGGTCATCGAAAGCCTGATCAAATCGGGCTCTTTCGATTCCCTCGGCTGCAAGCGCTCGCAGCTGTATTCGATTCTTCCCAAGGCGATGGACCAGGCCAAGGCGCACCATCGCGACCGGATGAGCGGACAGATGTCCCTGCTCTCCCTCGGCAGCGATGCCACCGCCGTGTCCGTGTCCGAGATACTCCTGCCGGAAATGGATGAGTGGGAAGACCGGGAGAAGCTCCTGTACGAAAAAGAAACGGTTGGATTCTACATCACCGGGCATCCGCTCGAAGACGCGACAAGCGAAATCAGGACCATCACCGACTCCGATATTACGAACCTGGTCAACTTCAACGACGGCCAGCCGGTTCGTATCGGCGGCCTGATCCGCGCAGTCCGGCAGCTCAAGAGCAAACGCGGAGAACCGATGGCGTTCGTGACGGTCGAAGACGTTCTGGAAACCGTCGAAGTCCTGGTATTCCCAGAGGCATATGCCGACTGCTACCAGCTCCTGAGCAGCCCGGACCCGATTATCGTCAGGGGCACGATTCAGAAAGGCGAACAGGGCATCAAAATCGTTGCCGAGGAAATCGACCTGCTGCCCGAAGCCAGGCAGAAATATACCGACGGGGTCCATGCCCGCCTCAAAGCCGATACGATCAGCAGACTGCGGCTGGAGGAGCTCAAGGAAATCCTTTTCAACCACCACGGGGCCTGCCCGTTTTCGATCACCCTGCACTTTGCCGGAGAAGGTGAAGTGGATGTCGAAATCAATAAGGATTTTACCGTCAAACCCAGCCGGGAGATGAGTATCAGCGTTACCGAACTGTTCGGCTACAACCCGCTCACGTTTGCCAAAAAACCTCTCGAACCGGTCGAGCGCAAGCGACCGTACAGACCCAAAAATCATTGATGAAAAGCAGACTTATTCACTGGTATATGGCCTGGATCCTCGATCGGCCTGGGTGGACAATCATCGCCCTGTTGCTGATAATTGGCGTTCTTGGCTACCAGAGCAGGAATTTCCGGATTGACGCGTCAACGGAGACGCTGTTGCTCGAAAACGACCAGGACCTGCGTTATGCCCGGGAAATCTACAAGCGTTACGGCGTCCAGGACTATCTGCTGATCGCCTTCACCCCGAAAACCGGTGATCTGCTCGAACCAGAAAACCTGAAAACCGTGGCCAAATTACGCGACTCCCTGAGTTCTCTCGAATCGGTCGAGTCTGTGCTGACGATCCTGGATGTACCGCTGCTGGAAAGCCCGAAAATTTCGCTCAAGCAGCTGTCCCAGGGCGATCTCCCGTCGCTTGAATCACCTGAAACGGATACCAGGCTGGCCAAAACCGAATTGACTGAAAGCCCTTTTTATCGGGACCTTCTCTACAGCCGTGACGGAACCACGACCGCAATCATCATCAACCTCAAAACCGATCCGGTCTACGGCGGGCTTATCGCCGCCAGAAATGATCTGCTGGACAAAAAGCTGCAGGGTTCACTCTCTTCGGAAGAGGCCGGCGAATACGCCCGCATTGTCGATGAAATTCGCACACAGCAGGTATCGCTGCACAAACAGCAGCACGAGAATATCGAAGCGGTACGGGCAATCATGGCCGCCAACCACGACGCCGGTCATCTTATTCTTGGCGGCATCAGCATGATTGCCGACGACCTGATCACCTATATCAAAAATGATCTGAGAATTTTCGGCTTCGGCGTCTTCCTGCTGCTGGTGCTCATGCTCGGCCTGTTTTTCAGGAATAAACGCTGGATTGCCCTGCCGATGCTCTGCTGTTTTCTGTCGGCAGTTGCGATGATGGGGGTTCTCGGCACGTTCGGCTGGGATGTCACGGTTATTTCATCCAATTTCATTTCCCTGCAGCTGATTATCACCCTCGCCATTTCAGTCCACCTGATCGTGCGTTTCCGCGAGTATCAGACAACGCTGCCGGACGCGGACAACCGCACCCTCGTCCACAAAACCATTCAATCAAAATTCGTGCCCTGCCTGTTCGCGGTGCTGACCACCATTGCCGGATTCACCTCGCTGATGCTCTGCGACATCAAGCCGGTCATACACTTCGGCTGGATGATGAGCATCGGCATCCTGATATCGCTGGTGCTGACCTTTGTGCTTCTGCCCGCCGGGGAAATGCTCATGAAAAAGCCGGCCCCACCCTCGCAGAAGCGGCTGTTCAATTTCTCATTTACCGGTTTTCTCGCCCGGCTGACAGAGAAGTACGGCACGGCAATTCTCATTCTGACCGCGGTCTTCACGCTCATTACGATCATCGGCATCTCACGGCTGCGGGTGGAAAACAGTTTTATCGATTATTTCAAGGAATCGACCGAAATCCACCAGGGCATGAAAATTATCGACCAGAAACTCGGGGGCACGACGCCGCTTGATGTTATCGTTCAATTCGAGATTTTCGAGGAAGAAGAGCGTGAAGACGAGGAATTTGACGAATTTGTCATAGAGGACGTCTTTTCCAGTGATTCCCCGAAGGACTTATCGGCGGATGACGACCGCAAATACTGGTTCATGGACCATCGCCTCAAAACCATCGAAACCGTGCACGATTACCTGGAAGGCAGAGCGGAGATCGGCAAAGTCCTGTCGCTCGGAACCTTTCTCAAAATCGGCAGACGGCTCAAGGACGGCAAACCGGTGGACAGCCTGGACATGGCTTTTTTATACACGAAACTGCCCGATCAGTACAAGGAGCTGCTGCTCTCCCCGTACGTTTCCTTCGACGAGAACGAAGTGCGCTTTACCGTGCGGATCAAGGATTCGCTTGAATCGCTCAAAAGAGATGTGTTTCTGAAGGAAATCAAACGCGATCTCGTGCACCAGCTCGGGCTCGACGAAACCCGGGTGCACCTGTCCGGAACGATGGTCCTCTACAACAATATGCTGCAGAGCCTTTTTACTTCCCAGATCAAGACGCTCGGGGCGGTGGCCCTGGCCCTGCTCGTGATGTTCCTCTTTTTATTCAGATCGCTGAAAATCGCCTGCATTGCCCTGTTTCCGAACCTGCTGTCGGCAGGCGCCGTGCTCGGGGTGATGGGGTGGCTCGACATCCCGCTGGACATGATGACGATAACGATAGCCGCCATCAGCATCGGTATCGCCGTGGACAACACGATCCACTATATCCACCGGTTCAGGGAGGAGATCGAGGTGGACGGCGATTATCACGCGGCACTGCACCGCTGTCACAACTCGATCGGCTACGCGATGTACTACACGTCGATGATCATCATCGTCGGCTTTTCCATCCTCGTACTCTCCCATTTCCTGCCGACGATCTATTTCGGGCTCTTTACCGGGCTGGCGATGTTCATCGCGCTCATCGCGTCCCTGACCCTGCTGCCGCAGCTGCTGGTCTGGATAAAGCCGTTCGGCCGGGAAAAAGCTGCTTGAGGCAACCGTGAAAATTCGGCGTTTCCGGCAAAGTCAAGGCGCGTAGTCAATGTAGATAAAGAGATTTTTCCGCAGGCATATTTTCACGATCGCCTTAAAGGATGAAGCGGCTCAAGTCCTGATCCTCGGCGATATCCTGCAGCTGGCCCCGAACATACGCGGCGGTGATGACGATTTTCTGATCTTCCTTTTCAGACGCTTCAAACGACAGGCTGTCGAGCACCCGCTCCATCACCGTGTGCAGTCGGCGCGCCCCGATCTCCTCGGTGTTCTCGTTTACCGCCACGGCAATGCGCGCCATCTCCTGGATCGCTTCATCCTCGAAGACAAGCTCGATTCCCTCGGTCTCCATGAGCGCCGTATACTGCTTTGTCAGCGCGTTTTCGGGCTCGGTGAGTATCCTCACGAACTCATCCTGTCCAAGAGAGTCAAGCTCCACCCTGATCGGGAAACGCCCCTGCAGCTCCGGCACCAGGTCGGACGGTTTGCTGGTGTAAAACGCACCGGAGGCGATGAACAGGATGTGGTCGGTCTTGACCATGCCGTGTTTCGTATTCACCGTAGCTCCTTCGACAATCGGCAGCAAATCGCGCTGCACCCCTTCCCGGGATACATCGGGGCCGTGCGTACCCTGGCGCCCGGCGATCTTGTCGATTTCATCGAGAAAGATAATACCCGAGTCCTGGGTTCGTTTCAGCGCTTCCTTCAGGACTTTATCCATGTCGATCAGGCGCTCCATTTCCTCCTGCTTGAGCGCCTCCATCGCATCCGGAACCTTGAGTTTGCGTTCCTTTTTCTTGCGCGGAAACATCTTGGAGAATGCATCCTGGATATTTGACTGCATGTCTTCCATGCCGGAGGTAGTCATGATTTCCACCATCGGCATCGATTTTGATTCGTCGAGGGCCAGTTCGACTTCGCGGGTATCGAACTTGCCGTCCCGCAGCATCTTCCTGATTTTTTCCCGGGTGGAGGATTCCGGATTCGCGGCCTGGGGCGTTCCGGGCTGTTCCGCATGCACCAGCGTAAAGGATTTTGACCCTTCGGGTCCGGTATCGGACAGCGGACTGCCTTTTCCCGGCCGCGGCGGCAGCAGCAGGTCCAGGATTTTATCCTCGGCATTCGCCTCGGCAATACCTTCAACCCGCTTTTTCTCTTCGGTTTTGACCATGTTGATCGCGATTTCGACCAGGTCCCTGATCATTGATTCGACATCGCGGCCGACATAACCGACTTCGGTAAACTTCGAGGCTTCAACTTTCAGAAACGGAGATTCGGCGAGAATGGCGAGCCGCCGCGCAATTTCGGTCTTACCGACCCCGGTCGGACCGATCATGATGATGTTTTTCGGGGCGATCTCTTCTCTGAGCGGTGACGGTACCTGCTGTCTGCGCCAGCGGTTTCGCAAGGCTATGGCCACGGAGCGTTTCGCATCTTTCTGGCCGACAATGAATTTATCCAGCGCCGCGACGGTTTCCGGCGGCGTTAACGACTGTATTGCTTTCATATCTTTTCTAATACACTTGAATGATTCGTAAATACGCAAATTGACCCGGCTATGTCCAGCGCTGTTCTGCAGATTTCCTCGGCATCGAGATCACTCTTTTCAACCAGCGCCAGCGCCGCGGCGTGGGCATACGGCCCTCCCGAGCCGATCGCCAGCACCCCGGTATCCGGTTCAATGACATCCCCGGTTCCGGAAATGAGCAGCGAATGCTCCTTGTCCACGGCGATGAGCATTGCCTCGAGGCGCCGCAGCATGCGGTCCGTGCGCCAGTCTTTTGCCAGTTCCACCGCCGAACGCATCAGGTTGCCGTTGTATTGCTCGAGCTTTGCTTCGAATTTGTCGAACAGCGTGAAAGCATCAGCCGTAGCTCCGGCAAAACCGCAGATCACCTGCTCATGGTAAAGCCGTCGAACCTTTCTGGCGTTGTGCTTGATGACCGTGTTGCCCAGCGACACCTGCCCGTCACCGGCCACAACGACTTCTCCCTTGTGGCGCACCGATAGAATCGTCGTTGATCTGATTTTTTCCATACGAACTCCTGTACTTTTCTATATTTCTCTGGTATTGGAACCATCCGTTCTGGTGAGCGGATGGGCTTTATCATATATTTCGGTGATTACCTCGAGGGTGAGGTGCGTGTATTTCTGGGTAGTGGATAAACTGGCATGGCCGAGCAATTCCTGAACCGAGCGCAGATCCGCCCCCATCTCCAGGAGGTGCGTTGCAAACGAATGCCGCAGCGCATGGGGCGTCACCGGAATCTGGATATTGACGCGCTGCGCATATTTGGTCACGAACCGTTCGATGCTTCTGGTGGTGAGTCTGCCTCCCCTGTTGTTTAAAAACAGAGCCTGATCGTCTATCTTTTTCCCTTTGTCAATGCCGGCGATGATCAGTTCTGACCGCTCACCCTTCTGGTATCTCGTTATCGCGTCGATGGCCGGTCCTCCGACCGGAACCAGACGCTCCTTGTTGCCTTTGCCCCTCACCCTAAGCATTTCAGTGCTCAAATCAAGATCGTCCAGGTCGGTCGCAACGAGTTCCGCTACACGAATTCCGGTGGAATAGAGCAGTTCGAGAATTGCCCGGTCGCGGTGTTTGAAGCGGTCTTCGTCACCGGGCGCCTCGAGCAGCAGAAAGGCCTGGTCGACGGTGAGGAAACCGGGAATACGCTTGCCGATCTTCGGCGCAGTGATGCCGCTGAGCGGGTCATGCTGCACCAGCTGTTCGCGCTGGAGAAATTTAAAGAACGAGCGCAGGGCCGACAATTTCCGGGCAACCGTTGCCGCCCCGTTTTTCGCATGCAGGCTCCTGATATAGGCTCTCACGTCGCCGGCCGCAATCTGCTGAAGCGAGTCAAAGCCGTCGTGAAAGCTGGCAAACTCCTGCAGATCGTGCCGATACCCAGACACGGTGTGAACCGAGTACCCCTTCTCATGTTCGAGCCGGCGGCAAAACAGATCGATACTCTCAGTCATGTTCATGTTTTGTGGGGTCCGGTATCTCTTTCGTAACCACTCAGGGCTAATCAGCGCTTGCGCATACAACGGTTCGTATGGTATTCACCGACAAGACAGGTAGAGGCAGTCTCAAGTATAAGCAGCGCTTGATCATTTTCAATCCACCCGGTGAATTAACCCTTCCCGCTCATGCAATTACTGCGTCATGGCAAAGAAAACATTTGAATCGGCTCTCGCCAGACTCGAGAAAATTACCGAGGAACTGGAACAGGGAGACCTGAGTCTTGAAGCCAGCCTGAAAAAATTCGACGAAGGAATTCAGCTCACGGAATTCTGCAATACGAAGCTTACCGAAGCCCGTACCAAAGTCGAGATTCTTCTTGAAAAGGACGGTAAACTTGAAGCCGAACCGTTTGGCGATGCAGATCCAGATGATTAAACAATACCTGCAGCAGCGGAAAATACTGGTTGAAGATCGGCTCCATGCGCTGATGCTCGAAGCCGAAGGCGTGTTCAAGGATCATATCGAATCCATGCGCTACAGCCTTTTTGCCGGGGGCAAGCGGGTTCGGCCGATTCTGTGCCTGGCCGCCGCCGATGCGGTTACCGCCCATGCAGAGCTGCTCGATGACGTGCTCACCGTCGGCTGCGCAATCGAATGCATCCACACGTATTCGCTTATTCACGACGACCTGCCGGCAATGGACGACGATACGCTGCGGCGCGGCAAACCGACCAATCATGTCCTGTTCGGCGAAGCCGGGGCGATCCTCGCCGGCGACGGGCTGCTGACGTTCGCCTTTGAGATTCTCGCCAAACCCGCCTCTGCAATACCGCCCGCCTCGCAGTTGCGGATCGTCAACCTGATCGCGTCAGCGGCCGGTCCGGAAGGGATGGTTGGCGGGCAGGCACTCGATATTGCCGGAGAAAACACCGATTACCCCTTCGAGCACTTAAAAACAATTCACCGCAGCAAGACCGGCGCCCTGATCAGCGCATCGGTCGCCGCCGGAGCAATCGGGGCCGGAGCCGACGCTGGTCAGATGGAAGCATTGACCCGCTATGGAGATGCAATCGGCCTGGCATTCCAGATTGTCGACGATCTCCTGGATGCAACGTCAACCACAGAAGTGCTCGGCAAGTCCGCAGGCTCCGATGCAGTCAGGGGCAAAGCGACCTACCCCGGGTATTTCGGAATCAAGGAAACCAGGAACCGTGCAGGCAGCGCTGTGACGCAGGCTACAGACGCGCTGAGCCGCTTTGGCGAAGAAGCCGATCCCCTGCGGCAGCTCGCCGACTACATCTATCAGCGTACCTGCTGATTCCTTCCCGTTCCGGTGCCCGACAAAATTATGCGCCACATTTTATTTTACTGATAACGATTATTGATTATGGTATAGCGAGTTGTTTTATTATCCTCTGCTATACGACGTATATTTATGCTACTGCCAACAACTACAGCAGCCGGGCAGTCCTTTCTGCTCGACACGATAGAATCACCTGGAGACATCAGAAATCTTCCCCAGGAAGCCCTTGCCACCCTGGCAGATGAAATCCGCACGTTCCTGATCAATTCGGTATCCAAAACCGGTGGTCATCTCGGGCCGAGCCTCGGCGTCGTCGAACTGACGCTGGCGCTGCATTACGTGTTCAACACACCGAACGACAACCTGATCTGGGATGTCGGGCACCAGTGCTACGCGCACAAGATCATTACCGGCCGCAAAGACCGTTTCCACACCCTCCGGCAATACCAGGGCATCAGCGGTTTTCCGAAACGGGGGGAAAGCGAATACGACTCCTTCGAGACCGGTCATTCATCGACTTCAATTTCAGCAGCGCTCGGGATGGCGCTCGGCAAAGATCTCAAAAAGGACAAGGGGAAAACCATCGCCGTTATCGGCGACGGTTCCATGACCGGAGGCATGGCGTTTGAAGCCCTGAATCAGGCCGGGCACATCAACAAGGACCTGATCGTTATCCTCAACGACAATGAAATGTCGATTTCCCCCAACGTCGGCGCGTTGAGCAGCTTTCTGAGCAGAAAGCTCACCGGGCGCACGATGCGGCGCCTCAAGGATCACCTGGTCGATCGTCTGGGACAGTTCCAGAACGTCGGTGAGAACATCTTGAATGTGCTCAGAAAAAGCGAGGACAGTTTCAAGAGCTTCTTCACGCCGGGCATGCTGTTCGAGTCGCTCAAATTCGATTATGTCGGACCGCTGAACGGACATAATTTCGATGAGTTGATCAATACACTCGAAACCGTGCGCGATACGCAGGTCGGCCCGATCCTGATTCACGTCCTTACCACGAAGGGCAAAGGATACGATCCGGCCGAAAATAACCCGGGCAAATTCCACGGTATCGGCCCGTTCGATTCAGAAACCGGCATCCCCAAGCCCGGCAACGGATCGGTATCGTACACGAAGGTCTTTTCCGATACGATCACGAAGATCGGTAAGGCCAATGAAAACGTCGTCGCAATTTCAGCGGCAATGGCGGAAGGTACCGGTCTGGCTGATTTTTCTGAATCCTTTCCAGAGCGGTTTTTCGATGTCGGCATAGCCGAGCAGCACGCCGTTACGTTTGCCGCCGGGCTGGCGGCCGAAGGGCTGCATCCGGTGGTCGCCGTGTATTCTACTTTTTTCCAGCGTGCCTACGATCAGATCATCCACGATATCTGTATTCCTAACCTACCGGTTACACTCGCAATCGACCGGGCGGGCGTGGTCGGCGCCGACGGTCCGACCCATCACGGCGTGTTCGACCTCTCCTTTCTCCGGGTTATCCCGAATCTGGTTTTCATGGCCCCGAAAGATGAAGAAGAACTGCGGCATATGCTCTTTACCGGGATCAATCACGATGGGCCGTCCGCTCTCAGGTATCCACGCGGGAGCGGAGAAGACGTGGAACTGACCGCGTCATTGAAAAATCTTGAAATCGGACGGGGGGAATTGCTCCGGAAAGGAGACGATATCCTGCTGCTGCCGATCGGCAACCGCGTTCACCCTGCCCTGCGGGCTGCCCACGGGCTGCAGAAGCTGGGCATCAGCGCGGCGGTAATAAATCCCCGTTTCATCAAGCCGCTGGATATGGATTTGATCTGTGACTGGGCATCCGTCACCGGGCGGGTCATCACCATCGAGGACAACACCAGGCAGGGCGGCTTCGGCAGCGCTGTTCTGGAACTGTTCAGCCGCTGCGGCGTGGATGTAAAAACAAACCTGCTCGCCCATCCGGACCGATTCGTCGAACACGGCCCCCAGAAAACCCTCTGGCGAAACAGCTCGATCAACTCGGTGGCGATCACCGAAGCGGCAATCCAGTTGATGAAACGCTAGGGTGTTTCAGGCTGTCTTGAAATAGTCCTTGTACCACTTGACGAATTCGCCGATGCCATATTCCAGCGTCGTATTCGGCCGATAATCGAGGTCGCGGACCAGATCATCCACATCGGCATAGGTCGCCGGGACATCTCCCGGCTGCATATCGAGCATATTTTTCTTCGCCTTGATACCGAGGCAATCCTCGAGCACTTCGATATAGCGCAGCAGTTTTTCCTTGTTGTTGTTGCCGATGTTGTAGACCCGGTACGGACCGTAGGAGGTTGCCGGATCGGGTGCATCTCCTGACCAAGCGTCATCTCCCTGCGGCACTTTGAAGATGACCCGGTAAACGCCCTCGACAATATCGTCTATGTAGGTAAAATCACGCTCCATATTGCCGTGGTTGAACACGTTTATCGGTTCACCTGCAAGCATCGCCCGGGTAAACAGGAACAGGGCCATATCCGGCCTTCCCCACGGTCCGTAGACGGTGAAAAACCTCAGCCCGGTCGTAGGCAGTCCGAACAGGTGGCTGTAGGTATGGGCCATCAGCTCGTTCGCTTTTTTGGAAGCCGCGTACAGAGAGACGGGATGATCGACGTTGTCGTGCACCGAAAACGGCATATTCGTGTTGGCCCCGTACACGGAGCTCGAAGATGCGTAGACCAGGTGCTTGACCCCCGTATGCCGCGCTCCCTCCAGGATATTCACGAAACCGACGAGATTCGTATCGACGTATGAGTGCGGGTTGATCAGCGAATACCTGACCCCTGCCTGGGCGGCGAGATTGACGACCGCATCGAACGCATAGCGCTGAAACAGCTGCTCCACCGCCTGCCGATCGCTCAATTCGATATTTTCGTGAATGAAATGCTCGCCTTCGGCAAGCGCTTTCATACGGTCGCGCTTGAGCTTTGGATCATAGTAGTCGTTGATGTTGTCCAGGCCGACGACCGTTATGCCGTCGCCGGTCAGCCGGCTGGTCAGGTGGGCCCCGATAAAACCGGCGGCTCCCGTTACAAGGATTGTTTTCATGGTATCTTCCGTATCATGCAGAACAGGTTGAAAATTCAGTTATGCCGCACCTCGCCAATCAGTTTTTCGGGGTGAAGCCTGAAAACGGCTTTCTGCCGAAAAACCACACGGCCAGAACGCTGACTTCGTACAACACCAGCAGCGGAACCCCCATCATCATCTGATTGACGATATCGGGTGTCGGCGTCAGCAGTGCGGCAATGATAAAGTTGATCAGGACAGCGTATTTGCGGTTACGGTTCAGAAAAGAGACCGAGACCATCCCGGCCTTGGCCAGAAATACCATCGCCACCGGCATTTCAAATATGATCCCGAAGGCGATGAGCAGGCGCAGGGCCAGCGAAAAATACTCGCTGACGGCCGGCAGGGAAGTCAGGAACTCGTTGTTGTAGCCGACCAGAAACTTGAACGCCGGCGGAAACACCAGAAAATAGCCGAAAGCGGTGCCGGACACGAAGAAAATGGTCGATATCGTGGTAAACGGCAGAATGATACGGCGTTCATGCCGATACAGGCCGGGCGCGACAAAACGCCACATCTGGTAAAAAATCACCGGGCTCGCCAGAATGATACCGCACACCAGGGCCAGTTTCAGGTAGAAGAAAAAACCTTCCTGGTACGAGGTGAATATCAGCGAAGTTCCTTCCGGCAGCACCTCGGTCAGGGGTTTGAAAAACCAGGTTCCAATTGGCCTAATCACCACATAGCTGGCACAAAAACCGACAAAAACGGCTATGAAAGAGTAAATGAGGCAGCTTCTCAGCTCCCGCAGATGCTCGGTAAGCGGCTGGTCGTCAAAGGTTTCGGGCTGGGTACTCATGCGTTCTATACAATCGGGCGGAAAAATGGTTCGGCTGTCGCTGCACAGACTTGCATACCATTAGCTGCTTCTTTTTTCAATATATGGCTGCGCCGCCGCCCCCCCCCCGAGATTTATTCCAGGCAGCCTTAAAAATAAGCGTACGGGCCTTACAATCCTTGACGCATTTTTCGAGGTTTTCTAAAAATAACGCAAAAGTAGCTAAGATAATTGGCTTCTTTCATCTATTGCGATAGAATAAAAAAGTCCTGACACAATGTTTTGCCGCTATTCACCCACATCGATAAAACGCAAGAACCGATATGACCACGATCCTTATCGTCGACGATGAAAAAAGTATGCGGGATTTCCTGAAGATCCTGCTCGCCAAAGAGGGATACGAGGTTGTTACCGCAGCAGACGGTGAGCAGGCGCTCAATGTCCTCGCGGAAACCGACGTAAATCTCGTTATCAGCGATATCAGAATGCCGGGTATCGACGGACTCGAACTGCTTGCCCGGATCAAGGACTCCGAAGAGGATATCCCGGTAATCATGATTACCGCATTCGCGTCCCCGAACGATGCCGTCCAGGCGATGAAAAGCGGTGCGTACGACTATATCTCGAAACCGTTTAACGTCGATGAAATCAAATCTGTCATCTACGCCGCGACCAACCGCGCCGATTCAACGCTCAAGCCGCAGCAGGCCGAGCAGCTCTTCCCGAACATTATCGGCAAGAGCAAGGAGATGCTGAAGATCTTCGACATGATCAAACGGATTGCCCCGACACCTGCCAATGTCCTCATCTACGGCGAATCCGGCACCGGCAAGGAGTTGGTCGCACAGGCTATCCACAAGGGCAGCAACGTCCACGCGAATCCGTTCATACCGATTACCTGCAGCGCCATTCCAGAGGAGCTGTTGGAAAGCGAGCTGTTCGGCCATATCAAAGGATCGTTCACCGGCGCAATTTCGGACAAGTCGGGTTTGTTCAAGGAGGCGAACAACGGCACCGCCTTTCTCGACGAGATTGGCGAGCTGACGCCGATCATCCAGACCAAATTGCTGCGCGTTCTCCAGGAACGGGAAATCAAGCCGGTCGGCGGCACCAAACATCTGCCGATCAATGTCCGCATCATCGCCGCAACAAATCGAATCCTTGAGGAAGAAATCAGCGCCGGACGCTTTCGCGAAGACCTGTTCTACCGACTCGCCGTTGTTCCAATCAGGGTGCCGTCTCTCCGGGAGCGCAAGAGCGACATCCCCCTGCTGGTCAACCATTTTCTCGCCAAGTATTCCACCCTGCTTGGCAAGGAGATTACCGAAATCTCGTCGTATGCCCTTGAAGTGCTGATGGATTACGATTTTCCGGGCAACGTCAGGGAACTTGAGAACATCATCGAGCGTGGTGTCGCGCTCGAATCATCCAGCATCATCCTGCCGGAAAATCTATCGCTGACCGGGTCTCTGCGGAAACGAAAACCGCAAACAGGCGACGACACCACCTTTACCGCTGTGGACGACGAGCAGGAACTGTATGAACGGGGCCTGGACGACGTACTCGAGGACCTGGAAAAACGGTTGATCGTGCACGCGCTGGAAAAGAGCGGCAACTCCAAAACCAAAGCCGCCGATCTGTTGAAGGTCAGTTTCAGGTCCCTGCGATATAAAACCAAAAAATACGATCTGTAGCGGCCATGAAATTCTTCAATTTCCCGGAATCCCAGTTTCATCCGATTTCCCTGGGTGAATTGCTGAAGCGCCAGCTGTTCTGGCTTCTCCTGCTGCGCATCATTTTATACGCGCTGATTACGATCATCAGCCTCATTCTTCTCGACCAGCGGTTCGAGGCAATCGTGATGCCGCCGACACTGCTGGTTCTGTTTACGTTGATCGTCTTCCTGACCACGATCATTTCCGCCTTCGCACTGCTGAACTCCGCGGGGAACTATCGAAATTTCGGCTTTATCCAGACCCTGTTCGACGTCATTTTCGCATCGATGCTGGTCTATCTCACCGGCGGGTCAAGCTCGATATTCACGTCCGTCTATTTTTTCCCGATTATTTCCGGAGGGCTTCTTATACCGCTCAAAGGCGGTCTGATCGGCGCCGCTTCTTCGACCCTCTGCTACGCATTGATTCTGCTGCTTGAATTTGCGACCTACCTGCCCGATTATGTCATCGTCTCCAGGTTTTTTAAACCAGTGGAACTCTTCAGCAACATCCACCAGTTTGCGACCAAGGGACTGACCTTTTTCCTGGCGGCTTTCATCAGTGCCCTGTTCGGCACCATGCTGCGATCGACAACCAAGGAACTTTCCACCACCAAGTACGATTTCGACCGGCTGTCGCTGCTCTATAAACGGATCTTCGACAACATAACCACCGGCATCGTAACGATCGACAGCAGAGGGATCATCACGTCGGCGAACAATGCGACGACCCCGATTACCGGCCTGCCCCCCGAAGAACTGATCGGCGAACTGCTTGGCAGTGTCTTTCCCGGCATCGATGTGAACAGCAAATCAGAGCGGAATTCGTGCGACTACGACCGTCACGACAAACAGCGGCTCAGGCTTGGCTACACGCTGACTCCGCTGCATTCTGAGCATCCTGAAACCACCGCGGAAGAACGGGAGAGCGATGATGAAATCACGATCATCACGCTCAAGGACATCGGCGAGATCGAACGGCTCGAAAACCAGATGCGTCAGTCGGAAAAACTCGCTGCAATCGGAATGATGAGTGCGTCAATCGCGCATGATTTCAGGAACCCGCTGGCGGCGATTTCAGGATCCGCCCAGGTACTTGCTGACGAATTCGGCAACGAGAGCAGCGCCAATCCCCAGAACTACGAGCTCACCAAAATCATCTTGCGGGAGTCCGACCGGCTCGCGGACACGATCAGCGCCTTTTTAAAATTCGCCCGCCCGGAAAACCTCAAGCGCGACTGGTTCCTCCTGCAGCCGTGCATCCAGGACATACTCCAAATGTGCAGAGCGGATCAGCGCTGGCCCAGAAGCTGTCGGGTGGATGTGGACGTGAGCAAGGATTTTCGCATGTGGGGGGATGAGAAGCAGCTGTTCGGCGTCATCAGCCAGATTTTGCGAAATGCACTATCGTTCTGCCCGAAAGGAAAAGAGCATTTGGCGATCAAGGCCTCGGCGATTTCAGCAGACGGCAAACCGATTAACCTGATCAAGATCAGCGACAACGGTTCCGGTATCAGCCCGCTTGAAGTACAGAAGATTTTCGAGCCGTTTTACACAACCCGCTCAGACGGAACCGGTCTGGGACTGGCCATCGCCAAACAGGTGGTCGATGCCCACAACGGTTCTCTGGCCGTCGAGAAAGCGGCGCTGGGCGGAGCCTGTTTTACGCTGATTCTTCCCGGCGAACCAAACGTTGACGGGTAGCCTGCCTATTCGTCTTCCTTCCAGACCCGGGCGCCGAGGCCGGTGAGCTTATCCACCAGGTTTTCGTATCCCCGTTCGAGGTGATAGATACGCGATATCTCGGTCCTGCCGGACGCCGCCAGGCCGGCGATGACGAGCGATGAGCTGGCCCGCAGATCAGTGGCCATGACCCGGGCTCCGCTCAGCCCCTGCGGCCCGCTTCCGGTCACCACGGCGGAATTGCCTTCGGTCTGGATCCGGGCTCCGAGTCTGCGCAGTTCGGCAACGTGCATGAAACGGTTTTCAAAGATGGTCTCCTTGATTACGCAGTTGCCGTTGCCCAGACTCATCAGGGCCATGAACTGGGCCTGGAGGTCGGTCGGATAGCCGGGATATACCATGGTTTTGATGTCGACACAGCGCAGGTCCGGGCGTCGTCCGGGATCCATCTCTACCGTGATGGAGCGCTCACCGGTCGTTATCCCCACGCCTGCCTCGTTCAACTTCTCGAGCAGCGCCGGCAGGTGCCTGGGCTCACAATCGGTCAGCGTGGTCCGGCCGCCGGCCGCAGCGACCGCCATCAGATAGGTTCCCGCTTCAATGCGGTCCGCAATGATTTCGGTCTGCGCCGCATGCAGTCTGGATACGCCGTTGATGGTTATTTCCGCGGTATCCCTGCCCTCGATGTCGGCGCCCATGTTGCGGAGCATATCGATGAGGTTGCCGATTTCCGGCTCCCGCGCGGCATTTTTTATCACCGTGGTACCGTCCGCCAGTACCGCCGCCATCATCAGATTCTCCGTGGCCGTGACCGACGGAATATCGAGATGAACGGAACCGCCGTGCATCTTCCCATCCTGTTCGGCAGCCACGTACCCGTGTTCAAGCTTACAGCGAACCCCGAAGCGCTCGAATCCCTGAATATGAAAATTTATCGGCCTTTCACCGATTGCACAGCCGCCCGGCATGGACACTTTGGCCATACCGAGCCGGGCAATAAGCGGTCCGAGGACCAGGACCGACGCGCGCATGGTTTTGACCAGGTCATAGGACACCTCGGCATAGGAGATATCGGTACAGTCGATTGTCAGCGTGCTGCCGTCCCGCTGCCAGACCGCTCCGAGTTCACTCAGCAGCGACAGGATCGTCCTGGTATCGCGCAGATCCGGCACATTGGTCAGCACATGGGTGCCGGGAGCAAGCAGCGTCGCGGCAATCAGGGGCAGCGCCGCATTTTTGGCACCGCTGATGTTTATCGCTCCGACCAGGGGCCGGGAACCTTCTATAACCAGCTTTTCCATAACAAATCATTTTCCCCAGCAATATCAGTTATCGACAGACATGGACAACCCGGTCGCGCCCGGCGTAATCTTTGAGTATCTCCACCGTTTTAAAACCGCTGCAGCGGCTGTTTTCAAGAAAGATCCCGGAAACCCGCACCCCTTGATCATAGCCGATTTCCATGTACAGATGCCCGGTCGCCTTCAACAGCGATGCAGCCGCCGCTGCGATCCGCCTGATCAGGTCAAGCCCGTCTTCACCGCCGTCCAGGGCAAGTACCGGTTCGTAGTCGGCCACATCCGGTTCGAGTTCAGTTTCGATGGCGCCGCGCGTCACATAGGGTGGGTTCGCCGTCACCAAATCAAACCGCAGTTCAGGATCCACCCCGGCGGCGAGGTCGGTACAAACCGAAAATACCTTGTCCGAAACACCGCGCGCCTCGATGTTTTCCCTGCAGATAGCCAGCGCAGCTTGGGAAATATCGGTCGCAATTACCCTGCATCCCGTTTCCAGTGCAAGGACGATTCCGATCGCACCGCTGCCGCAGCATAAATCGAGGCAGCGCGCAGGACCGGTCCGCGCCTTTAATACCGACAGCGCATGCTCTACCAGAAATTCCGTTTCCGGTCTTGGAATAAGGACAGCGGGGGTAACGAGAAACGGATAGGACCAGAACTCGCGTTCACCGATGATGTAAGCCACCGGCTCGCGACGGCACCGCCTGGCGATCGCGGCATCAATGGCATCCCGCTCTGCGGCGGCTACCCTCTCTGCCGCGGCCAGGTACAGTTCGGTTCTGGTTTTATCAAGACAGTGACCGAGCAGCAGTTCGGCGTCGATCATGCCGTTTTCTATGCCCGCGTCGGCGAATTTCGATGCAGCGCTCCGCAGGATCTCACCAATGCATGCCTCGTCCCGCCCTGCACCCATGATTATTGAATCTGCTTCAGCTTCTCTTCCTGATCATAAACGGTGAGCGGCATGATGACTTCATCGAGTTTACCGTTCATGATCGCTTCAAGTTTATAGAGGGTCAGATTGATCCGGTGATCGGTAAGGCGTCCCTGCGGATAGTTGTACGTCCTGATCCGCTCACTGCGGTCGCCGGTGCCGACCTGGCTTTTGCGATCCTGGGAAATCTGGTCGTGCTGTTCCTGCTCGAGCTGGTCGAGCAGCCGGGCCCGCAAAACGGTTAACGCCTTGGCTTTGTTCTTGTGCTGGGATTTCTCATCCTGGCAGGTGACGACCAGACCGGTCGGCAGATGGGTGATGCGTACCGCGGAGTCGGTCGTGTTCACGCTCTGACCGCCGGGACCTGATGAGCGGTACACGTCGATCTTCAGCTCATTCATATCGATATCGACATCGACCTCGTCGGCTTCCGGCAGGATCGCCACGGTTACGGCAGAGGTGTGCACCCTTCCCTGCGCTTCTGTCTCCGGCACCCGCTGCACCCGGTGCACACCGCTTTCAAATTTCAGCTTCGAATAGACCTGATCCCCGCTGATCTGCGCAATCATTTCCTTGAATCCGCCGATGCCGAGCGGACTTGACGACATAACTTCGACCCGCCAGTTCCTCGATTCCGCATAGCGGCTGTACATCCTGAACAGGTCCCCGACGAACAGGGCCGCTTCATCACCGCCGGTTCCGGCCCTGATCTCCAGGAAAATATTTTTATCGTCGTTAGGATCTTTGGGAATAAGAAACAGCTGGATATCGTTTTCCAGAGCTTGTTTCCTGCCGAGCAGTTCATCGAGTTCGAGTTCTGCGAGTTCGCGCAGCTCGGCATCTTCCTGTTCATCATGCATCAGCGTCCGGTTATCAGCAATCTGCTGATCGATATCCTTGAGCGACTGAATCAACTCGGCCAGACGCGACAGGTGGGCATGCTCTTTGACGACCCGCTGGTATTCCTGCTGGTTGCTTATCAGCGACGGATCGGAAAGACGCCCTTCCAGGTCTGCGAGTTTGTCGTCTATGTCGCGGAATCGATCAAGCATGCATGCCCCGGTCAGAGTAACGGCTGTTGCGTAATGCTGAACAAAAAGAAAAGTCCACAGCAATGGGCGCCATTACTGCGGACTTCGCGTCGAGATTCTTCATGCACCCATGAAGAATGAATCGACTTCTCAATTTATGCTTCTTCTTTTTTTTCGTAGTGCTTGGCGTAGCGTCTACGGAATTTCTCGATACGCCCTGCGGTATCTACCAGTTTCTGCTTACCGGTAAAAAACGGATGGCATGCCGAACAGATTTCAACCTTCAGTTCCGGCAGAACCGACCCGATCTCGAACGTGCTTCCGCACGCACACTTAGCTTCGATAGTTTTATATTCAGGATGTATATCTTTCTTCATGGTATCCTTATCCTCCGTATTGGTGCCATTTCTTCCTGCAAATATTTCGAGCAAAGGATCTAAATATATCACCAATTCAAATAAAAGCAAGTTAAAAGCGGAGCTGCCGAGAGTCCTGCGGTGACCGCTGCTGCCCCGCGGATTCTACCCGTTCATCGAATCGAGGAACTCTTGATTGGTTTTCTGACCTTTCAGTTTATCAACCAGGAAATCCATGCCGTCGGCAGGGTTCATCGACGCGAGCAGCTTGCGCAGGATCCAGATCCGGTTCAGCACGTCATCCCTGAGCAGCAGGTCTTCTTTCCGCGTCCCGGAGCGTTTGATGTCGATCGCCGGAAAAATACGCTTATCCGCCATTTTCCGGTCGAGAATCAGTTCCATGTTGCCGGTGCCCTTGAACTCCTCGAAGATGACTTCGTCCATTTTCGACCCGGTTTCAATCAGCGCCGTGGCCAGAATAGTCAGACTGCCGCCCTCTTCGATATTTCTCGCGGCTCCGAAAAACCGTTTCGGCCGGTGCAGGGCATTCGCCTCAACCCCGCCGGACAGGATTTTACCGCTGGCCGGCGTCACCGTATTGTAGGCCCTGGCCAGGCGCGTAATAGAGTCGAGCAGGATAACCACGTCTTTTTTATGCTCGACCAGGCGCTTGGCCTTCTCGATGACCATTTCAGCCACCTGGATATGACGCTGGGGCGGTTCGTCGAAGGTCGAACTGACCACCTCAGCGGCCTTGACCGTCCGCTGCATTTCGGTCACCTCTTCCGGCCGCTCATCGATCAGCAGCACGATCAAATAGACTTCTTTGTGATTTCTGGCAATGGAGTTCGCGATTTTCTGCATCAACACCGTTTTACCGGTACGGGGTGGAGCGACGAGAAGACCGCGCTGCCCTTTTCCGATCGGAGCGAACATATCCATGACGCGCATGGAAAAATTGTCAGGCTGCCATTCCAGGTCGAATTTCTCATCGGGGTGCAGCGGCGTCAGGTTGCCGAAGAGGGTTTTCTGCTTGGCCGCTTCCGGCGGATCGAAGTTTACGCTTTCGACCTTGAGCAGGGCAAAATAGCGTTCGTTCTCCTTCGGTGCGCGAACCAGGCCATCGATCACGTCCCCGGTACGCAGGTTCAGCCTCCTGATCTGTGACGGTGAAACGTAAATATCATCCGGTCCCGGCAGGTAATTGTAATCGGGAGCCCGCAGAAAACCAAAGCCGTCCGGCAGGATCTCGAGCACACCGCTGCCGCGCAACTTGCCGTCCTTGTCGGCCTGCGCCTGCAGGATAGCGAAAATCAGTTCCTGCTTGCGCATGGAACTGAAACCGTCGACCTTCAATTCCCTGGCAAGCTGTACCAGTTCATCAATCTTTTTGAGCTTAAGCTCTGCAAGATTCATCTCAAACGTTCTCCTTGTACCTGGCTCATGGATTTGTCATTACATGCAGCCGCTCGTTCAATGAATTCACGACGGTTCGTAAACTCCGTCGCACGCAACGGTGATATGCAGTTTAACAGTATAAATAAACAGTAATTTTATTAGGATTCGGATGGTAACCTGATCAGGATCAGCGAATTATTAACAGTACATTATATCCGGATTGCATGATTGCCTGCAACGTCTGTCAATTATGGAAAAAGTCGGATAAGCAATGATCGTTTCAGGCGGGGGTTCATTGCAGAACCTGCCTCTCTTATACGTGCTCTTCCTAAGCGTGTCAAGTCTTTTAGGGCGATTTTCTCGAATTCACGGCTTTTCCATTTCCGCCCTGATCAATCCCGCTATTTCACGCACGCGCCGACCGGTCTGAGCACGGTCGCCGTCGTTGCTTACGACCAGGTCCGAGCGCGCTGCTTTTTCGACCGTATCCATCTGTACATCGATAATTCGTGCAGCTTCTTCCGGGCTTACCGAGTCCCGAGCGCTGATCCTGGCGATCGCCGTTTCCCGTGAAGCGACGACGCAAACGATACAGTCGAAATCCCCGGCCCAGCCGCTCTCGAACAGCAGCGGGACTTCGGCTACTACCGGAACAGCAGCGGCAGCCCCGGCGCCGGCTTCCAGGATTATGTGACGAACGAGCGGGTGCAGGATCGATTCAAGCCCCTCCCTGATATCGCCATCGAGCAGCATCTCAGAGCGCAGCCTTGAACGATCGATGCAGCCGCCGTCATCGAGGAAACGGGTGCCGAATCGTTCGACAAATGCCGTATATCCCGGCTGCCCTTCAGCCATCAGTTCCCGGCAAATTTCATCGCTGCTGCAGTAGGGAGCCGCAAGCGTTTCGCTCAGCATTCGGGCGACCATCGTCTTCCCGCATCCGACACCACCGGTCACCCCGATCAGCATCGTTCTTCCTCGAGCCGTTCAAGCACGGCGCTGAAGTCTTCCGGTAACGGCGCTTCACGCTCTATTTCCCTGCCGGTTGCCGGGTGACGGAACCTGAGTTTCCACGAATGCAGCAGCTGCCGCGGGAACATGGCGTTGTCGCGGTGGGGTCCGTACACCCGGTCTCCCGCCACCGGAAAGCCGACGTGGGCCATGTGTACACGAATCTGATGAGTACGGCCGGTCTCGATCATCATTTCCACCAGGCTGTGCCGCGCATACGTTTCAATCCGTTTCCAGTTGCTGACCGCATATCTTCCGCCGTGCTCCCTGACTGCCATTTTCTGACGATTTACCGGATGTCTGCCGATAGAAGCGACGATGCGGCCCCGGTCTTGCTCCGGTATTCCGTGCACCAGGGCAAGATAAGTCTTCGTCACCGCCCGATCTTTGAACTGGCTGACCAGATTCGCGTGAGCTCCGGCGGTTCTTGCCACCACCATAATTCCCGAGGTATCCTTGTCGAGCCGGTGAACGATGCCGGGACGATCTTCATCGCCGTTTCCCCCCAGGTCGCGATACCGGTAGAGCAGGCCGTTTACCAGGGTACGATCGGGGTTGCCGCTGCCCGGATGGACCACCAGGCCGGCTGGTTTGGACAGGACGATAAAAGCAGGATCTTCGAGCAGTACGGTAAAGTCGATATCCTGCGCTTTAAGGACCGGCTCTGAGGGCTGCTCGGCAAGTGCTCCTGCAACGGTATCTCCGGCCCGCAGCCGGTAACCAGGTTTTACGGCACAATTGTTTACCGTGACATGTTCGCGCTTTATCGCGGCGGTAATGCGTGATCGGGAAATGGGATCGAGTAACCGGGCCAGAAACTGGTCCAGCCGGACATCGTGATGCTGCTCCGGAACGACGAAAGTAAACGAATCTTCGCTCGGGCTGATCCAGGGCTCATCCATACTGCCTAAAAGTTACGGCCGTTGAGTTCAGGCGACCTCGCGGTCACCTCTATGATACATGCGGGCGGTTCAGGAGAATATTTTTTCGATCTTCCTGCTGATTTTATCTTCATCGACGTTCTGGGCAATGGACAGTTCCTTGACCAGCAGTCCTTTGGCTGTATCGAGCATCTTCCGTTCGCCGTAGGAAAGGTCTTTGTCGACACTGAGCAGAAACAGGTCGCGCAGGACGGCGGCAACTTCAAAAATGGAACCGGTCTTGATTTTTTCCATATACTCGCGATAGCGTCGATTCCAGGTCTGCGAATCAACCTCAATCGCGCGATCCTTTAAAATATTGAGGACTTCAATCGCTTCCTTTTTATTGACGATTGCGCGAAGCCCCACATTTTCGCTGCCCGTGGTCGGAATCATAATCCGCATCGAGTTGCCGATTATTTCCAACACGTAAAAGGTTTGATCGATCCCGGCGACCTGTTGAGTTTCGATGGATTTGATAACGCCGACTCCATGAGCCGGATATACTGCCATGTCTCCTTCAGCAAACACTACTTACTCCCTGGAAAATTGATGATTCATACACTGAAAGCGCGGTGACCGTCATTACCGCTGCATGTTAGGCGCGCACATCGATAATGATCGAGGAATCGGTCCTGACTGGTACAAACCTGATAGTTGATGGCCCTGAAGCCGCCTCAAACGGATCATCATCATAACACAAAAATCGAAAAAATTCCCGGTTTTTTAGGGATTACATCCCACGATACTACGGTGTAACCTTTCCCAACGCGTTGAATTAACGAAAATTCTGACCTCCACCCCGGGATGCGTCCCGATGCGTGCAGGCGACGCATGATTATTTGAGTGCATTTACAAGGGTTTGAGCTTTTGCCGTATCACCGGCAAAATAGCGGCTCAAGCCGTCGGCGATGGTGTTGAAGTGAGATTCGATCAAGCTTATCTGGTCCTGCGCAAACGGTGCAAGGACATATTTATCAACTTCCATCTGCACCGGCGTATCATCACTGCCGGGCCTGCCGACCCCGATCTTCAACCGATAGAAATCAGGCGTAGACAAATCCGAAACGATGGACCTGATGCCGTTATGTCCTCCAGTTCCGCCGCCGCAAACAAGTTTAATCCGCCCGGTGGCCATATCGATATCGTCATGGACGACCAGGATATGGGACGGCTCGATATCGTAATAACCGACAAAACCGGACACCGCCCTGCCGCTCCGGTTCATGAACGTCTGCGGCTTGAGCAACGACAGTTTCGCTCGCCCATCCCTGGCCGTTGCCGACAGGCATTCGTATTTTCCGGCTGAAAAAGAAACGCCGTGTCTTGAGGCAAACCAGTCCAGGAACATAAAACCGACATTGTGCCTGGTCTGTTCATATTTGGCACCCGGATTTCCGAGTCCGAACAATGCAAAATGACTGCTGCTCATAGGCCGATTTACCGATGGTTTATGCACCGGGCAAACGGTGCTTTCCCGGGAAAAGCAAAATCCGGAAAAGAACACATCCTTTCCGGATTCAGCAATGCATCCTGCGGGAACCTCGTCCCGCCGTCAGAGAGGTATTACGGGGCGATTACCGAGACACAAACCATTTCTGGCTTGCTGATCAGCGCGACACCTTCGGGAATCTCGATCTGTGCAGCGGTGATTTTATCGCCGATGGCAAGGCCAGACACGTCTATCGTACACGAGTCCGGGATATCCAGCGGTTTACCTTCAAGTTCGATGCTGGTTTTGCTGATCTGCTTGAATCCGCCCATATCCTCACCTTTGGCTTTCCCGACATACGTCACCGGAACCGTGAAGGTGCTGCTTTTCTGCAGGTCTATCTCGAGAAAATCCGCGTGATACAGGGTGTCTTTTACCGGATCGGTCTGGATTTCCTTTACCAGCACGCTCTTCTTACCGCCGTTATTGATTTTCAGGTTGATAACCGCATTCCGTCCCTGGATATCGAGCAGTTCCCTGAACAGAACTTTGGTTTCAAATTCGAGCGCCAGTGCTTCGGCTCCACCGCTGTAGACGACCCCGGGGGTTTTTCCTTCCGCCCTCATTCTTCTCATCGGCCCTTTGCCGAATGCCTCTCTTACCGATGCGGTAATTTCTTTCGTTATCATACTTCCTCCTTCAGCCGCACGGCACGCATCCGGCTGTCTGCATCATTCGCCTGTAATGACTTTAGATTACGATTTTTATACAAATAATGAACTTACTGAATCTTCGTTATGAATTCGTTTAATGGCCTCGGCCAGCAGCGATGAGACGTGCAGAACCTGAATTTTGTCGCAGCCTCTGGCATTTTCTCTCAGCGGAATCGTATTGGTGACGACGAGGGATTTGATCGGCGACGCATGCAAACGATCCACCGCCGGTCCGGACAGCACCGGGTGCGAGCAGCACGCATGAACTTCACGGGCACCGTTGTCGAGCAGTGTCTGGGCACCGTTGCAGAGGGTCCCTGCCGTGTCGACCATATCGTCCATCAAAATGGCGATCTTGTCCGTTACATCACCGATCACGTGCATGGCCTCGCTGTGATTCGGCCGGTCCCGACGCTTGTCGATAATGGCGATTCCGCAGTTGAGCCGTTTGGCAAAGGCCCGGGTTCGCTCAACTCCGCCGGCATCCGGCGACACCATGATAAAATCGGTGAATTTGTCCTTGATATAATCAATCAGCACCGGCGCGGCATACAGGTGATCGACCGGAATATTGAAAAACCCCTGGATCTGGCCGGCGTGAAGGTCCATGCACAATACCCGTCGAACTCCCACGGCCATCAGCATTTCAGCGACCACCTTCGCTGAAATCGGCACCCGCGGAGCTACCTTGCGGTCCTGCCTGGCATACCCGTAATAGGGTATGACCGCAGTGATGCGCCGGGCCGAGGCCCGGCGCATGGCATCGGCCATGATGACCAGTTCCATCAGATGATCGTTTACCGGCGTACAGGTAGGCTGGATGATGTAGGAATCGGTTCCCCGCACGTTTTCCTTCAACTCGACGAAAATCTCTCCGTCGCTGAATTTGCGAACATCGGCCTGGGACACACCGAGCCCGAGGTGTTTAGCGATTTCTGCGGCCATCTCATAGTTTGCATTGCCGGAAAAGATTTTCATAACGTTGCCCATAAGCTTCGCCTCTTTTCTATGTGTTCAACACCTGGCTGGGGCGGTAGGACTCGAACCTACGAATGCCAGGATCAAAACCTGGTGCCTTAGCCACTTGGCTACGCCCCAGCAAGTGCACCTGCCGAGAAAAATTTATACGTTTCTGTTTTATATTTCTGTTCAAGCCGCCATCGGGCCCGTTCGCCCGTTTCGCGGTCTGCAAACAATCCAAATACCGTCGGTCCGCTGCCCGACATCAATGATCCTGCCGCTCCTGCCTCCTCCAGCGCTGCCTTTATTTCCGAAAGAACCGGATACCGGGTCAGCGTAACCCGTTCGAGGTCGTTGTGGAGTTGCACGGCGGCAAAAAGCTGACCTTTGATATTTTGGGAACCACAAAGTTTAAATTTATTGTTCTTTTTTGTCAATCTATAATTGTCGTAAACCCATTTCGTATTGACCGGAAATCCTGGATTGACAAGTAGATAGTGGTAATGATCGGCGGAAGCTGCCTGCTCGAGTTTGTCCCCGATTCCGGTTGCAAAAACCGCTGCATGATTGGAAACGAAAAACGGGACATCAGCACCGAGTGCCGTGCCGATATCGAGCAGATCGGCATATGACAACGGCTCGTCGAGCAGCGTATTGATACCTTTCAGCACCGCTCCGGCATCGCTGCTCCCACCCCCCAGTCCAGCCCCGACCGGGATGTTTTTGGTCAAGGTTATCCGCACCCCGGTATCTGTTATTCTACCGCACCGCTCAAGAAACCGCGCGGCCGCCTGTGCCGCAAGGTTGGTATCGTCTGCCGGTACCCCGTCGGCGATGCAGCGCAGCTCGATCCCAGCGGCATCGGTGATTTCCAGCTCCAGCAGATCACACAGGTCAAGCTTCTGCATGCGGGTCAGCAGCGTGTGATATCCATCATCCCGCTTTCCGGTAATATGCAGGTTCAGGTTTACTTTTGCCGGTGCATTGATGAAAAAGGGCATTGCCGGACAGCGCCTCAGCGCCTGGTGAATTCTGTCTGATCAGCCGGGGCTCGTTACTTCTTCACCGCGTTTACAAAACGCATTTTCACATCGTAGAGGATATTTTTCATCAGTTCGGCTTCGTCGTCGGTCAGGTTTCCCTTGGTTTTTTCCTCTAACACGACGAGCGTGTCAATGGCATGCCGTGCCAGGTCGACATTAACGACTTTCTGCCCGCTTTCAGGATCGGGCAGCTCTCCGAGGTGGAACAGTACCGATGTATTCAGCGACATCACGAAGGTGGAAAACGTGACCTCCGGCATGACACATCGCCCCTCTTTATCAGGAACTTTTCCCTCTCCGCATACTTTGCCGCCCGCAGTTTCTTCAACCATGATAAACTCCTCTCTGAATCCCCTCTGAATCTTCACCCATTGTTGTGGGCAACCCCTATAAGTCGAATCCCTGGGCTCCGTTAATATTGTCAATCGCCCTGACTCTTTCCAGTACTTCAGCGGAGATCAGCTGATCGGTGCCGAGAAAGATAATGTTCTGCTTTCGCTCCTCCTCCCGGCCCACCGTCATGCTGGAAATATTCACCCCGCTTTTTCCCAGTTCGGTTCCCAGGGCTCCGATAACCCCGGGCACATCGTTGTTATAGACTAACAACATCGGGCCGGAGGGCAAGGCCTCGAGCCTGAAATTATTCAGGCGGACAAGACGAGGCTCGCTTTTTCCGAAAACCGTGCCGACCAGGACATTGTCGCCGGAGTCGGTGGTAACCTTGATTTTCAGCGTATTGATGAAGTCATCACTCTGGCCGGTGCGGGACTCGATGACTTTGATGCCGCGATCTTTGGCTATGATCGGAGCATTCACGTAGTTGACCGCGTCCTTGAGGATCGGGGTGAACAGCCCCTTGAGAAACGCAACGGTGATCGAGTTGGTTTCAAGATCGGCCAGCGTTCCGCCGAACTCGACGGCAATCTCCTGGACACTGCCGCTGGCGAGTTGCATATGCATATTGCCGAGCATTTCCCCCAGCGTGATATACGGCCCCACCTGGGCGAGGACATCATCACTCACGGACGGCACATTGACGGCGTTTGTCACGGTTCCTTTGATGAGGTAGTCGGCAACCTGTTCGGCGATGATAATGGCGACATTTTCCTGTGCCTCACTGGTTGAAGCCCCCAGATGCGGCGTACAGATGAAGTTATCAAGTTCGAGCAGTGGACAGTTTTCCTTTGACGTCGGTTCCTTAGCGAACACATCGAGGGCGGCGCCGCCGATCTTGCCTTCTTTCAATGCCTCATACAGCGCCGCTTCGTCGCACACGCCGCCGCGGGCGCAATCAACGAATATACCGTCCGACTTCATGTTCTCGAAAAAATCCGTCGAGACCAGGTTCTTGGTCTCCTTCGTCAACGGGACATGCACGGAAATAACGTCACTGCGCCGGGCAAGCTCGTTCAGATCGACCAGTTCTACCCCGAGTTTTTCGGCGACCTCCCGCGGCATATGGGGGTCGAATGCGATCGTTTTCATCCTGAGTCCCTGCGCTCTGCTTGCCGCAATGCTGCCGATCCGACCGATACCGATAACCCCGAACGTTTTTCCCGACAGCTCATGGCCCATGAATTTCTTTTTCTCCCATTTACCCAGCTTCATTGACGCAGTCGCCTGGGGAATGTTCCTGGACAGGGCCATCATCATCGATATGGCCAGTTCCGCGGTGGTCGTCGCATTGCCGTCCGGGGCGTTCATCACGATCACGCCTTTCTGGCTGGCCGCCGGGATATCCACGTTATCCAGGCCGATCCCGGCCCTTCCGACAACCTGAAGCTTTCCGGCCGATTCAAGCAGGTCTTCGGTAACTTTTGTCGCACTGCGGATAACCAGACCGTCGTATTCACCGATTTCGGCCTTTATCTCGTCAGGGCTCATGCCCGGTTTGACATCGACCTCCAAACCGGCTTTTCTGAGAATATCGACACCGATCTGCGCAAGATTATCGCTTACTAGAACTTTCATTGCCACTCCTCTAATCCTTGGAATCAGGAACTCATACGATACGAAACGGTGGGGGAGGATTCGCGCCGGGCGTAAAAACGGTGCAAACCTGGAACCACTACACGTTAAAAATATCGCAGTATACTTTTTCACCACCGAGAGAACAAGCGTAAATATCTACTTTCAGGGCAAATCAGGTTGAATTATCACCGCTAAAGCGATATAAGATCTGCTTATCCCTTCGGTGATGCAAACTTTCTTTATCCTTTTTTGATTTTCATGCTTATTCCTTTAACCCAAAATTGGTAGAGAACTGCGGCATCATCGACTAAACAAGAAACCAGCTCAAGAGATATATCATGCAGGAAACCAGACTACGATTCCCCCCGAGCCCGACCGGATATCTTCACATAGGAGGAGCGCGAACGGCGCTCTATAACTGGCTGTACGTAAAAAAAACCGGCGGCAGACTCGTCCTGCGGATAGAAGATACGGATGCCGACCGATCCAGCGAAGATTCGATTAAGGGAATCATCGAAGGCCTCGAGTGGCTCGGCATCGACTGGGACGAAGGGCCGTATTTCCAGACCGATTTCGCGGCTGATCACAAATCCGCCGCCGAACGGCTCGTGCAGGAAGGAAAAGCGTACCGCTGCTTCTGCACCAAAGAGGAGCTGGAACAGAAGCGGGAAGCCGCGCTCAAAGCCAAAACCAGCGTCGGATACGACGGCACCTGCCGCAATTTAAGCGCAGCCGAAATCGCTGAAAAACTCGATCAGGGCACGCCGTCCGTTCTCCGTTTCAAGGTACCGGAGCGTGACGGTAAAATCGGCTATGACGACGAGGTGCTGGGCCGCATCGAAAGCGACTACAGGGAAATCGACGATTTCGTCATCGTCAGGTCCAACGGCGCCCCGCTCTACCTGTTGTGCAACGTGGTGGACGATATCAGAGATCGCATTACCCACGTAGTCCGCGGCCAGGATCACATGACCAACACGATTAAACAGCTGCTGCTCTACGAAGCCCTCGATGCACCGGTGCCGGTGTTCGCGCATATGCCGCTGACACTCGACACCAAAAAAGCGAAAATCTCAAAGCGCAGCCATGGGGAAATCGTTGCCGTTCAATTTTATCGCGACCACGGATTCATTCCGTGGGCGTTCAACAACTTCCTCGTCCTGCTCGGCTGGTCGCCCGGCGACGATCGCGAAATCTTCTCGGAAGAGGAACTGATCGACGCGTTCAGCCTCAAGCGCATCAACAAATCGGCGTCGATATTCAATTACCGCAAGGGCGATCCGAAATTTTTCACCGACCCGAAAGCCATCGCCATCAACGAGCACTACCTGCGCACGATGGAACGTGCGGAACTCGCGCCGATGGTGCAAGCGGTTCTGGAAGCAGAGGGTTTGTGGGACGAGCGTTACGCAACCGACCGGCATCAATGGTTTCTCGATACGATCGATCTTATCCGTAGCCGCTTTCACATCCTCACCGATTTTACGACCATGGGGCGTGCGTATTTTGCGGACGACTACCGGATCGAAGAAAAACCGCTGCGCAAGAACCTGCTCAAGTTTCCCGACCTGCAGACATTGCTGCCGGAATTGGCCGACGAATACGAACAGCTGAGCGAGTTCAATCTCGCAGAAACGGAGCGGCTGGCCAGAGCCTGTGCGGAGCGGGCCGAAGTCAAACCAGGCGTCATCATCAACGGAATGCGCACGGTCGTTACCGGACAGCTTGCCGGACCCTCGATGTTTGATATCCTGGTTGCAATCGGCCAGGAAAAAGTCGTCGAGCGTTTACGAAAAACTCCACAATATTTTGCATAAAGGCGAACCATGAGTACCGAACCCCAGAACAGCGCAGATGAACGACCGCTGGATTTCATCAGACAGATTGTCAACGAGGATCAGCGCACCGGTAAACATCCGGTTCCGGTTACCCGATTTCCGCCGGAGCCGAACGGTTTTCTCCATATCGGCCATGCCAAATCGATCTGCCTCAATTTCGGAATCGGCAACGAGTTCGGCGGGACCTGTCATCTCCGTTTCGACGATACGAATCCAAGCAAGGAAGAGGACGCGTATGTAGAATCGATCAAGGCCGACGTCAAATGGCTCGGCTTCGACTGGCGCGAACATCTCTATTTCGCTTCCGACTATTTCGACCAGCTCTACGATTTTGCCGAACAGCTGATTCAGCGCGGTAGGGCATACGTGTGCGACCTATCTCCTGAAAAAATCAGGGAGTACCGCGGAACCCTGACCGAACCGGGCAAAAACAGCCCGTACCGCGACCGGTCTGCCGCTGAAAACCTGGCCTTGTTCCGGCAGATGCGAGACGGAGCCTTCCCGGACGGCAGCAAGGTGTTGCGCGCAAAAATCGATATGGCCTCCCCGGCCATTATCATGCGTGATCCGGTCATCTACCGCATTCTGCGCTCCACCCATCACCGCACCGGCGATACGTGGTGCATCTATCCGATGTACGATTTTACCCACTGCCTGTCGGATATGCTGGAGGAGATCACCCATTCACTCTGCACCCTGGAATTCCAGGATAACCGCAAGCTCTACGACTGGGTCCTGGACACACTGGAAACTCCCTGTCATCCGCGGCAGATCGAATTCGCCCGCCTCAACCTGACCTATACAGTCATGAGCAAGCGCAAACTGCTGCAGCTCGTCAACGAAAACTTCGTTGACGGCTGGGATGATCCGCGCATGCTGACCATCTCGGGATTGAGAAGACGCGGATACACCCCCCGCGCCATCCGTAATTTCTGTGCGCTGATCG
>Ga0180435_10000483_pt1 | contig 41771 bp, 33 predicted proteins | sample SS_ome_3_FD_132467 | JGI IMG/M metagenome (GOLD analysis project Ga0180435, IMG submission 132467) | Hypersaline lake sediment archaeal communities from the Salton Sea, California, USA - SS_3_S_1 metaG | ecosystem: Environmental > Aquatic > Non-marine Saline and Alkaline > Hypersaline >... | reverse complement strand
TTCATCTCATCGTTCTGATCCTCAGCTCAAAAGGAATCAGGGTGCCTGATCTGATGACGGTATTGCTCATGTCATTCAATATCATTTCCGGAATTGCATCGTTGTCCCTCATGATCATGCCAGCGTTCATTTTAAGGAATAAAAAATTCGCCCCGGCAACCTACTTCCTGATCGCCAACCTGTTCCTGATCATTGGTCTCATCCTTTCCCTCAAATTTTACGAGGTCCCTGTGGTTGGGAAACACTGGCTCGAACTGGGAGTTACCCTGCAGATCGTTACCTTCTCAGTTGGCCTGGGAGGAAAGATCAACCTCCTTAAACGTGACCGGGAGATCGCCCAGCAGCGGATCATCATGCAACTACGCGAAAACACGGCACTGAAGGACAAGGTCAACAGGGAGCTGGAAGACAAGGTACGTGAACGGACCAGGGAAATCAGGCTGCAAAAGGAACAGATTGAAAAGCAGAACAAGGAGATCAAATACAGTTTCGACTATGCAAAAAGGATCCAGAGTACGGTCCTTCCCCCCGTGGATGTTTTCGAGAACCTGTTCGCCGAGCACTTCATTCTCCTCAAACCCAGGGATATTGTCAGTGGTGACTTCTACTGGATTTCCCAGAAGGAAAACAAGGTTTTCATCACTGCTTCAGACTGCACCGGTCACGGTGTACCCGGATCACTGATGAGCATGCTGGGGATCACCATGCTGCATGAAATCGTTAATGAGAAGGACTTTAACCAATCCGACCAGATACTCAACGAGCTGAGGATCAGTATTGCCAGGACACTCAAGCAGGAAGGGAAACCGGGAGAGCAGAAAGACGGTATGGATATGGTGATGCTGATCTACGACAGGAACACCCGCAAGCTTGAGTTCTCGGGCGCCAATAATCCCATGTATATCATACGAAACAAGAAAATGATTGAATACAAGGGAAACAATATGCCGGTAGCCTACTACGATAATATGACTGATTTTTCAAGACATACCATCCAGCTTGAAAAAGGCGACAGGGTCTATCTTTTCACCGATGGTTTCCCGGATCAGTTTGGTGGTCCCCATGGCAAGAAATTCAAATACAAACCATTCAAGGAGCTGTTGCTGGAAGTACATGAACGGCCTATGGAGGAGCAGCGCCGGATCCTCCAGATGGTATTCGATGAATGGAAAGGCCACCTGGACCAGATCGATGATGTCCTGGTGATGGGATTGCGGTTCTAGGACCACACCATCAAAAAAATGTCCGGGATGGCAATGATGCTTCAACATTGGAATCAAATTCCAACCTTCTTCTCGCCATTTTTTATTTTCTTTGTGTCCTGTTTCAAATTAATACAACACATTCATGGCAAAAGTACTGACAAGCAAGTCTGAAAATTACGCCCAATGGTATAACGACCTGGTGATCAAAGCAGATCTTGCAGAGAATTCAGCTGTACGGGGATGCATGGTGATCAAACCCTATGGGTATGCCATCTGGGAAAAGATGCGGGACCAGCTGGACCGGATGTTTAAGGCAACGGGACATGAAAATGCCTATTTCCCGCTTTTTATCCCCAAGTCTTTCTTCAGCAGGGAAGCAGATCATGTGGAGGGTTTTGCCAAGGAATGTGCCGTTGTCACACACTACCGGCTTAAAAATGACGAAGTAAACGGCGGGGTGATGGTCGATCCCGATGCAGCCCTCGAAGAGGAACTCATTATTCGTCCCACCTCGGAAACCATTATCTGGCATACCTACAAGAACTGGATCCAGTCTTACCGCGACCTTCCCATTCTTATCAACCAGTGGGCCAACGTGGTCAGGTGGGAAATGCGGACCCGTCTTTTTTTGCGCACCGCTGAATTCCTGTGGCAGGAAGGACACACCGCCCATGCTACAAAGGAGGAAGCATTGGATGAAGCCAGGCTGATGATCAACACTTATGCTGAATTTGCCGAGACATACATGGCCGTTCCGGTCCACATTGGAACAAAAAGTGAATCTGAACGCTTTGCCGGCGCCCTTGAGACTTATTGTATTGAAGCTTTAATGCAGGATGGCAAGGCACTGCAGGCGGGCACGTCCCACTTCCTGGGCCAGAATTTTGCAAAGGCATTCGATGTACAGTTCACGAGCAAAGAAGGAAAGCTGGAACATGTATGGGCTACCTCCTGGGGCGTTTCGACGCGGCTCATGGGTGCACTGGTCATGGCCCATTCGGATGATAACGGGCTGGTGCTTCCCCCTAAACTTGCCCCCATACAGGTCGTCATAGTTCCTATCTACAAAGGTCCTGAGCAACTGGGCGGGATCAGTGAAACTGCGGAAAAAATCAAAAAAGCACTCGGGGAAAAAGGGGTTTCTGTCAAGTACGACGATCGCGACACCCACAAGCCCGGCTGGAAATTTGCAGAATATGAACTGAAAGGGGTACCTGTCAGGCTGGCCATCGGACCAAGGGATGTGGAGAATGGCACCGTTGAATTAGCCAGAAGGGATACGCTGGAGAAAAGCATTGTGCCGCAGGATGGCATCGCAGACCACATTGAAAAGCTGCTCAACGAGATCCAGGAGAACATATATAACAAAGCACTGCGTTTCAGAGCCGGGAATACCTTCAAGGTCGATACCTGGGAGGAATTCCTGGAGGTGATCAACAACAAGGGCGGGTTTGTTTCGGCGCACTGGGATGGCACACCAGAGACAGAAGAAAAGATCAAGGAACTTACCAAGGCAACCATCCGGCTGATCCCCATGGATGGTGCAGCGGAACAAGGCAGGTGCGTTTACACAGGGAATCCCTCCGAACGCCGGGTGATCTTTGCAAGAGCCTATTGACAAAAACGTGTCAGAAGGTCGCAACACCTGCATTACGCATACCAGGTAACGGTTTCAGGAATCACCGGCACCGTTTTTTTTTTTCAGAGGCATCGCCGTGGGCGATCACCTGCATCCAATCTGGTGAACCAGCTTCCGGAAGCATTTCAGCAACATGTTTTTTCATTTTCTTATTGCATCGAAATAAGTTAATTTTCGCACTTATAAAACAACCGAAAAATGAAAACAATCAAGCGCTTTTTCTGGCCCGTTGCCATCGTATTGCTCATGGCATCCTGTACAAATGAAACCCCGCAATACCATGTCCTGTTTTCCGGAACCACACCGGTCATTGAAATGGATGATGCGACCATCGAACCTTTCGGAGTATTCCTGGATATCAAACAGCAAAACCTGGTTTACCAGGAATCCGGCGTGCCCTATGATGTAGTGAACGAGACAGCTGACCGGGTGGAGATGACAACCAACCTTCAGCTCCGGCAGGAAATTGCAGTTACAAAAATGTCCTATTCAAAGTCGGAAGAAACACTTACAATGGAGCTGGAAGGACTGAACCGAAACCTGGTGCTTGAAAAATATGACCGTATGATCGAAAGAAAAGTGAATGAGTTTGTCAGTGTAAAACTATCTTCAGATATCTCCCATCTTTCTGACAACCAGAAGGAGATGTTGCGGAAACTTTTCCAGGTTGCAGATATCATGGATAAACTGTTCTGGAAAGAGGCATGTCCGCAGAAGGATGAGATACTTTCCGGGCTCACTGATCCGGAGGTGATCGCCTTCTTTCAGCTGAACTATGGTCCGTGGGAGCGGCTGAACGGCGACTTGCCTTTCCTTCCTTCCGTAGGAGAAAAACCCCGGGGAGCCGGTTTCTATCCCGCAGACATGACCCGCGATGAGTTTGAAAATTTCGATGGTGAGGGCAAGAAGAGCCTGTATACGCTCATCAGGAGAAAAGCTGACGGAAACCTGGAAGTGGTGCCATATCATGTGGCCTTCGCAAGCCAGGTAAAGGAGGCTTCGGCACTCTTGCTGGAGGCAGCTGACCTGGCCGAAGACGATGGATTTGAAAAATACCTGCGGCTCAGGGCCGAGGCATTGCTTAACGATGACTACCTGGCATCAGACATGGCCTGGATGGATATGAAAACCAATGCGATCGATTTCGTGGTCGGCCCGATTGAAAATTACGAAGACAAACTCTATAACTACAAAGCCGCCCATGAAGCATTCATCCTGATCAAGGACAAGGAATGGAGCGAAAAACTGGCTTATATCAGCTCTTTTCTGCCTGAGCTGCAGAAATCACTGCCTGTCCCCGAAGCCTATAAGAAAGAGGTCCCCGGCAGCGATTCCGACCTGGGTGCATATGATGCTGTATACTACGCAGGTGACTGCAATGCATCCAGCAAGACCATTGCCATCAACCTGCCCAACGACGAGCGCGTGCAGCTTGCCAAGGGCAGCAGGAAACTGCAGTTGAAGAATTCGATCCGCTATAAATTTGAAGAGATCCTTGTCCCGATCAGCAATGTGTTGATTGCCGAGGACCAGCGGGAATATGTTAAGTTTGATGCATTCTTTGAGAATACCATGTTCCATGAGATTGCCCACGGACTGGGCCTCAACAACACCATCAACGGGAAAGGCACCGTAAGGAACGCCCTCAGGGAACAATACAGCGCCCTCGAAGAAGGAAAGGCAGATATCCTGGGACTTTTCCTGGTCACCCAGCTCGCCGAAATGGGTGAGATGGGAGAAAAGAACCTGATGGAAAATTATGTCACTTTCATGGCCAGTATTTTCAGAAGTGTACGCTTCGGTGTTGCCAGCTCGCACGGCAAAGCCAATATGGTAAGGTTCTATTACTTCCAGGAAACCGGAGCCTTTACCAGGGATGATGCCACCGGCACATACAGGATCGACTTCAAAAAAATGCAGGAGGCAATGCACAGCCTTGCTGAACAGATCCTCATCACACAGGGTGACGGAAATTATGAAGCGGCAAAACAACTTATCGAGGATAAGGGGTATATCAGGCAGGATCTCCAGAACGACCTGGACCGCCTGGAAGCACTTAACATACCGGTGGATATTAAATTTGAACAGGGACCGGAATACCTGGGACTTTAATATATTATGACCAGGATTTCCGTTGAATGACATGCAGCCGGCCACGAACACCAATGAGGTCCCCAGGGATGGCAGGTGCAATACAGTCCTACGAAGAGAATGGCTCAATGGATCCTGCCGGCTGGTGAAACCGTTACAAAATGAAGGTCACAGAATACCGGAATCGTTGCAAAAAACAGTAACTTTCGGAGACCATGATCAGTAAATTCAAATCATTCATCAGCCAGCACAACCTGTGCAACGATCAGCAGCAGATCATGCTGGCCCTCAGTGGCGGGGTAGATTCCGTTGTGATGACTGACCTCTTCTGTATGTCAGGATTTTCCTGCATGGTGCTGCATTGCAATTTCGGCCTGCGGGGAGATGAATCTGAAGGAGACGAATCATTTGTCCGCGCCCTGGCAGCAAGCTATGAACTTCCGGTATTCGTCAAAAGATTCGAAACTGAAGCATATGCTGAGGACAAGGGAATCTCTATCCAGATGGCAGCAAGGGAACTGAGGTATGACTGGTTCTCTGAAATGGCCGCCAGGCACGATGTGGAAGTGATCGCAACCGCGCATAACCTGAACGACTCGGTGGAAACAACGCTCCTGAACATGAGCCGCGGAACGGGGATCAGGGGCCTTACGGGCATCCCGGTCAGAAATGGCAGGTACATTCGTCCCCTGTTATATGCAACACGCTCTGAAATAATGGCTTACAGCAGACTGCACCAGCTTAAATACAGGGAAGACTCTTCCAATTCCAGTACCAAATACCAACGCAATAAGGTAAGGCACGATCTGATACCCATGTTCGAAGAGATCAATCCCGCATTTATCCGTACGATGGGGGAAAATATACATCGGTTCGAAGATGCGCACACCATTTACAGGGAACGGGTAGCGCAAGTAAGGGAAAAATTGTTTACTGACCGGGGCACGCATGTGGAAGTGGACCTGCATGGGCTGCGTGCCTTGCAACCCCTGGGATCCTGGCTCTACGAGCTGTTCAATGAATACGGATTTTCCATGGACCAGTGCCTCAACATCGAGAAGATCCTGGATTCATCCTCAGGGAAACAATTCATTTCCCCCATCTACAGGTTGTTCAAAGACCGGGATAAACTGCTGTTGTTCAAATCAAGAGATACTGCTTTTGAGCGCTACTATATCGATTCCCCTGAAAGCAACGCAGCACTGCCATTCGCGATGGATATTGAGGTGATGGACCGCGACGAACTTAAAGATTTTCCTGAGGATCCGGATATTGCACTTATTGACCTGGACATGCTCAGTTTTCCGCTGATGCTGAGAAAATGGCAGCATGGGGACTATTTTTTTCCACTGGGAATGGACCAGATGAAAAAAGTCAGTGATTTTTTCATCGACAACAAGGTTCCTGTGCCGGTGAAGAAACATACCTGGATCCTGACCAGCGGAAAGAAAATTGTCTGGATTATGGGGCTGCGTATCGACAACCGGTTCAGGATCACCGACGCTACACTGCGGATACTGAAGTTACATTTTTACGGACAGGAGTAGTTTAGGATGGTCGCATCCCGATATTTTCGCGCAATGCATTAAACAGCTCATTGAATGCCCCGGGGTCTCCTTTCCTGATCAGGTCAATAAGATGGCTGAGCTGGTCACGGACTTTTTCCACCTGTTCAAGACTGTAGGGACTCATCAGTATTTCGGAGAGCAGGTAATCATCCTCTGAAAGCAGTCCTTTGGCGATCTCGTTATGTTTCCTGAACGTAGTACCGGGTGCATCCTGCTCCTTCATACAGGAGGCAAACACCAGGGAAGACGAGAATGGAAGTGACAATGAATAGGCAATGGTCTGGTCATGCTCATCGAATGAATAGTCATGCACCCTGATATTGAGTTCAGTGTATAGCTTGCGAAAAAAATCTGCTCCTTCCCTGTCTGATTCCTTGATGATGATGGCGTTCTCATCGCGCAGGTTTCTTACATCGCCAAAAGTGGGACCGAACATGGGGTGTGATGAAACGAACCTGCGGCCTGCCTCTTTATAAAAATCAGCCAGTCCTTTTTTCACAGAGGTTATATCGGCCAGTATACAATCGTCGCGCAGGTAGGGCAATAATTCCCTGAACACGGGAATCGTCCTTTCAAGGTTCACCGCATTAACCAGCATATCTGGTGCGAAATCATGGATCTCTTCCAGGTAGATGAATTTCCTGGAATTGAAAAAATATTTCAGTTTCGAACGGTCTGCATCATAGATGCCCACTTCATAGTCGAGGCAGAGTGATTCCACCAGCCAGGAGCCCATATTCCCGGCGCCAATAATTGCAATTCTCATTTCAGGTAATCGTATCTTTAGGTTGATTAATTCTTTCTATTTCCTGGCCCTGCAGCATCAGGTCTGCCATAGCGATGGCTGCAGCAGCCTCAAGCACAACCGGAACACGGAGGGCGATACAGGTATCGTGCCTTCCCTCCACCTTGAGCTCCTGCATTTCCTCGTTGACGAAGTTCATGGTTTTCTGTGCTTTATGAGTACTGGAAGTGGGTTTTACGACCACCCTGAAAACAATCTCGTTCCCATTGGTGATCCCACCATTGATGCCTCCTGCGTGGTTTGTTTCAGTCGTTCCTTCAATGCTGATAAAATTATCATTGTGTTCACTGCCGCGCATTTTTGCAGCAGCGAACCCGGCACCGAATTCAATTCCCTTAATGGCCGGAACAGAAAAGACCATGTGACTCAATACCGCTTCAACGGAATCGAAAAATGGCTCACCGATTCCTGCCGGTAACCTCCTGATCCGGCACTCAATGATCCCGCCAATGGAATCTTCCTCCCGGATGGCCTGCTGCACTGCGGCCTCAATATCAGTGCTGCCTCCCACCTCCAGGATGGTTGCATTCACTTTGGCCGGGGCGATCATCTTCTTCGCCAGCACCCCTGCGGCAACAAGTCCTGTTGTAAGTCGTCCCGAAAAATGGCCGCCTCCCCTGTAATCCTCGTATCCTCCGAACTTTTTAAAAGCGGTAAAGTCGGCATGACCGGGCCGCGGGGTTTTCCTCAGTTCGGTGTAATCCCTGGAGCGTGTATTTTTATTTTCCACCTGGATCAGCAGGGGTGCACCAGTGGTATATCCCCTGAATACCCCGGATTTTACAAGGGGTATATCATCCTCTTTCCTTGGCGTGGTCCCTGCTGCCCCGCTCCTGCGGCGGTCCAGGTCCTTCGTGAGGTCCTCCGCGGAAAAAGGGATTCCTGCCGGGATGCCATCCATGAGAATCCCGACCACCTGGCCATGTGATTCTCCGAAAATGTGTACCCTGAATAATTTTCCAAATGAGTTCATCCGTATAAGTATTCTTTAAAGTATTGTGATTAAAAGTGTTATAAATTTCATTATTTCTCCGGGGGACTGGTTGCCTCACATCAAAGTAATTGTATATGTGGTGTTCGGCGAACCCTCATTATAGAAACTGAACGCTTCGTATCATATCTATGTTTTCTTTGTCATTGCTACGCTGAATTACCTATGTTAATAGAGGGTTTCATTAGCTGTTCAGAGTTTTTTCAAATGATTTCATCTCACCATAGCTGAGTTGTCCCGGCGCTGTGACTTCTGCTTCTGAAACGGCGGCAAAAGTGAATTCCGCTCCCAGCTGAATTGCCGCAAGGCGCGTTATGCGTCCACGGTCGCCCATACCGATGACGATTTTCCTTCCCTCTTCGGCAAACAATGACAATAAGCGGGCGCTGTCTTTGCTGCTGTTGGCCTGGCACGCGATTTTTGCCACATCCCCGCCGACCGCGTAGCAGTGATGCAATATGTGCTTCAGCTCATCCAGCGGAGGGGTAACATCGTAATTATGATAGGAGACAATTACATGGATTCTCCTGGATTTCGCGTAATTGATGATGTCTTCAACAAATCCCGGTGCTGCATCCAGTTCAACATCAACATATACGGCACCAAGATCAATGGCCTCTTTCAGTATTTTACTTCGTTCTGAATCGGGAATCATCCCGGGTCTGCATGCAGCCACCTGGAGGATTGTATCATTCAACTCTTTCGAAACCAATTCAGGTGATTTTCTTAGCAAGTCATACCTGACTTCCACCAGTGAAGGTTGCAGCAGGTTGACCTGTTGGATCATTCCTATTTTTCCAATGCTAATACAGATCATTGATTGCAGTTCTTAATGAATCAAGTTGCATTTTATAAATGAAGGCCTCTCCAATTCCCTTGAGGAGAATAAAGTGGATCGCGCTGCCGGAGCGTTTCTTATCCTTGCGTAACGTTTCAAACAGTTCCTCCTTGCCAATCTCAGTTTGTACGGGCAACCCGGCTGCTGCAATGAGTCCCTGGAGCCTGCCGGCTTCACCAGGTTTGAGGAAGCCGAGGTTTTCCGACATCCTTGCTGCCAGCACCATGCCGATGGCAATCGCCTCTCCATGCAGCATACCTGTAAGTTTTTCTATGGCATGCCCGAGTGTATGTCCAAAATTAAGCAATTTTCGCTCACCCTGTTCCAGTACATCTTCAGTGACAATTCCGATCTTGATACCTGCCGAATCTGCCACGATCCTTTCCAGCGCAGCAGGATCACGGGAGAGTACCTTCGCATGGTTCTTTTCAAGGTAACCGAACATACCGGCATCCCTGATCGCTCCATATTTAATCACCTCAGCAAACCCTGATACCATCTCCCGTTGATGGAGGGATTCCAGCAGGGAAAGGTCACACCAGACAAATTCAGGCTGACGGATCACCCCGATCATGTTTTTGAAGCCATCCAGGTTCACCCCGTTCTTTCCGCCGATACTGGCATCCACCTGTCCGAGCAGCGTGGTGGAAATAAAACCGAATGAGACCCCCCTCATAAAAGTGGATGCCACGAATCCTGCCAGGTCTGTTACCAGTCCGCCGCCGACTCCGACCAGGAAGGAGGAGCGGTCAGCTTCGGCTGCAATCATTTTCCGCATGATCTCTTCGGCAAAACCCAGGCTTTTGTGCTTTTCCCCGGGGGGAATAAGGATACATTGCTTTCCCCTGAACTTTTCGGCATGGTGCGCATACACGTTTTCATCCACGAGACAGACCAGCCTGGAGTTGTCAAATGCTTCCAACCTGGCTGTCAAACCGTTCCCGATAAGCACAGTTGTTGCGTGTCCGTCGATATGAAGTGTTTTCTCATGCATGGGAGCTATTCATCATTCATGATGCGGGTTTGCTTATTGATGGATTCCTGGTGGATGGCGCGGAACAATTTGCTGATAAAGTCTTCACTGAGTCCTTTCCTCTCACCAAGGATAAGCCGGCTCTTGAGCATATCGTCCCAACGCTTGTTCTGCAGGATGGTAATGTTGTTCTCCTTCTTGTAATTCCCGATGCTTTCCACCACTTTCATCCGCTCTTCGATCAGGTTGATCAGTTTATCATCGAGTTTATCGATCTGGTCGCGCAACACAGCCAGGGTGAGCATCATGTTTTCATCCAGGTCAGGCTTCCTGAGAATCAGCCGGTCCAGCATTTTTTTCAGTCCTTCCGGTGTCACCTGCTGTTTTGCATCACTCCAGGCCTTGTCAGGATGCTCATGGGTCTCGATGATCAGTCCATCGAAGTTGAGGTCCATTGCCTTCTGACTGATGTCGTAGAGGAGGTCGCGGCTTCCGCAGATATGGCTCGGATCTGTAATGATCGGGAGATCGGGGATCCTTCTCCGGAGTTCGATGGGAACCTGCCAGTGGGGTGCATTCCTGTAGATTGACTTTTCATAGCTGGAGAACCCCCGGTGAATGGCCGCGATCTGTTCAATTCCGGCCTGGTTAATCCTTTCTATGGCCCCGATCCAGAGATCGACATCCGGATTGACCGGATTCTTTACAAATACGGGGATCTTCACTCCTTTCAGACTGTCGGCGATCTCCTGCACAGCGAAAGGATTGGCGGAAGTCCGGGCCCCGATCCAGATGATATCAATCCCATATTTAAGGGCTTCATATACATGCTTGACATTTGCCACTTCGGTAGAGACAAGCATCCCGGTTTCCTGCTTCACGGTCTGCAGCCACGGCAGGCCCACAGAACCAACACCTTCGAAGGCATTGGGCCGGGTGCGCGGCTTCCATATTCCTGCCCTGAACACCGGTATATCCATCGCAGCAATCATCCTGGCAGTATTCAATACCTGTTCTTCGGATTCTGCACTGCAAGGCCCTGCCATGATCAGCGGTCGCTTCTTATCCAACCCTTTCAGGGTTAACGGTTTTAAATCAACATCAACAACCATATTCTTTTTCTTTAGTCAAAAAACACTTCTCCTTTTATATACTCTCCCATGATCATCAGACCAGAGGTAAATGGCTTAATCGATTCGAGGGCTTTCATGTACATCTCATAATCGTTCACCTCCAGGTCGACGTAAAACTGGTATTCCCAGTCTTTGCCTATGATAGGCATCGATTGTATCTTGGCCAGGTTGATCTCATGGAAGGAAAAGATCGACAGAATTTTGGAAAGCGATCCAATCTTGTGTGCCAGGGCAAAATGGATAGAGGCCTTGTTCACTTTTTCCTTATCAATCCCGTGTCCGTTCTCCGTAAGAATCAGGAACCTGGTATAATTCATCTTATTGGTCTCGATCCCGTCAGCAAGTATTTCGAGACCATATTTTTCTGCAGCAATACGGCTTGCGATCGCCCCGGCACCTGGAATCCTTTTTTCACTGATCTCCTTGGCGCTAAGCGCTGTATCCACACTTTCGATCAGCCTGATATGCGGATAATGTTCAAAATACTCCTTGCATTGCAGGATGGCCATGGGGTGTGAAAACACCTCGTGCAAGTTACTGATCGTTGTGCCGGGCAGCGCCACAAGGTTCTGCCTGATGCGGAGATACACCTCTCCAATGATACGCATGGGTGTTTCTTTCAGGAGCTGATAATTCGGCAATATGCTGCCTGCCAGGGAATTTTCGATGGCCATGATCCCGAAATCGGAACGCTGTTCCTTCAATGAACTCAACAGGTCCCGGAAAGTATCCCGCGGCAGTATCTCGATCTCTTCACCCTGGAAGTACTTGTAGGCGGCCAGTTCGTGGAATGCTCCATACCCTCCCTGGATGGCAATTTTTTTCATCAGTCAGTTTCAATATTTATACGTTCAGATGGAATTCTCCATGACGGATTACCAATTGTATCCGGCGCCAGAAAGGAAACATGTACAAGCGTGTGAATCAATAATATCGTCATGGCACGGTTCACCTGTTAAAATTACAATCAAAAGTATGACACATCGTTATGAAAACAATATCTTCCGACAAAAAAGTCTATAAACAAAAATACCCGACGCATGCGCCGGGTACATCCATAATCCTATCCCGACCACGTTATCTGAGATCAAAAAAATAGAAATAATATGTACCGAAAGATGTCCTCATGATTTTCAAAGGCAAACGTAGCTATAAATATTCATAAATACAAAGATTATAAGCATTGACACTGTATTTTTAGTAAAATCTTAAATTATTTAGACATCTTTGTTATAGTTAATCATCGAAAACCGAATGGAACTTTGGTTCCTCAATATCGGCGGGACGATACAATAATTGGCGGAACGATTCAGAAACATGAAAAAAAGAGAGCTGTTCAACCAGGTGATCGATTATTTTGAAACGCACATGCCCATCGCAGAAACGGAGCTGGAATACCAGGATCCCTATGAGCTTATTGTAGCCGTGATACTTTCCGCCCAGTGCACGGATAAACGGGTGAATATGATTACACCTGCCTTTTTTAAGATGTTTCCGACGGCAGACATCCTGGCGGTCCATGAACCTGAAGAGGTGTATACCTACATTAAAAGCTGCTCCTATCCCAACAACAAGGCAAAACATCTCGTGGGAATGGCACGCACCCTGGTGCAGGAATTTTCAGGCAAGGTGCCTGATAATCTCGCGGATTTACAAAAGCTGCCGGGAGTGGGACGAAAAACAGCCAATGTCATACTTTCCGTGGCATTTCAGAAACCGGCCATGGCAGTGGATACCCATGTTTTCAGGGTTGCTGCCAGGATCGGTCTGACCACAGGTTCCAAAACACCCCTTGATACTGAATTACAACTGGTAAAGCACATACCACAAGAGCTGGTCCACAAAGCGCATCACTGGCTGATCCTGCATGGCAGGTATGTATGCCTGGCAAGGAAACCCAGGTGCAGTTCCTGTGGACTGACCCATCTTTGCAGGTATTATCGCTCAGTTGTCAGCAAACAGTAATCCCTGACACAACTGTGCCGGCCGGACGCTCGGTGTTCCTGTATATCGGATTCATCAATGTTAATTTATTGTTAACTTCTATGTATTTGTTTTTTAAGCGTTTATGTAGTTACGTAGAGATTTAACATATATTTTTTATGCAGTTTGTTAACTTTTGCTTAACTTTGATCTAATAAAAACTGTGAAAGTCATGAAAACAATATACATCATAGCACTCCTGTTCCTCGGAGGAACAGTGTGCGCGCAGCAGAATGTGGATGAAATACTTGCAAGTAACGATGTGAATTCGGGGAAATCCGAGCAGATAGTCCTTACAGGCCAGTTCCGGGAAATGAATGCCGAGACACTGGACGGTGTCTATAAACTGATGTCGGAAAACGGCAAGTTGACCGAGGTCAGGACTTTCCAGCAGGGCATGCTTGACGGTACATGGTTACAGTATGATGAAAATGAGCAGCTCATTGCCATTGCCAATTATAAGAAAGATCAGAAGCATGGCAAATGGATCATCTGGGATTCCAATGGTATCAAGCGTGTTGAGATGTTTTATGAGCAGGGCCGGAGGACCGGAACCTGGAACGCATGGAACGAGGAGGGCAAGCTGGTCTCATCAAAAGCCTACTGAACCTCATAACTTACTGATAATTAAAACCACAGGGATTACACTGTGGTTTTTTTTTGCCCGATACCGAAGCCTGTGTGCATGTCTTATTAAGATCATTCCGGGCAACCTGGCCACGTCAGAAGTATCCTTAAAATTACTGAATCCTCTGTATTTATTGGTCTCTGCGAGGCTTCACCTACTTTTTGAAATTAAAAAAAAAGTGTTAATTTTACTTCACTAAGAAGTCTTAGATCAGAAAAACTAAACCTATTCCAATGAATAAAAAACTTCCAGATTCCGGCAAAGTTCTGATCCTCCTTTCATTATTCCTTGCAGCAGGTTTTAGCGGTTGCAATTCCGGAAACAAAAAAGCCACTGATGATAATGCTGCGGAGGAGGAATTCATAACTGCCATGGATGATGAGACGCAGGAAAAGTTCCAGACTGCAAAACGGATCTTTTATTCACTCCCGTCTCCGATTGAAACAGCAAAAATCCTGCAAAACGCAGGCGCCACATACGATGAAAACCTGCTGAATCCCATTCGGAACCAGTCAGGCTACATCACCAACCTTGATATGGCACTGAACCTGGGGATTTATACAACCGATCTGAGTTATGCCAGTCTTTTTGACCAGACCCAGACCACCCTCAATTATATAGAGGTGGCAAAGAATATGGCAGATGGGCTGAATATCCTGGATGCAATCAATGAAACAACAATCCAGCGCCTTGAAGACAATATCAACAACAGGGAGATCATTATTGATATCATATCTGAAACATTATTGAACTCCAGTTCGTATCTGAAGGAGCGCGGACTTGAAAGCACGGCAACGATCATTCTTGTCGGAGGATGGGTGGAAGGACTTTATATTGCTACGCAACTGGTGGGAAATAACCCGATTGAGAACAACAAGATCGTCGAACGCATTGTGGACCAGAAATTGTCGGTTGATTTCATGATCAACCTGTTGAAAGAAGCTTCAGATGATCCCGATGCCGGTAAAGTCCTGCAAGATGTGCTGAACCTGAAGGCAACCTTCGATAAAGTTGAAATCAAACTAGGGGAAAACACTCCAGTTGTTGACCCTGAAACAAATGTGACAACATTGAAATCAAGTTCATCCCATAACCTTACAAAACCGGTTTTTGATGAGCTTGTGAATAAAGTGACCGAAATAAGAAACAGCTATATATCCTAAATGTAAGATCATGATGAGAAAAGGCATACTTCTGGTATCTCTTGTTGCACTTTTAGTATCATTGCCAACATTTGTTAATGCACAATGTAAACAATTTGCAAAAAAAACATGTAAGGTCGGGCTGAATCCCTACCAGCATGACGGCAACTACCATGCAGCGCTTTTAATAGAAGGCGAGGAAGCAGAACTTTACAAAACCTTTTATTCCGATACCGAATACAGGATCGGCGTGTGTGGTGCAGGCAACCTGAAAGATGTTGAATTCAAGATCGTGGACAGCAACGGAAAGGTGCTATACAATAACCGTTATGAAGACTACGAATGGAAATGGGATTTCAGACTCGAATCGAGCCAGCAGCTCAAGATCGTGGTAAAAGTGCCGGTCGCAGATGAGAATATTACAGAACCTGCAGAGGGATGTGTAGCCATCATGTTCGGCTTCAAGGATGACTAAAATGTAAATCAGTTTTTCAAAACTGAAAACTGAAGCCGGGATTTCATTCCGGCTTTTTTTATTTTATCTTTTGCTTCAGGTAGCGTCCCGTGGGTGAACCGTCCACCTTTACGATCGCTTCGGGGGTACCCGTAAAAATAACCTCTCCCCCACCGTCTCCACCCTCAGGCCCCAGTTCGATGAGCCAGTCAGCTGATTTGATCACCTCCAGGTTATGCTCAATAATCACCACTGTGTGCCCTTTGGAAATCAATGCATTAAATGCAGCCAGCAGCATCGATATATCATGAAAATGCAGCCCGGTGGTGGGCTCATCGAAAATGAAAATAACCTTCTCATCTTCAGATTCCTTACTCAGGAAATAGGCCAGTTTCACGCGCTGACTTTCCCCTCCGCTCAGGGTGCTTGAGGATTGTCCGAGCCTGATGTAGCCCAACCCAACATCCTGCAGGGGTTTCAATTTCCTGACGATACGTGCCGGAGTACCACTTCCCTCCTCACCAAAGAATTCGATCGCCTCATTGACAGTCATTTCCAGTACATCAAAAATATTCCTTCCCCTGTACCGAACGTCAAGGATCTCATCCTTGAAACGTCGTCCGTCACAGTGCTCGCACACAAGATGGACGTCGGCCATGAATTGCATCTCTACCAGGATCTCTCCTTCCCCTTTACACTCGTCGCAGCGTCCGCCATCCACGTTGAATGAAAAATGAGAAGCCTTGAACCCCTGGTTTTTGGATGCCTGCTGATCTGCAAACAATTTCCTGATTTCATCGTACGCTTTCAGGTACGTTACCGGATTGGAACGGGATGACCTGCCGATGGGGTTCTGATCAACGAATTCCACACGATCGAGCAGGTGAACATCTCCGCGAAAAAGATCATGCTTCCCCGGTTTTTCGCCTGCACCGTTCAACTTCCTTGCAAGCAAAGGAAACAAGATATCCTTAACAAAGGATGATTTGCCTGATCCGCTGACCCCGCTGATGACCGTCATTACCTGCAATGGAACCCTGATATCAACCGACTTCAGGTTGTTCTCCCTGCATCCAAGCACTTCCAGGTAATTGTTCCACTTGCGACGCTGTTCCGGTAATGCTATCCTCCTGCTCCCGCCCAGGTAGGCTGCCGTCAAACCTTTCGGTGCTGCCATCAATTCCCGCTGGTTGCCCTGGAACACAACTTCACCACCATGTCTGCCGGCAGCCGGTCCCATATCGATGATCATGTCGGCCGCATTCATGATCTCTTCGTCGTGTTCCACGACCAGCACGGTATTGCCCATCTCCTTCAATTCCTGAAGGACCTCAATAAGCCTCCCAGTATCCCTGGGATGCAGCCCTATGCTGGGTTCGTCGAGTATATACAGAGAACCCACCAGGCTGCTGCCCAGGGACGTGGCCAGGTTGATTCGCTGACTCTCCCCGCCGGACAAAGTCGACGAAAGACGGTTCAACGTGAGGTAGGTCAATCCCACATTATTGAGAAAACGGAGCCTGGAAGATATTTCAGAGATTAACCTGCCTGCGATCTCCTTTTCATGTGAACCCGGTTTGAAACCCTCAAAAAAAGCAAGCAACCCGGAGACAGGCATCTGAACCATTTCGGCAATGGTCCTGTCATGGATTTTTACATACAAGGCTTCCTTCCTCAGCCGGGATCCGCCGCATTCATGACAGGTGGTTTTTCCCCTGTAACGCGACAGCATCACCCGGTATTGAATTTTATATTTCTTGTTTTCAAGGTGCTCAAAGAATTTGTCCAGCCCCTTGAAATGCCGGTTCCCTTTCCATATTAACCTGCGTTGTTCATCAGTTAGTTTATAATAGGGCTGGTGGATCGGAAAATCGAACACATCAGCATGCATGATCAGCTTTTCCTTCCATCGCTTCATCTTTTCACCTTTCCAGCACACAATCGCATCATCGTAAACGGAAACCTCTTTATTTGGAACCACGAGATCCTCATCTATTCCGATGACCATGCCGTAACCTTCGCAAACCGGGCATGCACCGAGTGGATTGTTAAAACTGAACAGGTGTTCTGTCGGTTCTTCGAAGGAAATACCATCGCGCTCAAACCTGGTTGAAAAGTCATGGGAGACTTCTTTCTCCGGATCCCATATCCTGCAATATCCGTGTCCCACCTGGAAAGCAGTCTGCACACTGTCGCCAATACGGCTGATATTCTCCTCCTCCCTGGATACAACGATTCTGTCAATTACAAGCCGCGCAATACCGCTTTTCAGAAATGTTTTGTCACTGGCAAGTTCTTCCACGCCTATCATGCGGTTGTCCTGTAACGCACGCGTCATCCCTTGCTGTGCAAGTATTTCCAACTGGTACTGCATGTCTTTGTCTGTCTGCAGACATACGGTAGCCAGTATCACAAGCTTCTTCCCGTCTTCAAATGCAAGGATGCTGTCCACGACATCCGTTACACTGTGTTTCCTTACCTCACTTCCGGAAACAGGTGAAATGGTCTTCCCGATGCGTGCATACAGCAGTTTCAGGTAATCGTATATCTCGGTTGAGGTACCCACGGTCGACCTGGGATTCCGGGTATTGACCTTCTGCTCAATGGCCACCGCAGGAGGGATTCCGTGAATATAATCCACATCCGGTTTATCCAGCCTTCCCAGGAACTGGCGGGCATATGCAGAAAGGCTCTCGACGTAACGTCTCTGACCTTCAGCGTACAAGGTATCAAAGGCAAGGGAGGATTTTCCTGATCCGGAAACACCCGTCACCACTACCAGCTGATCACGCGGAATCACAACATCAATATTCTTCAGGTTATGCACCCTGGCCCCTTTGACAAAAATTTCCTGGTCGGAATTGGTTGGCATAATATTTGTTAAAATTAAAAGTGTATGCGAGAAACAAAAGTAATACATTTTGTAAAAAGAAATATTTTCGCTTATTTGCACCTGGAATACAAGTAAAAACCAAAAAAAAAGCCTATCGAAACACCTGTACGCTGAACCAATACCAGATTAGCTTTGAAAACAGATAAACTGAGTGACCAACAATTGGTGCAAGCGTTTCTCAATGGTGACGAAACTTGTATTGAAACCTTGATAAATCGGCACAGAACAAAGGTGTATACCTATATTCTCCTGACCATTAAAAATCAATCCCTTGCTGAGGATCTGTTCCAGGAGACTTTCATAAAAGTAATACAATCACTGCGAAACGGGAGATACCGCGACAACGGCAGGTTCCTGTCCTGGGTGATTCGCATTGCGCACAACCTGATCATCGATCATTTCAGGAAAGAAAAACAGATGAATTCAGTTTCCAATGACGACACGGAAATGGATCTTTTCAACAGCAAAAAACTTGCCGAGGACAACATTGAACAATTATTGGTAAGCAGCCAGATCAGGAAAGACTTGCGAAAACTGATCAATGAATTACCAGATGATCAGCGTGAGGTAGTCCTGTTGCGGCATTTCGGAGGATTGAGCTTCAAGGAGATTGCCGATCATACAGGAGTAAGCATCAATACTGCACTGGGAAGAATGAGGTATGCCCTGATCAATATGCGTAAAATGATCAACGAGCGCAATTTGATCCTGACTACTTCTTAAAAAAACAGGTTCCATACAATATTACAGGCAGCAACGGCGTTTTCATTTCGAAAACCTAAACCAAACGTTGCCTATGACAGGAACCTCTACGCTTTTTTATCTGGTGGATGATATAAATATACCGTCAGATATGCTTCTAACTCCATACCAGGAAAACTTGCTGAAAGATGAGTACTTCACCGCCTTTCTCAACCTTCTGGAGGTCGATCCCGGGGATGATCTCGTATTGAAAACAATGGAAAGATTAGAAGAGACATAACCAACCGCCCCCGGGCGGTTTTTTATTTGTGCATACCGAAGGAAAAAGATGTACACGCAACAATCCCTGCAGTCTCTGTTCTAAGCCTGTATTTTCCAAGCGTAACAGGCTGAAATTCATGGGATATAGCTGTCTCAATCTCCGCGGAAGTAAAATCACCCTCGGGCCCGATCAATACCCAGTTTTCTTCAGCAGGCGGCATATCCCATAATTCGATTCGGTTCCCTTCCATACAATGTGCGATATACTTTGCACCTGGATGATCCCGTAAAATCCATTTCTGAAACTTTTCCATTTCCCTGATTTCCGGAAGAAAGGCTTTACCAGACTGTTTCATCGCAGCAATCGCCACTTTTTCCAGGCGGTCGGAACGCAATTTCCGTCTTTCTGATCGCTGGCACAGTATTGGAGTGATACTGGTTACACCTATTTCCGTAGCTTTTTCAACAAAAAACTCAAAACGGTCCATGTTTTTCGTTGGGGCAATTACAATATGTACTTTCCCGGGCAATGGATACATGTCTTCTTCCTTTGAAACAATGCTTACGCGGCATGCTTTGCGGTCTTCATTCAGCAACTCGGCCTCAAAGGCACCTCCTTTACCATCTATGATGCGGATACGGTCGCCCTTTTTGTGTCGCATCACTCCAACACAGTGGTTCGACTCTGCAGGACCAAGGAACAACTCCCTTTTTCCGGTATCCGGTAAATAAAAAATATCCATATATCCCGTCTATGGCTCAAAAATAGTAAATTCGGACCGAAAGAACACCTGAATATGAACCGGGCCATGACAATATTTCTGACGCTTACGATCATCAGAGTTTCATATGTGTGCCACAAAACTATAGTAAGCGTTCATGGCAGGCTCCATCTGACGGTTGCTAAATAAATATTAACTGATGAAAATCGGGATCCTGTCAGATACACATGGATATCTTGACGAACAGCTATTCGGCTTTTTCGACACATGCGATGAAATATGGCATGCCGGAGATATTGGAAAACGAGAGGTGTTGTATACGCTCAGGGATTTTAAACCTGTTGTGGCAGTGTATGGGAATATTGATGGCCATGAGATCAGGATCGAGACCAGGGAACACCAGCGGCTGAATCGTGAGGGGCTCGATATCTGGATGACGCACATCGGTGGCTATCCCGGCAACTACGACCGTCGGATCCGGGATGCGATCCGCAACGACCCTCCGGGACTTTTCATTTCGGGCCACTCCCATATTCTTAAGGTGATTCCCGACAAAAAAAACGGACTTCTGCATATCAATCCCGGTGCCGCCGGATATATTGGCATGCACCAAGTGCGGACAGCTGTCAGGTTTGATATCGCCTCCACCAGGGTGACCAATCTTGAGTTGCTCGAACTCGGACCCCGGTCGATCAAAAAATAGGCTGCAGTTACTCTCCTCCCGATTCCTCTTCGAACAACAGGAACCTGTCGAGGAACAATCCCATTCTGCGCTGGGAAGCAAGTGAATAAATGTAGGAAGGCTGGCGGCCCCGTGATTTCAGTTTCCGTTCCTTATCAGGCAGATCGAATACCAGCCCGTTAAAATCCCTGTTGGAGGAGAGGACCTGGAATCCACCCGGACTATAGGCCATGTAGTACCAGGTGTTATCATCCACCATCAGGTATATATCGAAAATGTCACCGGATCCTCTTTCAACAAATTCAACATACGCGTCCACTTTCCTGTTGACCTGCACATCCCCGATGATACCGATACCTACCTTGCCATTGTGCCTGTAGGAACGCGTTTCCTGGTTCCATTTCAGGGGCAGGTGATTGAACAGTATGCTGAATTTCAGACTATCGGGAATCTCGCTGTAACTGCCGTATAATCCCAGCTCGGTATCCAGGCGTTCCGCCTGGGATTTTCCTACAAGGTTCGTTATTCCAAGCTGATACAGGTCACTGGTAAGATCCGCAGGTTCCAGGCCGGGCAGACTGTCCAGTTCGTTGCCAAAAATATTCAGTGCCTGCTGGCTGAAATAAAAGTCCATTCCCATGACAAGATCCAGGTCCAGGCCATTGGTGGCAATATCATGCTCCGCATTTCCAACAGTCCTGAGGCCAACCCTGCCATAATCAAGTTGCAGGTCGATCACGCCTTCGCTCCAGAGGTCGCATGAGTCTGTTCTCAGTGCCAGGTAATTACCCTCACTAGTCATATCATTCAGCTTTTCACGACTGGCAATCTCGTAGGCATTATTGCGCTTGTTGTAGTAAAGATACCCATCCGAAAAAGTCACATTCCTGTCGAAATACTGCTTTCGTCCCGAGAGGAAGGTGGGATAGATATGAATGGAATCCCTGGCCTTCAGTGTTCCTGCATAGATATTGTTCAGGTCCGTATTCTGCATCCTGCTTTCTACCGGGATCATAATACTGTCGGGATCAATCTCTGTTTGGAACTTCATCCAGAACCTGGTTAAATCGCAGTTATGTGTTAACCTGGCCCCGCCCGCGAAATCAAGGAAAGGCTTGCTCGCGTCCATGTTAACCAGCCCCTGGAATTGAAAATAGGGACTGAGCATGATTGCGTCATCCACTGATATTTCTCCTTTACCAAAGCTGTTTAAGGAAGTGTCCACTTCAACATGATCCATCCTGAAAGTATGCACATTACCAAACGCATCTACATAATCGTAGGCTGCTGATCCACGGTAGTGATTCCTGGAATTCACCACAAGGTTGGCATGGTGCATGAGATGATACCTGGTATTTTTGTTGGCCATCAGCCTGGCATTCCTTAAGGGTGTCATCGTAGCCTCTTCAATGATCTCCACCTTACCGGAGTCAGGGAAAATAAAGGCATCTCCAATTTCCATGAACGGCACCTTCTCGGCATTCAGCACCTTCCGCGCATAGTTGAAGTACGCCAGCGGCGCCACAAAATTAAGTGAATCCTGTCGGGGATGCAGGGATACATAGGAGGGCCCATTGGTGCTCAATGAGTCGATCCCGATATCAGCCTCATTTTCCGGAAGTCTGACGGACTGTGTCATCATTACTTCATCCCTGTCCATGAACCACCTGACCTGGTTGAGCCTGGTTTCGTAAAGGTTTGCGGGCATTTTCACAAGGGTGTAGTCCGCCCGGGAAGTAAACGCTCCCTCGTCCTGCTGCAGGTCAACGTCCACCCGCAGGTCATCAGATACAAATGTATAGGTATCCGTACCGGCTTTCTTCAGCCTTACCCCTGCTGAATCTGCGAGAAACCGCGATGCGAGGAAGCGGAAAGATTCCGAATCAAACCTTGCGTCAGGAAACCCGAGTCCCCCGGTTCCACTGAGACCCGTTGGCCTTAATGCCAGGTCTCCACCGAAGAAAATACTGTCATCGTACATCCGGAATACATTCTCGACCCGGTTGATATGCATTACGTCCCGGAAGGGATAATAGCGTATATCAGCCACGTCATTCTCAACAAGTGGATATGAGACAGGTTCCGCCTGCTCTCTTTCAAGGAATCGCCTGGACCTGGTCATCAATGAGTCGGGATGAAAAAGAAAATCATCCGACCATGTTGTCGACGTAATATAATCCAGTGTTCCGTATCCATGCAATCCGGCACTGCTCATTTCAATGTCGTTAAAGAATGTGGCCTCTCCCCCATAGATTGGAATCCCTTCATCAGGGGTAGACAGGTAAAAACCGAGGGAGTTGTCAGGACGAAGTGTCATCTCCATCTCAATAGGAGGCAAAATATCGGCGGAAACGAAGGTTCCCTGCATCCTGAGCGCATCCCTCCGGAAATTATCAAGACTGTCGATGCTGAACGGAACAAGCTCAAAATAGAACCGGTCCTTCTCATACACACCGTTCTGAATTGATTTTTCGTCGAAGAATACGTACGAACTTTCCTTACTGGTAAATATGGGATATTGGGGATACTGGGTAAGTCCCGACTTATTTTGCGGATGATCAATAAGCAGCTCTCCTGTAATCTTTTCAATATTGTTATCAAGCGTGGTGGTAAGGACATTGCCAACAGCCTCGTCCTGGTTTAATTTTGCACTGATAGACAGGGAATCGATATTTTGCAGGTTGATCTTGAAGCTGTCATATTCAAAAAAGAAATTGTTCCCGTAAAATTTAAACAGGCCGGCATCTATGGCTCCATCAAACTGGAAGTTCCTGTTGCGCTTCATGATGATCCTGTTATCGGAAGGAACAAGTTTTACATTTTGCACATCACTTAAAAAGATGGCAGGAATTCCTGAGATGGTGAGGTCTTTCGTATCCAGGTTCAGATTTGCATTTTCATTGCCTGCTTGTGTCCTTGTAATAAACCTGATCACATCATAATCACGTCTCTTCAGACTTGCCTCAATGTAGTCGTAAAGTTTTTCCCGCAGGGTTACTTTGTCATTTTCAAAGTCAAAATAAACAAACCCCATTTTCGTCAGCTGCATCAGCTGATGGCGCATCTGGTATGCTGCTATGCCCACATATGCTGCATATGCTTCAACGTTGAATGAACTTCCTCCCAGCATCCTTCCAAAGGTCCACAGCTCTGCAAGCGGATTCTGGTATTCCATGCCTTGCAGGCTTTCATAGAATGCCATATCGAAGTAATCATGAGACTCAAAAAAACCATTTCCCAGCGCGCTGCCAAGTGCAGCCTGCATCCTGATCACAGGTTCGGTCCGCACCCAGATCAATTCATCAAAGCTCATATCCACCTGGTGATAGGAGTTTGTGTACGGGCCCTGGGAATTGTAGTCTTTCGACCTGGAAAGCCGCATCCTTTCAAAGCGTATATCATAACTCATTACCAGGTCAGGATGGTAGACCGAGTCCGCTTCAATATAGAGGGAGACTTCTGTATTTGCTGACCTGATCAGCTGCTTTCCAAAAAGGAAAAGCGGAGATTGCATCCGCACCCGCAATGTATCCCTGTGATAAATCTCCAGTTGCGCCTGCTCTCCCCCGGTGCCTGTACCAGCGAGGTTGGCACCCTGCATGGCAATGGCCCCGGAATAATTCACACCTTCCACGATGTTTTTTAACTCGTAACTGTTCCTGTAACTTGAAAACCTTGGATAAGATGCCTGTTCCGGATTCCTGATCTGGGTAATCCGGTCCTCCAGCTTTCCCATTGCGGGTTCATCCAACAGTGTCTTGTGGTAAAAGATCACGCTATCAGCTGAATACCCGGGTTTTGAAAGGTCAATTCTGAAATACCCGAGGTCTGCATATACAGTCTGTGCAGCAAGTCCTGCCCTTTCCCAGCGCACCTTTGCGCTTTCCCCTTCGAATAAATTATCCCTGGGGTCGAGATAGCCCGATACTTCATATATGCGAATCGTATCACCTGCGGAAACGCCAAGTATCTGGTTTTGTTGCGTTTTAATTTTCAGCCGGTTGTCGTAGACAAACTGGAAATCGGGAACAATGAATTCCCATTGCAGGGAGGTAGCCTGGAAAATAAGTGACTGGTCGAGCAGCAGGTAGATCGTTTGATTGACACTATTGATATCTTTCAGCAGGGTATTTTCATTCTTCATAAATGCCGCATAACCGGCGATCCAGTCATCATAACCCAGTTCAAGTTTATCTTCACTATGAAATTCCAGTAGTATTTTAAGGAGCATCACATAATGGGGCCTCGGCCTGCAGCTGCGCTGCCGCATAAGTTCTGAAACTTCCATGATTCCCTCCCTGTAAGCGTAATCCAGGGAATCCCAGGTCGTGATAAAATTCATAAAAACCACTTCTTCCTCCTCCATCAGGGAAGTACCGAACAGCGTGGTCAGCTCCTGGATATAACTGGAAGTATCGAGAGAAAACTCCTTCACGTATTGTGCACTGGAAACCACAACCGACAGCGTGAACAACGAAAGGAAAAACAATTTCTTCATAGACCGGTGTTTTGGGGATCATGGATGCGATCACTGATGTCAACACCAAAATACAAATTTCATGTATACAAACTACCTGCAAGGATCATGAAGAAATCAACAGGCGGTATTTCATCCTGCCGTATCGTTCCGAAAAACAAGTGCACACCAGTCATTTTCGGAGAAAAAACCTGTTGCCCGGAACCCGTTATTTCCGGCAGCAGTTGTTATTGCCTCTCTGTCGTTCAGCATGATACCTGATAGCACCAGCATCCCTCCATCTGGCAAGAGCCGGCTGAAGGGGTACATATATTCAAGCAGCACGTTCCGGTTGATATTTGCCAGCACGATATCAAAGCGTTCATTCCCGGCAACATCAATATCACCAAGTTTTACAGCAATATTGCGGCAATGATTGTTTTCAATGTTGTCGCGGGAATTGCTGACCGCCCACTCGTCAATATCCACCGCAAGCACCCCGGCAGCACCCATCCGGGAAGCCAGTATACTTAACACTGCAGTGCCGCATCCAAGGTCCGCCACTTTCTTCCGACAGAAAGTCAGGGTACGCATCGCCTGGATCATCAGCCGGGTGGTTGCATGGTGGCCGGTACCGAAAGACATCTTCGGATCGATGGTGATGTCATGCGCGAAGGTTTCATCCTTCCCATGAAAGGAAGCCCTGATGCGCACGAAATCATCGATTTCGACAGGTTGAAAATCGTTCTCCCATTTTGCATTCCAGTTGATGTCAGGAAGTTTCCTGCGGCTGAACTCTATCGTAATATGTGTATTGCCAACCTGTTCCAGGAGCTGCCCCAACAGTTTCTCATCCTTTTTTGATTCAGGCAGATACGCAATCAACTGGTCGCCTGATTCCTGGAATCCTTCGTAATAATATGCATCCAAAAATGCGATGAGGATCTCCGGGTCGGCAGCCGGGTCTGAAAACGTAAAGGTATACTCAAGGTAACTCATTGGTGAACAGGTGACTCATTTGGATATAGACACTGCATTTGGCAAGCTGGCGGCACTTTTGGTAAACAGGCAGCACTTTTGGCGAGCTGGCGCCACTTTTGGCGAGCTGGCGGCACTTTTGGTAAACAGGCGGCACTTTTGGCAAGCTGGCGGCACATCTAAAAAAAGTCAGTGTACTTGGCAAACAGCCTGCACATATAACCGCACTTAATGTGCCTGTGCGCACGCAACCCAGTATTCAAGTGATCCTACAGGCATTTCCTATGCGTAGGCATTCACGATCCGGATAAAATCATCGGCCTTGAGTGATGCGCCCCCGATCAGTCCGCCGTCCACATCCGGATTGGCAAATAATTCTTCGGCATTGGATGGTTTGCAACTCCCTCCGTAGAGCAGTGTTGTATCGTCTGCAACCTGGGCATCAAAAAGCCCGGCGAGCAGGTCGCGGATGTATTTGTGCATCTCCTGGGCCTGTTCCGGAGAAGCGGTAACACCGGTTCCGATGGCCCAGACGGGTTCATATGCCACGATCACATTTTTCATATCTGATGATGAAAGTCCTTTCAACCCGACCGAGATCTGTTCCCTGATCACATCAAAATGCTTTCCAGCCTCACGTTCCTCGAGCAATTCTCCACAGCAGAAAATGGGGGAAAGTCCTTTTGAAAGCACCAGCTGCACCTTCCTGTTCAGCATCTCATTGTCCTCATGGTAATAGGACCTGCGTTCCGAATGGCCTATGATCACATACTCCACGCCAGCGGACTTGAGCATGTCCGGTGAGATTTCACCCGTGTATGCCCCACTTTCTTCGGTGGAACAATTCTGCGCTGCAAGTTTCACTTCACTGATTACTTCACTCACTTTTGCAAGGTGGGTAAACGGGGGAGCAATGATCATTAAAGCATCGCTTGTTTTCTCACCTGAAGATGCTTCAACGGCCCTGGCCAGTTCAAGTCCTTCGTGCAATTGTGTATTCATTTTCCAGTTACCTGCAACAATTTTTCGTCTCATGATCGCTTCCTGATTTAAATTAATTAATAAGATGGGGCCAAAGATACAAATATTTCATTTCGGTTCCGGACAAAATCCGCGTCAAAGTTGCCTCACCCGGGGATCAAGCAGTGCATATGTTATATCGACCAGGATATTTACCACGACAAAAATGCAGGCAATGGTGATCACTGCCCCGAGCACCACCGGCATGTCATATTGGTTCAGCGCATTGACGATAAGATATCCAAGTCCCTTCCATCCAAATATGTATTCAACAAACACCACTCCTGCCATGAGTGAAGCAAACCAGCCGCTGACTGCAGTAACGATGGGGTTCATCGAATTGCGCATTGCATGCCTGAGAATGATTCGTGAAAAACGCAATCCTTTTGCCCGGGCAGTCCTGATATAATCCTGGCCGAGCACGTCAAGCATGGCATTGCGGGAAAGCTGGATGATGATTGAAAGCGGCCGGATTCCCAGGGTGAGTGCGGGTAATATCAGGTTTTTCAGCTGCAACACCCTCCCGTTTCCCAGGTCATCGATCTCGTAAATGTTCCCGGTAAGGTTCAGGTGGGTGACGTCTGCCAGGACGAATGCAAAGAACCATCCAAAGAGAATGGCGGTAAAAAAAGAGGGAAGGGAAACTCCTATGGTGCTGACAACCAATGCAACACGATCAAAAATACTGTCTTTCCATACTGCACACAGGACCCCGGTAAACAGCCCGATCAGGAATGCAAAGACCATGGAAGTCAAAGCAAGCAGGAAGGTGGTGGGCAATACATCCCCGATCATACCGGTAACCGTCCTCCTGTTCTGATAACTCATCCCCAGGTAAGGCGGTTTAACAACGAGCAAGCGCTGACTACCGCTGAACAGCTCAGTGGCCCGGGGATACCGTTGCTGGTCGAAATAAAAGTAATGTTCAGGATCCGTATGGTTATGGACAGAGAGCGGGGAAAGATCGTTCAGGTACCTGGCATACTGCAGACCCATTTTCCTGTCCAGTCCCAGCTCTTTGCGGATCATCTCCACGGTCTGCATATCCGCGCGCTGGCCCAGCATCATGCGTGCCGGGTCACCTGGCAAGACATTGAAAAGGAAGAAGACCAGGGTCACCACACCCCAAAGGACGAGCAGTCCGTAAAAGAATTTTCCAACAATCCTGCTAGCCACGACGGTCTGGGTTCTTGGTTGGAATGAACCGGGCAAACAACGTAAGGAGCATAACGGATAGTACAAAGATGATCCAGGTGCCCCGGTCGGTGCGTTTCATGAGCCGATCCGTCAGCACCTGCTGTGCGGTTCTGCCAAAGTCGATCATCTCCCAGTTCATATCATCCATAAACCCTTCTTCAATGAGCATCATGACCTCAGGATCCTGTTCTTCTGTATACTGCCGGATCAGTTCGGGCCAGCCCGGCTCCCACTCTTCCATGGAGGGGAAATCCCTCCACGACCATTTTCCAACAATCGTACCGTCGCGGATCATCACGAAACCAGGATTGGAGCGAACAACGGTTTTCAGCATCGTCTCATCAGCAGCATGGAATCCATATTCTATTCCATTGGAACGCGTGATTTCTTCAACCACAGCACCGGCTGAAGCCGTAACGGGCAGGAACCTGAAATCTGCTGAAAATTTTTCCAGTCCGGCCCACAAATTGCCCTCAGCAAACAAATTGTCTTCAGCCTTTTCGAGGCTGTAACTGATCATCATCAGCGTGTACCCCTCAAATGACAGCACTGCATCGGTAACATCAAATCCCTCCGGGTCCATGATTCCAAAATCAGCAATAGGGGGTTCATACCCCTTGCTGACCAGGTTCGATTCACTGGTCACAAATTCATACAGGGAGGTATCATTCGGATAGTTTTCAATGGTAAATTCCTCTGTTTCGCCTGTTTCCAGGTTTTTATAATAGAGCAATGTTTCATATTCATCCACGGGTGCCCCTTCCGGAACTTCCATTTCTCCGGGCATGTAGGTCCCGATGTCATAAGGCCGGAAATCCAGTACAGGCAGGTGGCGCAGTGCACCCAGAGAAAGGATGGTGCTCCCGGCAAAGAAGACCAGGATCAGCAGCACTTCAAGACCGGTGGAATGTACATTCACCGAACGTTTCGCTGACCGGAAAAGGATCAGTACAAAGACCATAAAGACCACGTTCTTGAAGAAAGTCTCCCAGTTCGTCATCACGATCGCATCACCAAAACACCCGCAATCGGTAACCGGGTTCGTAAGTGCAAGGACAAATGTAAGAACCGTGAAAAACGACATAAATACCAGCAGCACCCAGTAAGTCCGCCGCTTCTGGTAACCCAGGATCAGTACCAGACCCAGCACGAGTTCGAAGCCTGCCAGCAGAATGCCGAGTGGAAGGCTCAGCGCATCGAGCCACTCCATTCCGAAAGCATGAAAATAATCTGAAAACTTATAGGATGATCCGAGGGGGTCAAGTGCCTTGACAAACCCGCTGAATACAAACAATACTCCGAGTAAAAGCCGACTGATATACCTGGTTGCTCTCATACACAAAACTACTATTATTATAACCCAGTCACTTGTTTAATATCCTCAAATATTTCCCCGGGAGGTTTCATAGCTCCCTTTTCATCTGCGCAGTTCACAATGGTAAGATCGCCAAAACCGGCACATACCGAGTGGTAGATGGCCCTGACCTTTTCCTGGAAGGAGAGGTCATTCTCATGAATATCCTTCCTGCCCTTCAGGTAGTCCCGGTCCTCCCCGTTTCGCTGCTCCGTCAGGCGCATTTTTGTGAAGTCGAAGGGTACATCGAGGAAAATATTCATGTCGGGCACCGGCAACCTGTGTTCCCTGTATTCGAGGTCCATGATCCATTCTGCAAGCTTTTCCTGCTCCCGGGAGTCATCCAGTTTGGCACACTGAAAGGCAATGTTGGAATACACGTAACGATCCACGATAACCAGGTGATCGTCTTCCATCCACTGTTCCATGGCCTTCCTGGCATCTTTACGGTCACCGGCAAAAATCAGTGCGACGAGATAAGGGTCCACCTGGTCGATCTCACCCATCTCTCCACGCAGGAAACGTGCGATAAGTTTGCCGTACACACCTTCCTCGAGACGCGGAAAATGCAGGTACCGGTATTTCATCTCCATACGTTCGAGGTGGGCCCGCAGCATTTCCACCTGTGTTGATTTTCCTGATCCGTCCAATCCTTCAATTACAAGGAATCTCATTACTGCTTTTCGATTGAAAATGGAATATTTTTACTTAATTTGCCATCGTTTTTGCTATGAACCATGCCTGAAAACAACGCTAAAGATACATTTTTTTCAAAGAACCGCAGTCTAAATTGCAGGGGCAGATTACTGGGACTTGAAACCCCTAAAGTAATGGGTATTCTGAACGTGACGCCGGATTCATTCTTTGATGGTGGAAGGTATACCGATCCTGCTGCAGCGCTGGACCGCGTAAGGGAAATGGTCAGCGAAGGTGCCGACATCATTGACATCGGGGCTGCTTCATCCAGGCCGGGAGCAGGACTCATTGATGCAGGAGAAGAGCTCACCAGGCTGGAGCCTGCGCTGCGTTTGATTCGCAATGAATTTCCAGACCTGGTCCTTTCAGTGGATACATACAACGCCGAGGTTGCCAGGCAGGTTGTCGCACATTTTGAAGCTGATATAATAAACGATATCTCGGCCGGTGAGCTGGATCCCGGAATGATCCCGCAGATTGCAAAACTCAAAGTTCCATATATCATCATGCATATGAAGGGCGTGCCTGGTGACATGCAGGACAACCCGGTATATCACAACGTTACCGACGAGATCATTCAGTATTTTTCACAAAAGGTGCACATGTTGCACAGTGAAGGTGTTTCTGATGTATTGATTGATCCCGGGTTTGGTTTTGGCAAAACCATCGACCACAATTATGAACTGCTTTCCCAGGTAAGCGCTTTCCAGATGTTTGAACTCCCTGTTGTTGCAGGAGTTTCGCGTAAAGGAATGATCTACAGGCTCCTTGAATCCTCCAGTGAAGAGGCCCTGAACGGCACCACGGCGGTCCATATGCTCCTTCTGCAGGGGGGAGTCAACATCATCCGGGTACATGATGTGAAGGAGGCAAAGGAAGCGGTTACCATTTTCAACCAGACGGTTCGTAAGTCGGGCTGATTGCTTTCCACATCTTTTTGTACATTTGTTCCGGAATGCTTTCATTATTCATTCATATCAGGCTCCTGGACATCATCGATATCTTTTTGGTGGCCTGGCTGCTTTACCAGCTGTATATGCTGGTACGGGGAACCGTGGCACTGAACATCATCGTGGTGATTGCCGCGATCTATATTTTCTGGTGGGTCACCCGGGCCCTCCAGATGGAGCTGCTCAGTAAAATTATCGGTCAGGTGATCGGCGTGGGTGTCATCGCACTGATCATTGTATTTCAGCAGGAGATCCGCCGCTTCCTGATCTATATGGGATCGCGGTACGTGGATGGAAATATGATCAGTCTGGACCGGATTTTCAACATGCGTTTCGAGGCCAAACCCAGGATCCCCATCAAATCTGTGCTCAAGGCGGTCATGCAGATGTCGCAGACAAAAACAGGTGCCCTGATCGTGATCCGGAGGAAATCGAACCTGAAGATGTATACCGAATCGGCCGAGATTCTGAACAGTGCCACTTCCAGCAGGCTGATCACAAGTATTTTCAATAAAACAGGCCCCCTGCATGACGGTGCACTCGTGATGGATCGCGACCAGCTGGTTGCGGCCAGGGTGATCCTGCCGGTAACCGACAAGCCTAATCTTCCCCCGGAATATGGGCTCAGGCACCGTGCCGCACTTGGGATATCCGAGGTAACCGATTCACTGGTGATCGTGGTATCGGAAGAGACGGGCCAGATTTCCATTGCCGAAAACGGCATTCTTCAGAAAAACATTGGCATCAAGGTACTGACCCAGAAACTGGAAGAGGAATTCGGAGACAAATCCCAGTAAACTTTATTGTTTTTTCCTGAAAAGAAAAGAGGCCTTGTTTTCCTTTCCTGCCTTTAACCGCATGATATTCTTCCGGTGTGTAATGACCAGCAGGACCGCTGCGACAAGCGAAAATATCCAGAGGGAAATATACGGGGACTGAAATACGGCGATCACCCAGACCGGGAACGAGATACCGGCTGAAACGGATCCGAGCGAAACATATTGGGAAAGCAGCAGCACCAGGATAAATACGCCAAGGGCAGCCGCCGTGGCAGCCGGATGCAGTGCCAGGCAGACCCCGCCGATGGTGGCAACACCTTTCCCTCCCCTGAAACCTGCAAAAACCGGGAAAATGTGACCGGTTACTGCCAGTATTCCCATCAGGATAGCAAGCAGCATAAATGTCTCCTCCCCTGTCCCGACCGACTGCTGCAGCTTTAAGAGGTTCACTGCGGTCCAGCCTTTCAGCATGTCGATCAGCAATACCGGCACACCGGTGCGGACACCAAGTACCCGCATCACATTGGTGGCGCCTGCGTTCCCGCTGCCATGATCACGCACGTCGATGCCATGAAAGAGCCGACCGGTCCAGACGGCTGCAGGAATGGATCCCAGCAGGTAGGCTGCAGGAACCATCCAGGCCAGGAATGCAAAAGATGTAACTGGTTCTCCCATGGATTCAGATCACCGGACCTGCGACCTTTTCCAGTCGCTGTCCTTCTTCGTTGTCTGTAAACTGTCTGAAATTACTGATAAACTTTGCGGCCAGGTCGCTGGACTTGCGCTCCCACTCAGCAGGATCACTGTAGGTATCTCTCGGATCAAGTATTGCATCATCGACACCTGGCAATGAAACAGGAATCTCCAGGTTAAAATGGGGAACCACTCTTGTATCTGCCATATCGATGTCCCCGTTCAGGATAGCGTTGATGATCCCCCGGGTGTCCCTGATGGAGATGCGTTTGCCAGTACCGTTCCAACCGGTATTTACCAGGTAGGCAGTGGAGCCTGCAGCTTCCATGCGTTTCACCAGTTCCTCACCGTATTTTGTAGGGTGCAGTGTAAGGAAAGCTGCACCGAAACATGCTGAGAATGCAGGCACCGGCTCTGTAATACCCAGTTCCGTGCCCGCAAGCTTGGCTGTAAAACCGGAGAGAAAATGATATTTTGTCTGGTCCGGCGTAAGTTTCGATACCGGTGGCATCACGCCAAAGGCGTCGGCAGTAAGAAAAATCACGCGTTTTGCGTGACCGGCCCTGGACACTGGTTTCACGATGTTATCGATGTGATAGATCGGGTAAGAAACACGTGTATTTTCGGTGATCGAACCATCATCAAAATCCACTTTTCCATTGGCAGCGACGGAAACATTTTCCAGGAGGGCGTCACGACGAATGGCGTTATAGATGTCGGGTTCGTTTTCCTTGCTCAGGTGGATGGTCTTGGCATAACAACCACCTTCGAAATTAAAGATCCCGTCGTCATCCCACCCATGTTCATCATCCCCGATCAGGGCCCTGTTGGGATCCGTGGACAGGGTTGTTTTCCCGGTTCCGGACAGACCGAAAAAGATCGCCGTATTCCCATCCGCCCCCACATTTGCGGAGCAATGCATGGCAGCTATACCGCGCAGCGGCAAATAATAGTTCATGATCGAGAAAATTCCCTTTTTCATCTCCCCGCCGTACCAGGAACCACCAATCACCCCCATCCGCTCGGTAAGGTTAAAAAAAACAAATACCTCGGAATGGAGGTCCTGTTCCTTCCATGAGGGATTGGTGGTTTTCGCCGCATTCAGCATAACGAAATCGGGCTTGAATACTGCCAGTTCCTCATCAGTTGGCCGTATGAACATGTTTTTGACAAAATGCGCCTGCCAGGCCACCTCCATGATAAAACGTACACTGAGCCGGCTGTCCTCGTTGGCTCCGCAATAGCAATCCATAACAAACAGCCGTTTTCCCGACAGCTGTTTTGATGCCAGCTGGTATCCTTTTTCCCAGACTTCCTGTGAGATGGGTTTGTTGTCTGATGATTTCGCTTTCTCCGATTTCCACCATACGGTGTCGCGTGTAGTATCATCAAGCACAATGTACTTGTCTTTGGGTGACCTTCCGGTAAAAATTCCAGTATCCACTTTCACAGCCCCGAATTCCGACTCGACACCTGCTTCATATCCTTCCAGGTCGTCACGTAATTCTTCATTGTAGAATACTTCATATGTCGGGTTATGCAGGACCTCGGGGTTGCCAGTAATACCATATTGTTCCAGGTCCAGGTCCATTTTTTTACTGGTCATAAAGCATTGTTTTGGGTATGTATCTTGTTTGGGCGATGATCCCCGGATGTGTGGGATCCTATTCAAAGATCAAAAAAAAAAGCAGTAAAAACAAAGTTCTACTGCTTTTTAAAGAGATTATCTGAAATTACTATCTTTCATACTTGACAGATGCCTGCGCTGCAGCGAGGCGTGCGATCGGCACCCTGAAAGGTGAACAGCTTACATAGTTCATTCCAACTTTGTAGCAAAACTCCACTGAGCTTGGATCTCCGCCATGTTCGCCGCAGATACCCACCTTGAGGTCAGGGTTTGTAGAGCGTCCCTTGGTCGTTCCGATCTCAACAAGCTGACCGATACCTTCCTGGTCGAGTGCCTGGAACGGATCAACCTTCAGGATTCCTTTCTTGATGTAGATGGGCAGGAATTTGCCTGCATCATCACGTGAATAACCGAAGCCCATCTGGGTGAGGTCATTGGTTCCGAAAGAGAAGAATTCAGCATGTTTGGCAATCTCATCAGCAGTTAAAGCTGCCCTGGGTATTTCAATCATTGTTCCAACGAGGTACTCACACCGCTCTCCTTTTTCTTCGAATACCTTTTCAGCAGTAGTGCGGATGATCTCTTCCTGCAACTGGAATTCCTGCACGGTTCCGATCAGGGGGACCATGATTTCCGGGCGTGCATCCACTCCTTTTTTCTTCAGGTTAACAGCAGCCTCGATGATTGCCCTTGCCTGCATCTCGGTGATCTCCGGGTATGTATTCCCCAGACGGCATCCCCTGTGTCCCAGCATGGGGTTGAATTCATGCAGGTCTTCCACGAGCGCCTTGATATCATCAACGGTAACGCCCATCTGGTCTGCCATCTCCTTCTGGTTCTCATCATCGTGCGGTACGAATTCGTGTAACGGCGGATCGAGCAGGCGAATGGTTACGCCATATCCTGCCATGGCTTCCAGGATTCCCTCAAAGTCCTCACGCTGGTAAGGCAGCAGTTTTTCAAGTGCCTTGCGACGCTCGGCTTCGGTGGAAGCAAGGATCATTTCACGCATGGCGATGATCCGCTCACCCTCGAAGAACATATGCTCGGTACGTGTAAGTCCAATCCCTTTTGCTCCGAAATCCCTTGCCACCTGTGCATCATTCGGTGTGTCGGCGTTGGTCCTGACATCCATTTTTGTAAGCTTCTCAGCAAGTTCAAGTATCGCTCCGAAATCACCACTCAGTTCGGGATCAATGGTTGTGATCTTGCCTTCATATACATTTCCTTCACCACCGTCGAGAGAGATCCAGTCACCTTCCTTCAGTGTTTTTCCACCGACGACCATGATACGCTCCCTGTAGTTGATCTTCACACCACCTGCACCGGAAACACAGCACTTACCCATTCCGCGAGCCACAACGGCTGCGTGGGAGGTCATGCCACCACGTGCGGTAAGGATACCGTTTGCAATGTTCATTCCTTCGAGGTCCTCGGGGGAAGTCTCGATACGCACCAGGATAGACTCGGGATATTTGGCTGCTTCATCAGCGAAAAACACAATCTGTCCGGTTGCAGCACCCGGGGATGCAGGCAATCCGTTTGCGATCACTTCTGCATCTTTCATTGCTTTTTTGTCGAAAACAGGGTGCAACAGTTCATCCAGTTTTGCAGGCTCCTGTCTCAGCAGTGCAGTTTCCTCGTCGATCATGCCATCACGCAGCAGGTCCATGGCAATCTTCACCATCGAAGCTGCGGTACGCTTACCGTTACGTGTCTGCAGCATCCACAGCTTACCATCCTGGATGGTGAACTCGATATCCTGCATGTCCTTGTAGTGGTTCTCCAGTTTTGTCTGGGTATCGTCCAGTTCCTTGTATACTGCAGGCATCAGTTCTTCCAGTGACGGGAATTTTGAAATCCGCTCTTCTTCCGAAACCTTTGCAAGCCTGGCCCATCGAATCGATCCTTCTTTGGTGATCTGCTGTGGTGTGCGTACCCCTGCGACTACATCTTCTCCCTGTGCATCGATCAGGTATTCGCCGTTGAAAATATCTTCACCTGTAGCAGCATCCCTTGTAAAAGCTACGCCTGTACCTGAATTGCTACCCATGTTGCCAAATACCATGCCCTGAACGTTCACTGCAGTTCCCCATTCTCCGGGAATCTGGTGCATCGAGCGGTAATAAACGGCCCTGTCAGTGTTCCAGCTGTCGAATACAGCCATAACTGCACCCCATAACTGGTCCCATGGATCCACAGGGAAATCGTGACCGGTCTGCTTTTTCACTGCAGCCTTGAATTTTTCAACCAGGGTTTTCAGATCTTCAACATCCAGTTCGTTATCGTTGTCCACACCTTTTGCTTCTTTCACTTCTTCGAGGATCTCTTCGAACGGATCGATGTCCTCTTTGCTTTCGGGCTTCATTCCAAGCACTACATCTCCGTACATCTGCACAAAACGACGGTAGCTGTCCCAAGCAAATTTTTCATTTCCGGTTTTCGCGATCAGACCCGCGACTGCATCCTCGTTCATTCCGAGATTCAATACGGTATCCATCATTCCGGGCATAGAAACCCGTGCACCCGAACGAACGGACATCAGGCAGGGATTTTCGTTGCTTCCGAATTTGGTTCCCATGATCTCTTCCACATTCTTTACTGCTGCCTCAACTTCAGGCTTCAGGAGCTCTGCAACCTTTTCACGACCAAGGTCATAATACTCTGCACAAACTTCGGTGGTGATGGTGAATCCCGGAGGTACCGGAACCCCGATCAGGTTCATTTCAGCCAGGTTGGCACCTTTGCCACCCAGCAAATTCTTCATGTCAGCTTTTCCTTCAGCCTTCTTGTCTCCAAAGGTATAAACACGTTTAACTTTCGACATTCTTATATACTTTTAAGTGTTAATAATGAACAAGTTAACAATGGGATTTTTTTTGAAAGTACAAATGTATCTAAAAAAACGATAAAACAATTCTAAATAAGGTTAAATAATTGTTTCTTCGGCCCATGTGCCGGGGATAAATTACCAGGCGCTGACTGGTGCAGTGGACAGACTGTTTCTGGAGTCACTTCCCTGACCTGGGATGATAACTGATGATCGCTTCTCTGAGGTATTCCCTGTCGAGATGGGTGTAGATTTCGGTGGTAACGATGGACTCGTGTCCAAGCATCTCCTGCACGGCGCGGAGGTCGGCACCTCCGTTGACCAGGTGGGTGGCGAAGGAGTGCCTGAAGGTATGCGGACTGATGCGTTTTTTCAAGCCGGATTTCTCCACAAGCTGTCGGATAATGGTGAAAATCATGACCCGTGTAAGTTGTCTGCCACGGCGGTTCAGGAAGAGGATATCCGTATGTCCCTTGTCGATATCAAGCATCGCATTCCGGTCGGGCATATAATTGTCGATCTCCTTCAATGCGGTGGAACTGACCGGCACCAGTCTTTCCTTGTTCCCTTTCCCGATGATTCTTACGAACCCTTCCTCCCTGAAGAGGTCGGATATCCGCAGCCCGACCAGTTCACTCACCCGTAGTCCGCAGCTGTAGAGGACTTCGAGCATCGCCTTGTTGCGCCTTCCTTCCGGCTTGCTCAGATCGATGGCAGCGAACAATTTGTCGATCTCTCCGATGCTGAGCACTTCAGGCAGTTTCCTGCCGATGCGCGGACCCTCCAGCAGCAGGGAAGGGTCGGTGGAGATACGTTCCTCCATCACCAGGAATTTAAAAAAGGATTTGATCCCGGAAATAACCCTCGCCTGGCTCCGCGCATTTAACCCAAGATCATTCACCCAGCTGATGAACGCATGCAGCGTATCCTGTTCCACCTTTTCGGGACCGGCGTCTGTTCCCTGGATTTCCAGGAACCGGATCAGCTTTTTCAGGTCATTGACATACGCCTGCACCGAATTTTCAGACAATCCCTTTTCGAGCTTCAGAAAACTCCTGTACTCCCTGATTTCAGTTTCCCAGGACTTCATTATCACGCAGATTTTAATACCTGCAAGATACAAAGAATAATCACGGAATAATTCACAAGACACAGGAGCCCTGGGAAAGCATTTTCGGACAAGGTTATAGGTTCTTTAGAATAGTTGCGGGAGAAAGAGTTACCGAAAAGCTGTGGAAACCATTTGTCAATAGTACTGAGCGACAACGAGGAACCCCGGAGCGCTGGCATGAGGATCCCTTGAGCGCATCATATAGCTATATAAGATCTACCAGGGGAATCTTTCGAGCATTAAGACAAGTGCAATTCCCATTCCCGCCCCCGAAATCAGAAGGTTCCACTCGCGTCTGCGTGCCTGCAGCACATTTACAACGAGCCAGGTAAGGGACATGATCACGAGCACGACAATGATCTGTCCCAGTTCAATTCCGATGTTGAATGCAAGGAGCGGCTTGAGGATGCTGCTTTCACTTCCGAGCAGGTTACGCAGGTAGGAAGAGAAACCCAGTCCGTGGATCAGTCCGAAAAAAAGTGCTGCGGCATACTTCAACCTGTGTAATTGCCTGGTTACCTTTTCGGACTTGTACGTAGCGTTGAATAATGCGGTAAGGAAAATCGTCAGCGGAATGAGGAACTCAATGAGCCCGGAGGTTATTTTCACTATATTCAGGGTTGCCAGTACAAGTGTGGTGCTGTGGCCGATGGTGAATGCTGTGATCAGGATGAGCACACGCTTCCACTCCCTGAAAAAATATATTGCACACAGTGTCAGGATGAACAGGATGTGATCGTACCCCCTGAAATCCATGATATGGTCGATCCCCAGTTCGAGGTATAGTTGAAAAACCGACATTGAAATAGTTTAAGGTTGCAAGTTTACATTAAATTTGCATGATGAAAAGTATTATTTTCCCTTTTTTGTTGCTGCTCATCGTCCCCGGGATTGCGGGTGCCCACCCGCTGCATGTATCGGTGACCAATATCACATTGGAGGGGAACATGCTGAACATCAGCATCAATACCTTTGTTGATGACTGGGAAACAGCCTATTTCCACTATTATGGAAAGCCCATCAGCCTGAAGTCTCCCGGCAATACGAAAACAGATTGGTTCAGCGACTACCTGGAAGCATCGTTCATCATCAGCACTGCAAAGGGAAAGGAAGGCATGGAAATTGTTACAGACACAATTACATTCGATGACATGTCGATGAAACTTGAATTGCACATAAACCTGAGGGAAAAACCGAAAACTTTGTACATTTACAACGCGATCCTGACCGATATTTTTGCAGATCAGACCAACCTGCTGATCTTTTCTGCCGGAGGAAAACAAAAAGGCATTAAATTTGATTATAACAAGCAGGAAGATGAACTGAAGCTGAGGTAAGAGAATGAAGCGATTATTGTCATTGATGATCCTGTATGTATTCCTGGCAGCACCGGTGGTCGCCACGCACAACCGTGCCGGGGAAATCACATTGTCGCAGCTGGATGATTACACCTATGAAATCCTGATCACCACCTTCACCTATACCCTTTCACAGGCCGACCGGTCATCACTTGAGGTACAGTGGGGCGACAATACCGTATCGTCTGCTCCCAGGACCAGCATTACCAGGCTTCCCAATTTTTACCAGAAAAACACCTACATTGCACAGCATACTTTTCCCGGTCCGGGCACTTACAAGATCGTGGTACAGGATCCCAACCGCAACCTGGGGGTCAAGAATATCCCCAACTCGGTGAACGTGGTCTTCTCCATCACCACGACCATCTCCATTAATCCTGCCATCGGCAACAACTCTACGCCGGTCCTGCTGAATCCGCCCATCGACAGGGCAGCCCTTGACCAGATGTTTGTTCACAACCCGGCTGCCTTTGATCCGGATGGTGACAGCATCTCCTACAAACTGACTGTTTGTACGGAGGAGGATGGAAGGCCCATTGAAAACTATGTTTTACCGGCGGCGAGTGACACCCTGTATATTGACGCCATCACCGGCGATCTTTACTGGATCAGGCCTACGGAAGTTGGAATTTACAACATTGCCATCGATATAGAAGAGTGGCGAGAGGGAGTGAAAATCGGGAACATCGTAAGGGACATGCAGATCGAAGTGTATGAAACGGATAACAATACGCCGGAGATCACCAGGATGCCGGATGTATGTGCAGAGGCCGGGGACATAATTGCATTCAGGGTCATTGCCGATGATGTCAATGACGATTCGATCATGCTTTCTGCATCCGGCGGGCCCTTTGTTGTCGACCAGGGCCAGGCTGCGTTCCTTGTAGATAACGAAAATTCCTTTCCCGGTCACAGCGAAGGCGTGTTCACATGGCAGACGAATTGCAGCCATGTACGGCAGCAAAACTATACAGCGGTGTTCAAAGCCGAAGACAACAATCCCGAGACGCAGCTGGTGGATATCAAAAACGTCAACATCAGGGTCATCGGCTCTCCCCCGGACGCGCCGCAGCTTATTCCTGCATCCAACAGTGTTACGGTTACCTGGAGACCCGATCCGTGTCCGCACGTGACAGGATACAAGGTATACAGGAGGGAAGGCCCTTCAGGATTTACCCCGGATTCATGTGTGACGGGGGTTCCGGCGTTTACAGGTTATGAAATTATTGCAGACCTGAATAATCCCGATGATACCATTTATTTTGATGACAACAGGGGAAGCGGCCTGGACCAGGGGGCGGAGTATTGCTATATCATCGTATCCGTCTATCCCGATGGTGCCCTCAGCATCCCAAGCGGGGAAGCCTGCACACCCCTCATTGCCGGTGTACCTTCCATGTTGCAGGTGAGTGTAACGAACGACAGTCAGTCGGGTGATATAGAGCTGAAATGGGCCCAACCCCAGGACCTGGACACCATCCCGGCAATCGGTCCCTACGAATACATCATCACCCGTTACAGCGGATTGTTCGGCCAGGTACAGGAACAGGTGTTCTCTAAGCAAACGGCCGACATTGCTGATACCATTTTCACTGATACTGAGGTAAACACGGAACAGTTTCCCTGGTCTTACAAGGTCGTCCTGTATAATGATGCACCAGGCAACAGGTTCATGATCAGTGATCCGAACCTCCAGGAGCTTGCCTCCTCATTCTACCCGCAACTCAAGGGGGGAGACAACCAGATCACCATTCAGATGGTGAAAAATGTTCCGTGGATTAATTATGACTACACCATTTTCCGGCACAACGACGCATCGGGGCAATTTGATTCCATTGGCTTTACAACTGATCCTGTGTATGTGGACAGGGGATTGAAAAACAACGAGGAGTATTGTTACAGGATAAAAAGCACCGGCTGGCGCAGCGCCCTGTTTTCATGTTTCAGGAGTACCGCGTTGAATTCACTCTGGCCGACAAAAAAGATATTGATAAGCTTGCGCTGCTGTTTCT
>Ga0180435_10000482_pt1 | contig 41773 bp, 58 predicted proteins | sample SS_ome_3_FD_132467 | JGI IMG/M metagenome (GOLD analysis project Ga0180435, IMG submission 132467) | Hypersaline lake sediment archaeal communities from the Salton Sea, California, USA - SS_3_S_1 metaG | ecosystem: Environmental > Aquatic > Non-marine Saline and Alkaline > Hypersaline >... | reverse complement strand
TCGTATGTACCGTTGCCATCGCCATCACGAGGGTCCGCCGCGTCTGCTACGCCGTCCTCCCCTGCCACGAGGTAGTCGGCCGTCCCCGCAAAGGCTCCGCCGCCCCCGCCGCTGTCAGTCGCCCGGACTGCATCACCCAAGCCAGTGGCCGGAGTGGCCAGCTGTGCGAGGGCGGGAGACAGCCCACAGGTGAGGCACAGCGTGGTAAGCACGAGTGCGGGAATGAATCGGAAGATCCTCATCAAAGGAATCCTTTCTCGAATGCCCACTCTTCCACGTTGAAGCAGGGGCAGTCCTTGTTGCTCAGCGAGTTGTGGCCGGTGACAACAGGCGTGTCGAACTTCAGCCACAGGCCGCCGACGAGAACCTCGAGGGCGTCCCACTGAGCGGGGGTGTAGTTGGCCTCCGGGACGAGCTTTCCGTCCACTCGGCGCACTCCTCCAACAAGGCAGACGCCCACGCTGCGGTGGTTATACCCGCGTGCGTGGGCGCCTTGCTCTAGCAGCTCGCGTCCCTGCTCGATCTTCCCGGTTCGCTCGATGACGAAGTTGTATCCGGTCCGCCCGCGGTCGCTGCGAATGCCGCGGTTCAGGTGCCACTTATGGATGTCCGCGATGGTCGTGGTCATCTTCGGTGTCGTGGCTGAGCAGTGGACGATGATCAGGTCGGTGCTCTCTCGATCTCGGGCCATGGTTCCTCGTGGTCCTCCAGAGCGTGGAGCCAGTCGGCCACCTTGCGGATGGCCCATGCCTCCGCGGAACTCTTGATTCGGTTGGCGAGCATCGAGACCACCTGCACGTTAGACAGGACGTACCCGAGGTCGGGGTCGATGCGGTCGATGCTCGGGCTGTTCTCTTCCGGGCCCTGTCCGCGCGCCTGCTTGTGGCCGTAGCGGGGGCCGTAGTCGATGAGGATGCCGAGGGCGGGGCAGCGGTCAGGCCACTCGAGGCTGTCGACATGGAGGTCGAAGGGGAGGCCGGCTCTGGCCGCGCGCTCCTTCGCTCGAATCACCATGTCGGTTCGCCTCTTGCGGATCATGTCCTGCCCCTTACCCATGAAGCCACTCCTCGGGGACCTCGCCGACGGCCCACTCGAAGCCATGCTTGTCGGCCCAATCCATGTTGCGCGTGCGACTCCCCTTGCGGATGGGGGAGTGGGCGAAGCGCTCGTTGTCGAAGACGATGCGAAGGTCCAGGTCGGGGAAGGCTTGACGGATGGCAAGGAGTTTCTTCCGGTCAGAGCCATCGGCCCAGCCCGGAGTCCACCCCTTGTATTCCACCCGGAAGCCGAGGTCCGGGATGACGAAGTCGACCACGTACTTGTGCTCGACAACGAAGGGAAGAGACTCGGTTTCGTATTCCCACCGGACACCGGCGTCCTGAAGCTGCCGGGCGAGGCGGAGCTCTCCCGCTGAGCGGAAGCTGCGCTCCACCCCGTCCCCGGCAACGTCAGCCTTCACCCGCTTCGGAAAGCGGGGCGGCATGTCAGATGTCCTCGTTGATGTAGTAGGCGAAGGCCACGAGCGTGAAGACGAAGAGGCCCAGGTAGGGCATCCCGTCCATCAGAAGTCCTCGTCTTCGTCGTCGTCTTCCTCGTCGTCCGAGTCGCCGGACCCCGAGTGGCCTTGGTCACGCTTTCGATCCGAGGACGGGGCGTCGAAGACGGAGTCCGCCTCGATCGCGTCGTCGTCCATGTCGTCGAAGAAGCCCTCGTCGTCGTAGCCGGATGCGAAGGGAACGAGCTCGAGGACCTTGACCGCCACGGGCTGGAGGTTCAGGAAGTGCTTCTTCCCGAACTCCGTCTGCCGGACGGTGAACTGGATCGCGAGTTTCGACCCGGCCCCGATCCTCCCCGGCTCCGGCTGGCGGATGCGGATGCGGTGCTCCCACACCTCGCCGGCCCGGTTGCCGTTCTTGATGACGCCCCCTGCGGTGGCCTTGAAGTTGACGATGAGGACCCCCGTCTTCTCCGCGGTCTCCTCGTCCTCCTCCCAGACGTAGGGCTTCTGGGTCTTCTTGCCCCGGTCGGCCTTGTCCTGTTCGCAGAGGTCGTCGAGGAGCGCGACCATCTCGTCGGCGTCCTCGCCCTCGAACCGCAGTTTGCACTCGTACTTCCCGTTCTCGTCGCCGTCCCGCTTGAACGGTTCGCTGAGCGCGGTGAAGCCGGCATCGCCGACGGGGGTGGTGAACTTGATCGGCTTCTTGCCGTCCTTGAAGGGGTTGGCCATGTGGGCCTCCTTGTGGCGCTCTGCGCCCTCTAGCTGTTGAGTCGGTCGCGCTCCATGAGCAAGCGCAGTGTGGTCCGGTCGGGGTCGAGCCCCGCCAGATTCATGTTCTCCACGATGTGGAAGGGGAGGTTGTCCTCCCCGGGGTTGTCGAGGAACCACTCGAGCCCCTCCTCGTAGACCTCCGCCACGATGTCGGGGATGTCGAGGAAGTCCCTCATTCCGGATGGTCCTCGCCCACGTCGAGCACGAGTTGGAGCTCGCCGTCGAGGCCGGTGAAGTACGCCTGGAGCTCGCCCGTCTGTGCCGCCCGCTGAAGTTTCGGCCCCTGGTAGAACGCGCCGTCGCCGTCGAGCGCAGCCTTCAGGACACGGCTCAGCACCTCATCCTCGTCGATCAGAATCTTCACTGTCGGAATCCTCCCTTGAACATCCCCGCGTCTTCCAGCGTCCGCCGGATCGCGTCGTAGTGGCCGCCGCCATCCTGGAGCCGCGCATCTCGCAGCATCCGGGCGACCGCCGTCATCGCATCCCTCGGCTCCACCTGGAACCGTTCACACGCGAGCAGGAACAGGGCTCCCGTCGCTGCGACCATGTACTCCGCCTTCCCCTGAAGGGTCGACAGGATCTGGAACGCCCCCGCTGCCACGTCGGCGTGACGCTGCGAGTAGAAGACGTCCATCGCGAAGCCTGTCCGGGCCATCCGTACCTCCGCTGGCTCTGGATCGAAAACTGTTATTTCATTGTTGACCACTATAGCCAGCGGGGTACTTTGGGCACACATCAGGCAAAGAAGTAGGGGCTCTGCTTGACGAGCTCGAGGTCGAAGTCCCCTTGGGTGGGAACCTCCGGGTAGTTCTCCAGGTGCTTGTCCTCGAGCCCCTCCCGCATCTGCCCCATCAGGTTCGCCAGAAGGTGGTCCCCCTCGTACAGACGCACGAACTCCTCGCGGAGGACCTGGGCCATGAGCGGGGCGTCGGCCGCATGGCAGGCGAACGAGTCGTGGACCATGGCGTAGGACACCGGGGTCGGGGCCTGCGCCTCCATCGCGTTCACCGTCATCATCAGGTGGGCCGCATCCAGGGAGTGGACGAGGTTCGGCGCCGACGCTGCGACTGCCTTCCCCCGGGCCACCTTCCGGTCCTCCTTCTCGAGCCGCAGCCTGAACGAACGGATCTCCCCATTGAGGTGGGTCCGGACGCGCTGGTAGGCCGCACGGATGTACTCCTGCTGGACGTGGAACCCCGTCGAGGGGATGACCCAGCCCGCCTGCATCCCGGCCCCCGCAAGGGCACCGGCCGCAGCCCGGATGGTGTGCATCGCCTCGAGCGCCTTGGGCACCACCCCGTGGATGGCCTGGAGGATGAGCGGCGAGATGTACCGCACCGCCGTCCACCCCGTGTCGTCCTCGAAGGGGAGCCTCCCTAGTTCCAGCTGGATGCCACGAATCAGGTCGGTCGTCTGCGCCAGCACACCGTGAGCCGTCACCCCGTAGGGTGTGGTCATGGTGGGCCGCTTGCAGAGGGTCCGGGTCACCAGCCCCGAGGCGAGCCACTGCCGGGCGAGGCTGCCTTCGGGACTGTCCTCCTTGGAGGGCTCTTGAAGTAGGGCCTCGAGCCGGGTGGCCACCGTGCCGTAGATGTCGCTCGGCCGATCTCCCGGCGCGAGATTCACTGCCGCCGCCCCCTGCGGGTCACGCAGCATGGCCGAGTAGTGCTGGAGCCCCGAACACGTCCCGTCCATGGCGACGGGCAGGGCGGACCTCTCCGTCTCCAGGGCATGGACGTAGTCCAGGGCGAAGGACAGGAACGAGAAGGGCTTGTCGAACTGTGTCCACTCCCGCTGGGAGAAGGGGTCCTTGGCGATGGCCTCGATCAGGTCCACGTTGTCGTCGACCCACTGCTCCCGCTCAGCGAAGGGCAGCTTGTCGTGGCCGGCGCAGTTCGCCCCATGCCGCTTGAGCCACGCCCACTGCTCCGGGTCGGTCAGCCGCTTGTGCTCCCCGAACGTGAGCAGCCCGCGCTGGACGTCAGGCCCCTGGGGCGTCAGGTCCGTGGGCATGGTGTAGAGCCGCCCCCGCGTGTCCACCTGAGCCGGGAAGTAGACGAGGTCGTCTCGGTGGTGCTTGGCCTGCTTCAGCGTGGCGAGGAGGGAGAACCTCCGGGACCGCTGGCGCCTGTTCTGGGCGTGGGTCTTCGCGAGCATGACCTTCCACATCTTCCAATCGTCCGAGCCCTGCTCCACACCCTCGGGTGCCGGGGGCAGCGGGACCTCGTCGAGCTCGGCCGTCCCCTTCACCCTCCAGTCCGCCGTCCAGGCGTGCTCGGCGGTGATGAGGACATCCTCCACGATGGCGAAGGGGGTCCTCTGCACAGCGTTCATGGCCGAGTAGACCACGCTGAGGTCCCGCCCCGTCTGGTCCACGAGCCACTCCAGGTTCCGGGTCTTGCAGAAGGACTCCCGGTACAGGACGTAGCCCCCGTCATCGGGCTCGGTCCAGGGCACCGGCTCCTCCACCATCGGGAACAGGACTCGGTGGGCCCAGGCGTCATGGTAGTCCTGCTGCTCGAGCCAGCGCAGGGCCTTGGGGGTCAGCTGGTAGACGTTCCGCTTCCGGAGCGGGGCGTGGGGGTGGGCCTTGCCCGTTTCGGTGATGAGCTCACAGATGCCGAGGGACTGCTCGAGCAGGTTCAGGAGGTGGATACCCACCAGGAGTTGCTGCTTGGTGGTCCACGGTGTCCAGTCCAGGTTGCCCCACTGCGCGGCCCGCTTCAGCGCCTTCCCCTTCCACCGGAAGGCAGCCCCATCCAGACGCCCGTTGTTCTTCAGCCACTTCCACACCCCGGGCTTCTCCACCCGCAGCTTCTCGAAGCACATCTCTCGCTCGACCGAGCGGCCCAGCGAGGTGGCGGTAGCGGTAGCCGGCGGGGCCCCCTGCGCGGTGGCCTTAGTGAGGAAGGTCCGGAGCGTGAGGAAGGCCAGCCGGTCGGAGGGGCAGTCCTTCACCAGGGCGTAGGCCCCGAGCCGTCGCCCCGAGGCGGCCTCCCACTCATCCTTCCAGCGGTCGATGGCCCGGGTGAGCGGGGCAACGCTGGAGCTAGTCATGGCTCGGCGGGATGCGACGTTCCCCGGGTTCCCCTCTCGGGACAGGAACTCCACCTTGGCGAGGTATTCCTGAGCCGCCTTGTCGCGGGCTTCAATCTCGAGTTGGACCTGCCGGTCTGCCAGGAAGTCTTCCATCTCGTTCCTCCTACTTGGTGTACCCTTGGGGTTCCCCATGGGTTGCAGCTTCGCTGCTTCGGACCTGTGGATAGGTGTGCCCGCTGTCTGTTCTCCTCGAATCCATTCCCCTACTAGGGGTTCACTTAGGGTTACCCTTAGGGTTGGATCTAGGGGGACTCTTACTAGGGGGGAGAGGAGAGAGAGAATCTCCCCCCTCCAGGAATCCATTCCTCATGGGCTCCCCTGATCTTCCCCCTCTCCGAGGGCTCCCATCAGGGTTACCCTATAGGTTGGCCGGCCCTCTCTCTATTCGTTGATGGCCACTATGGATTAGAGGGGAAATCCCACCTGCTGAATCCATGTATCCAGGGGCTCCAAGTCCACCTCGTGGCCATAGTGTCCCGTGGTGATGTTGGGGTTCTCGTGCCCCAGGATCTGGGCGATGATGTAGTCCTCCGCCCCCAGCTGCTTGAGCCGAGTCGCCATGGTGTGGCGGGTGGAGTGCAGGACCTTGGACTTGGGGACCTTCAGCTTCCGCAGACGCTGGTTGAACCAGACCCCCACTGCCCCCGCCCGGAGGCCATTGGCCTTGAGCGGGCACCACGCATCGAACAGGAACTCGCCCTGCGTCTCCTGGTTCACGAGCGCCTGAAGCCCGAGGCCCCGGAGGTGGGGATGGACAGGGACCCGGCGAGCGCTGGCCGCAGTCTTCAGCCCCCGCTCGTCCTGCGCTGCCCCCGCGAAGTCGATGAAGAGGATGCCGTTGGCGTCCTCCACCAGCACCTCGCTCCGCTTCAGCTGCGCCACCTCCTCCCGCCGGGCCCCCGTGAGGAGGCAGATGGTGGGAATCCAGTAGTGGGCAGGGGTCGGGGCATCTGCCCGCAGCCGGGTCCAGACCTTCTCGATTTCCCCATCCGTGAAGGGCTCTCGGGTTCGGCCTGCCGTCTTCAGCCGCAGCTTCACCGTCGGGTCCTTCTCGATGACCTCGGCCGTGTCCCGGCACCACCGGAAGAACGCCCCGACGTGGATCAGGATGGTGTTCACGGTGGACGCCGCCCGCCGCTCCTTCCCGTTCCGCTTGGGGTTCTCGACGAGGTGCTGCCGGTAGCGGAGCAGCTCGGCCCGGTCGGCCATGACGATCGGCTTGTCCGGACCCAGGAACGTGGTCATATGACCCAGCCAGTGGGTGACTGCTTCGCGGTGACCGTCGCCCCATTCCCCCGAGGATGTCCGCTCGCTGATGTAGCGGTCGACCATCTCCTGCACCGAGGGACTATGGGCACTAGATTCCCACGAGGCTGCGGAGGATGGCCCAGGCTGGGCGATCTCGATGCCACTGGTGGGGTGGGTAGGGTTCAGAGATAAGGCCCTCACAGCGGACGTGAGAGCGTCGATGGATTGGATCAGCCTCTCGGCCTGCTCATCCTTCATGCCGCAGCTCCTTCTTCGCAGTCCGTCGGACCTTCTTGTGGAAGCGCCGTCGAGTCTTCTTGATGACGCCCGGTCGGTCCAGGCAGCACAGCAGGCGCCGCCACGTCCGGCTGAAGGCGTCGGTCGTGTCCCCATCTCGAGCCGGGGGCAGGGCTTTCCGCCCGTGGTACGTCATGTGGGAGTGCCTCCGCAGCCCGCGCACCGTACGCGGCTCTGCATTCTGTGTCAATGGGTACAGTTCTACCATGGGCGATGGAAGAAGCCCAGGAGAATCAGCCAGTTCCGTGACCATAGTCCCGGGAGACACAACAGAGCGAGAACTGTGGTGTCCCAGGGGGAGAATGGCCGTAACTAGCTGATTTCCCAGGCGGTATCCCGTACACGTTTCATGTAACTGCGGCCTATCAGTTCCTCTTGATCAGCCTCTTCACGGCCCGCTTGCCCTTGTCGGTCAGGGCGTAGAGCCGGCGCCTCCGGTCCTCTTCGTCGGCGTAGTCCGTCACCAGACCCAGCCCCTCCTTCGCGCGGCCCTTCCGGCCCCGGTCGGTGAGCAGGTCCATGATGCGGGTCGGCCCCGAGTAGTCGATGTCGAGCATCTGGCTGATGTCCAGGCTGCTCACGGGCTCGGGGTGTTGGTATGCCACCTCAACCAGAGCCAGAGCGGTGGTGACCGCCATCGAGGGGTCGATGTCGTGGAGCTCCTTCAGCTGTCTACGCAGCGTGATCAAGGAGGCTGTCGAGTGCGTTGCCATGGGGGGTGTCCTTTCGGTGTCCGCCACAGTGGTGTTCGGTTTATCCGAAGGGGCGGACCATAGCGGGCACTCATCACCCTTGTCCACTCATTCTGGACGGGCGACGGGCCCTGATGTTGAAGATGACGAGGCGCCAAGCGCCCCACCAAAGCCAGAAGTCTCCGGTCTTGGGTTCGGTGACCCACTGGAGACGGATCTCCTGGTCAGGGAAGCGGCAGATTTCGTACCGCTTGGATCGGAATCGCATGTCGAATCGAAACTCCCGGAAGAAGGGTGTGGTGGGTTGGCGGTGGGTGAGTAGTAGCATGGAGGCTCCGGTAGGGTGGTGACGTCCAACTCGGGGAGAGTCTGATGGTGTGTCAGGGAGTGCAATAGGGGGTTTACCCTGATTCCCGAGACTGTGGGTCGGAGACCTATCTTGCAGGAAACAGGTCGTCTCCTTCGTGTTCGCGGCGCCGCCGCCGGACGTGTCCGGATGCACCACCGGCTCCCCGGCCTCGTAGGCGGCGAGAGCTTCGCGGACTTCGTGGACGACCAACTCGGCAACCGTATGCGCCTGATCGTCTACGTGGTCATGCCACCCGTCCTCTTCGATCGCCTGCTCGACCATGCGAAGCACTTGCGCCAGCCGATCCGCGCGGGCGAGCTTGGACTCCAGATCCTTGATCCGCCAATTCTTTTCGGCGAGTGCGCTTGTGTTGGGCATTGTTCAATCATCCTTGTGTTGGAGGTCCCGATAGTGACGATGCACGACCGTTCCTCCGTAGTTGCTCTCGACGCGAACTCTCCAGCGTCGAGCAAGTACTCAGGCAAAGAAGATCACCCCCGCGAGGATGGCCGTTCGGAGCACGTCCCCGATCGCGTAGCCCAGGAAGTCCCGGTAGCTGTCGGCGACGCGGCTGTGCCGATACCCCACGTCCTCGAACAGGTGGTCGATAAAGTGAGGGTCCCCTGGAGGCCACTGCCGATGCTCGCGCCACCACCCATAGAACGGGAGGCACAGCCCGATCAGGATGTGCCCCACGTCCTCGTACCACTTCTCGTCCTGCATGAAGTTGTAGAGCTTCACTCCTCCCCCTCCGCTTCCCGCGCTGCGTGGAATACCACGTCCATGTGCTTGCTTTGATGTCTCTCATACTCGAAGTAGGAAGCCACGCCGGGTATCTTCGCCTGCACCCGCCGCCGGTAGATCGACTCGGCCCAAACCCACTCAGAGGAGCGAGTTTCGACAGGTCTCCACGCGAACCACGGATGCCACTTCCATTCGTTGACCCGCGATACGGGCGACAGATTGAGCAGCCTCACTCCTCCCCCTCCGCTTCCGGCGCTGCGTCGATCGCCTCGCCCTGGGGCGGGGAGTCGGCTGGTTCGTAAGTCTCCTCGAAGATGTCCGGCTTGCATGGGTAGAACTCGCCATTAACGCCACGGATGACCCAGTCGCCGGGGTCGGCTCTCATCTCGCCTTCCAGTGTGTTGATGTAAATGGGAAGCTCGCCGCATCGGTCCGTCAGATTGGGACTATGGGGCAGGTCGGCCCACTCGCAGACCTTGGGGCACGACTCCCTCTTGAGTTGCATGGCCTCGATCACGACCGGCTTCTTTCGGAACTTCATGACTCCTCTCCTTCGTTGTTAGGTCGGGAGTCGGAGCGGTAGTCGGAGAGGGCTCGCTCTAGTCGCTCATACTCCGGGTTGTGTCTGTGCATCCCCTCCTGGCTGCCCCAGTAGCTCTCCCGCTCTTCAATACACTCCTGCGCCTCCTCCGCCAGCCGATCCGCGCGGGCGAGCTTGGCCTCCGTCCGCTTCACGAGTGCCACCGACTGCCCTGGTGCCACGCGGGCTTTTTCCTCTAGCTCGATGTTTTGCCGCTCCAACTCGGCGACTCGGGCCTCGGCGGCTTCGGCGCGATGGAGTCGATCGTCGAGTCGGATGCGTGCGTCGTCGATGATCTCCTGACGACGGCGCAGCTCGTCTTCCAGATCCTGGATGCGCTTGTTCCGCGCGGCGATGGTGTCGATGTTGGTCATTCCTCACCTCCTCCCTCGTGCATCTCGAGCACGCACTCACTGAACCCCGGCACCGCCAGCCCATGCAGGTCAGCGAAGACCTCCAGGTACTCCTTCGTGGGCGGGTCGATCAGCTCGTTCTTGAACCACGCCGCCGCGAGGAGGAATCCCCAGGCGGTACACCGCTGCTCGTGGAGCGTCGGCCCATCCTCGTGGTTGGCGTACGGTCCCCAGCTGTTCGGCGGATGGTTCCCCCGCTTCGCCTTGGCCTTGGTCCGGGTGCGGAACCTTCCCGGGATCGCTTCCATCACCTCACGCATACGCCGGGTTCTCCCCGTCGAGGATGCTCGACACCATCTCCCAGAAGGAGGCCATGTAGTGGTCCCGCCGGTCGTCGTGGAAGACTTCGGCGAGGTCGGCGAACGCCTTGGCCTCGGCCCATCCCACGTCGGTGATGAGGTAGTCCGCCGTCTCTCGGCAGTCGTGTTCGGTGAATGTGTCGTGCTTGGTGCTGGTCATCTCGGTCGTGTGCAGTTCGGTCATCGGTCTCAGTCCTCCTCTGAGGTGTGGATGGGTGCCCCGTACTGGAGCATGAAGCGGGCCATGTCCTGGGCCCAGGGGTCGGCGGCTTCCAGCTCGCGGACGAAGCGCATGGCGGCGCAGTCGTCACTCGCAAGCTGGCTGCATGAGTCGCAGCGTTGCAGCTCGACGCCGGTGTGGTCGGGCGAGCAGGTGGTGAATGCGGCGTAGCCGTGGCCCTCGCACTCGGGACAGGTGTCGTCCTCCTCGGGGAAGATGGGCATGGACATCACGGTCTCCTTTCGAGCGCCTCGTAGTAGGCGTCGTGCTTGTCTCGGTCACATAGACCCACGGGTGCTTTGGGCCCACAGATGGCGCAGACGAAGCGGGCTCCGTTCCATTCCATCTTCAGTTCGCAGCCCAGGTCTTCAGCCAGCCGCCTTGCTCCGCCGTCGGAGACTCGGGTGGAAGACACGCCCGTCTCGCCGGCGTTCTTCGGTGCCCCTCCGTTCAGTCTCTCCTGGAGGTAGCGCGTGAGGAGCCGGAAGCCGGGCTCGGGTGCGGCGCTCATCGGTATCCATCCTTCGCCCAGCCCCCTCCCTTGAGCGCGAACGTCGTGCCCAGGGAGATGAGGCGCTTCAGTTCCAGCCGCCCGCAGTTCAGGCACATGCGGAGCGGCTCCTCGGTGATGGCCTGCGTGGCCTCGGACTCGTGGCCGCAGTGGTCGCAGCGGTAGTCGTAGGTGGGCATCAGACCGGTTCCTCCTTCAGCCGCAGCGTCGTCGGCAGGTCACAGGGCCACAGGACGGGCTCGTCGGTGTGCCACTCCTTCTCCTTGGTCCACCGCGCGCTGCGGTCCCCGGTCTTTCGATTGAACTGGCGGATGGGCACGGTCACTCCGTCCCTCTCCTCCTCCTCGCAGCGGCGGCAGTACGTCTCGTGGATGTTCTCCATCACGTTCCCGTCGTCCACCAGGAACCAGTTGTTGGGGTCGATGAAGGCGGAGACGCAGACCTCCACCTCCTCGCTCCCGCAGATGTCGCAGTAGGTGACGATGGCGTTGTCACGGCCGAGTGCGGCCATCCGCGCCTTGCGGTGTCGGTACTGTTCGATGGGCAGCATGGGTCAGTCCTCCTCGTAGGGGTACTCGGTGAAGCAGTTGGCGCAGCGGACGTAGGCGTCGATGACCTCCCCGCAGAAGCCCAGCTCGTCTCCGTAGTCCGGTGAGCCCTCTTCGTCCATCCCGGTGCAGGCGTAGCTCCGGGTTTCGGTCGTGTGGATTCGGTAGGTAGTGCTTCCGCACTCACTACACGGCTTCAGTTCTCCCATAGTTCCTCCGTGGCTATGGCCCCTTAGCAGAACCGGAAGTAGAACCCGTCCTGCTCGTAGTGGTCCATCATCAGGTCTCGGGCGAAGGCGGCATAGTCGAAGTAGGAGCGGAGGCTTTCGGGCATCGCGTCGAGGTAGCCGTAGCTATCGACTACCTCCTCGGCGAAGTCCAGGGTGGAATCGTACTGGCCGACGTACTCCTCCTCGTACTGCGCCACCGCGTCCTCGACTGTCCACTGTGCGGCTGGTCCCCCGTTGAACCGGAGGAAGGCCACGAAGCTGTCTCCGTGCTGCTCGATGGCCTCGTCCAGCGCGAGGATGTCCTCCACACTGGTGTACTCGTTCACCACTCCCCCGAACCCCTCGGAGTCCATCGCCCCGAAGTCCACGTCGCCCCACTTCTCCTGGAGCCTCTCCAGCTCCTCCTCGGCATCGCAGGCGTCCACCCAGCGGCCAGCCAGCGGGTGGGCGAAGGGTGCCAGGAATACTCGTCTCTTGTCGGTCATGTCTTAGTCCTCCATGCCCGGCAACTCCGGGCTGTTGATGGTGATATCTCTCACGATGCCGTTGGATTGGACGAGGTACACCCGCCCGTCCCAGACAACGACCTTCACTGTTCATCCTCCCCGCGCTTCGTTCTCGAAGAAGGAGATAAGGGCCTCGTGTAGTTCGGCCTCATTGGCCTCATCCGTGTCGTACCCCGGTCCTCTGTCCCGTTCGAGGCGGAGCCACTCGGCAACGTCGGCGCACGCTCCCCGGTCGAAGACTCCACCGAAGGCGAGTAGTGTGAGGGCTGCGTCGTAGAGCTGGTGAGCCTCACGCTCTCTGTGGTCCGGCATAGGGCGATGGTGCGGCATGTCTCAGTCCTCCCAGCAAGGCGGTTCGTAGGTGGTGCCCTCGATCTCCCGGCACTCGGCGTAGAAGCCGACGAGGAAGGCGAGTAGTAGGATGAGGGTGCGTCCGCTGGTCATACGTCCAGCCCTCCGCGGTGGAAGTGAACCCAGCCCAGCCACGGGTACGCCTCGGAGTAGGTCGGCAGCCAGAAGGCTCCGCCTGGGGTGGTGTTGTCGTAGCCGGTGTCTTCCTCTGGCTCGTCGCAGAGGAATCGCAGGCACTCCCACGATTCGGCGTCCCCGTAGTGCAGTCCGAAGCGCCCCGCGCCTTGGACGTCGGACCCGTAGACCGACCAGCACGTCCGGTCGGACATTTCCACGTCCTCGTCCGGGTCGAAGTAGAAGGGGTCGAAGCTGATGTACTCGCTCATAGCGTGGCTGCCTCCTGGTATCCCTCTGCGGTGTTGTCCACGACGATGCCCCACAGGCTGTCTACGACGATCCACCCGCCACACTCGCCGTTGCAGGGTTTTTCTTCGATACGGCCCAGGGCGACCCACTCGTGTTTTTCGAGCTGCGCGATTTCGTAGTCCTCGGCCTCCTTGGTTTCCTCTTCCGTGTCGTAGGCGTAGGAGCCAACGGTCTGGTAGTGCACGTCGTAGACCAGCCGGACGCGGTGGCCTTCAGCCAGCCACTCAACGTCCTCGTGCGTGTAGGTTTCTAGGGTGTACTCGCTTGCCATGTCTCAGTCCTCCTCCGGCACGAATGCCTCGATCAGCTCCCACGCCTCGCTCTCCAAGCACTCGGTCCAGTCCTCGTGGGTCCAGTCCTCGATCGCATCGCTCTGGCCGTTGTTGAATGCCTCTTCCGCGTCCTCCCAGGAGTCGAAGCGGGCGGCTGGCTTGAGCCCGTAGGACTCGATACTCAGCGCGTGGGGGCTGTAGAACAGCTCCTCCCCGTTCGGCCCGTCGATGGACAGGCCCCAGTCGATGTACATGCTGGAGAAGACTCGCAGCGTGTAGCCGTCGGGTGTGGTGTAGATCATGTACCGGTCCTCCTGTGGCTATGGCCACTCGTTCTAGCTGTTGTGATGGATGGCGCGCAGCTCGGCGTTCGTTGGGTCCTCGATTAACGTCCATTCCCACGATGTGAGCCAGCCGGATTCGGTGTAGGTATGGGCCTCGCACTCGTAGGGGTCGGCGCAGTCGCACCCTAGTGCGTCTTGGGGCGCCTCGTGTGGGGTGATGTGCCCGAACCAGCCAGCGTCAAGGAGAAACCCCGCGGCTTCTTCCAATGCGGCGCAGGGCTCGTTTTCGTACACAAGTACATATGTCGTGCCGATCGCCCCGAATTGGAATAGGAAGCGGTGACTGTGCCACGTCTTATCGTGTGGATTAGCGATGTGGATCGCGTTACCGATGCGTCCCGCCGTACCATCGTGATGCCGGAATTTCACCGGCTGAGTTGCCCTAACCCTCATCACATCCCCCTCAAGCAAGCGGCCGCGGCCTCGTAGAAGTCGCGCCCGTCGGTGTCCTTGTGCCGTGCGGCCATCGTCTCGGCTCGCGAGATTGCGCGGTCAAGATTCCCCGCATCCAAAAGCAGCTCCCCGGCAGCCTCCGCGATGCGGTGCCACGCGGGCGCCCCATCGGTCCCTAGGTCGAAATAGTCGCAGCTCATATCGGTCCCCTTTCGTTTCAGTGCTAGACGCGGCAAGCGGTAGTCTTACGGGCGCTTTGGCCCCGCTCATCGAAAGACGCGCCTAGCACTAAAACGAAAGGCAAGCGGCCCGCGTCGGTGGACGCGCTACCCCGCCCCTATGGTCCCGTGCCGTCCGGCCTCGTCTCGTGGACGCAGGACTCGCGGACTCGCGTGGGGACCGGGCGAGGGTCCTAGCTTGCTGCCCACTAGCGCGGGCCGCTTGCCGTCGTTTCGTTTCGTTCCCGCGCCGTCACCCGTCACACTCGGACCGATCGCTTGGAACACACTCAATCGAGACGGAGCCGGAATCGGTGCGCCTCGTATCCGTACCCGCGGCGCGATGCCTTCGGGCCCCCTCCGATCCCCGCGTTAGCCGCGTGTCGGGTTTCACACCCCCGGGCCGTTCCGCTGCCCTTGGGTGTCCGGCTCTCGTGTCCGCCGGTGGGTCGTTCGGTCCGGGATGCCGTGGGCGCCGATGCGCCGTTGGAAGAGACCTAGCTTCGCCGGATTGCGCCGGGGCTGTCGTATGGTCGCGGGGCTGGGTCGCCCTCGCGATGTCCCAATGGTTCGGCATTCGACGCCCATAGTCAACGGGTATTTTTGGTCGGAGGGTGACAATCGGTCGTAACCCCCTGGAATTGCTAAGAAAGAAAATGCGCCTAGGGGCGTGGCCAGCGGGGCCTTGGGTTTGACTTCGGGGTATGCATAGAGTCGGGCCGGTATCGACAAAAGGCCCGCCCCATGGCGGACGGCTGTCGGATCGGGCTCGCGAGCTAGGCGGACGGGCGTGGCAGCTGCGCCCACCCCCGCGCACGCGCGCACGCACGCACGCACGCGCCCGCGCTGGTAGTTCCCCCACCACTGCGAGCCCCTAGCGGCTACACACGCGCGCACGCGCCCGCCAGCGCGCGTAACGCGCCCGCACGCGCACACACGCACGCCCGCACGCGCACACACGCGCCCGCACGCACGCCCGCACGCGCCCGCCCGCGTCACGCGCACGCGCGCACACGCACGCCGAGGCCCACCCCCACCGGGGGGAACGCGCGCGGCGAGAGTATGCGTTTGGGTCTTCGGAAATGCTGATCAGATCGAGCGGTGTACACTCTCCGCCCATACCCCAACGGAGGCCCCAACCATGCCCCTGATCCAGCCCCAACCATTCCACCTACTCCTCCTCACCCTCCTCCTCGCGATCACCGCCTGTTCCCCTGATCCCGCCCCCGCCCTAGACTCCACGGACTGGCTCGCTGAAGACGCAGCGGATCAGGTGGAGAATGAGGCGAGGGCACAGGAACTGCTCGAGGAGCTGAAGCACGCAGCCAAGAACCCTCGGGTTCTCGAGTAGGGCCCGACTAGCGATACCCCATCCGTCCCAGCGCACCTCCCTGAGCTCCCCACGTCCGGTTCTGCACAGGAATCCCGTGCTCGGCATGGTAGGCGTCGGAGAAAGCCTTGAGCTCGGCGTCGAGGGCGTCCTCTCGCCGCTGCCGGACCTCCTCGTCGATGTCCTTCCCGATGGCCTCCATGTGGTAGTGGACAGCCATGGCGAGGCAGTCGAGGTCATCGTCGAACTTCAGGGCGCCCCGGTCGCGGGTGATCCGGGTCATCTGGTGGAACAGCATGTGGTGGCGCCGATCGGGGTCCTCTCGAGGGGCCTTGTCGTAGTCCTCTCGGACCACATCCTCGTGGATGATCAGCTTGTGCTGGGCCATCACGGGCTCGAGGGTGTCGATGATCCGGGCCTCCTTCTGGATGCCCATGTTCTTGAAGTCGACGTCCTCGGGGTCGAGGCCCCTCCCGGTCACCTTGGCGAAGTGCGGGGAGAGCAGGCGGGTGAACATGCCGTCACCGAAGTTGGACTCGATGCGGACGGCGTTGCACCCGTAGGTGACGTACTTCTGGGCGAGGCCGGCGAGGACCGTGTCCGAGTAGCCGTCCCCGCGGAAGCGGCCCTTGGCGACCAGGAAGATCTGTCCGTTGAGGACCTTGGTCACGTTCCAGGAGGTGGAGTCCTTGCCGCGTCCCGAAGGGTCAACGGTCAGGAGTCCCCCGACGAAGGGGGCGTAGCCGCCCGCCTCGATGCCGTCGGAGTCTCGGACCACCATGCGGCGCTGGAACTTGTCCCCCGAGAGCCCAACGGAGACTAGATCCTCCGCTGTGTACTCCCGGTCTCCAGACCAGACGATCTTGTTGGGGACGAGCTCATGGTCGAAGGCGGCGACCACGAGGTCTCGGAGCTTCAGCGGGTAGCGCTCGGCATCACTCAGGCTGGGGTTCAGCATGAACTGGAGCTGCCACCCGACGGGGCCGTACTCCTTGGCCCGCTCGAGGAGGTCGGTCTCGTCGAATCGGGCGGGGTCGGTGGGGTCTCCCTCTCGGGCCCCCGCTTCCATGTCGTCGAGGAGCTCCTTGAAGAGTTCCGCTCCCAGGGCTTCGTAGGAGTCCCGGATCTTCTGGTCGGGGTAGCGGGCCGGCCAGATGCGGATGGAGTAGCCACGGTCGGGCAGTTTGACGTAGAGCGTGTCCTCGGTCTGGGGAGTCCCGAGGTAGATGATCTCGGTCTCGAACCCCTCCTCGAGGTCCTTGTCGGGGACCAGGAGGGCGGCGGCCTCACGGACGAGCTCGCCGATCTTCTCTCGCTGGGTGGTGGTCTCCGAGTTCTTGGGGACCTCCACATCGTCGAAGATGACCCGATGGGCACGGTCGCCCGTCATCTGCCCGGTGATGCCCACGGACATGACCGACATGGACTGAGCGGGCTTGGCCGGGGCCACGTCGAAGGCGAGGATGGAGCTCCGCTGACCGGACCGGGGGTGGAGCTCCTTCACCATCTCCCAATCGAAGAGGACCTGCTTGACGAAGGAGGAGAACTTCACGGCCCGCTTCTCGGAGGCCGAGGCGATCAGGATCTTCTCCTGGGGGTTCCTCCACAGACACCAGATGACGTAGGCAGCGGTGACCCAGGACTTCCCTACGCCACGGAAGGCCATGAGCACCTTCCGCTTGGGGCCGTACTGAAGGTAGTCGGCGAAGGCGAGCTGGGAGCGGGTGGGCGGGGGCAGCTGGAGGAAGCGCCACATGAGGTAGAGGAAGGCGCGGAACTCCTTCTTGGCTCGTGCCTTCTCGCTGGGGGACTCGGCCATCAGGGCCTCCTGTTATACCGTGTCTGGATTCCGGGCCACACCAGCGCTGGCCCAGAACTTGGCCTGTTCGGCGTTGGTGATCGCCAGACTCTTCTCCCTGCCATCCGGGACGACCTTGTTGATCTCCTGGATGAAGGCTTCTGCGGCGACAGACAGCTTCGCATGGCGGGTGACCCCCTTCGGCGTGGGGGTGTGGTAGTTGACTCGGTCGCTGATCTCTTCGTCGGTGAGCATGAGCTCTCCTCCTAGTTGTGGTAGTGGGTCCCGGGCGGGGGCAGGTTCTCGAGGCCGGAGTCGCCCGTCTCGTCGGCCAGTTCGTCGGCGAGCTCGGTTACGCTGTCGGAGGACCGGGCGAGGACCCCGTTGCGTCCGAGCAGGGAGTTGGCCTCCTTCAGGTCCGAGGCGGTGGCCGTCCCATCTCGGATCTTCTGCCGGAGTAGGGAGACCATCTCGGACTGGAGGTCTTGTAGGTCTTCACGGGTGGCCATCAGTGGCCTCCTTTCAGAAGGAGAAATGCGCCCGCAGTTGCACCGCCGGCGATGGTGAAGGCGACATCGACAAGCAGGTCTCCCCACGAGCCGACGGGCCGCTGATCGAACTCACGCACGCCTGCAACCCAGGCCGCCCCTGCCGCTCCACCCGCCACCGGATGGACCGAGTGGGCCACCCAGAGGGAGAGGGAGACGGGAGCAGCACCGATCGCAACGAAGTGGACGATCTGCTCTCCCCACCATCGCCAATCGCGGGCGCGCTCACGGAGGGTCCGAGACATGGAGTCCCTCCTCGAGCTCCTCGTGCCAACAGTATTCGAGGAGGTCCCCGAACCAGCCGACGAAGTTGGAGTAGCGCCCGTCCCAGACGAGGTCGTCGAACTCCTCACTCGCCTCGCTCGAGGGAGCCGGACAACTTGGCCTTTCGGCGGCGGCTGGCTGAAGCAAGGTGGCGCACGAGAGCAGCGAGCTCGTCAGGAGAGCGACGAGGAGCGGCAGCCACCGATTCGGCACGCAGGGCATTGACGGCCTCCTGGTCTGCGACGAGTTGGTTGAAGCGGGCCTGCTCGGCTGCCCGCCCTCTCTTCTGTTGGACCTTGCCGTAGCCGAAGACCAGGGCAAGGAACCCGAGCAGGGCCGCCACCAGGGCGGCGACGATGTTCACGGAGCTACTCCGGGCGGGCTTCGTCTTCGGGGCTCAGGCCCTCGATGACTTCCTCGGCCTTGGCGAAGAACTCGTCGTCCTTCGTGGTGTCCGTGAAGCGGGAGAAGAACTTGCCGGCCTGGACGATTCCAGCGACGGCGGCGGTGAGGGCCGCGAGGGCCCCGAGGATGGTGGCGGTATCAAATTCCATGGGTCTTCTATTCCTTGTTCTCGAGGAGGTTGAGGCGGTGGTCGATGACGTCCATACGGGCCTTGAACTTCGCCCCGTACTCGCCATTGACGGTGACGGTGTCGCGGACCGAGGTGACGGAGTCGATCAGCTGGGTGTGGAGCTCTCGGCTTGCTTCCAGGTGCGAGAAGAAGCGCTCGTCCTGGGCCCGCTGCCATGTCTGGGTCTCCGACATGAAGGACCCGAGGGACCAGCCCACGGTGACCAGCGTCACGGTGCCCCCGATGGTGCAGAGGGCGGCGATCTTCCAAAACCACTTGGGGATGATTTCACCGTCCATAGGCTCAGGACTTCGCGAGGCAGAGCCCGGTGAACGTGTTGTCCGCGCCCTGGTTGTTCAGCTGGAAGTTCCCGGACCCAGAGAAGCGGCGTACGTAGGCGCCGACGACCGCACCCTGAGTGAGGAATAGGGCACAGGTGAGGGTCACGGTGTCGCGGTCGGGGTCCCCCTGGACCTCGAACCACGTCCGGCGGGCCGACGGGGACGAGGAAGTCCCGACGGACACGATCCACTCTTCTCCTGCGGTCAGGGAGGCAGGGTCTGGGGTCAGCGTGACCGTGAAGAGCCAGCAGCCGTGGAAGGGGGCGGTGAACTCCCCGTTCACGGCCGAGGCCCCGCCGAGCTCCGTGGTGGCGAAGGGAACCAGGGTGGGGGTGCCAGAGTTGAAGTTGGTCTGGACCCCGTTGGAGTGGAAGGCGAAGGCGGCCCCGAGCTGGTCCTCGAAGTCGGTCACCTTCGGAGAGATGACCGCTACCTGCGCCTCGACGATCGTCAGCCGCGAGGTGGCCGAGTCGTCATCGGACTCCTGCTCATCTGCCGCCTCTTCCGTCTGATACTGGGCAGCGAGGATGGCGGTGTTGAGGTCGTCCTCCGTCAGGGCCGCCCCGTTCGAGAAGGAGACGAGCCCGTCCGGGGTGGTACGGCGGATCTCGATGTTGTTCGCCGTTCCTGCCGCCGGGGCCGGGGTGATCTGGATATTCGAGTCGTCGATCCACGAAGTGATGGCGGTGGGGACCCCCTCCACCGTGACGCTCACATGGTCCCTAGATAGGTACGGGAACGAAACAGCGAACTGTTGCACGATCCCGTCACTGGTGTGGATTGTTCTGGACTGCGGCATGGTGGAGGGGGCTCCTGGGGAGGGTTAGAGGGTTTCGGCGAGGCGCTCGCGCATCTGCTCGGTGAGCTCCGTCGCTCGTTCCTCGTCGGACCGGGAGCGGATCATGCGCTGGACCCTCTTCTCGAGGGCCTTCTCTCGGAGCTCGGGGAACTCCTTCATCATCTGGACTTCGGCACGGAACTTCCGTCGGCGGATGATGTCGCGGACGAGGTCCACTGCCGCCTGATCGGTGAGCTCAGCCACTCGCGGGTCGGTCCGCAGGCGTTCGATCTCCGCTTCCATCGACGTCCGGGAGCCCCGGGCGTTGTTGGTGAGCTCGATCCAACGGTTCCGCTGCTCGGGCGTCAGCTTCACGTCGCGCATCCGGCCCCAATAGGTTCGGGACGGGTTGCCGAGCGAGAAGCCAATCTCCGTCAGCCACTCCCGCGTGGGCGTCGAGTGGACGCTGCGGTTCTTCGCGGGGATGAGGAGGGAGCCCAGGCCGTTCGTGAACGTGATGTTGCCGTTGTGGTGCGGCGCCAGCGTGTCGTAGCGGTAGCCGGGCGGGAGGTTGATCGGCTCACCCCACAGGTTGATGCGAGGGGTGACCGAGTCCGAGAGGCCGGGGATGCGGGAACGCAGGGAGTCGCTCACGTTCTGGAGCTCCCGCAGCTGCGGGTCCACCAGGGCGCGGTTCGTCTGCGCGTTCAGCTGGGCGAGCGGCACGAGGTTCCCCGCCTGGGAGAGTATGTACCGCTTGACCGCCTCGGGTTCTCCCGACGAGACCATGCCCAGGAACTGCGTGATGCCCTGGAGGTATCGCTTGCTCGAGAGGTTCGAGATGATGGAGGCCGTGGTGCCGGCCATCACGCCAGCTGCGTCCAGCTGCTCGTCGGACTCGAGCTCGCTGTAGGAGGTGAGGGCATCGGCGACCAGACCGACCTGCATCCCGAAGGGCTCCAGGCGGCGGTATTCGAGCCACTCGTCTCCTACCCGGATGGAGTAGGGCTGGTGGGTGGTGAGCCACTGCTCCCGCTGGGCGGGGTCCGTCGGTCCGGCCCCGGTGATGGCGCCCTTCGCGAACAGGTCCGCCGTCACCATCGTGACGCCCATCCCGACCATCTGCCGGCCTGCGAGGTCCCGCATGGCATCGCGGTTGCCCGCGCGGATCGCCTGCATGAGCTCGCGGTTCTGCCGCTGGATCAGGCCCGCTCCCGGGACTCGCTGCATGGCGAACCGGAAGATGTTCGTCGGGGTGCGGACGAACGGCATGATGAGGCGGAACCAGGGGTGGTTGTGCTGGAAGGTCTGGAGGCTCTTGCCAATCCCGTACTCGAGGTCGTTGGTGAAGGTGCTGTACCGGGCCTCGTTGAGGGCTCCCTCGTGGATGGCCCGGAGCTCGGCCCGCTTCTCGACCGACAGGCGGTTGGAGAACTCGGACCAGTGGCGGGCATCCTGGGTCAGCTGCTCGAGCTGGCTCTCGAAGTCCGACCCCTTCAGGTTCGGCTGGGTCTGCCGGAGGTGGCGGCGCGCGGCCCGGCGGGCATGAACGAAGTAGTTGACCCCTCGGAACATCTCGTCCTCTGCCACCAGGAGGCGGCCGGGGACGCCCAGGACCGTGGAGAAGGCCCGGGTCATGGAGTAGAGGGGCCCGTTCTTGCCCTCCGTCAGGGCATGGAGGGGGCCACGCGAGGCGAGCTCGGGGGCATCGAACGGGGTGATGGCCTTGCCCAGCTGGGACTCGCCCACGTCGAACGCGATGGCCGCAGCCTTGAAGCTGCCGCGCAGGGAACGCACGAGGTCATGGACGGCTTCGACACCTTCCTGGGCCCGGCGGAAGTCGCCCTTGAAGGCGCCCTCGACCAGCCCACCCACGATGTCCTCGACGGGCCGGAGCACGGCGATGCCGGCGTTCGAGCCCATGTTGACCATGTGGGTGATGGGTCCCGAAAGGAGGGAGGCGTACCAGTAGCCGGACAGCGCCTTCATCTTCGGGTTCTCGAGCTCCTTGCGGAGGCTCGTCATGGCGTCGGGCCCACCCTGCATGGCCGCGCGCATTCGCTTGGCGATGAAGGTAGGGTCTCCGCCCTCGCGGATGATCTCCATGATGGCCTGGGGAGGCAGAGCTCCCTCTCCCAGCACGGGGATCTTGTGGGCGTTCAGGCCCCGGGCGAGGTCGGCGGAGAGGAAGCGGCGGGCGTCGTTGAGGCGGAGGGCGGCCTGGGAAGCCTGCATCATCTCCGCCACGGTGCGGGCGTTGCTCGCTCCGTTCAGGACCTGCTCGGTGAGCTCCATCGTGCGCTGCATGGTCATCGCCTCCATGGTCCGGAGGGCGGTGATCTTCACGTCGGACGGGAGGTTGCTCCCGGGCATGACCTCGTCGAGGAAGCGCTCGAGCTGAGCGGGGTCCTCGTTGGCGGAGCGGCCCATGTCGGCCATGAGCTCGTCGGCCCGCTTTCGGGTCTCCTCGAGGGAGCGCTTGGTCCCCTTGCCGGCGTCGTCGTACATGCGGCCGAGTTCGGCGTAGAGGTTCCGCACGCGGTTGTCGTCGGAGAGGACGTAGTTCATGTTCGTCCCCTCGGCGAGGATCGCGCCGACACCCTGGGCGTCGCCCTCCTGAACGGCGCGGTTCAGGCGAGTGAGCTGCTCAGGGTCGAGACGCGCAGCGCCGCCAAGTACGCCCTTCGTTCGAGAGACGCGACGAGGCTCCACCACACCGGCCCGAGGCGTTCCCGCATCGTCGATGATGCGGAGCTGTCCGGGGGCTGAGGCGCTGCGGCCCTGTCCTTCGAGGACGGAGCGGATGCGGTCATCGGAGTCCCTTTCGATCTGGAGGAAGCGGAAGCCGGAGTCGGGAGCTCGGCGGTTGGCCGTCACCCCCTCGTCGATGGAGCGCTGGATGCCGGGGGCGAGCTCGTCCCACCGGGCGTCGGTGCGGACACGCTCCCATTCCACCAGGGCGTGCTTCAGGTTCTCCGTCTCTTCGGCGATGAAGTTGGAGAGCTCGGAGGTGTTGGAGAGGCTGCCCAGCTGGTCCTCGTCGTCGATCAGTTCGCGAACCGTCTTGGCGAGGTTCGGGTCGTCCTTCTCGAGGGCGGCGAGGGGCGAGAGCTCGCGGGCGGAGGCAGCCCGGGCGTTGAGGGCGCCCAGCGCATCTTCACCGTAGGAGGTGGCGCGGTACTCGGCGTCGGCAACCAGGGCGGCGGCTTCGTCGGAGAGCTTGGGGAGGTCGGCGTTGCCGGCGGCCTTGGCCTTGAGGTACTCCCGGGCCTTGATGAAGGCAGGGTCGGCCTCGTCGAGAGCCATCAGCTGCTCGCGGGCGGACATGAGGATGTCGACCCGCTCGCGGGCGACCTTCACGTTCTCCGCCTGGGCGAACAGGTCGGTTCGGAACTCGGGGTCGATCTTCGCGAAGTCTTCGGGCGTGGTCTTGAAGTTCAGGTCGTCGACCGCGCCCTTGATCGCCTTGCTCCCGCGGAAGGAGCGGGCGAGCGCTTCCCCCACGAGGCCCAGGCCGAGGCCCTCGACGGCGTTCTTCATCCGGCCCTCGAGGGCGGTGTCTTCCTCGTCGGTGGCGAGCCACTCGGTGACGGGGTTCTGGAGGGCGGTGAAGTGCTCGTTGATGAGGTCCGAGAGGCGGCCCTCGTCGGGGTCGAAGGCGGCGAAGTCGGCGATGACGCCGGCCGCTGCGGAGGCCCGCCAGCCCTTCTGCATGAAGTTGATCATCTTCAGGCCCTTGAACGCAGCGCCGAAGGGGACGGCGAACTGCGAGAGGGACCCGACGAGATGGTCGGCGGGGGTGTCGAGCTCAAAGACCGTGCCCTCGGCGGCGTCATCCACCGCTCCGGACAGATCGAAGTCCTGACCGATCAGGTCGCCGACGGTGTCGACCGCCTCCGCCGCACCCCGCACGATCCCCGTGACGGGGGCCGCGAGGACATCCCACCCGATGAGCGGGCGTCCTTCGGGGTCGGTGGGGCGGGCGCCCGGGTCCCCACCGGCGGAGGGGCTTCCTGCCGCGGGTGCGGCCGGGTCTCCGAAGATGTCGGAGTCGTCGACCGGGGCCGGTGCCACGCTGCGTCGGACAGCGCGGTCCAGCGCGTCCTCTTCGTCGCGGGCGCGGCGGCTGATGTCCGCTGCCACGCTGTCGTTCTGAAGGTTCACGTCGGATGCGGCCATGGGTGGTCTCTCTAGTTGGCGGCGATCTCGGTCTCACCGTCGGCGTCTGCCGTCCGGGAAGCGATCTCGGTGTTGACTTCGTCGAGCGCAGACTGGAGCTGCGCGAGCCGCTCCTGCACAGGCTTCAGGGCTCGGGCGGAGCCGGTGGCGTTGGGGGCCTTCGCGATCTCGCGCACGGCTCCCTGGAGCGAGGCGATCTGGGTCTCGAGCAGGTCCTGTTGGCGGACGAACTCGTCCAGGGCGTTGTCGACGCCGTTCATGGCAAGGGCGACACCCGGGTCCATGAAGGGGACGGTCCCGTCGGGTTCGTCAGGGAACGCCTGGATAATCCGCTCGACCTTCTGAATCTGGTGGACCGCCTTGGTGGCAGACACCTTCTCCTCTTCGGAGATGTTCGCGTCACGGATCTCTCGGATTGTGGCCTCGTCCCGGCCCTGCTGTTCGCTCTGGAGGCGCTCGTTGAAGCGCTCGATCTTGGCAGCCCCATCAGGGGCGCCGGACGCCTGAGCCACGTTGCCGATCCGCGCGAGGGCGTTGTCGGCCTCGGCACGGAGGACGCGGCTCCACTCCGGGGAGGAACGGATGGACTCGATGCCGCCCGCGTCCATGGCATGGGCGATGACCCGCTGGTCGAACGCGCGCAGGATGCCTCGGTAGGCGTCGGCCGTCTCCAGCTGGGACCTGCTCAGTCCGCCGAACATATCGGAGAGGGGGTCGCTGAGGTCGCCTCCGCCAGACTGCTTGATGAGCGTCACGAGCTCGGCTCGGGCCGCCTTGAAGGAGTCGTCGTTGCGGACACGGCCGCGTCCCTGGTTCCGGTTCTGCTCGATCCGGAACTCGGACTTCTGGTCAGCCGTGAATGCGAAGTTACCGAGCTCCTCCAGCTGCCGTGCGTACCGATTCACCTGCTTGAGGGTCCACCCGTTCAGGTCCATCTGCTCAAGGACTTGATTGAAGGCGGCTTCGTTGGCGGTGGTCGCTCCAACGGAGGAAGCGAGAGTGAGGGCGTCGTCGAGGGCCTTGACCCCGTCGCCGGGATCACCGGAGACCAGGGCGATCTCGTTGGCGATCTGGCGGGCTCGGGGGCTGTCGTTCTCCTGGGTGGCGACGATGAGGTCGCGCCCCAGCTTCTCGAGGTAGGCGTCGTCCGATGCCTCGTCGGCCTTGGCGGCGTCGGACTGAGCGGTGTCGATGGCGGTCTGGACTCGCTCGATCGCGTCGGAGACACGAGAGCGGTTCTCGGTGTCGGCGCCGGCCACGGACATCAGCTGAGAGCGGATGCTGCCGAGCTCCTGCGGTCCGATGTCGGCCCACTGACCACGGCGCACCCGGGCGAGGAGGTCGACCCCGGCGGAAGCGATGACCACGGCGGCGAGCTCGTCCTTGGTTCCCAGACCGACAGCGGCATTCGTTTCGATCCAGGTCCGCGTGCCCTCCTCGAGGGCGGTGGGGGACACCGAGTCGGTGACGTCGTCGAGGATGGCGGCGGTGAGCTCGCGAGTGAGCTGGGCTCCGGCCTCGTGGGCCTCGTCGACAATCCGTTCACGGCGGGACACTTCCTCCCGCTGGATGATGGCCTCGAGGTCACCGCGTAGGTCCTCCTGGAACCCGCGCTGGAAGTGGGGATCACGGCCGAGCTCGTGGTTGAGCATCTCCGTGTCGAAGTAGTCCTGGGCGAAGGTGAGGACTTCTTCGGGGGTTTCGATGGACGGGGCGTCCTGTCCCCTCTCTCGGAGCTCCGCTCGCCGCTGACGCTCTGCGATGAGGGCGGTCTCGAAGGCGGCGGATGCCCGGATGCGGGTGTTCTCGCCGAACTGCTCGTTGCGGCCTTGCCCGATGAAGGGGTTCGCTCCCTGGAAGAAGCGGCGCACGGGGCCGGGCGGGGAGGCTTCGATGACCTCCGCCTGTCGCATGGCAAGGCCAACCTCGTCACGCTCCTCGGCCTGGGTCCGCTCCTGAAGGTCGTCGAAGAACTGGAGCCCCTGCCGGGTGGTCCCGACTGCGGACTCGAGGATCTGACTGATGCCCTGAAGCATCGCCAGCTTGGAACGCCCGGGCGCCCCACGCGAGAGGTCGACGGGGGATGCCTGGGGTCGGAAGGGTTCGGGGTCGGGGAGGTCCGTACTCCGCTGGGAGCGCTCGTTGTCCTCGACGGCGATCGTCGTCTCGACGTACTCGTCGGGCGGCTCGATGAGGCGGGGCATGGTCGTCTCCTACGTTTCGATACTCTGGGCCGCCGAGGTCAGCATGAGTGTGTTTCCGAGTCCCTGGAGGGCGGAGTTGGTGGCGGCGAGGCCGGGCCCCATCCCGGGGTTCAGGCTGTTGATCTCGCGGGCGGCGCGGGCACGCACACCTCGCGCCTCGAGGGCGAGCTGCTCCTGGGTCGCGTCATCGTTGCGCTCTACGGCGTTGATGCCGGCAAGGCGCTGCCGCTCGATGTCCCGGGCGATGGCACGGACGGAGTTGCCTCCGACCCCGCCTTCCCCGGCGCTTACGTCTGCGACGGCAAGGGCTTCACGAGCGGAGTCTGTGAGCGCCTGCTTGCGGAGGTTCGCGGCATCGGCCTCCTGGAGGGCCCGGGTGCGGAGCGTCTCCTGCTGGATCTGCTCGTTCCGCCGGGCGTCCTTGGCGGAGCGCTTGGCCATGTCGGCCTGCGCCTGCGCCTGCATCGCGGAGGTGGTGGTGCTTGCTGCGGTGGAGGCCACACCGATGGTGACCGCGGCGATGCCTAGAGAGACGGGGTCACACATGACTCGTCGAACCTCTCGAATTGGATGAAGGGGAGCTGTGCCGCTCCGTAACGGGGATGGAGGGCGGTGAACTCGAAGCCGAGACGGCTGAGCCACTGGATCGCCGACACGTTCCTCGAGTCGACGACGTTGACGAGGTATGGGAAGTCCTCGTGCATACGCTTGAGCCACTCGAGCGCCTGCCGGTGGAGGCGGAAGGTGCCGACCTCGCGGAAGAAGGCGTCGGCCCCGAGTAGCCACGGAACACCGATGCGGAAGGCGGCACTCCCCGGGGCCATTTCGGCCACACCGAAGAGTGCCGCCACCTTGCCCTCGAGCTCGACGGCGTAGGCCCACTCCGAAATCTCGACCCCTCGGAGGAGGGAGGCGGAGGGGGAGAGGCCGGAGCTGGCTTTGATCTCGCACACGTCCTGGAAGCGCAGGCAAGGGGCGAGGCTGCGCGCGGCGTCAGGCGTGGCGGGCCGGAGCAGGAGGGCAGGGCTGGTGGTCATCGGGTCCTCACACTGCGGTTGTGGTAGAGCGCCTCGTAGCTGAGGCTGAGGAGCTCGCTCGGGAGGTGGGTGTCGTTGATCAGCTGGATACTGAGTCCGTCGGCGTTAGCACCCACCGAGAACTCGAAGCTGTCCGAGTCCACGGGCGTGACGAAACCGACCGGCCCTCCCACCACCGCAGGGGTGAAGACCTTCTCCGAGAACTTCGTACCGTCTCGGTTGATCTCTGCCCGCAGGTAACCGGTACGGCCGAGCTCAGCCCGCACCCGGCGGACCTGGACTCGAGCGTTGGTGACCGGCTGCGGGGTTCTGCGGTTGTCCCGAGAGGGGGATCGGAGGACGAACTTCGACGGCTCGTAGATACGGCTGTAGACCCGGCCAACGTGGACTTCGGTCCCTTGCGGGATCTCCCCATAGATGAACAGGTCGGTCCCCGTCGTCTCGGCGCCCATTACGTCGCCGAATCGGGTTGGGTCTCCGTCCCCGATGACGGCCCGGTAGCCATCCCCCGACGCGATTGCGTACGGCATCACGACGGTGGTGCGGTTCAGCGCGGCATCGTAGGCCGACACGCCTACCGTGACCGTCTCCATGACGTCCAGGTAGAGGGGATCGGAGAAGCCCGTAGGAGCCGTGGGGTTGAAGTCCAGGCTGAGCATCATCCGGGTCGTGGTGGCGTTGGCGTTCGTGTCGACGTCAGCGAACAGGATGAGCTCTTCCCCGAAGAAGTCGCCTCCGTGGATGTCGATGTCCTCGTTGAGCTCCCACTCCGACCACGAGCTCTGGATCTTGTTCACGCTGTCGTAGAAGTAGCGGTAGGCGTAGAGCTTGTTGCGGTTGGAGGCAGAGCCGAAGATGACGAGGGACTTCGCACGGGAGGCGGCGGCCCAGGTGAAGTCGCCGGGGAGGTAGCCGGGGATGTGTGCGGTGATGTCGATGGCAGCGTAGGTGCCGCTCGAGGAGCCCGGGACGTACTCCCAGACGGTCCCGTTGGGGGCCTGGAAGAGGAAGGTGTTGCCGGTCGCGATGGGCTCGAGGCTGAGGTCAGCTTCGTACTCGGTGGCGAGGTCGGCCGAGACCGTCTCCGCAGAGAAGATGTCGGTTCCCTTGACCACTGCCTGCCCGTCCGCCGACCAGACCAGAAGGGCCTGATCGTATGGGACCGCAGACTCGTAGCGCGGGGCGCCCGAGCCGGCGTCGATGGAGATGTCGATCGGGTCCGATGCGAGGAGCTGCCGAGCGGTGGTGGCCCAGAAGTTCCCGAAGATGCCGGACTCGCTGAAGGCCACGCCGTCTTCGTAGACGAAGGCGAGGCGGTTCTTGTAGAGCGTGACGTTCTTGATCGGCTTCCCGATGAATCCCGGGTCAGGGTTGGAGACCTCGTCGCCGGCCGTTCGCTGCGCCCACGAGAACACCTCGAAGGTGAAGGTCCCGTTGGACTCTCGACGTAGGATGTGGGGCATGGTGTCGGCGTCGAACCCAAGGGGGACCTCGAAGCCGACTACCTCCGACCAGGAGGAGCCATCGAACTCGCCGTACCAGTCATCGAGCTCGTCGCCCGTCTCTTCCTGTACCCGAATCTTGAAGCCTACAGGGGCTCCCTTGGCGGGAAGGTCGAGAAGACTCTCCACGGCCCGGTGGGCGACCTTGACGAAGTCTGTACCGCCCGAGGCTTCCGCCGTGAAGCGGACCGTGTCGTCGGCGGCGGTGGTGCTTTCGATCGCTACCACGGAGCCCTGAAGGGTCTGGTCGCCGTCGACACCGATGATGGAGTTCCGGGCTACGGAGGTCGGCGTCGTGAACACCGACCAAGTCGCCATGGACTGCGACCCGTACGCAGCGGTCACATGCTGAGCGATGACCTCCTTGAGGGCCCGCCAGAGGCGTTGCGCCATCCGGTTGGTCTGGAAGTCGGACTGCACGGTCTGGGCCGTGTTCGTAGTCTCGGCCCGAGCGACGAGGGTAGGGCTCTCGTCCGTGAGCGTCGTCGTGATGGAGGGCTCGGTGTAGATGGTCGGAACGGCGTTGTCCGCTGCCACCGAGACGAGGTTGGTACTCTTCCAGCCGGCAGGCCCGTAGGCGTGCTTCATGTTGACCTGGATGACCATGCCCTGGGAGGTCTGACGGACCCAGAAGAGGGCGATGTTCCGCTCGGCTGCGCTCAGCGTGCCCGAGTCGATCTCGGTGTCGATCTCCCGGTTCGTGACGAAGGTGTTGTCCACGATCGTCCGAGCCCGGAAGGCATCCCGAGCGTTGCCCGAAGAGGTCAGGTAGGTCTGGGCCGCAGCGGAGATGGCGTTGACCGTCTGCTCGGTTCCGTCCTTCGCGAAGACGCGCAGGGTGCCATCGCCGGGGATGACCACCTCGTACTGCTCGGACTCGTCGCGGATGATGGGGTGGTAGAACCCATCGGCGGGCAGGGCGGCCCCGGTGACGGTGGCCACGATGCCTGCCGGCGGACGGTCGGTGACGCCTCCCGTGATCTCGGAGAGGAAGTTCTTCTGGTTCTCGGCCTGCGAGTCGAGCCGAAGCAGCGGGGCCTGACGGCTCACGCCGTTGGTAAGCGCCGGTACGGTGACGAAGTCGAGGGGCATCAGATTCTCCGGCGCAGTACCGCCTTGGATGTGGCGGGGCTATCGAGGGAGTTCCAGCGTTCCATCTCGAGGTTGCGGGACATGAGGCGGCGCTGAGCCGAGCCTTCATCCGCTGAGAGAAGCTGGTGGAGGACTGTGGAGCCGATGATCCGGTCTCCGAACTTGCGCGCGGCCTGGACGAAGACCGCCCGGCGTGCCTCCTCCGGAAGGTCCTCGAAGTCGAGCAGTCGGATGAGCTCGACCTTCAGGTCCTCGGTGTTGGAGTTGAAGCGCGCGTTCTTCCGGTCGTACATACGGCTGCCACGGATGACGAAGTGGCGGTCGAGGAAGTTGACCGCCTTGGCCGTGATGACGTCCGGTGTGAGGGGGTACTCGCCAGAGCCATCAGGCGAGATGTCGGTGGTCTCGGTGTTGAACCAGAGGCCGTAGCCCTGGATGTCTCGAGACGCCTCGTCGATCCGAGCGAGCGCCTTGTTGACGTCTTCGTTGTCGGAGATGAGGGAGTTGATCGGGGCCTCGCCAATGCCATCGAGGATGATGTTGACGGCCTCGATCAGAGAGGTGGGGGTCGTGGCAGAGGGCATGGGAGGTCTCCAAGCGGACCCCCGCCCCGGCAGGAGGAGGAACCGGGACGGGGGTCGCTAGATCCATCACGAGGATGGAGATGTGTGCGTGGTCCTAGACCGACGCGAGCTCGACGGCGGCCTCGGGGCGGAGCGTGCCCATGCCGTTCGCCTTGCGGGCGACGAGCAGCGAGCCCTGGAGGCGGACGCTGTATTCGGCCTGCGTCTGCATTCCGAGGAGCTCGACGCAACCCACGGCATCGCGGTGGGTGACCAGGGCGATGGCGTTGGTGTTGTCCGCGCGGTACTTCGTGGCGACACCCGACGGCGGCGTGGCCACCTCGTTGACGCCCACGATCTGCCGCAGGTTGTTGCTCTTGTTGACCTTCATGTTGGCCACGAGCCGGATGTCCGCACGCTGCACCGAGCCCTCGCCACCGAAGTCGCGGTTCACGATGTCCGACCCGGCCGAGATGAGCAGGTAATACTGCGCGGGGGCGAGCCAGATGTTGCGGTCGTTCATGTCCGGGACGTCGCGCTGGTCGAGCGTCTGGGCGACGAGGTAGAGCGCCTCGATGAGGTCGGCTCGGACGCCGGCCATGTTCGTGCCGGAGATGTCCGCGTTCGTGACGCGGTTGCCGTCCTTCTCGTTCGAGCCCGGGTCAAGCGCGTTCGTCGGCTGCGTGGTCTCGCGGGCCGCGAGGAAGGCCGAGCGGTAGAAGTTGCCCTCGTTGAGGTTCGCGAGGGACTGACCCAGCTGGTGCGCGTACGGCTGTCGCGCATCGTAGTGCATGATCATCTCGTCGATGTCCGCGACGAAGACCGGGGCCACGTCGAGGTCGTCGATGGTGATCAGGCGCTCACCGTGCTGGATGATCTGGCCGTCGATCTCCACACCGGGGGTGTGGTTCTGGGCCACGGCCTTCCAGATTTCCGGCCACGAGTGGGACTTGCCCTGGGTGACACGGTGGAGGCGGTAGTGCTCACCCGCCTTCGCGACCTGTGCGGTGTCGAAGGCTTCGAGGACTTCACCGGCGAACTCCTGGAGGGCCAGGACACGCTGGTCGGCGGTGGCCGCGGGGACGGCACCGGAGTGATTGGCTACGCCAATAAGGGAGGGAGTCTGATCGGACATTAGGTGGGGGTCCTAGAGGCAGACCGTCAGGGAACTGAGGGGATCAGTTGCGGTACTGCCCGGTGGCCATGCCTGCGCGGAGGCGAGCAGAGACTCGAGCCCGGTAGTTCGGGTCGGCCTTGTACTCGGGGCTCGACTTGATCGTTGCGAGCTCCTGCACGGACATGATCGGGGGTTCGTTGGAGGACGGAGCGCCATCGGATTCGACAACGGTCCGTGCCGTTCCGACGTGGGAGTCGTACTTGGACTTGAGGGTTCGGAGGGCGTCCTTCATGCCTTCCAGGTCGTTCACCTTCTGCGCGTTCTGGATCGCTCGGTCATGCGCGGCGAGGTCTTCGGGGGAGAGGGTGGCCTGCGCCCACTTCTGGATCGCGGGGTACTTCTCCTCACCTCCGATGACGGAATAGAGGTCGATGGCCGCCAGCTTCGCCTGGGCACGCTTGCCTTCCGCGAAGTCCTGCACCAGCTGTGCAGCCTCTTCGGAGTCCGTGTCGAGCAGCTTCTCGACTGCGGTGACCAGCTTGGCCGTGGTCTCTTCGGACCACTGACCCTGGTTGCTGGTGAACTCCTCGGCGAGTTCCTGCACAGAGATGCCGGCCTCGTCGGCCACCGCCTGCTCGGTCGCGTCGTCCCCACCGAGCTCGTCGTCGGACGGCTCCTGGGTGTCGTCACTCTCCGCCGCAGCTTCTTCGACGGGCGCCGCTTCGGTGGGCGCTTCTTCGACGGGCGTGGCGGGTTCTTCGACCGGGGTCTCTTCCGTCGCGGACTCTTCGACCGGGGCCGGCGTCTCGACGGGGGTGTCCTCGGGGACGAAGTTGGCAGAGATGGCGTCGTAGGTTTCGGCAGCCATGGGTTCTATTCCTCCTGGGCGTCGATCAGGGCCTGGACTCCGGGCGTGTGGACGATCTCGCCGGTGCGGATGTTCTGCATCGCGGTGACGTAGATCCCACGGCCGGGGCCGGGAACCGGATGACGGATGTCGACGGGCCGGAACAGGTCCGGCTTGTCAGCCCGGGCGGGAGGGACGTCCTCGTTGGCCTGGGCGTTGGCAATCGGGCGCGAAGGGGTGATGCCTCGCTTCTTCGCCGCCGGTGGCTGGGGGTCACTCTGCCCCTCGTGGTTCTCGGCGGGTTCTGCGGGGGCCGTGCTGGTGTCGTCGGCGACGGCGGCCTCGGGGGCACTCTGGGTGGCCTCGTTCTCCTCGGTCGGGGTGGGCGACTCTTTCTTGGACTTGCGGGATTTGCGAGCGGCCATTTACGGCTCCTCTTGCGGGGCCTGGGCGTTCTGCATCGCGGACCCGAGTTGGTTGATGGCGTTGGGGGCGGCGCGGGACATGAGCTCCGCGCGCTGGGCATCCTGTCGTTCCTTCTGGATCTCGGCCTGGACCTCTTCGCCGTCACGGACCAGTCCCTTCTGGGGGACCGCGAGGGCCGTGCCGATGCGGTTGATCCACTCCCCCGTGTGGAGGTAGCGGGCCACTTCGGGGTCGATCGTCGCGAGCCGGGTGAGCTCGTCGAAGAAGAGGCGGATCTTGTCGAGGTCGTGCGAGCGGCCGATGGACTCGAGGCCCGTCACGATGACCGGCTTCACCACGTTCTTGGGGATCGAGGTGAGGTTCCCGGCCTTCTCCGCTCGGCGCTCGTAGCGCTTGACGACGTTCAGTTGGAGGTCCTGGGAGAGGATGGTGTAGACCCCACCGAAGGAATCCTCGAGCTCGCGGGCCACCTCGCGGATCTCCACTGCGGTCACGCGCTCGCCGTTGCGGCGGACTGCGGAGTTGAGCAGGAAGACGAACGAGAGGGAGACCTTGATGTCGTCACGGACTTCGGTCGCGGAGCGCATGTCGGCGAACTTGTCGACGGTGAGCGCGTCCACGTCCTTCTTCCGCCCGGCGACGTACTCGCCAGATGGAGCGTCCTTGAGGTGACGGACGTTGGTCTGCCCGTTGGGGTCAACGAGCCATTTGAGGTCAGCCTGATTGGCTGCGGTGGTGATGATCGACTGCTGGAGCGCGTCGTAGGACGTGAGGTCCCCGATGTTCTCCTCGATCAGGCCGCGTCCGTAGTCCTCTCCATCGACGCGCGTAAGGCGGAGGAAGATGAACTCGGGGGCATCGGAGGGATAGGTGCCTTCTGAGCCGGGCACTTGGAGGCCGTCGATCTCCTGACACACCTTGTAGCTCTTGCCTCCCGGCTCGAGCTTGATGTGTGTGTAGATGTCGACCTCGTCCTGTCGGCTCTCGTCGTGAGACTTCGCCGGGCGGTAGGGGAACTGTTGTTCCATCCACTCGCGCACGGGTTCCGGCAGGGCATCGCGCGCCATGGTCTCCTTGAGGACCGCCTCGATGACGGTGCCGTAGGAGTCCCGACGGACGACGTAGCGGTTGAGTCGGAAGACGCGCATCCCGCCACGGTCGGGCAGATGGATCAGCACGTTCCCCGCGACGAGCAGCTGACGGACAGCTTCGTGCAGGGCGGGCCGAATGGCGTCGGACTCGATCAGTTCGGAGAGCTCGATCTCGCGCTGGGCTAGCAGCTTCTCGATCTTGGAGACCTCCTTGGCGGTCTCCTGGTCGTCCTCGATTCCCTCGGTGAGGGACGGACTGATCTGGTACTTGAAGATGGGCTGGGAAGGCGGGAAGAGGGTGAGGAGCAGCTTGCTGGCCACGTTGTTGAGGCCGCGCGCTCCTAGACCTTGCCAGGGGGTGGGAAGGTCCTTCCGGTATCGGTCCGCCTGGGAGGCGTCACCGGAGTCCGGGAACAGCGAGGGAATCGTCAGCGTTGCAGCCTTGTAGGCCGCTTGCAGGTACGGAGACCGGACGGTTTCCTGCTTGTGGTAGCTCTGCGCCGCCGCCCCCTCCTGGGGAGCAGGCATGGAGACTCCTTACTGCGGGGCGCGCACGCCACCGGCAGTCAGCGGGGGGAGGGAGAGGGGGATGCGGAGCGCCCGGCTTCCCGTCCTGTTTTCGCGGCGGACACGGCGGCGCTCGCTGTCTTCGAGCTCGAGCTCGGCGCTCTCCTCGGGGGGCTTGGGCGGCGCCAGCGGGGGCGGGGCGTCAGGAATGTCAGGCGGGCAGATAGGCGTCACCGTCCTTTCTTTCGGGCGTGATACGCCTCTTGTTCACACACAGAGGGCCATTCTCTGCTCCTCGACGGCGCAGGTCGCGTAGAACCGCGATCAGCTCCTGCTTGCCGGCCTCTCGCTGGATCTCGGCGAGGGTGGCGTCGGGTTCGGGGTTGGTGAGGGGGAACGCACTCTCGAGGACATCGAGAAGCTGCGTCGAATAGGTGGGCAGGTCCGTGAGCTCCGCGAGAAGCGGCACGCCTTCGGGGGTGGGCATCTGGAAACCTCAGTTCGTTATGGGCCACTATCTGTCCCGAGGGACTATGGGCACTTTCCCACAGGGGAGGAGCCGCCCGGGCAGGGGGCGGACCTGCACCGGGCTGGAGCTCTCATTCCCCCACTTCGTTGAAGACGCGGGCCTCCGCGAGACCCCACTCGGGATCATGGTCCTCGAGGCGCTGGGACTCCTGGAGCTCGCCGCGCCACTGGAGCGCGTGGGCGTACTCGTGGATCGTCACCATCCACTCGGTCGACGGTGGCAGCCGGCTGTCGAGCTCGATGACGTAGTAGGGGGCCGCGTCCTCCTTGCGCGGGGCCACGAGGCGGCAGTAGCCCATGGCCCCGTCGGGGATTTCCTTGCGGACGAACTTCACGGGATGGTCCGTGGGCAGGTTCAACCGCAGAGTGGCCCTCAGCTTCCGGAGGTCATCCCTCGTGATCCACCACGGGGGCTTCTCCAAGGGGAGTGAGTACGTCGGGCCGGGAGAGGCCGAGGTCGACGCCGGCGGCGACTCCGTAGGCTTCGTTGAGCCGCTCGACGGCGCCGGGGCTGTTCGTTGGGACGATGACGGGTTCGGGCTGCTCATCGGCGGTGACCTCGAATCGGGCTGCGGGGGCCGGCGGAGCCTCCAGGTTTTGTTCGCACCACTCCTGACAGAGAGCCAGCGCCCGCCACGCGATGTACGCGACCTGCGGAACCCCGTTCTCGTCGAGGCCCCGGCCCTGCCCGTAGTCCTCTGAGAGGTCCACGAGGTGGCGGATGATGCAGTCGGCGTGGTCCGTGGACTTCCAGCGGACATGGACGAGCTCGCTGCCCGGGCAGTGTTTGTCGTTCCCCACCTGGATGACCTTGGCCACCTCGGCGAGGGCTGCCGGGAAGAGACGGAGCGGGCCGCTGTAGAGGGGGACCTTCTTCCGCTCGGCGGAGTCCTGGGGCAGGGTGGTCTGGGGGCGGTACTCCGGCCCAGCGCGATAGGTCATGTAGTCTCCTCCGTAGACGCGACGGGCAACGTCGGCGTCGAGCTCTCGTTTCAGCTGGCGGTCTAGTTCTTGGCGCTGGGCGGGGTCCACAGAACCGGCTCCTTCCGCGTCAGGCTGTACTCCCCGGCGCGCAGGATGCGGGCACAGCGAGCGGTGATGAGGGCGTCCTCCTCCGTGAGGCCCTCCTTCGTGTAGGCGGCGACGACCGCCGACCACATCTCCTCCTCGGGCATCCCTTCGTAGACGACCTTCTCTGCCGTCTTCGGCCCGATGCCGGGGCAGCCGGCGTACCCGTCGGTCGCATCACCCGCGAGCACCTGCCGGTAGAAGGCGATCTCCGCCTCGTAGGGACCGACCTCGTCCGGCTCGTCGAAGCCATCCATCTGCTTGTCCCAATTCCAGTGAAGGCCGGGGACGGTGCGGAGGTCCTTGTCGATGGAGCAGATGATCTTCCGCTCCTCGGGGAAGGACTTGGTCTGGGTGGTCGCGATGATCCCCATGACGTCGTCCGCCTCGAGCGTGCGACGGATGACCGTCTCGAACTTGTCCGAGGCGACCAGCTTGTCGCGGAGCTCGCCGAAGAGGATCGGCTTCCGTCCGGTACGGTTGCCCTTGTAGGTGGGGCAGACTTCCTTCCGGTAGTTGTTCGGTGCCGACAGGCATACCACCGAACGGTCCGCACCGACCGACTCGGCGATCTCGCGGAGCATCCCCCGTGCATTCTTGACGGCGTTGTTGATGTCGAACTGATAGGTCCCCTTCCCCACCCGCTGCATCGGCGTGTCGAAGACGACCGCGCAGCGATGGAGAACGATGTCCCCGTCGATCAGGGCTAGTGTGTGTCCGCCCATGATTCCCCCACCTTGTACTCGCCCGTGAGCGGGCACTTCATGTTGAACTTCTCCCCTGCGAGCTCGATCGCCGACACCGCCATGCGGCCGACGAAGTCTGCGTGCCGAGGAGGGCACTCGATCTGCCACTCGTCGTGGACGTTGAGTAGGAACTCGTAGTCCACGCCGGGCACCAGTCCCTCGGTCTGGAGGCTCCGGTCCAGGATGACCAGGGCCTCCTTCATCACGATGGCGCCAGCCCCCTGAAGGAGCATGTTCAGCGCCGCGTGAACCGACTCGATGTAGACGAGCCGGCCGTCCGGGAGGACGACGTAGCCCGGCTTCTTCTTCCGCCCCTGCACCCGCTTGGTCAGCGTTGCGAAGGCCGGGATCTTGGACTCGAGCCGAGTGCGCGCCTTCTTCCCGAGCGTGGTCTTGACCTTCTCGGTCAGCGCCGGCGGCGGGCGGTCGGTCTCGCCGGCCTCGAACGCTTGGGCCCAATCATGGTGGACCGTCTCCCCGATCTTCGGAGGCCCTGCCCCGTACAGCGTGGCGTAGGTGCAGGTCTTCGAGTTGGATCGGTAGAAGAGGCCGAAGCCCTCGCGGAAGGTCGAGTGGATGTCCCCTTCGAGTACGTCCTTGACGAACGCCCCCTTGTCCCACTTCGCCATGTAGTGGGCGAGCATCCGGAGCTCGAGGCCGCTCGCATCGCACCCCACGAGAACCCAGCCGGGCACCGTCGGGACGAAGCACTCGCGACACTCCTGCCCGTACGGCTTCCCCACGGAGGGGACCTGCGCGCAGTTCGGGTCGTTGTGCGTCATGCGCCCGGTCTTGGCGCCGCTCGTGTTCACCTTACCGTGCAGCTTCCCGTTCACCGCCAGCTGAAGCCACGACTTCTCGCCCTCGGACACCATCGTGGCCTTCTTGTGGAGCTCCTCGTACTCGGCGAAGAGGTGAGCCTCCTTCCACGGTAGGGCCTTCAGGATCGCCCGGTCGACCTTGGCGGAGCCGTCCTTGTTGAACTCCTTCGGAGTCCACCCGTGCATGACCTTGAGGCACCGTGCGATGTGGTGCCGCGAGGCCGGGTTGAGCTCTTGCAGCTTGGTCTTCGTGTAGGTGCAGCCCTGCTTGATGTGCTTCGGGGCGATCTCGCCCTTCGTCTTCGTCATCGAGCGCTTGGGCGTGACGGTCCCGTTGGACACCCACCACTCGGGGAAGATGGTGCGGAGCTCGTCGGCGATCTCGTCCCGGCGCTTGGTCAGCTTCGCGCCCAGGGCCCGGGCCTTCTCCTCGTCCAGCCGGACCCCACGGAGACGCTGGCGGAAGAGGATCGCGGCCACGTTGGAGTCGAGGATCATGGACTCCTTCGAGTAGTTGGACTTCTCGATCAGTAAGCGGAGCACCGCCGCGTTACCGATGACGTCCTGCTCGCAGTAGTCGAGCATCTCCTCGGAGAAGATCTTCCAGTCTGTGCTCTTGCCGAAGTCGTCCTTGTGCGAGCCCGCACGCCACGCCCAGATGGCGAGGCTGTGGCCCCACTGGAAGACACCCTTGGGCGGAGGTCCGAACTTCTTCTCGGCCCAGCGGTTGATGCGGAAGATGCGGTCCTTCGAGAACGCCATCTCTCCCGCGCGCTGGGTGTCGAGCAGGTCCACGTCCGGCTTCGGCGTCCAGCCGTAGAGCAGCTTCAGGACGGGCAGGTCGTAGTTCGTGATGTTATGCCCAGCTAGGAGGCGTGATTCGTCGAGGAGCTCGAGGAGCCTCTGCTCCTCCCCCGGCCGCCCCTTGAAGACCTCGTTGGTCTCCAGGTCGATCGCGACCCAGCAATGCATCCGGTCGACGGGGTCCTTCCGGCGGTCCCACGGCGTGTCCATCAGTCCGTTGGTCTCGATGTCGAAAAGCAGTTCTCGTCCTGCCATATTTTCCTCCTAGAATGAACAGGCCCAGCAGCCCGACTAGGCCGACAAGCACGCCGGGGGCGAACAGGCCCTCGCTGAGTGGAAGCCCGCCGCTCCACCGCGAGCAGGAGAGTTCACTTCCGCACGCACGAACCTGAATCCACCCAGACTCCTCCGGATGTGTGATGTCCACGCCCTCACAGCGGTACAGCTGTGTGTTCATGCAGGCGTCGATGTTGGCCTGACTCACGGGCCTTAGTTCCTCGATGGCCTTGGCCACTTCATCCTCCGAGCACCACTTGATGAGAGTCTCTCGAGCGCACTCCTCCCCGCCTAGCATCATGGTGAGTGGCTCTTCAGCCAACAGGAAGTCCGGCCACCCATCTTCAGCGGCCGGAACGAAGCGGTACTCCCACCACTCTGGCTCCGGCACATCCTCCACATAGGGCTGGATGAACTGGTATCTAGCCATCGTCGACCATGCCCCGGCCGGTCATCGCCTCGTAGTCCCGCCACGGGACGTAGACCCCTTCCGGGAAGAAGCCCCACTCTCGGTCGGCGCCTGCCCCCGTGATGGTCAGGGTCCAACACTCCTCCCCAGGCGGGACGATGATCCGGTGTCGGTGCTCGGCGGGGAAGAAGCGGAACCAGGGTGCCTGCCACACACGGTTCCCGTCGGGCGTCTCCTCGACGTAGCGGCCCTTGAGTCCGAGGGAGATGAACCACTTCGGGTGGTCGTGCTGGGCGTCCTTGTCGGTGCCGGTGAAGTGGTGGAGGTAGACGGCCTGCCTCTCCTCGTTGCGTCGGATGACGTACCGGGTGAGGTAGGAGGACCCGTCTGGGTTGCGAATGTCCTCCTTGCGGAAGAGGGACAGGATGTTCACAGGCTCACCCCATCGTGGAAGAGGAAGTCGACGTGCGTGCGCTGGTCTGTCGCGATGTGTGGACACATGCGGAGCAGCCGCTTCACCCTCACCAGCTTGGGAGGGGACACGAGGTTCAGGACCACCGCCGAACGCAGGCACTCCCCCTTGAAATGGTCCCACCATGTCGCGTAGACATCGACGAAGGTGGGCTCGGGGCGGTCGACCATCAGGGCCTTGAAGGAGGCCGCGAGGGTCAGGCCGTAGTGGCGGAGGTCTTCCTCGACTCGGATGTCCAGGTTCGGGACATGCAGAACCGAGTGGAACTCCTCGACCAGCGCCCGCTCGATCTGCACGTTGCTCACCACACTCTGATTCATCATGCTGATTCCTCCGTGCTAGAAGCCGTCATCCGTTGCTCCCTCCTCGCCGAAGAACTCGCTGTCCTCGGCTTCGATCAACCGGCCCGTCTCGGGCAGGTACTTCAGGGACCCAGCACGGCCGGTGTTCCACCCGGCGGGTCGGTTCTTGAGAACGCGGACGACGGTGATGTCGCTCTCGTCCTCGTCCTGATCGTCCCGCTCGAGGGCCACGATCTGGTCAGCCAGCTGCTCCAGCGCGGCGGAACCTCGGAGGTCCGTCTTGCTGATCTGCGCGCTCGCCTTGCCGTCCTTGCGCTTGATGTGGGAGACCACCTGGATGTTCACCTTCAGGTCCTGCGCGAGGGTCCGAAGGCGGGTCATCAGGATGTCGAGCTCCTTGCGTTCGTTGTCGAGCTCGCTCCCAGAGACCACCATGGAGATGTGGTCGAGGACGATCATCTGACAGCCCTTGCCCACGGCCATGTACCGGACGAGGTTCGCTAGTCGCTCCTTCTCGAGGGAACCCCAGTGGTCGTGAACCACGAGGCCAGGGCTAACAGCGTCGAAGGCAGCGCGCAGACGATCGCGGTCCACATCAGCACCTCCGAGATGAAGATGCGTGTTGAGCTCCAGAGCCATCTGGTGCCGGACCGTGTCGCGGATGCTCTCCTCGAGCGCGATGACCCCGACCTTGATCCCCTGCTTGAGTGCGGCACGGGTGACCTCGCGGGTGGCCGTGCTCTTGCCGACGCCGGAGCCTGCCGTCCAGATGACGATCTCCTGGAGGCGGGCACCCTTGAGCATCGAGTCGACAGACGGCCACGGGTAGTGGAAGAAGGCGGGCGGGTTCGGGGCGACCACCTCCTCCCAGAGCTCGCTGGCGTCATGCAGGCCGTCGGGCTGGTAGGGGCGGGCGTTCCAGAAGGCGTCCTTGAGCTCCTGCTTGCGCCCCTCCTGGAGCATCTCGTTGGCGTCGTTGAGGGGGAGCGCCATGATCCGGGCCTTGCCCGGGGTGAGAAGCTGCGCGACTTCCTCGGCGGCCTCCTGCCCGGGCTCGTCCATGTCGAAGCAAAGGACCACCTCACCGAACCCCTCCACGAAGTCGAGGTTCTGGCTGATGGCCTTGGCTGCTCCCTGGGCACCGTTCGGGACGGAGACCACTGCCCAATTCCCCATCGTCTCGTAGATGGAGAGGGCGTCGATTTCCCCCTCGGTGATGCACAGCTTCCGGTTGTCCTGGGGCTTCCAGAGGTGCTGACCGAAGAGGGTCCCCGGCATCTTGCCGGTGATGAACATATTCGCCTTGTTCTTGGGGCGGACCTTCTGTGCCACGAGTCGACCGGCGGTGTCGTGGTATGGCGCGACCTGGACCTTCTTGCCACGGGTGTCCATGGTCACGAAGTAGCCGAAGCGCTCGCAGGTGGCCTGGGAGATGCACCGCTTCTTCAGCGGGATCGGGTCCACCTTCTCGAGAAGCGGGGCACCACTCAACGTCTTCCTCCTGGGGGGAGAGGCGGGGGACCCTTCCGAGTCCCCCACCTTCTCGTTCTTGCCGCAGCTGAAGCAGTGGGCCCACCCGCTGTCATAGACGGTGCGGGCGTCCGAACTGCCGCAGGCTTCACACGAAACATGAAGCTCGGCCGCGCTCACGCAGCCTCGGAAAGGAGGCGGTAGCGTGTGACCGTACGGCCAGAGACCTTCTCCTTGACGGTGTCGGTCTCGATTTCCCAACCTCGACGGCGGAGGTCCAGGATGCGCTGAGGCAGGCCGTTGGTCATACCGTACTCGAGCAAGGCGATACCTCCAGTGATATATCCATGTTCGAGCAGGTGGTTTCGGATGGTGTCCAGTCGCGTCATGTATGTCTCCTCCCTAACGAGTCAGAATAAGACCGTGGTAAGTACGTCGGCGTTCCCTGCCACCTAAGGGCGGACGCCGCCGTGAACCATCACAATCGAAGCGGCAGAGATCGTTTCGTCGCAGGTGTAGCCGTCGCCGTCCACGTCCGTGATGAGGGCGCCTGAGGAAGCAACGTAAACATTCAAGCATTGGTATCCGGCATGACCCGCCACCTCGGACCCTGTGTCAAACGAGGTAGAGGGCGATGCTGCTACGAAGATCGGAGTACCATATTCATC
>Ga0180435_10000481_pt1 | contig 41778 bp, 51 predicted proteins | sample SS_ome_3_FD_132467 | JGI IMG/M metagenome (GOLD analysis project Ga0180435, IMG submission 132467) | Hypersaline lake sediment archaeal communities from the Salton Sea, California, USA - SS_3_S_1 metaG | ecosystem: Environmental > Aquatic > Non-marine Saline and Alkaline > Hypersaline >... | reverse complement strand
GTTTCCGTGTTTCCTCGTCCCAAGTCGTCGGCGTGCGTGCGGTCGCCGGGTTCCGTTGCGTTCCAGGGCCGTTTCAAGGGGATGCACCTCCTTCCACGTGCGACCCTGGACCCACACGGGTCCGACGATCAGGATGGCACGCCGGGCCGACCCGTGTCAACCGACGTGAACCCTCGATGAGAGGTCACGCGCGCCGTCGAGCACGCACATCGCGCCGTTCGTGAAGCGCGTCACTCAGGTGAATCTCATGAACCGCGGGAGCGTCCGCCTGGACGCGCGCCGTCTTCTCATGAAATGGCCACCGCCCGCCCACGCAGCGTCGACGCCGGCGGCCAAGACCCGCGTCCAGCTCGCGAGCCGCGCCCGGTTACCTCACGCCCGGTGGTACGGATGTCCCGCGCGCCACGACTCGACCCGGTACAACTGCTCGAGCAGCACCGCCAGCGCCAGTTCGTGGGCCAGCGTCAGGTCCGACAGGCGCCAGCGCTCGTCGGCGCCGTCGAGGAGCTCCGCGTCGAGTCCGTCCGCCCCGCCGATCCACAGCGTCAGTCGCCCCTCCCCGCGCAGTTCCAGCCGCTCGACGTGCCGGGCCAGCGCCTCGGTGGTGAAGGCGGCGCCGCGTTCGTCGAGCGCGACCGTCCGCCCGACGGCGGCCGCCCGCAGCAGCGCGGCCTCGCCGCGCCGCCGGGCAGTCGGGTCGCGGCCGCGTCCCCCACGAACCGGCCACAGCTCGGTGGCCGCCAGCCCCGCCAGCCGCGGCAGGTAGGCGGCGACGGCGGGCCCGAAGACCCCGCCGTCCGGCCGGCCCACGCACGCGATGCGGTAGCGCACGGCTAGCTCCCGGGGTCGTCGACCGCGAGACCCAGCTTCTCGAGCAGTTCGCGGCGCCGCGAGGCCCGCAGGCCGGAGGCTGCCAGCTCGGCGCGCAGCTTCGCCTCGTCCAGCGCCCCCCGCACCAGCTCGAGCTCGGACGCCGACAGCCGACGACCGTGCAGCACGTGCTCCTCGAAGGCCTCGTAGGCCAACGGCGCCACCGCCCGGGCGCAGCGCGCGATCGCGTCGCCGTAGGCGCGGATCTCGGCCTGCGCGTGCCAGTCCATCCGCAGCCGCAGGAAGTGGAACAGGTTGTGCAGGTCGATCTGCCAGTACATCTCGGTGTAGAGCGCCAGCGGCAGGTTCACGCGGGCCAGCTCGCGCGCCACCCCATCGGCGAGCAGACCCTCGTACTCGGCGTAGCTCCGCCGCTGCCCCTCCGCCAGCGTGTCGACGACGCGCCCGCGCAGCTCGTCGGGCACCGCCGCCTCCGACCGCCCCTGGCGGTTGGTCGTCGACTGGTAGCGCACCTCGTCGGGCGCGGGGAGGTAGAACTCATCGCGCATGACGCTGTAACGCCCCGAGAGTTCGTTGAGCCGCGCGGTGCGGTGACGGAGCCACTGCCGGGCGACGAAGATCGGCATCTTCAGGTGGAAGGTCAGGACCACCTGCTCGAACGGGCTGGTGTGGGCGTGCCGTAGGAGGTAGTCGATGAGCGCGCGGTCCTCGCGCAGGCTCTTGGTGCCCTCGCCGTAGGAGACGCGGGCCGCCTGCACGATGCGGGCGTCGCCGCCCAGGTAGTCGACCAGCCGCACGAAGCCGTGGTCGAGGACGTCGAGTCGTTCGTCGAGCAGCGCATCGGCGGCGGGCACGCTGGTTCGGGCCATGCGGCATCGTACCCAGACCGCCGGAGCGGTGGGCCTCGGCGCCGGCGCCGTTCAGCCGAGGTCGAGGAAGTCGCCGGGATCGACGGTCGCCGGGCCCGCGATCGGCAGCAGCGTGCAGAGGAACAGCAGGTCGCTGACGAGCCCCATGAGCGCGGCCGGATCGGCGTCCTCCGTCACGTCGACGTGCGCCAGGACGTGCCGTTCGCCGGCGACGACGGCCGTGCCCGGGCCGGCCGCCACCATCCGCTGCAACACCTCCGTGACCGCCGGCGTGAGGAGGGCCCGCACGGCGGTCGGGTCGCGCGCCAGCACCGCCAGCCGCGCCTCCAGGTCGGGCCGCGAGCCGAGGTCGACGCGCGTGGCGCCGATCCGACTCGCCTCGAGCGACTCGAGGATCGCCTCGCGCCGCGGCGCCACCCGGAACGAGACGGGCGAGATCGGCCGCTCGCTGCGTACGAGCACCCAGCTCGACCAGCGCACGACCTCGCCCGCCGGCCCGGCACGCCGGCGCACGACGTCGAACACGTACAGCGACGGCTGACCGCTGCGCCGCAGCACGTGCGCGTGACGCACCTCGGCGTCACCCAGGTCGAGGAAGCGGCGCAGGCGCTCCGCCGCGCCCTCGGCGGGTTGGGCCTCGAGGGTGGCCGCGAAGGCGCGCCAGCGGTCCGCGCGCGCTGGGGACGACGAAGGGGGTCGGCGGAACCACACGCTGCGGCCATGGGTACCACGCCGGGCCACCGCGGCGCGAGTGGGTGTCCCGCGCGCGCCGTGCGGATCTGTCCCGCGCGCGCCGTGCGGATCTCTCCCGCGCGTCCCGCGCGGGACCCTCAGACGTGGAAGCCGAACATTCGCATCTGCTTCTTGCCGTCCTCCGTCATCTTGTCGGTCGACCAAGGGGGAGACCACACGAACTCGACGGCCACCTTGGTCACGCCGTCGACCTTCATGCAGGCCAGCTCGACGTCGGCCTGAATCATGTCCTGCACCGGGCAGCCCATGCTCGTGAGGGTCATGTCGACCTCCACCGCGCCGTCGTCGTCGACGTCGAGCCGGTAGACCAAGCCGAGGTCGACGATGTTGACCGGGATCTCGGGGTCGCGAACGACCTTGAGCGCCTCGATGCAGGCGCTGCGGACGCTGTCGGCGTCGGGGCGGGCTTCGCTCATGCCGGCGACGATATCAGGGGCGGCGGCCGCCGGGCAGCGCCGGGCGACCGTCGTCGCCATGGACCCGTTCGACCTCGGCCGTGACGGGCCCCTCGGCCGTACGCTCGGCGTCGCCGCGCCCCCGCAGGACGCGCAGGACGGCGTCCTCCGCCTCCCCGACGTCGGCGGCGAGCTCGTCGCGAACGGCCGCCACGCGCGCGGCCAGCGCCTCGACCCGGGTCCGCTGCTCGGTCTCGACGCGCCCGACGTGCTCGTCGACGGCCTCGACGCGATCGACCAGCCGCTGCTCGAGACCGCTCATCGTCCCCTCGACGGCCGACTCGAGGGCGGCGATGTGCCCCTGCAGGCGGTCGCCGAGGGCGTCGAGGGCCGCCTCGCGGCCGCGATCGAGGTCGCGCCGCGCCTCCTCGAGTTGCCGCTCGAGCGCCGCCACCTGGCGCAGCTGGCGGGCGCGGTCCAGCAGGGCCGCCCCCAGATAGAGCACCAGCAGCAGCAGCGGCACCCCGAGGAGGAAGGGCCACAGCGGCCACTGGAAGCTGAACAGGAAGGCGTCGATCTCGACCGGGGTCAGCAGCGCGGCCCAGTTCGCCACCGCCAGCAACGCCAGCGGCACCGCCAGCACCAGGGTGACCCACCAACGGACGCGCATGGGTCCAGCCTACCAGCCTGCGTAGCGATCCCTGTGCACCACGAAGACCACGGCGAGCCCGAGCAGCGTCGACAGCAGCGAGGTGCCGCCGTAACTCACCAACGGCAGCGTGATGCCGGTGACGGGGGCCAGGCCCAGCGTCACGCCCACGTTGAGCAACACCTGGAACCCGACGAACACCAGCACCCCGGCGACGATCAGCTGGTCGCGGTCCGCCGGGCACTCCGACGCCATCGCCACCAGGCGCCAGAACAGCAGCGCGTACAGCGCCAGCAGGAGCACCGCGGCGATGAACCCGCCCTCCTCCGCCAGTACCGGGAAGATGAAGTCCGTCTGGCGGAAGGGGATGAAGCCGAGCTGCGACTGCGTCCCCTGGCCGTAGCCCTTGCCGAGGAGGCCGCCCGAGCCCACCGCGATCGTCGACTGGATGACCTGGTAGCCGGCGCCCTGCGGGTCGGCGCCGGGGTTGAGGAAGGTGGCGATCCTGGCCGCCTGGTGCGGCCGCAGATTGGGGACGACGACCGTGGGCACGGCGATGGCCAGCACCAGGCCGACCGCCGCCAGGTGGCGCCAGGGCACGCCGCGCACGAGCACCATGCCGCCGCCGATCGCCGCCAGCACCAGCGCCCCCCCGAGGTCGGGCTCGAGGAGCACCAGCGCCGTGGGCACCGCGATGAGGCCGAGGGGGCGCAGGTAGTCGAGCGGCCGCCGGATGGGGCGCTCGTGCATCGCCTGGGCCAGCGCCAGGATCATGGCCAGCTTCATCATCTCGGAGGGCTGGAAGCCGGGCAGGGGCCCGAGGTAGAGCCACGAGCGGGCGCCGTTGACCTCGGTCCCGAAGGCCTGCACCGCCAGCAGCAGCGCGAGCGCGGCGAGGTAGGCGTAGGGCGCCAGCCGCATCAGGCGCACGCGCCCGAGCCAGACCACCGCCGCGACCCCGACCGCCGCGAGGCCGAGGAACACCAGCTGGCGCACGAACTCGTCGCCGGGCGCCGCGCTCGACAGCGTGACGAGACCGGCCGCGAGCAGCAGCGCGACGACGAGGGGGAGGGTAAGGTCGACTCGGGTCATGGTTCGGGACGCGGCCGCCGGGCCGCCCCCAGTGTAGGCCGCCGGCCATGAAGGGCCGGTGTGCGTCCTGGGCTACGGCGCGCGGCGGGACGCGGGCGGAGCCTGGGGTCATGATCCCGTGGCCGCGCCTCGCCCTCGCCGCCCTCGCCGCCCTCGCGTCGCCGCTCGCCCCCCACGCGGGCGCCAGCGGCGTGCCCGCCGGCGACGCGTGGCTGACGAGCGGGGAGGTCCGCTACCTGGCCCGGGACGCGCTGGCGAGCTGGAGCGGCGTGGCGCCGGCGAGCGCGATCCTGCTGGCGTTCGACCCGCGCGACCCCGGCGCGCTGCGGCTCGAGGCCAGGGTCGAGCCCGCCGCGTTCGACTCGGGCAACCGCCTGCGCGACGGCCGGGCCCGCGCCACGGTCTTCGACACCGACGACTACCCCGAGGCGCGGCTCGTCGCCGCGGCCGCGGCGGACGAGACGCTGCCGCCGCTCGCGCCCGGCGACACGATCACGCTCCCGCTGGACGCCGAGCTCACGCTGCACGGCGTGACCCTCGCCTACCGTCTCGAGGTGCGCTTGTCGGCCGAGGAGGACGCCGAGGGCCACGCGCACTACCGCGCGGAGGCCGAGTTCGAGGTGTCGCTGACGGCCCACGGCATGCGCCGCCCGACCCTGCTGGGTCTCGTCACCGACGACCTGGTGACGGTGTCGCTGGTCGCGACGGCGCGCCCGGACCCCACGCCCAGCTCCACCACTCGATGAAGAGCGCCAGCGCGGCGATCGCCACCAGCCACCAGGCCAGCGGCGTCGGTCGCTCCACCCGCAGCGGCGCGCCGCCCGCCGCCTCGCGGTCGTCCGGCTGAGGCCCCGGCAGCCGCGACTGCCCCTCGTTGAGCAGGCTGACCGTCACCTCGCGGCCGGCCACGCGGGCCACGCCCGGCTCGGTGACGCGCGCGCCGTCGTCGGCCCGCACGCCGAGCGGCGCGCGGTCGCTGCCGCGGAAGACGTCGACGAGGTTCGCCACCAACGTCGGGAAGGCGGCCCGGAAGATCAGGTCGGTCTGGCTCGGATGCGCGCCGAAGGCGAACGCTCGCACGCCGTCGCGCACGCGCCAGGCGAACACGGGGCGCAGGTCGCCCGTGCGCGCCAGCACCGTCCAGCCCTCGGCCTCCAGCGTCGCGACGTCGCTCGCCCAGGGCCGCGCGGCGCGGCCCGTCGCCCCGGCACCGTCGGCCCCCGCGCCCTCGCCGAGCGGCCCCAGGCCGACCACGGTCTCGCGCAGGTCGACGAAGCGCATGAGCGGGTGCGCGCGGTCCCAGTCGGCCACCCGCCGGGCCTCGGGCTCGGCGGCAGGCGCCGGCAGCAGCAGGTGATCGCCGGGTCGCAGCGCGTCCGGCGCCGCCTCGGTCAGGACCCGCAGGTCGGCGGCCACGAAGGGCGCGGACCCCGTCACCTGGACCTCGACGCCGGGCACCGCGCCGAGGGCCCGCCGCAGCGCCGGTTCGTCCCGGTCCATCACCACGCGCAGCGCGCGGCGACCCGCGTAGGCCACGTCGTCGAGCGCCAGGGCGTCGACGAGCGGGCCGAGGTCGAGCCGCGCGCGCACGATCTCGCCGACGATGTCGACCGGGAAGGTGGCGCTCGTGCGGCCGTCGGCCGGCACCAGCAGGTCGGTGCGCGCGACCAGCGACCCGTCGAGGCGCTCGATCACGACTCCGACCGAGACGGGCCTCGGATGGTCGGACGCGACGGCGACGAACGCCTGCTGGATGCCGAGGTCGAAGGCGACGATGCCCACGTTGCGGCCGCTGCCCGCGACGTTCACCCGGGTGACGCCGGGCGCCGGCGGTCCCGGGTCGTCGCTCACCCAGGCGATCTCGCGCCCGGCCGCGACGCTGCGAGCGAGGTCGAGCCCGCGCTCGACGTCGACCGTGGCGTCGCCCGTCTCGAAGCCGTCCAGCGCGGCGCGCAGCTCGCCGCGATCGCGGCTGAAGGCGAGCTCCAGTTCCGGGACCGCGCCCACCCGCACCAGGGCCACGGCGCCGGCGCCCTCCGCGAGCTCCAGGACGGCGGCGCGGGCGCGGGCGGCGCGTTCGCCCTCGGGATCGACGGCCCGCATGCGCGCGCCCGCGTCCAACGCGATGACCAGGTCGGGCGGGCCGCGCCAGCTGACGCTGGGCTGCGCCAACGCCAGGGCGGCCGCCGCCACCGCCAGCAGCTGGAGCAGCAGCGACCACGTCGGCCGCCAGCGACGCCGGCGGGCGGCGTCGCGCACGGCCTGCTCCCAGAGGAACAGCGCGGCGACCCGCTTGGGCCGGTGGCGCAGGCGCGTGACGTGCCACCACACGACCAGCGGCAGCGTCGCCAGGAGCGCCAGGAAGGCGGGCGCCGCGAAACCCACGCTCACGCGCGGCCCCCGATCGGTCGACTAGCGCGCAGGTTCAGCCGGCGCGCGTCGACAGCACGACCAACAGGCCGCCGCCCGCGTTCTCCAGCGTGTGCACCGTCCCCGGATCCACGCGCAGCAGCTTCCCCTTGCCCAGGCGCACGAGCTCCTCGCCGGCTCGGACGAGCGCCTCGCCCTCCAACACCTGGTAGCTGACCGTGGCGGCGGGATCGAGTGCCTCCTCGCGCTGGCCCGCCTCGAAACAGACGAGGTCGACGCGCAGATCGGGGGCGTCGACGAGCGGGCGCCGCTCGACACGCGAGAGCGAGAAGCGGCGGGCATCGGCGATGGCGATCACATGCATGGGGCCTCCTCGAGTGCGCCCCATCCTACGACGCGTCGCGGCGACGGGCGGTGGCCGCGCGGCGGGCGCGCGGCGGCCCTCCGGGAGGCGCGTCGGGGTCGCGCGCGCCCGTGTCGAGGCTGTGGATAACCACCGTGCACTTGACAATCCAGGCGGCCTTCTGGTAGACGCCGGCTGCGCCAGGGAGGGCCAAGAAATAGCGTGCAGCACGCATCCGATCGGTTTGCGCCGTCTGTGAGCGGCCTCCCGGCGAGCGCGCGGGCGTTCTCCACATCGCTGTGGAGAACCCCGTCGATCTGTGGACAACGCGGAACGCGCGTGAGGGTCGGATCAGACCGCGTCCCCGGCCGCGTCCCCGAGCCCGCGACCGCGGTCGCGCCCGGCGTCGGCGTTGCGGACGGCGGCCATGAAGGCCGCCAGCCTCGCGGGGTCCTTGACGCCGGGCCGCGACTCGACGCCCGACGCCACGTCGACGGCAGGGGGCGCGAGGCGTGAGATCGCCCGCGCGACGTTGCCCGGCTCGAGGCCCCCGGCCAGCACCCAGTTCGACAGGCGTCGCAGGCCATGGGCGCCATCCCAGTCGAACGGCCTGCCGCTGCCGGCGCGCGGGCCGTCGATCAGCAGCGCGTCGCCCGGCGGGCGCGTCAGCGCCTCGAGGTCGAGCGTCGGGGACCAGGCGACCGCGCGGATCACCGCGACGCGCGCGCGCAGCGCCCGCCAGCCGGCGTCGTCCCCGCCCGCGAGGTCGCCGTGCAGCTGGACCGCGTGCAGGCGCAGCGCGTCGATCGCCGCCCACAGCTCGTCGGGCGTGGGCGACACGAAGACGCCGACCCGCGCGATGAAGGGACCGAGCGGGGCGAGCACCTCGGCGGCCTGGGCCCGGTCGACCCGCCGCCGCGAGCCGGCGGCGAAGATGACGCCGAGCGCGTCGGCCCCCGCGGCCTCCACGGCGACGGCGTCCTGCGGCCGCGTCACCCCGCAGACCTTGACGCGCACGCGGGCCGGCGCGGACGTCCCCCCGAAGGGCGCGGGCACCCGGGTCACGCCACCCCCACGACGTCGTCACGGCCCACCACGGTCAGCGACCGCCCGAGCGCCTGCGCCAGCAGGTCGCGCCGCAGGTTGGCCGCCTCGACCTCGACGTGCACGTCGCCCTCCGAGCGCGCCCGGACGACGATCTCGTCGCCCGAAGGGCCTACCTCCACGCCGGTCACCCGCTGCGCCTTGCCGCGCTCGAGGTACTCGGCGAGGCGTAGGACGCCGGCCAGCAGGCGCAGGCGCTCGTCGTCGCCCGGTTCGAGCAGCGCCGCGAAGCCGTCCGACCCCGGGGTGCCCTTGCGGTGGTAACGGACGAGCAGCGCGAGCAGCACCTGCTCACGGTGGCTGAAACCGGGCAGGGCCCGGCCCAGCGTCAGCGCCAGCCCGTGGTGCTCGTGACGGTAGTAGTCGACCGCCATCCCGATGTCGTGGATCCAGGCCGCGTGCCCAAGCAACTCGCGCTCGGACTCCCCGAACGGGTGCCACGGCCGCAGGCCGTCGAAGAGCGCCAGCGCCAGCGTCCGCACGTGCCCGTTGTGGGCCGGGTCGTCGTGGTACTGGCGCATGAGGTTGAGCACCGAGAAGCCGCGCACGTCCTCGAGCAGGTGGCCGGGAGCGTCGGGCAGCAGGAACGGGTAGAACAGGCCCTCGCGCAGGCCCTGGCCCGACACCCGCAACGCGTCGACGCCGAGCGCGGCGACCACCTCCGCCAAGACGGTCGCGCCGGCGACGATGATGTCGGCGCGATCGCGGTTGAGCCCCGCCACCTCCAGCCGCCCGGCCGCGTCGAGCCCGGCGATCTCGTCCGCCAGCGCCCGCAGGCCGTCCGCGGGCAGGAGGTAGCCGTGCAGCAGGTCGAGCGGGTAGCCGACGCGCTTCTGGTGCACGTTCGCCAGGTTGCGCACGGTGCCGCCGACGCCGACGAGGGTCGAGGGCGACGCCGCGCCGTCCGCGAAGCCCGCGACCGCCGCGCGCACCGCCTCGCGCAGCGCCCGGAGCGACTTCGGCTTGGGGGGGTCGCCGCGCAGGAAGCGCTCCTGCGCGCGCACCGCCCCGAGCGGCCAACTGGCGCCGCGGCGCCACCGCCGGTCGGCGATCTCCGCGAGCTGGAAGCTGCCGCCGCCCAGGTCGAGGGCGACGCCATCGCGGACGTCGAGGCCGTTGACGACGGCCAGCGCGCCGATACGCGCCTCCTCGACGCCGTCGAGCACCCGCAGGTCGATGCCCAGCGCGCGGCCCGCGGCCACGAACTCGGGCCCGTTGCGCGCGTCGCGCACGGCGCTCGTGGCGGTCGCGACGAGGTCGTCGACGCCGACGGCGGCGGCGTAGCTGGCGAAGGTGCGCAGCGCCGCCAATCCGCGCGCGAAGGGACGCGGTCGCAGCAGGCCGCCGTCGTCCAGCCCCGACGACAACCGCACCACCGCCCGCAACTCGTCGAGCTGCCGCCAGCTGTGGCCGGCGCGGTACTCCAAGGCGATGAGCTTGGCGGTGTTCGACCCGACGTCGACGATGGCGATGCGCGGCACGGCAGCCGATCCCCGGCTAGAAGGCGTCGCGCACGAGCCGCACGCGAGGGACGTCGCGATCGCCGTCCACCAGGACCGCGTCGAAACGCACGGGGCGGTCGTCGCCCCCATGACGCGCGAGCCACAGCGCCGCCGCCCGCCGGACGCGCGCGCGCTTGCGACCCACCAGGCTCTCGGCCGCGCCGCCCTGCCGAGCGCCGCGCCGCTGGCGCACCTCGACGAAGACCAGCGAGCGGCCGTCGTGCATGACCAGGTCGAGCTCGCCCCCGGGAACGCGCGCGTTGGCCGCCACCGTCGTCCAGCCGCGGCGCTCGAGCGCCGCGCGCGCGAGGGCCTCGGCCCAGTGAGGCGGCGCGGGCGCGTTCACCGCGGCGTCACGGGGACCCGCGGCGCGTCGGCCCACAGGCCCTCCAGGTCGTAGAACTCCCGCGCCTCGGGGCTCATGAGGTGGACGACGAAGGGGCCGTAGTCCATGAGGATCCAGCGGCTCGACGGGCCCTCGACCGCCCGGATCGGGACCCTGGCCGCCTTCAGCCGCTCGCGCACGCCGTCCTCCAGGGCCTGCAGCTGCAGCGAGGACTCGCCGGTGGCGACCACGAACCAGTCGAGCGTCTCCGACACCTCCTCGAGGCGCAGCACGGCGATGTCCTTGGCGCGTTTGTCGTCCAGCGCGTCCACGATCAGCTGGACCTCGTCGGGCACGGCGGGGCGGGGGGTCGCGTCGGCGGCGTTCGCGTCGGTCACACGGGCTCCTTCGCCGCGGCTCAGGGCGCGGCCGGGGGGATCGAGAACGCCACCACCTCGAGCGAGGCGAGGCGTTCGGGCGAGGGGAACGGATCGGGGGCGTCCTGGCCGAGCACGAGCTGCAGGCCGACGGCGCGTCCGGCCACGAACGGCAGCCGGTCGATCTGCTGCTTGCCCACGCCCAGCAGCTCCGCGAAGTAGTCGGCGTCGGACCAGTGATCGGCGATCGCGATGAGCCTGGAACCGGCCGGGTCGGCCGAGGCCGTCGTCGCGACCAGTTGCGCCTCGGGGATGCCCATCGCGACGAGGCGCTCGACGTACGCCTCGCCCAGGCCCTCGCGGCCCGAGCGGTCGATCACCTGCAGCACGACGTCGGGTGGTTCGCTCCAGCTGCGCGCGGTGCCGCCGAAGGTGGCGGCGAGGAAGCTCTCGACCTCGCGCGGGTCCGCATGCAGCCGCGAGGTCCCCTCCTCCTCGAAGGTCGGCAACGTGGCCGCCTGCAGCTGCAGGCGCGCGAGACGCGGCAGCAACTCGCGCACCAGCGCGGGGCTGGCGTTCGTCTCGACGTCCGCCAGGGCCGTCTCGATCAGCTCGGGGAGCAGCGTCACGGCCCGCAGGTTGAGGTCGCGGACGCGCCGCAGCATGGCGTAGGCCAGGGTCTTGACGCGGTCGATGCGGTCGTAGTCGCCGCGCACGGTCTCCCGGTAGCGCACGAAGTCGGCCGCGCGTTGGCCGTCGAGGATCTGGGGCCCGGGGAACAGGTCGATGTCGAGGCCGCCGGCGACGTCGACGTAGCGCATGCGGTAGGGCACGTTGACCTCGACCCCGCCGAGCGCGTCGACGACGTGCTCGAAGATCTCGAGATCGACGATGGCATGGTAATCCACGGGCAGCCCGAGCACCTCGGAGACCGTGCGCCGCAATCCCTCGGCGCCCTGGTAGTAGTACATGGCGTTGATGCGCGTCTGCCAGGCCTCCAGGTAGAGGTCGCGCGGGATCGCGATGAGCGTCACCTCGTCACCGACGATCGAGACGTACAGGATGGTGTCCGTGTTGGTGCCGTCGGCGCTGCGGGGACCCCGGTAGTTCCAGGCGACGATCTGGCCGTCGGCGTCGTAGACGGGGGTGCTCATCTCGGGGTAGTAGAGGCGATCGCGGCCGGCGACGACGAAGCTGATGGGCGCGACGCCCTCCTCGAGCCCCAGGATCTCGCGCTGCGCGGCGGTCAGTTCGCCGCGCTCGACGTCCTGTTCGAGCCAGTAGCCCACCAGCCCCACCAGGGCCACGGTCAACCCCAGGGCCTGCAGCCAACGCGCTCGCCGGCGGCGAAGGCGATCGGCGCTCGCGGGGTCAGGTGGGGTGACCGAGTTCGTCATGTACCTGAAGGGTACGCGGATGGACGTCCTTGCCGCGACTGCGCAGGTAACGCACCTTGGTTTGGACCGCGCGACGGTAGGCGCGTTCCAACTGCACCATGGCCAGCGCCCGGATCTCGTCGTTGACGCCGCGGCCGGGTTCCGACACGTCGGCGACGTACACCGCCATGCCGACGCGGTCGCCCGGGCGCACCCCGAACACGTGCCCCTCGATGGCGTCCAGCACGCGCTCGTCGTTGACGCCCCAGGCGCTGGCGATCGCGCGTCCGGCGCGCCCGTGGACGGCCAGCGGGTGGCTGCGCTCCATGTCGTTCTCGGGGGGCGCCAGGCCCAGCAGCGTCTCGACCTCCTCCTCCCGCGCGACGTCGTGCAGCACGGCCGCGAGTAGCGTGGCCCGCAGTTCGCCATCGTCGAACCCGTTCGCCAGGGCGATGCTCTCGGCCAGCTCCGCGACCCGCATGACGTGCGCGAAGCGTTCGGCCGACAGCCGCGCGCGCACGCGCTCGCAGTAGGGCGCGATGCTCGGCCGTCGGCAGGGGCCGGTCGATGGGAACCGGAGGTCGAGGTCGGGGTCGGGGGTCTGGGCCATGTTTCGTCAACGGGGGCAAGCGGGCTTGCCCAGCGCGCAACTTAGCACGGGCCTGACGGGCCGCTCTCCGGGGGCGGGCCGGCGGGCGGCGCCTCGCGCTCGGCATCGGGCCGCGCCTCCTCGCCGTCCGCCTCGACGGCGTCCCCAGCCGCCTCGTCGCTCCACCGGCGCTCGGCGGCGTCGGCCCCGGCGCGCTCCGACGCCTCGGCCGCTCGCGCCTCGGCCTCGATCGCGGCCTCGTCGAAGTAGTCGAACACGGCGTCGCCGATGACGACCTCGTCGCCCGTCTGGGCGCCGGCCTTGGCGAGCAGCTTCGACACGCCGAGCGACACGAAGTGCCGCTGGAGGTAGGCGACGGCGTCGCGGTTGGTGGGGTCGAAGCGGGCGACCAGCGCCTCGACCTCGTCGCCGTGGACGACCCAACCGAGGCCGCTCGCGTCGCGTGTCACCCGCAGCGGCGCGGGCGCGGCCACGCGCCGCACCGGCGACGGGCCGGGCACCGGCGCGGCCTCCGGCACGAGCTGGAAGAGCGCCGCCGTCAGCTCGCCGAGCCCCTCCCCCGTGACGGCCGAGACGGCGAAGGTCGGCAGGCCGAAGTCCGCCAGCAGCTCCGCGCCGGCCCGCGCCTCGTCCTCGCCGACCAGGTCGAGCTTGTTCAGCACCACCACGGCGGGCCGTTCGAGCAGGTCGGGGTCGTACGCGGCCAGCTCGCCCCGGAGCGCCTCCAAGTGCACGACCGGGTCGTCGGCCAGGTCGACGACGAAGGCGAGCAGGCGGGTCCGGGCCACGTGCCGCAGGAACTCGAGCCCGAGCCCGCGCCCCAGGTGCGCGTCCTCGATGATGCCGGGCACGTCGGCGACCGTCAGGCGCTGGTGGTCGCGCTCGAGGACCCCGAGGTTGGGGCTGAGCGTGGTGAAGGGGTAGGCGGCGACCTTGGGGCGGGCGTTCGAGACCGCCGCCAGCAGGCTCGACTTGCCGGCGTTGGGGTAGCCCACCAGCCCGACGTCGGCGATCGTGCGCAGCTCCAGGCGGAGCCGGCGCTTCTCGCCCGGCGTGCCGTACTCGGCGAAGCGCGGCGCGCGGCGGTAGGAGTTGGCGAAGGCGGCGTTGCCGCGACCGCCCACGCCGCCCGCGGCGACCCGCGCGCGTTGACCCACCTCGACCAGGTCGGCCAGCGGCTCACCCGTGTCGGCGTCGCTGGCGACCGTCCCGACGGGCACCGGGATGGTCACGTCCGCGCCGCCGTGGCCCGCGCGGTGGCGTCCCTCGCCCTGCTGCCCCGCACCGGCCCGGTACACCTGGCGCGTGACCAGCCGGTCCAGCGAGGTGACGTCGTCGACCGCCTCCAGGACCACCGCGCCGCCGTCGCCGCCGTGGCCGCCATCGGGACCGCCCTTGGGGACGTACTTGAGGCGCATGAACGACATCGCGCCGTCGCCGCCCTTGCCTCCCTGAGCGGTGATCTCGATGACGTCGCGGAAGGGCATGGCGGGACTCCTCTGGCGCCGGATCAGCCTGCAGGCGCGGTGCTCACGTGCGTGGGCGCAAGGAACGTGCCCGCGTCCCAGCGGGTCACGGGCACGTGCCCGCCCGTTCGGGCGGGCCCTCTCGATCGCCGGCGCCGGCGGGCGCGAGGCGCCGCGATCCGACGCGGGCCCGACGGCTCAGTCGGCCGCCACCGTCGCCGGCGCCGTCTCCTCGACGGAGACGAAGCGGCCCCTGGCGCCCTTGTCGGCGAAGCGGACCACGCCGTCGCGCAGGGCGAAGATCGTGAAGTCCTTGCCGAGGCCGGCGTTGAGGCCGGGCCTGAACTTGGTGCCGCGCTGGCGGACCAGGATGTGGCCGGCGGTGACGACCTCGCCGTCGAAGCGCTTCACGCCGAGGCGCTTGGACTGGCTGTCGCGGCCGTTCTTCGAGCTGCCGACGCCTTTCTTGTGAGCCATGGGGGTCTCCTCGCGCCGCGCTCAGCCGGCGATGCCGGTGACGCGGACCTCGGTGTAGGGCTGACGGTGGCCGGTGTGGCGCCGGTAGTTCGTCTTGGCGCGGAACTTGTAGATGCGGATCTTGTCGCCGCGCCCGTGGGCGACGACCTCGGCCTTGACGCTGGCGCCGTCGACGCGCGGGCTGCCGATCTTGACCGACTCGCCGCCGAGCAGCAGCACGGGGAAGTCCACCGTGGCGCCGGGCTCTGCGTCGATCTTCTCCAGGCGCAGCACGTCGCCCTCCTGGACGCGGTACTGCTTGCCGCCGGACTCGATGATCGCGAACATGGTTCTCCTACCTCCGGTGCCCGCGGCCGGCGATGGCCGGGGTCGGGGCGACGTGCGAGCGTCGACGCACCGCTTGGGCTCCGAGGCCTGGCAGGCGTCCGACGGTTCGTGGGCCGGTCGCGCCCGCGGGGGCGCCGGTCCAGAACAAGGAGTCTAGCAGACCTCCCACGAGCTAGGCAAGGCCGCCCGCGCTCGCCGTCGGCGGCGGTCGTTCCGGCACGGCCCCCCGCGGCCCGGCCGCGACGGTCTCAGGCCGCCACCACCCACAGGGCCCCGAGGAAGAGCAACCAGACGAGGAAGAGCACGCCCACGTTGAGGCTGAGGTCGCGCGTGTCGCGCTGGATGCGGCGCCGCGCCGCCAGCCTGAGTTCCTCCGCCCCGGGCACCGCGACGACGTCGTCCTGGGCGCGACGGGCGGCCTGCTGCAGGCGCCGGCTCTCGTCGAGCCGCCGGCTCTCGTCGAGGCGTTTTCCGAGTTCGCGCGTGAAGCGCTCCGCGAGTTCCCAGTTGGCGGCCAGCCGCTCGGCGGCGGCCAGCGTCCGGACGCGCAGGCGCAGCCACAACCGGCGGCTGACGATGGGCGGCCGAGCGGTCGCCGCCAGCACCGCATCGCGCTCGCGCTCGAAGAGGCGTCGCGCGGCCGCCTCGAAGGCCGCCCGCTCGGCGAGAATCCAGCGCACCCCGGCGCCGCCCGCGGCCAGGCCCATGGCCAGCAGGCGATCCAGCGACAGCCACGCCGGCGGCGGGCGGTCGAAGACGCGCCAGCGGACGCTGGCCCAGGCGACGACCACGCCGAGCGTCAGCGCCGTCAGCGCCGCACGCAGGTCGCCCGCGTGCGCGATCGGCGAGGTCACGTAGCGCAGCACGCCGGCCGAGGAGGCGGCGTAGACCTCGACGCCCGCGGCGAGCACCGGCGCCAGGAGCTGCGGCCGCAGACCCAGCACGACGATCGCGGTCGCCAGCGCGGCCATCGCCAGACGCATGCGCCAGCTGGCCTCGTGGACGGGCCGCCCGAGGTCCGCGCGGGCCGACCCGAGGAAGGTCAACGCCAGCAGCTTCACCAGCGCGGCGGCCGTGCCGATCGTCGTGATCGTGAACACCCACTCGGCCCAGTGCAGCGCCACCAGGTGTTCGTGGGCCTCGGCGTACGCCAGCGCGTGGTGCAGCACGCTCTTGCTCACGAAGCCGTTGAGCCCGGGCAGGCCGACGATGCCACCGACCGCGACCAGGACGAAGGCGAAGGTCCACGGCATGCGCCGCCAGAGCCCCCCGAGGCGCCGCAGGTCGCCTTCACCGGTGGCATGGATGACGGCGCCGAGGCCCAGGAACAGCAGCCCCTTGAACAGGGCGTGGTTGACCACGTGCAGCAGCGTGCCCGTCCAACCGACGCTGCCGCCCTCGGCCAGGTAGGCCGCGGAACCGACACCGACGAGGATGAAACCCATCTGGCTGACGCTGCTGTACGCCAGCAACCGCTTGGCCACGTTCTGCCACAGCGCCATCACGACGCCCACGAACATCGTCGCGCTTCCCAGGTAGAGCACCGCCAGCGCCACGGTCTCGGCCTGCAGCGCCACCGGCGGCGGCGCGTCGGGGCCGCCTCCGAACAGGCCGGCCACGGTGCGCAGGATGCCGTACGCGCCGGCCTTGATCATCAGGCCGGACAGCAGCGCGCTGGCGGGGGCCGGCGCCGCCGTGTGGGCGTCGGGCAGCCAGATGTGGAGGCCGAGCACGCCGGCCTTGACGCCGAAGCCGAGGATCAGCAGGGCGGCGGCCACGAGCCGCAGCGACGCGTCGCCGGGTTCGAGGGCCAGGGGAACGCCGAGGGCGCCACCGCCCAGGCCCTGGACGATGAACGCCCCGGTCAGCACCGCGAAGCCCCCGAGCAGCGTGAGGACGAGGTACTTCAGGCCGGCCCGGTCGGCCTCGCGGCCACCGACGTGGACCACGAACAGGTACGCGGCCAGGCCGAGCCACTCGAAGAAGACGTAGAGCGTGATGAGGTCGGCGGCGACGACGATCCCGATCATCGCCGCCAGCGTCAGGAGGCTGGTGAGGTGGTAGCGGCGCTCCTTGCCGTCGGGGTGCAGGTAGTCGATGGCGTACAGCGAGGCGCAGGTCCACACGAAGGTCGTGATGAGCGCGAAGACCAGCCCGACGCCGTCGAGCGCGAAGCCCAGGCGGCCGAGCACGCCGGGCACGCTGACGACCAGCCGCCCGTGGGTCACGACCGCCGGCGCCAACGCGGCCACGGCGGCGAAGGAGGCCGCCGAGGTGGCCGTGACCCACCACCCCATCGCGGCCGGACCGCGGCGTCCGAGGGGCCACAGGAGCGGCACCGCAGCCAGCGGCAGGAGCAGGACGAGCAGCGGTCCGGCGTGCGTCACCGCCTCACCCCCCACCGAACCAGGCGCGCGCGGCGCGCTCCGCGAAGGCCAGCGGGAACCCGCGGAGGTGCGAACCGAGGCCGAAGACGAGCGTGAGGGCCGCCGCGACCAGCGTGGGCCCGAGCATCGTCCACGGCGCCTCGCGGGCGCCGCCCCAGGCGGGCGGGCCGGCCGCGGCCCGGCCGTCGGCCGCGGCCCGGTCCGCGGCCGGCGCCCGGCCTTCCGGCGGGGCGAAGTAGGCGGCGTACACGACCGGCAGCAGGTAGGCGGCGGCCAGCAGGGCGCCGGCGAGCAGGACCGCCAGCGCCAGGCCCTGGCCGATCTCCAGCATCCCGATGCCGAGCCACCACTTGCTCACGAAACCGGACAGCGGCGGGACCCCGATCATCCCCAGCGCCGCCAGCGTGAAGGCCGCCGTCGTCAGCGGCATGCGCGCCCCCACGCCGCGCAGTTCGGCGAGTCGGCGCGCCCCGGCGACGTGGATCCACAGGCCGGCGCAGAAGAACAGCGTGCCCTTCATGAAGGCGTGGTGGACGAGGTGCACGAGACCCCCGGCCATGACGCCGGAGCCGGCCAGCGACACGGCCAGCGTCAGGTACCCCATCTGGCTGATCGTCGAGTAGGCCAGCCGCCGCTTGACGTCGGCCTGGCCGAGGGCCAGCGCCGCGCCCACGAGCACGGTGAGCGCCGCCAGCGCCGTCAGCCACGGCGCCACCCCCAGGCTGCCGAAGAGCGCCACGCCGAACACGTCGAAGACGACGCGCATGATGCCGAACGCGCCGGCGGCGACCATCACGCCCGAGAGCAGCGCCGAGAAGGGCGCCGGCGCCGCGGGGTGGGCGTCGGGCACCCAGCCGTGGAGGGGCACCAGCGCCGCCTTGACCCCGAAGCCGGCGACGAAGCACCAGAACGCCACGAGCAGTTGCCCGGGCGCGGCGTCGGCGGGCAGGAAGCCGCCGCCCACGAAGCTCAGGTCGCCCGCCAGGAAGAAGGTGAGCAGCACGCCGGCGAGCACCAGGCTCCCGCCGACGAGGATGTAGGCGATGTACTTCGTCCCCGCCGCCACCGCGGCCGGCGTCTGCTCGTGGATCACCAGGGCGTACGTCAGCACCGAGAAGGCCTCGTAGAAGACGAGGAAGGTGAGCAGGTTGCCGGCGTACGCCACCCCCAGGGTGCAGGCGAGGCAGGCCATGAAGAACGCGAAGAAGCGCGCCCTGCGGGGCCCTGGACGCACGTAGCCGAAGGCGTAGACGAGCGCCAGCAGGCCGAGGCCCGCCACCGTGGCGCCGTACAGCGCCCCCACCGCGTCGACGCGCAGGAGCATCCACAGCTGCGACGTCATGTGCAGGAGGCGGACCTCGGGCGTCCGCCCGGCGAGCACCGCGGCGCCGAGGCCCAGCGCGACGACCAGCGCGCCGAACGCCAGGGCGGCCAGCAACCCATCCCGCCGACGCTCCGTCCAGCCGAAGGCCGCGGACACCGCCACGCCCGCGAGCGGCAGCGCGACTGCGACCGCCGGCCACCAGGAGACGACCGCGCCGGCCGCGGGCGTCATGGTGCGACCCCGCCCCCGGCGAAGAAGCTCTCCACCGCCACCTGCGCGATCGAGAAGGGCATGCCGGGCACCTCGGCGGTCACGCCGAGCAGGAGCACGTACGCCGCGCAGATGACGATCGGGAAGAGCAGCGTCTTGGCGGTCTCGAAACGGCGGCCCTCCTCGAACGGCGGCCACGGCTCCTTGGCCGGCCGGAAGTACGCCCGGTGCACGATCGGGAAGAAGTAGCCGGCGTTGAGCAGGGCGCTGACGATGAGCACCAGCACGAACCACCAGGCATCGGCCTGGAGGGCGCCCAGCGCCAGGTACCACTTGGTGATGAAGCCCGCCGTCAGCGGCACGCCGACGAAGGAGAGCGCCGCGATCGTGAAGGCCGCCATGCTGATCGGCATGCGGGCGGCGATGCCGTCGATCTCGCTGACGTACTTCTTGCCGGTGGTGCGGGCGATCGCGCCGACGACGAAGAACATGGTGATCTTGGCGAACGCCTGGTTGGCGACGTGGACGATCGCCGCGGTCGCCGCCAGGGGCGTGAGCAGCGCGGCGCCGAGCAGGATGTACGACAGCTGGCTGATCGTCGAGTAGGCGAGCCGGCGCTTCAGGTGGTCCTGCGTGAGCGCGATCGTCGAGGAGGCGACGATGGTGAAGCCGGCGAGCAGGCCGAGCGGGACGGTGAAGCCGAGTTCGCCGAGCAGCTCGGCCCCGAAGACGTTGTAGATCACCCGCGTGACCCCGAAGGCGCCGACCTTGACGACCGCGACCGCGTGCAGCAGGGCGCTGACCGGCGTCGGTGCGACCATGGCGATCGGCAGCCAACCGTGCAGCGGCATGATGCCGGCCTTGACCCCGAAGCCGATGGTCAGGCAGACGAAGATGATCGCCAGGGTCACGACCCCGACGTCGTCCGTCAGGATGCCGGGCTGCGCCAGCGTAAGGGTCCCGGCCGTGGCGCTGACCATGACCGCGCCGATCAGCGCGAAGCCGCCGCCGATGAGGGTGTAGGTCAGGTAGATGCGGCCCGCGCGCAGCGCCTCGCGCGTCTCGGCATGGACCACCAGCGGGTAGGTGCAGATCGTCAGGGTCTCGTAGAAGAGGAAGAAGGTCAGCAGGTTCTCGGCGAACGCCACACCGACCGTGGTGGAGACGCACAGCGCGAAGAAGCCGAAGAAGCGCACGCGGTCGCGGTCGCCCTGCATGTAGCCGATGGCGTAGATCGTGGTGAAGAGCCACAGGGTCGAGGACACCAGCGCGAAGAACATGCCGTAGGCGTCGGCGCGGAAGCCGATGCCGATGCCCGGGGTGAACTCGACGAACTCGTAGACGTAGACCACGCCGCGGAGCGTGCCGGGCAGCATCGAGAAGACCAGGCCCATCTTGATGAAGGCCGCCAGGAAGGTGAAGAAGCGGCGCCAGAAGATGCTGCGGCCGAAGGCGAACACCAGCCCGGCGCAGAGGAACGAGACGAAGGGCGCGAGGATCGGCCGGGCGTCGACGACGTCCACGTCAGTTCCCCCAGAAGGGCAGCAGGTCGAGGACGGCGGGTTCGACGAAGGCGAGCGGGATGCCGCCGAGCACCCCGAGCACCAGGCACAGCGTGGCGAGCACGACGACCGGCGCACGCATGGACCAGGGCGCCTCTTCGGCCTCGAGCACGACGTCGTGCACCGGCTCCTGGAAGTAGAAGGCGTTGAGCATGCGGACGTAGTACACGAAGATGAACAGCGCGCCGAACACGAGCGCGAAGCCGAACGGCGCCTGGCCGGACTCGAACGCGCCCAGGGCGATGTACCACTTGCACACGAAGCCGGCGGTGGGCGGCAGCCCCACGATCGACACCGCGCCCACGGCCATCGCCGCGGACGTCTGCGGCATGCGGCGCGCGATGCCGCGGAGGTCCGAGAGCGTGCGCAGGCCCGTCTGGTGGATGATCGCGCCGGCGGCCAGGAACAGCGTCGCCTTGATGAGCGCGTGGTTGAAGACGTGGACCGAGGCCCCGATCACCGCGTAGGGCGACGCCAGGCCGAGACCGAGCACGATGTAGCCGATGTTCGAGATCGTCGAGTAGGCGAGCATGAGCTTGATGTCGTCCTGGAAGATGGCGAAGAAGGCCCCCATGACGATCGAGATGGCGCCCAGCCAGACCAGCGTCTGGTTGAAGGCCCCCAGCTCCAGCACGTCCGCGGCGAAGAAGACCTGGTAGACCCGCAGCATGCCGACGATGCCGATCTTGACGACCATCCCGGAGAGGACGGCGCTGACGGGGCTGGGCGCGATCGCGTGCGCGTCGGGGAGCCACACGTGCACGGGGAACATGGCCGTCTTGACCATGAACGACACGGCGTAGGCGGCGAAGGCCACCATGACGGCCGGGCCGCCGCCGACCTCGGCGAGCCGCCCGGCGACGTCCGCCATGTTGAGGCTGCCGGTCAGGGCGAACAGCTGCGCCGTCGCGAAGAGCATGAGCAGCGACGACACCGCGCCGATGAACAGGTACTTGAGGGCCGCGAAGGCCGCCAGGCCGCGACCGCCGACCGCCACCAGCGCGTAGCTCGAGAGGGACACCACCTCGGTGAAGACGAACAGGTTGAAGAAGTCGCCGGTGACGCAGAAACCGATCATGCCGCCGGCGTTGAGTAGCAGGAGGGCGTAGAAGGCCGGTCGCCGCTCGTCCGGCATGACGTGGTCGAGGTAGCGCCAGGAGAACGGGACGATGACGACGAACAGCAGCAGCAGCGGCAGCACCCAGGCGCTGAAGTGGTCGAAGCGCAGCTCGATGCCGTAGGGCTGCGCCCAGCCGCCCACGTCGTAGGCGAAGGGGCCGTCCGTCGCGAGGCGGTAGACCAGGCCCGAGGCCAGCAGCGAGGCGGCCAGCAGCACGGCCCACGCCCAGGCGCCCGCCCACCGCGGTCGACGGGCGGCGACGACGGGCGTGAGGACCGCGCCGACCATCGGCACCACGATCGTCCAGGGGAGCGCCTCGGCCCAGCCGCCGTTCACGGCAGCTCCTTGAGCTCGTCGACCTCGATCGTCCCGAAGTGCGCGTGGATCTGCACGATCAGCGCGAGGGCGACGGCCGTCACGCTCACGGCCACCACGATCCCCGTGAGGACCATCGCCTGGGGTATCGGGCTCGCGTACGGGGCGGCGGTCCCGGCGACGAGGATGGGCGGGTCGCCGCCCTCGATCATGCCGGAGGTGACGATGAAGGCGAAGACGGCGGTCTCCATGACGTTGAGCCCGAGCAGCTTCTTCAGCAGGTTGCTCTTGGACACCAGCATGTAGAGGCCGACGCAGAACAGGACGATGACGAGGACGTAGTCGAGATCGAGCCCGAAGAGCAGCATTCAGGTCTCCATCTCGAGGAACAGACGCGCCAGGATGACGCCACCCCCGAGCGCGATGCCGACCTCCAGGAACAGGCCCATCGCCTCCTGGGCGGTGTGGTCGTCGGTGGGGAAGCCGAGGAAGGCGCCGGTGAGGCGCCAGCCGATCGCCGCGATCAGCGCGAACGCCAGCGGCGCCGCGCCCTGCAGCCACGGCCGCCAGTCGTCGGGCACCAGCTCGGCCACGCGGGCGGGCCCGAGGACCAGGCCGAGGGCGATGAAGATGGCGGCGAACACGGCCGCGGCCTGGAAACCGCCGCCGGGCGTCACGTGGCCGCGGAACAGCATCGCCAGGGCGAACATCGCCATGAACGGGGCCATGAGGCGCACGACGTAGCTCACGACCGGGCTGACCGGGACGCCCGCACCGTTGGCCTCGCGCGCGGCCTCCGCCGGGCGGCCGCCCGCACCGTCGGCCTCGTGCGCGGCCTCCTCCGGGAAGCCGCCGGGACGGGCCGCGCTCCCGCGCGGCAGCGCGAGCACGGCGGCCAGCGCCGTGAAGATGACGATGACCTCGAAGAAGGTGTCGAAGCCGCGGTAGTTGAGCAGCACGGCAGTGACGAGGTTCTTGTTGCCCGTCTCCTCGACGCCGCGCTCGAGGTAGCGGACGCCGACGCCGGTGTGGATCGGCGCGTCCGGCGCGTCGTGGGTCGGCAGGTTCACCACGCCGACCACGAGCGGCAGCGCCACGAGCAGCACCAGCAGCAGCGACCAGGCCTTCATCGCTTCTCCCGCCGGGTGGTCCGCGCGATCGTGATGAAGAACAGCACCGTCGTGACGCCGGCGCCGACCGCGGCCTCGGTCATCGCCACGTCCGGTGCGCCGCGGTGCTGCCACACGAGCGTCATCGTCAGGCTGTAGAGGGAGAAGATGACCACCGCCGCGAGCAGGTCGCGGGCTCTCGCCACGCTCACCGCGGTCGCGATGAGGAGCGTCAGCATGACGGCGTCGAAGACGTCGCTCATGCGTCGCCCCCCTTCGGCCGGCGCCACACGGGCAGCCCGCTGCGGTGGCCCGCGCGCGCCAGCGCGTGCGCCGTCGTCGGACCCGACACCAGGCTGAGCAGCAGCAGCAGCAGGAGCTTCAGGTCGCCGACCTGCAGCCCGCCCAGCAGGGCGACCCCCAGCAGGATGGAGCCGACCCCGACCGAGTCGCACTTGCCCGTCGCGTGGGCGCGGGAGAAGAGGTCGGGCAGGCGCACCAGCCCCAGCGTCCCGCCGAGGACGAAGACGAGGCCGACGAGCAGCAGCGCCACGGCCAGGGCCTCCAGCAGCAGCGTCACGCGGACCCCTCCGAGGGCCGCGGCGCGTCGTCCGCCGGCGATTCGCTGCGCAGCCGACCGCTCTCGATGTAGCGGGTGGCGGCCAGGGTGATGACGAGGTTGAGGAGGGCGTAGACGATGGCGACGTCGACGAGGAAGTCGTGGCCGGCGATGGCGGCCATGAGGACGAGCACCGCCATCGCCTTGGTGCCGGCGACGTTGACGGCCAGGATGCGGTCCTGGATCGTCGGGCCCGCGTCGGCCCGCCACAGGCAGGCGAAGGCCAGCACCAGCAGCGCCGTCGCGCTGACCCACAGCAGCGTGGTCACGCGTCGCCGCCGCGCTCGAAGGCGCGCGCCACGTCGCGCGCCAGGGTGCCGTCGACCAGCTCGCGCGCCAGACTCGGGTCCAGCGCGTGCACCGCGAAGACGTCACCCTCCACGTCCAGGGTCAGGGTGCCCGGCGTGACGGTGATCGCGTTCGCGTAGGCCACCCGCGCGAGGTCGGTCTCGAAACGGACCGTCTGACGGATGACCTCGGGCGCGATCGGCAGCCGCGGGTCGAGCACGATGCGCAGCACCTGGACGGCCGAGACGATGATGCGCCACTCGGTGATCAGGATGAACCACAGCAGCCGCAGCGGGCGGACGGGATGGAGCGGCGTGCGCGTCCGCGGCCACAGGAAGCGGATCGCCCAGAGGGCGAGCGCCAGCGACGCGGCGGCGCCCACGGCGAGATCCAGCCAGCCCTCGGGCGGCACGACGACGCACCAGAAGAGGAAGAGGGCGGCGGTCATGGACGCGGTGCGCATGATGCGACGGGATCTCCACGTGGCGAACGCGGGGCGATGGGGGCGGCGGCCCGCGAGCGGCGCTCCGCGGGACGCGACGGATCGGCTTGGAGGCACGTTGGCACGCGGGCATCGCGTCCAACAGGGACACTTGCCGCTGGCCCGCGGACTACACTGCCGGCAACGTCGGGGGCGGGCAGGCCGGTCGGGGGTGCCACGATGGGGCAACGTCGAACGTGGCTCGCGATCGCGGCCTTCGCCGCGTCGTCCTGGGGCCTGAGTCAGGCGGCCGCGACGTGCCCGCCGCTCGCAGGGGACGCCGCGACCGTCGTGCGCATCGGCGACTGGGCGCTCGTCGCCGGCCCCCGCCTCGTCACCTGCCGCGGCGGCGCGGCGCTGACGATCGCGTGCGGCGCCGACGAACGGCTGGAGGTGCGCTTGATCCTGGCTTCGCTCGCGTCCGGCACGATCCACCTGCGCTTCGTGGGCGACGGCGGCGCCCTGGTCGCCCCGCCCCTGGCGTCGGTCGACGGCACCGTCGTCCTGCACGGGGCGGACGCCGAGCGGCTCGCGACCCAGCTGACCGCCGGCGAGACGCTGCGCGTCCGCGTGACGGCGGCGAAAGGCGACGCCACGCCGCGCGACCTGACCTTCGCGACCGCCGGTCTCGGGCAGGCGCTGCCGTGGCTCGGCTGCGGCGACGCCGATGCCTGCCCCTCCCGGAGCTGCGACCGGTGAGGCGCGCGCCCCTGCACGTCGACCTGGAGGGCACGCTCAACACGCGCGACCTCGGCGGCTGGCCGCTCGCCGGCGGGAACCGCACCCGGGCGGGCCGCCTGTGGCGCTCCGACGCCTTCACCCACGCCACGGCGGCGGACCGCGACACCCTCGCGGAGCGCGGCCTGCGCACGGTGGTCGATCTGCGCACCGACGCCGAGCGCGCCAGCGCGCCCAGCGCGCTCGCGGACGATCCCAGGTTCGAACTCGTCCCCGTCGACCTCTTCGCGGCGGTCGGCGCGGCCATCGAACGCGGCGAGGTCGGGGGCGACCCCTTCGACCTGCGGACGCGCTACCGCGCCTCGTTCGTCTTCGCCCGCGACGGCTACCGCGAGGCGTTCGCGCGGTTGGCCGACGCGCTCGCGGCCTCGCCCGGTCCGGTCGCCTTCCACTGCTCCGCCGGCAAGGATCGCACCGGGCTCGTCGCCGCCCTGCTGCTGCGCGCCGCCGGCGTGCCGGACGAGGCGATCCTCGAGGATTACGTGCTCACCGACGCCCGCATCGCGCCGCTGCGGCCGCGGCTGCTGGCGGACGGGATCGCGCAGGGGTTCCCGGCGGACGGCTACGCCCGCATGCTCGAGGCGCGGGCCGAGAACCTGCGCGACGCGCTGGCGCGCGTCGACGACGAGCTCGTCGGCTTCGCGGCGCCGGCGGCCGCGGCCCTGCGCTGAGCGAGGCGGCCCGCGCCGGACCCCGCCGACGGCGTCCGTTCAGAGGCCGACCAGGCGCCCGAGCACGATCATGGCCACCGCCCCGGCGGTGAACGCGGCGGCCGTGCGCCCGGAGTCGATCTCCTCGAGCGCCTCCGGCAGCAGGTCGTCGACGACGAGGAACAGCATGGCGCCGGCGGCGAACCCGAGCCCGAAGGGGAGCAGCGGCTCGAAGAGCCACATGAGCCAGGCGGCGAAGGGCGCGGCCACCGGCTGCGGCAGGCTCGTGAAGAGCGTCCACCCCAGGCACTGCCAGATCGGGACCCCCTTGGCCCGCAACGCCAAGGTGATGGCGATCGCCTCGGGCACGTTGTGGACCGCCAGCGCGGCCACGACCGCGATGCCGAAGCCCTGCTCGCCGGAACCGAAGGCGACGCCGATCGCGATGCCCTCGGGCAGGGAGTGAGCGGTCATGGCCGCGACGACCATCAGCGCGGCCGTGCCGCCGATCGCCCGCAGCCGGAACGGATCGAGGCCCTCTCGGGACTTCACCCACTTGGCCACGCCGGCGTAGAAGAGCGCCCCGAGGGCGAGGCCGGCGGCGACCTCCCACGCCTGCAGGCCCGGGGCCCGCCTCAGGCCCTCGCCGACGAGCTGGACGAGGCTCGCGGCGGCCATCATGCCCGCGGCCACCGCCGACAAGGTGGCGGCCGCGCGCTTCGAGAGGTCGTCGAGGAAGAAGAAGGGCGCCACGCCCAGCGCCATCGACAGGTCGGCCACCACGGCGGCGACGAACGTGATCAGGAGCAGGCGCAGCAACTCGGCGTCCATGGCCCCTCGCCTCCGCGCGGGGACGCCGTCGCGGGTCCGCCACGCGGTCGACCCACGGCGACGGGACCGCGTCCGGCCCCCTCACGACGGCGTGCCGCGCTGCCCCGAGGGTAGCAGACGGGGCCGGGCCAACCCCGCGGCACGGCCCGCCGTCCCTCGCGGCATCACCATGAGGAAGCGACCCCGAGGGTTCGAGGCCGCTTCATCGATCGATGCCGTGTGGGACGGCTACCTGCCTGGTGGAGCTGAGGGGATTCGAACCCCTGACCTTCTGAATGCCATTCAGACGCGCTCCCAACTGCGCCACAGCCCCGCGTTCCCGCAGGCGAATCGAAGTGTACCGGCGCCCCTCGGGCGTGTCAACCGAAGGCCGCCGGCCGCCGCCCCGACGCGAACCGCGCGGACCCGGGGGTCCGCGCGGCGCGTTCGCGGTGCGGTGGGCGCGCGTTCAGCCGTTCGTCTCGCGGGCGGCGCGCGCCGCCGCACGGTCGGCCTCTTGGCGGCCGACGTCGGTCCGGAGGCGGGCGGCCTTGCCGCGCAGTTCGCGCAGGTAGTAGAGCTTGGCGCGCCGCGTGCGGCCGCGCTTCACCACCGTGAGCTTGGAGATCAGCGGCGAGTGCAGCGGGAAGACGCGCTCGACGCCCTCGCCGCCCGAGACCTTGCGGACGGTGACGGTGGAGCGGGCACCACGGCCGTTCTTGCGGGCGATGACGACGCCCTCGAAGGCCTGGATGCGGGTGCGGTTGCCTTCGACGACCTTGTAGTCGACGCGCAGCGTGTCGCCGGTGTCGAACTCGGGGTGGTCGTCACGCATGAAGGGCTGCTCGATCGCGCGCAGGATGGCGCCTTTGTTGTACTTCATGGTCATCTCCAGGGGCCGCGCGTACGCGGCGGGCGGCGCGTGGGACCGGCGCCCCACGGCCAAGCCCAAGGAGCGTAGCGCATCGGGGTCGGTGAACGCAAGCTGCCGCGTCCCCTAGGACGGTCCGCGGCCCGGGCGGGTCACGCCCGGCGAACGCCGCCGGCGACGCGCCGGCGGCCCGCGGTGCGGCCGGCTCCGAGCGTCGCCCGGATCACCCGGCCTGGTGCGAGCGCGCCCAGATGTTCAGCCCGCTGTCGGTCGCGTGCCGATCGATCTCGGCGAGCTCGTCGGCGGCGAAGTCGAGCCGCTCGAGCGCGGCCACGTTCTCGACGATCTGCCGCGGGCTGCTGGCGCCGATGAGCACCGAGTCGACCCGGGGGTCGCGCAGGCACCACGCGAGCGCCATCTGCGCCAGCGACTGACCGCGGCGCTCGGCGATGCCGTTGAGCGCCCGGACGCGCTCCAGCACTTCGGGTCGCAAGAAGTCCGGACGCCAGCTGGGCACGCCCTTCGCGCCGCGCGCGTCCGCGGGGACGTCGCCGAGGTACTTGTCCGTCAGCAGCCCCTGGGCCAGCGGCGAGAAGACGATGGCGCCGACCCCGAGCTCCTCGAGGGCGTCGAGCAGGTCGGGCTCGATCCAGCGGTTGAGCATCGAGTACGACGGCTGGTGGATGAGCAGCGGCACGCCCATCTCGCGCAGGATGCGAGCCGCCTCGCGGGTCTTCGCGGCCGAGTACGAGGAGACGCCCGCGTAGAGGGCCTTGCCCTGCTGCACGGCGCTCGCGAGCGCGCCCATGGTCTCCTCGAGGGGGGTGTCGGGATCGAAGCGGTGGGAGTAGAAGATGTCGACGTAGTCGAGCCCCATGCGGTCGAGCGACTGGTCGAGGCTGGCGAGCAGGTACTTGCGCGAGCCCCACTCGCCGTGCGGGCCGTCCCACATGCGGTAGCCGGCCTTCGTGCTGATGATCAGCTCGTCGCGGTAGGGCGCGAAGTCGCGGGCCAGCGCCTCGCCGAACTGCTCCTCGGCCGAGCCCGGCGGCGGGCCGTAGTTGTTCGCCAGGTCGAAGTGGACGATGCCGAGGTCGAAGGCCGTGCGCAGCATGGCGCGCACGTCGTCGAACGGCACGTCGTGGCCGAAGTTCTGCCACAGGCCGAGGGACACGGCGGGCAACTGCAGCCCGCTGCGACCCACGCGGCGGTAGGCCATCGTTGCGTAGCGCTCGGGGTCGGGCCAGGCGTCGCTCATGCCCCCATGGTAGACCCCGGCGGCGAGGCCGATGGGCGGGCACGGGCCCGCGCTCCGGCGACGGTCGCACGCGCGCTCGCCCGGTACCCTCGCGCCATGGAGATCGATCCCGCCACCCTCGAGCCCCGCAGCCGCCACCTGCTCATGACCGGCCTGGTCGTGCCTCGGCCCATCGCCTGGGTCAGCACGGTCGCCGCGGACGGCGCCGTCAACCTTGCGCCCTACTCCTTCTTCGCCCTGGTCTCCTCCGCCCCGCCGACGGTCATCGTCTCGGTCGGCCACCGTTCGGGCCGCGAGAAGGACACGCTCGCGAACGCGCGGGCCACCGGCGAGCTGGTGATCAGCGTCGTCTCGCGCGACGCGGTCGCGGCGATGAACGCCAGCTCCGTCGAGTCCGCACCCGATCACGACGAGTTCGCCTTCGCGGGGGTCACGCCGGCCCCGAGCCAGGTGGTCCGCCCGCCTCGGGTCGCGCAGGCGCACGCGCACCTCGAGGCGCGCGTGACGCGCATCGTGCCCGTCGATCGCGACGACGGCCCGGTGGCCAACCACGTCATCTTCGCCCGCGTCGTTCACGTGCACGTCGAGGACGCGCTGTTCACACCGCCGCACCGCGTGGACGCCCGCACGCTCGATCCCGTGGCCCGCCTCGCGGGGCTCGGTTACGCGGCGATGGGCGACCTGTTCGACCTGCCCCGGCCGGAGGTACCGACGACGACCTGATGGGGCTCAGTCGTCGAGCGCGACGCCCCAGTCCTCGAGCACGTAGGCCAGGCGCGTGAGCGCGTTCTCCTGCGAGCCGTAGACGCTGCGCACCAGGTTGCCGGCGTCGTCCCACACGAACCAATGCGGCGTGCCCTCGGCGCCCATGCCCCGTGCCCAGGAGCCGTCGAGGTCGAGCGCCACCGGGAACGGCAGCTGCGCGAAGCCGGCGGCGTAGTGCCTGAGTTGCGGCACGACGTCGTCGCGCGGCAGCGTGCGGTGGCCGTAGGCGGTGTGTACGGCGAGGAGCACGCCGTGGCCCGCCACCCGCGGCGCCAGGCGCTTCAGCCAGGGCACGGCCCGACCGACGCAGCCGGCGCACTCCAGGTTGAACGTGAGCGCGAGGCCGGGCGTGGCCCAGGTCGCGGGCGGCGCGACGGGATCGCCGTGAACCCAGTCGTCGAGCCAACTGGGCGCGGGGACGGGCGTGTCGTGGTCCATGCGCCCAGCGTAGCCGGCCGCCGGCCACCCGCGGTGGTCCGCCGCCCACGGCGGGGCCGCGCCGTCGCGCGAGGGCTTGACGCGGGCGGCGCCGCGGGCTAATGTCTCGACATGCAATCGTTCGATATCGAGCGATTGTCGGCGCGCGCACCGCGGCGCCCGAGGAGACCCCCGTGCCCAACCGCCACCGCGGCAACCCCACCGAACGTCGCGCGCTCGACGCCTACGTCAAGCTCTCGCGCGCGCTGGCGACCGTGGACGCCCGCATCCACCGCCCGCTGGCGGCGGAGGGACTGACGGCGAGCCGCTTCGGCGTCCTCGAGGCGCTGTGGCACCTCGGTCCCCTCAACCAGCGCGAACTCGGGCGCAAGATCCTCAAGTCCAGCGGCAACGTCACCGTCGTCATCGACCACCTCGAGCGCGACGGGCTCGTCGCCCGCGGGCGCGACCCCGACGACCGCCGCAACGTCGTGGTGACCCTCACCGACGCCGGGCGCGCCCGCATCGAACGCGCCTTCCCCGCCCACGTCCGCCGGATCGTCGACGCCTTCTCGGCGCTCGACCCGGACGACGTCGTCCGCCTCGCCGAGCTGGCCAAGCGGCTCGGCACCGCCCGACCCGCGACCCACCAGGAGGTCCCCGCATGAACGTCCGCCCACCCACCGGCCTGCACCACGTGACCGCCATCGCCGGCGACCCGGTCGAGAACCTGCGCTTCTACCAGGGCGTCATGGGGCTGCGACTCGTCAAGAAGAGCGTCAACCAGGACGACCCCGCCACCTACCACCTGTTCTACGCCGACGGCGAAGGTCACCCGGGCACCGACCTCACCTTCTTCCCCTGGGCCCACGCCCAGCCCGGCACGCCCGGTGTCGGCGTGGTGCAGGAGACCTACCTGACGGTGCCGCCCGGCACCCTCGAGGCGTGGGAGGGCCGGCTCCTGGCGGCCGGCGTGCGGGTCGACCCCATCACGGTCCGCTTCGGCGAGCGCGCCCTCCCCTTCGCCGATCCCCACGGCCTGCGGCTGGCGCTCGTGGAGGGACCCGACCCCTTCGCCTTCACCCCCTGGCACGACGGCCCCGTGCCCGCCGCCGAACAGGTCCGCGGGCTCCACGGCGCCCGCGCGCCGCTGCGCGAGATCGCACCGAGCGCGCGCTTCCTGACCGACGTCATGGGGTTCGAGCGCGTGGGCGAGGAGCACGGCTGGGTCCGCTTCGTCCTGCCCGGTGCGCCGGCGGGCGGGCCCTCGGGCACGCCGGCGGGCGGGGCCGGCCGCATCCTCGACGTGCGCGAGGACCCGGACGGCCGCCGCGGGGCATGGGGCGTCGGCAGCGTCCACCACCTCGCCTGGACCGTCGCCGACGGCGAGCACCAGGTCGCCCTGCGCGACGCGGTCGCCCGCGCCGGCCGCCGTCCGTCGGAGGTGATCGACCGCTTCTGGTTCCGCTCCGTCTACTTCATGGAACCCGGGGGCGTGCTGTTCGAGCTCGCCACCGAGGGGCCGGGCTTCGCGGTCGACGAAGACCCATCCGCGCTCGGAGAACGGCTCATCCTGCCCCCCTGGCTCGAGCCCTACCGCCCCCGCATCGAGGCCGTGCTGCCGGACCTCGGCGGCCGGGAGACCGCGGACGCCAGCGCCGCGGCGGTGGCCCCGTGAACGGCGTCGACCTGCGCCCCACGCGCCCGGGGACCGACCCGCACGCGCACGCGCGGGCCCTCCGGCGGGGCCCCGCGCCGGGCGAGGCGCCGGTCGCGGTCGTGCTCCTCCACGGCCGCGGCGACTCGGCCGCCGGCATCCTCGGCCTCGCCGACGAGCTCGACGCCCGTGGCGCCGGGCCGGTCACCTTCCTGGCACCCGACGCCGTCGGCGGGCAGTGGTACCCGCTGCGCTTCCTCGAGCCCGTCGAGCGCAACGAGCCCTGGCTGACCTCCGCCCTGGCGGTCGTCGAACGGGCCGTCGCCGATCTCGCGTCCGCCGGGGTGCCGCGCGAGCGCATCGTCGTGGCGGGCTTCAGTCAGGGGGCCTGCCTGGCGCTCGAGTACGTCGCCCGCGCCGGCGGCGCCTGGGGCGGCGCCGTCGCGCTCTCGGGCGGCCTCATCGGCTCGGAGGTCGACCCCGCCCGCTACCCCGAACGCCTCGACGGCACGGCCGTGTTCCTCGGCTGCTCCGACGCCGACGCGCACATCCCGGAGGCGCGCGTCCACGCGAGCGGCCGCCAGCTACTCGCCCAGGGAGCGTCGGTGACCAGCCGCATCTACCCCGGCATGGGCCACACGGTCAACGCCGACGAGCTCGGTTGGTTCGTGGACCACCTGCGGCGCCTCGCCGACCGCGTAGGCTGAGCCCATGGCCGACGACCTCCCGCGCGACGACGCCGCCTGGCGCACGCGGCTGACGCCCGAGCAGTACCGGGTCCTGCGCCAGGAGGCCACCGAGCGCCCCGGCAGCAGCCCGCTCAACGACGAGTGGCGTCCCGGGACCTACGTCTGCGCCGGCTGCGGCCACCCGCTCTACCGTGCCGAGACGAAGTTCGACGCCCACTGCGGCTGGCCGTCGTTCCACGACGCGCTGCCGGGCGCCTTCGAGACGAAAACCGACTACCTGCTGCGCTACCCCCGCACGGAGTTCCACTGCGCCCGCTGCGGCTCGCACCACGGGCACGTCTTCGACGACGGCCCCGAGCCGACGGGCCTGCGCTACTGCAGCAACGGCATCGCGCTGCGTTTCGTTCCCGACGAAGACTGACCCACACCCGCCACCGGCGTCACGCTGGCCTCACGGTCGTGTCACGGCCCGTGTCCCAGACTGGCAGCGGAGGAGGTGGTAGCCCGGATGAGGCAATCGCGAGGCCCCGGCCACACGATGGTCTTCCTGCCGCGCCCATCCGCGGTGCGGCCCCCAGAACCAAGGAGTCGTGTATGCAACACATCCGCAAGAACCCCGCACGGTGGCTGCTCGCCATTCTGATCGGCCTGCTGGCGGTGTCGCTCTCCTTCGTGTCCGCCGCGAACGGGATCCGGATCGCCGCCGAGGCCGACCTCGAGTTCGAGGACGAGGACGACGACCCCGTCGAGACGATGGGCATCCGCTTCGAGATCGACAAGGGCATCAAGGTCGTGGTGACCAACGAGGACGAGGGCGGCGTCGGTGACGTGTTCGTGCCGTCGTTCAGCGTCGACGCCCTGCCCGAGAACGCCCTCGAGGCCTACATGCTCGATCGCTGCGTGTGCTCGATCGGCGTCGTGGAGCCCTACCCCGGCGGCGTCATCTTCGTGCTCGAGGAGACCAGCAACCCGACCGCGATGTCGACGTTGATGGCGCACCTGCGGTCCATCGGCGCCGAGATCGGCGCCATGGAAGCCAGCGGCCATGCCTTCGGCTTCACCGCCGACGGCGTGACCTACCGCGCCGTGTTCAGCGCCGACCCGCACGGCACGCTCGTCTACCTCGGCAACTGAACGCGATCGGCAAGGCGCTGCGCCGGCCCCGCGCATGGCGGGGCCGGCGCTCGCGTGACCTCCCACCGCCGCGTGCGGCGCGGGCCTTCACGGAGACGCGCACGCCTCGACGGAACCCGCACCGAATCCGCATGGGCCGGGCGCACACTCGCCCGCGTGGGCCCTCGGCTCGCCCCCGAGCCGCTCGGGCCACGAGAGGAGCCCGACCATGTTGACCGCCCTCCGCGCCTCATCGCCCCTCCACCTCGGCACCGCCGCCCTCGTCGCCGCCCTGCTGGCGGCCCTACCGCTCGCCTCCGCCGGCGGACCGCTCGTCGATGCCACGGCCGTCCCGTTCGACGACGTCAGCGCGTTCACCGACTACGGCGCCTTCGCCGCCGGCGTCGATCTCACCTGGGACGACGGCTTCGTGCTGACGCTGGTCGCCCCAGGCGAGGGTGCCCTCGGTGACGCGGGCTTCGCGGCCTTCGGCGACCTGCCCACCGACGCCCACGGCGACGTCCTGACGTCCGAGGCGATCCGCCGCACGGGCCTCGTGGAGAGCTACCCGGGAGGCGTCACCTTCGTCATGACCGGCACCTCCGTCGACGCCGTCGCCGACGCCTTCGCGGGGTGTCTCGCCTCCCTCGGCTTCACGCTCGATCGCGAGGAGGGGGCCCGTGCGTTCTCCTTCTCCCGCGACGGGCAGAGCTACCGCGCCGTGTTCGGCGGCGCCGCGGATGGCGTCAGGGTGTACCTGGGGAGCTGAACGCCCAACCACCGCCGGCGAGCCCGCGCCCCATGCGGCGTGGGCTCGACCGCACACGCCCCGCGAGGCGAACGCGAACGAGACCCACGCGTGCCGGCGTCAGGCTCGTCGCATGGCCGGCCACGAACCGCCCATCTCGCAGGCCGCTCGCATCCTGATCGTCGAGGACGACCGCGACATCGCCGATTCGCTCGATGCGTTCCTGCGCCGTGACGGGTACCAGACGGAGCGGGCCCACGACGGGCGGCGCGCGATCGCGTCGTTCCACGCCGTGCGGCCCGACCTCGTGCTGCTCGACCTCGGGCTCCCCGTCGTCGACGGCGTCGAGGTGCTGCGCGCGATCCGCACGACCTCGGACGTGCCGGTGATCGTGGTGACGGCGCGCGCCGACGAGGTCGACGAACTCGTCGGGTTCGGCCTCGGCGCCGACGATTACGTCACCAAGCCATTCTCGTCCAGAGCGCTGCTGGCCCGCGTCAGGGCCGTGCTCCGGCGCTCCCGGCGGATCGCGGCGGCGACCGACGTCACCCGACTCGGCGCCCTGGTCGTCGACCGGGACCGGCTCGAGGCGTGCGTGGACGACGCCCTCGTCCCGCTGACCGCCACGGAGTTCGGGCTGCTGGCCGCGCTGGCCGAGACGCCGGGCAGGGTCCTCTCGCGCGACGCGCTCATCGAGCGGGCCATGCCCGAGTCGGACGCCCTGGAGCGCACGGTCGACGGCCACCTGCACCACCTGCGCAGGAAGCTCGCCGAGCACGGGGTCGATCGGCTGCTGGAGACCGTCCGCGGCGTCGGCTACCGCCTGCGGCCGCCACGGCCGTGAGACGGCCGCCCCGGCGCGCCGCGCTCAGCCCCGCCGCCACGGCATGACGCGCCGCTCGACCCACTGCAGGAGGGCGGTCAAACCGACCCCCAGCGCCATGACCACCACCAGCGCGGCGTACATCCGCGGCGTGACCAGGACCTGCCAGTAGTAGTAGATGAGGAAGCCGACGCCGCGGTCGGCGCGAACGAACTCGACCGCGACGATGACGATGAGCGCCGTGCCCAGGGCCAGGCGCAGGCCGGAGAAGACGATCGGCAGCGCGCCGGGCAGGATGACGTGGCGGAACATCTGCCAGCGCGAGGCGCCGAAGTTGCGACCCGCCTCCAGGTAGACCTTGTCGATTCCCTGCACCCCGGCCATCGTGCTGATGGCGACCAGGAAGAAGGCGCTGATCGCCACGACCGCGACCTTCGGGCCCTCGCCGAAGGGGTTGGGGAACACGAGCATGAGAATCGGGAAGATGGCGATCTTGGGGAGCACGTAGATCGCCGACATCGTCGCGTCGAGCATCATGCGCACGGTGCGGTTGAGGCCCATGACCATGCCGATGAGCACGCCCGGCAGCGCGCCGATGAGGAAGCCGCCGAGCACGCGCGACAGCGTCGCCCACACGTGGCTCTCGCGCACGAGCCCCTGCACGCCCGTCCACCCCTGCTCGGCGGCGACCTGCGGGACGAGCCACGGCCGGCCCAGGAGGCTGCTGCGGTTGAAGCGGTCGAAGGTCACCGTCAGCTCCCACAACGCCACGGCGATCTGGCTGGGCGGCGGAAACCAGCGCGGGTTGAGGATGCCCGCGCCGGCCAGCAGCTCCCAGATCACCAGCAGCGACAGCGGGAAGCCGAGCGCCAGGCCGCGCTGGAAGGAGCCCCGCCAGCGGAGCGCGAGCCGCGACTCCAGCTCCTGCGCCAGCAGCACCACGCACACGAAGCCGATCGCCAGCAGCGCCCACCAGGCGCTGGCCCACAGGCCGAAGGCGAAGCCGGCGGCCAGGGTCGCCAGCAGGACCCCGAGCGGGAGCGCCCAGGCGGTCGCGGTCCCGGCGCCGCCGGCACGCCCCGGTGCGCGGCTCATGCCTGCTCCGCCATCGCCCGCCGCACCTCGTCGCGCAGCGCGTCCCACACCGCGCCCGTCAGCGCGGCGAACGCGGGCGTGGCCATGACCGACAGGTCGCGCGGCCGCGGCAGGTCGACCTCGATGACCGTCTTCACGGTGCCCGGGTGGGCGGTCATGACGACCACACGGTCGCCCAGGAAGACGGCCTCGTCGATCGAGTGGGTCACGTAGAGCACGGTCTTGCGCGTCTCCTCCCACAGCTGCAGCAGCTCCTCTTGCAGCACCGCCCGCGTCTGGGCGTCGAGCGCGCCCAGCGGCTCGTCCATGAGCAGCACCTGCGGGTCGTTGGCCAGCGCGCGGGCGATCGATACTCGCTGCTTCATGCCGCCGGAGAGCTGCGCCGGGTAGTAGTCGGAGAAGCGCGTGAGCGCCACCTTGTCGATCCAGCGGCGGGCGGCCGCCTCGCGCTCGCGGCGGCCCATGCCGCGCATCTCGAGGCCGAAGGCCACGTTGTGCAGCACCGTCTTCCAGGGAAACACGGCGTACTCCTGGAACACGACGTTGGCCAACGGTTGCCGCGGGTCGGGGCCTGGGACGATGCGGACCTCGCCGGCGGTGGCGTGATCGAGCCCCGCGAGGATGCGCAGGAAGGTCGACTTGCCGCAGCCCGAGGGCCCCACCAGGCACAGGAACTCGCCCTCCGCGACCTCGAGGTCGAAGTCGCGGAGGGCGGTCATCCAGCCCGCGCGGGTCTGGAAGCGCTTCTCGGCCGAACGGGCGACGATCTTGGCGCTCATGCTCGCGCGAGCGTACCGCGCGGGCGGGTCGCGCGACCGCGCCGCGGGCCACGCCAGGCGTCAGCGCGCGGGTCGCGCGACCGCGCCGCCGGCGCCTACTGCCCGAACGCGCCCAGCCGCTCCAGCGCCCAGTCCATGAACTGCAGGTCGACGACGGCGGCGAGGTCGATCGGCGTCTCGTAGGCGGTGCGGCCGTTCTCGCGGTGGGTGCGCTCGACGTCGGCGAGGCCAGCGACCGGGATCTGCTGGTTGGGGTCGTACACGACGGGCGCGCCGCTTCGCAGGGCCTCCTCGGTGGCGTTGGGCAGGTACGTCAGGAAGGCGTCGAGGTTCTCGCGCGAGAACAGCTCCTCGCCCTGCATGAGGCGCGACGCCTCGAGCAGCGCCAGCGCGAAGCGGCGCGCCACCTCGGGGCGCTCCTGCACGAAGCGGCCCGAGCCGACGAAGGCGACGGTCATGAGGCCGGGCGTCAGGTCCTCGGCGAAGGGCACGGCCACGCCGCTGGCCTCGGCCTGCTCGGCGAACGGCGCGCCGAGGATGGCGGCATCGATCGCGCCCGACTCGAAGGAGAGCGGGATGTCGGGGTTCGCGACGTTGACGAGGTTGACGTCGAAGATCGTCAGGCCGCCGCGCTCGAGGGCCTTGGCCGCCAGGTACTCCCCGCCCGAGCCCGGGCCGCCGGCGACGGCCACGGTGCGGCCCCGCAGGCCGGCGATGTCCGTGACCTCGTCGGCCAGGGCGGCGCGCAGCATGAGCTTGGTGGGGCTGTCCTCGAACGGCTCGAGCCCGCCCGGGGCGATGACCCGCAGGTCGAGGCCCTGGGCCCAGCCGTTCCACAGCGACACGACGATGGCGATGCCGCCGACGTCGATCTGGCCCTGCTCGAGGAAGGCGATCGCCTCGGTGCCCGACGCCACGCGGTTGATCTCCACGTCGAGGCCGTACTTGTCGAAGAGGCCGCGGTCGGCCGCCACGTAGAGGGTGCCGAACTTCGTGATCGGGACGTAGGCGACGCGCACGGTCTCGCGCGGCGAGAGGGGCTCGGCGGCGGGTTGGGCGAGGGCCGCGCCGGCGAGCGCCAGCACCGCGGCGGCGAGGACGAGCGAACGGAACGCACGCATGGGTAGACCTCCTGCTCGGGGGCGGCCCGGGGCCGCCGTCGGGGTGCGCGGATGCTACCGCGGGACCGCCGCCCCGTCCACACTCATGGGCGCGTGCCAAACTGTCCCGGATGCCGACCCCGCCGATCGCCTTCCTCGCCGGCGTCCTGTCGTTCCTGTCGCCCTGCGTGCTGCCGCTGGTGCCGACCTACCTGGCGTACGTCGGCGGCAGCGGCGCCAGCCGGCCCCTGCTGCTGCGCAACGCCGGCCTGTTCGTGCTCGGCTTCTCGCTCGTCTTCATCGCCATGGGCGCCTCCGCCAGCGCCCTGGGCAGTGTCCTGCGCGCCCAGCAGGAGCTGCTGACGATCGTCGGCGGTGGGCTCGTCATCGTCTTCGGGCTGGTCATGCTGGGCGTCATCCGCCTGCCCTTCCTCTACCGCGACACCCGCCGCGCCGTCGGCTCGACGACCGACACCCAGCGCCCCTGGGGCGCCACGCTGTTGGGCATGGCCTTCGCGTTCGGCTGGACCCCCTGCATCGGGCCCGTGCTCGGTTCGATCCTGGCGGCGGCGGGCGCCAGCGGCACGCTGGCCACCGGCGTCGGGCTGCTCACCGCCTACGCCGCCGGCCTCGCGGTCCCCTTCCTGCTCGCCGCCCTGGCGATCGAGCCCTTCACGCGCATGAGTCGGGGCCTGCGGCCGTGGCTGCCGTGGATCGAGCGCGGCGCGGGCGCCCTGTTGCTCGTCGTCGGGATCATGCTGGTGACCGGCACCTTCACGGCCCTCAACGCCATCCTCATCCGCTGGACGCCGGAGTGGCTGTGGAGCCGGCTGTGACCAGGTCCGCGCCGGCCGGCGCGGGCGCACCAGCCGGCGCGGGCGCGCCGGCCGGCGCGGGCGCGTCAACCGGCGCCGGCGTCCCGCCCGCGATCGAGCTCCGCGGCCTGGTCCACGGCTACGGCGGGCCACCGGTGCTCGCGGGCATCGACCTCGACGTCGCCGTCGGGCGGGTGGTCGCGCTGCACGGCCCCAACGGCGCCGGCAAGACGACGCTGCTGCGGCTGCTCGCCACCCGGCTGCGGCCCGTCCGCGGCCACGCGCGGGTGCTGGGCCACGACGTCGTGCGCCAAGCCCACGAGGTCCGCGCGCGGGTGGCGACCCTGCCGGTGTACGGCGGCGCCTACGGCGCCCTCAGCGGACGCGAGAACCTGCGCCTGGGCGTGGCGCTGCGCGGCGGCGGCGAGGATGCGGCGGCCGTCGACCGCGCCCTCGAGCGCGTCGGCCTGACCGCGGCCGCCGACCACCTGGTGCGCGCCTACTCCAGCGGCATGCGCAAGCGCCTGGCGCTGGCGCGTCTGACGCTGGCCGACGCCCCCGTCTGGCTGCTCGACGAACCGTACGCCGCCCTCGACGAGCAGGGTCAGGCGCTCGTCGACGCGCTCCTCGCCGCCGCCCGCGACGACGGCCGCACCGTGCTCGTCGCCTCGCACGACCTCCCGCGCTCGCTGGCCACCGCCGACGCGGTCGTCGAGATCGCCGGCGGGCACCTCCGCGTGATGGCGCGTCCGACCCGCGCGCGGGGGGCCACGGCGGCGGTCCGGGGCGACGCAGCGATCGACGGCGACGCGCCGACCGGCGGCGACCCGCCGGCGGGGGCCGAGGCATGAACGATCTCCACGCCGTGCTGTGGATCGCGCGCAAGGACCTGCTGCAGGAGGCCCGCTCCAAGGCGGTCACGGTGGCGACGGTGTTCTTCTCCGCCGTCACGCTGGGCGTCCTGGCCTTCGCCTTCGGCGAGAACCCGCTGCTCATGCGTGAGGGCGCGATGGGCGCCCTGTGGGTGGCCCTGGCCTTCGCCGGCGTGATCTCGGCCGCCCAGAGCTGGCAGGCCGACCTCGAGGACGGGGCGCTCGAGGCGCTGCTCGCGTGGCCCGTGCCGCGCGCGGCCGTCTACCTCGGCAAGCTGCTGGCGAACTGGGGGCTGATGACCGTCCTCGGCTTCGTGTTGCTGCCGCTCGCCGGCGGCCTCTACGGCGCCGACGTCGGCGGCGGCGGCGAGGTGCCCGCCGCGCTGGTCGTGGCGGTGCTGCTCGCCACGATCGCCGCGGGCACGCTCGGCTTCGCCCTCATCGCGGTCTTCTACGCCGGCCTGACCGCCAACCTGCGCGCGCGCGAGTCGCTGCTGCCGGTGCTCATGTTCCCCGTCGTGGTGCCCATCCTGCTGGCCGCCGTGAGGGCCAGCAACGCGCTCGTGGGATCGGGCGACCTCGATCTGGCCTGGGCCTGGCTAAGATTGCTCGTGGGTTTCGACCTCGTGTACGCCGTCGTCTGCCTGGCCCTGTTCCGCTTCGTGGTGGAGGCCTGACGTGCGGCGAACCCGGGGATCGACGACGCCAAGGGGCCGGGGCCCCGGAGGAGTGACCGAAGGATGATCGACGCTGCCGCTCGGCTGCGCCGCCCACTCTGGCTGCGCACCTACCTGGGGATCACCCTGCTGCTGTTCCTCGCCGCCGCCGCGTTCGGGCTGGTCTTCAGCCCGCGCGACGTCACCCAGGGCGACCTGATCCGCATCATGTACGCCCACGTCTCCGTCGCCTGGATCGCCTTCGTGGCGGTCGGCCTCACCGCCGTGTTCGGGGCGCTCTACCTGTGGCGCGGCCAGCGCCGCGACGACGTCCTCGCCGTCGCCTCCGGCGAGATGGGGCTGTTCTTCGCCGGCCTGACGATCATCGGCGGCATGACCTACTCCCGGCCCACCCTGAACACCTTCTGGACCTGGGACGCCAAGCTCACGCTGACCGCCATCATGGTCGCCCTCATGGTCGGCTACTTCATCGTCCGCGGGCTCATCGACGACCCCGTCCGCCGCGGCCGCGTGTCGGCGGTGGTGGCGATCGTGGCGGCCGCCAGCCTGCCGTTCAACTACCTCGCCGCCGAGTGGTTCCGCACCCTGCACCCGGCCAAGAGCGTGGCGCTCGACGGCTCGGGCGTGACGATGGACGGCACCATGCTGGCGGTGCTGCTGTTCAACACCGTGGTCGCGGGGATGATCTACCTCGGCTTCATGATCGACCGGGTGCGCCTCGGCCGCGTCGAGGCCGCCCTCGAGGAGGAGCGCGCGCAGGCCGTGACGCAGCCGGCCCCGGTAGGCAAGGAGGTCGTCCGTGTTTGACGGCTGGACGCAATGGACTTGGGTGACGATCGCCTGGCTCGAACTCGTACTCGCCTACGGCGGCTACCAGGCGTACCTGAGCTGGCGGCGGCGCAAGCTGCTCGCCGACGACGCGGCGCGCCGCATCATCGAGCGGCAGGCCGCCGGAGGTGGCGCGTGAACCGCAAGTGGGTGTACGGGCTCGCCGGCGCCGGCGTGCTGGCGATCGCCGGCTTCATGATCTTCCAGGCGCTGTCGACCTCGCTCGTCTACTTCATCCTCCCCAACGAGCACGCCGCCGATCCGGCCCAGTACGACGGGCGCCGGATCCGGCTGGGCGGCATCGTCACGCCGGGCACGATCGCCTTCGACGAGCGCGAGCTGCAGCTGACGTTCCTCGTCACCGACGGCCTCGTCGCCTACCCCGTGCGCCACAGCGGCGCGCCGCCGGAGCTCTTCAAGGAGAGCACCGGGGTGGTCGTCGAGGGCCGCTTCGACGACGGCACCTTCGTCTCCGACAACGTGCTCGTCAAGCACACCGAGGTGTACGTGGCCGAGGGCGAGCACATCGACCTGGAACTGCTGCGGGAGTCGCTCAAGTGACGCCCCGCCCACGCGGGACGCGGCCGTGGGCCTGAGCCTCGGCATCCTCGGCTCGGCGGCCAGCGCCCTGGCGCTCGGTCTCGCCGTCTACGCGCTCATCGCCGGCATCGCCGGGGCCGTGCGACGCGACGCCCGCCTGCAGACCTCGGCCCGCCTCACCGCCGTGGCCGTCTTCCTGGCCGCGACCGTGGCCGTGATCGTCATGCAGGCCGCGCTGCTCACCGACGATTT
>Ga0180435_10000480_pt1 | contig 41880 bp, 42 predicted proteins | sample SS_ome_3_FD_132467 | JGI IMG/M metagenome (GOLD analysis project Ga0180435, IMG submission 132467) | Hypersaline lake sediment archaeal communities from the Salton Sea, California, USA - SS_3_S_1 metaG | ecosystem: Environmental > Aquatic > Non-marine Saline and Alkaline > Hypersaline >... | reverse complement strand
TGTTGTCGGGGACGACAGAGTGGTTGTTGTCGTCGAGATCGCCGGTTCCTCACCTTCCCTCGGTCCGCCAAAGAACACCAGCGGTACGAGTACCAGCAAGACAACTGCGGCAAAACCGGCGGCGAAGGCAACGGGTGGAATGCTCCGCTGCCGCTCCCGAATGCCGGGAGGGGGAACGGCGGCCGACTTGTGCTGGAGGTCACGGGCTGCGTCACGGGCACGATCTTCGAGGTTCATGGCTGCACCCCCTCGGTGCCGATTTGGGTAGCGAGCGCTGCACGAGCCTTCTGCAGAGAGGTCTTGACCGTGCTTTCGGCGATGCCGAGCACAGCCGCGACGTCGCGGACCGCCATGTCATCGCCGTAGTGGAGGGCAACGACTTCGGCCTGGCGCCGGGGTAATGACCGCACGACGCGCCAGAAGTCCTCGCTGGTGGATTCGAGTTCTGGGAAGGCGGTCGCCTCAAGACCAATCCAGCGGCGCAGCGCACGGAACTCGGCGCCGCGGCGGCGCAAGCCCGAGCGAGCCAGGTTCAGAGCCACTGTTCGCACCCACGCTCCCGGATGGTCCATGGCGGCGACCCGAGCCCAATCCCGGTGGGCACGCAGAAACGCCTCCTGGGCCATGTCCTCGGCTGCCCACTTGCTGCCGGAGAGGGCGTAGACCAGGCCGAGCACGCGGGACCACTCCGTCCGGTAGAACTCATCGAAGCTGCCGGTCAGCGGCACCGTCATTCGATCCCTCGCTGTTGCCAGTGCCATTCGGGTCCGTCTCCATCAACGCTCACATAGGTAGAACGCATCAGGCGGGCCGACAGGTCTATCGCGAATCGGATCATCTCGCAGCCGAATTGCCGCAGGGTCTCAGCCCCGACCCCGGCAGGGTTCGCAGAAGGTTCATTCCACTCTTCCCCCGGGTCGGCATCACTACTCAAAGCCCCGCTCGTAAGTGGCGCCTTGCGAGTGAAGCTCAAAGCCGAGGCTGGTGTAGAGCCGCAGAGCCATGTTCGGGTTCTCGACGTGCACGTCGAGCGCCGCCTCGGTCATCCCGCGAGCCTTGAACTCGCGCAAGGTTGCGCAAATGAGCGCCGTCGCGATGCCTTGCCTGCGGTACTCAGGAAGTGTGGAGATCTCGTCGCACCAGCCCCGTCGACGATTCATCTCTCTGTTCTCTGCCCTGTTGATGAATCCCCTCACCTGTCCAACTACATTGTCTCCCATCCAAGCCACCTTCCACAGAGACTCGTCCCGGTGGGGGAACTCCAGGAACCAGCGCCAATCCTCCTCAGAGTCCGAATCCTCCCGATACCCCCAATGACCTCGGAACGCCTCGCAATCGGCATCAAAGATCCGGCGCAGATGAGTCTGTTCGACTGGGCGTATCTCTACGCCGCTGGGAAGCGGCGCATCCGGGATGCCGTCGAGGTTGACGCGGATCAACTCCGCGAAGTGATCGCTGGCTTCGTAGCCGAAGCTCTCTAGAAGATCAGCAGCGGGGGCCGGGAGACGCGAAACGCTGGCCCGCAGCACCTTGCGATCGACATCGTGCCCGGCGGCGATGTCTCGGATATGAGCAATGGCCCACTCCAACATGCCGGTACCGATTCCCCTGCCACGCCAATCTGGATGCGTGCAACACTGATGCCGGTACACCCGGGAACCATCCGCCTCGTCGTGCCAGCGCACCAAGACGAATCCAACGGGAACAGCATCGATCTCTACGAAGGCCGCGTCGCGACAAAGTTCGAGATGTCGTGTGTTGTCCCAAACATTGCGAATCTCTTCGACCGCAACGAGGTTATCGACGCCCATCGAGCGCATCTCGAGATTGAGTAGCTCGACGGCAAGCGGATAGTCGGCATCGTTACTCCACGAGCGACAGCTGATCCCGGAGATATCGGGCATTTCGGGAAGGACGATCTCGGCCACAATCGAACGCTACCGGTGCTCATCGAATGGCGGCAACCCGCTGGCCGCTCCCGGTTCGTGTCACACGCAACAGTTATGGTTTGGGCACTGTGAACCGTGAACCAACATCAACATCGTCCTTCGGGGTCGGCAGGCGGCAGAGCCACGACGCATCGAAGTTCTACGAGCGATTCCAGTCCCCCGTCATTTCCGACGACGACAACATCACTGTTGCGCCCGAGATCGCCGAGCCGTGCATCCTCGGGGACGCCCGCGACATGAGCGCCATCCCCGACGGTTCGGTAGCGCTCGTGGTCACCTCACCCCCCTACTTCGCCGGCAAAGAGTACGAGGAGAACCTGGGCGCCGACGGCGTTCCTGCTTCCTACCTCGAGTACCTCGAGTTGCTCCACGACGTGTTTGCCGAGTGCGTCCGCAAACTGGAGCCGGGTGGCCGCATTGCGGTCAATGTGGCCAACCTGGGCCGCAAGCCCTACCGCAGCCTCGCCTCCGACGTAATCCACATCCTCCAGGACCGCCTCCAGTTGCTGCTGCGAGGCGAGGTCATCTGGAAGAAGGCCGAAGGTGCTTCGGGTTCGGTCGCCTGGGGGTCTTACCGCAAGGCCACCAACCCGGTGCTGCGTGACATCACCGAGCGGGTGATCATCGCCAGCAAGGGCCGGTTCGATCGGGCCAAGTCCCCCAAACAGCGGGAGGCGCAAGGTCTCCCGTTCGACACCAAGATCACCGCCGACGAGTTCATGGAGGCGACACTAGATATCTGGGAGATTCCGTCGGAGAGCGCCCAGCGAGCCCGCCACCCGGCGCCCTTCCCCGTCGGGCTGCCGCTGCGGCTCATCAACCTATACACATACGAGGGCGATCTCGTGCTCGACCCCTTCATGGGATCGGGGACGACGCTCGTGGCAGCTATCAAGCGGGGCCGCCGTCCGGTCGGCTATGACCTCGAGCCGGCCTACGTCGATATCGCCCGGGAGCGGGTCGCCGCCGAGCGGGAGTATCAGCGCAAGATCGCAGAAGTGAGGGCAATCGCCGGTGCCTCGATGGACGAGGATGCCAATTCGGTTGGGGCACCCACGGTTGATCCCAGCGATCACTTCCAGGCGCGCGCTACCAAGGAAGGCAAAGCCGCCCAGCAGATTGCCCAGGACACCCTCGAGGCCGCCGGATTCACTATTCAGAAGCGCTCCTACCGGGTCAAGGGAGCGGGCGCTCAGTTCAATTTCCTGGTCACCGACGCTGGCGACAACCCCTGGTATGTCGACGTCTCCGGAGCATTCACCACAACCCGGGGCGGGCTGCGCCGCACCGACACCGTGTGGAAAACGCTCGGCCGTGCCCTCGTGCTGCGGGAGAGCGAGCGGCAACTGCGCGAGGGCGAGCAGCTCGACGAAGCCACTGCCCCACCGGTTCGGCTCCTGTTGCTCACATCGCACCTTCCTCAACCGGGCAGCGAGGGTGATAAGGCGTTACGGGCGGCCGGCAAGAGCGGCGCCTTCTGGGACGCCGTCGAGATGTACGATGAGGCGGGGCGGGCCCGCTTGGCCGCCTACGGCAGCGGTGAGAGCGCACGGCCACTGCCCGGCTTCTGGACTGAGGAGGAAGCGGAGGACTTCTCTTGAGCCACCCCACCGTCGCCGTCGCGGTCATCCGGGACAATCCCCCCTCGATACTCGTTGCTGAGGACTTCGCCGTCCTGCACCGGGCGCTGGCGGTTCGATTGGTCGCCCGGGCCGACCGCGGACTCTTCTCCCCCGAGTTGGTGCAGCAGCTCCAGGACGCGCTCCTCGAAGAGAAGTGGAGTGACGCGGTCGCAATGTGGATCAAGCACACCGGGATCGCCATCGATGTATACACCGAGGACGTGTACACGTCGGAGCAATTTCCGGCCGCGCTGCTGAGCGCCCAAATGCAGTTCTCTCCCCTATTCTCCGAGAGCTGATCGACCATGCCCGCACCGCGGACCGAGGTCACCGAAATCGTCACCGGTCTCGCCACGATGGGGTTCCCCAATGTGGAGCGGGCGCTCGACGTTAGGCCCCGGAACTTCCTCAACGTTGCGGATCGGCACTACGAGGCGCTGCGCGATTCATATGCCTCCAAGCAGTACGCCGCTGAGTTCGATCGAGCCTGGGAGAACGGCGTTGCTTTCGCCCAGGCCGCCGACGGGTTGCGCGGCAGACCGCCATGGTCGGTGGAGTGGAAGGGCAACCAACGCCCACCCGGCTACGAGCAGATCCCCGCCGACCTCCGCATCGACCACGTGTACCTGATCTCATGCAAGTACGGGTCGAATATCCTGCACAACCCCTCCCCCGGCAATCTCTTTGTCAACCTTCTCCTCGACAGGGAGTATCGATCGGAAGCCGGTTGGTATGAGGAGGTAGCCCCCGACGCCTATCACGCCTTCTACCTGGCCTGCCGGGCCGAGGTGGGACCCGACCGGCTACCGCCTGTACTGACTCAACTCGAGGACTCGCACCTGCGCCTCATCCGTCAGGAACTGCCCAGACGGCTCAGCGGTGATCTCGGTAGGGCGTATACGGACTTCTCGCACACGGTTGCCGCCGCTACGGCACAGCGGTGGGCGTCCAACATGAGAACGGTCCGACGCCGCGAGACCATGCTGTGGCGGCTACTCCGGCTCGAGTCGGCGCCGTACTTCGTGCTCGGCGAATCGGCCGATCGGCAACCGCTGCAATACCGAGTTGCCACCCCGTGGGACTTCCGGCTGCGCTACTCATTCCAGGATCTCTTGGTCAGCCCCAATCGGGAGGCGCAGCAGCCGGTCGTACTATGGAAGTCCCTTGTGCTCGATCGCGCCACGGACGAAGAGAAGCGCGTCGAGGGACACGTCGAGATCCGTTGGTCGCACGGCCGCTTTGGCCCCTCGCCCGAAGCCAAGGTCTATCTCGACACGCCGCACCACAGGGTGCCCGGGTACTTCCCGCTCGACGAGCCGGCACCGGAGACGCAGCCTGACTTGAGACTCTTCGACTGACCGGGAACCTTCAGGCGCCGAGGAAGGCGTGGTCGTACTGCGGCGCAACGACCTGCCAGTCGGCAGCGGCCATCTTGGGTCGTAGGGATTCTGCCGACAGGCGACGGATCTCGTCGTGACTGACCGCCCAGATCAGCTTGTCCACCAGATCGTCATGATCGCCGTAGAGGCAGCGATCGTGTAGCTCCGCGGGAATCCGCTCGGGATAGACGAGGCGGTTGGGCAGAATCGGAAAGGCTCCGGCGTAGATGGCCTCGGTCACAGAGATACCGAAATACTCGTGATGTGCAGTGGAAACAACAACGTCGGATGAGACCAGGAGCGAGGCGTACTCATCGGGCTCGGCCCATCCGTAGTGGATGATGCGATCTCCCAGCTCCCCGCGGAGGGCAACGAACTCGTCGGGATCAGTGGGGAACTGCTCACCGGCGAGGATCACTTCGAATTCAACTCCACGCCGTTGGAGAGAAACGAGTGCCGAAGCGAGTTCTGCCGGGCCTTTGTCGTATTCCCAGCGTTGGTTCCATACGATGCGAGGCACATCGCCCGGCTGCGGCGTAGCCCGATCGAGTCGACGCAGGTCGATGCCTACCGGCATCACCTCGGAGTGGGCCTCAACCTCGGCAACGAGATCATGTTGTTGGTAATCGGGGAACTGCTTCAGGAACTTCGGTATGTCGGCAAACCACTGATCGTGGTGGTACTGCGAATTGAACACAACGAGGTCGGCGGCCAACATCGACGTCCAGTTGATCATCGGATAGGTGAGGTCGACCCGGTCCCGCGGGGAGAGTGGATACCCGAGCTGGTTCTCGTGCATGAACAGAACGACTCTCGCCGGGCCCACCGCCGATCGAGCAAGGCCGAGGAAGCCCGGGACATTGAGCATGCTCGAGCACACGATCGCATCGAATTCACCGCTCTCTGCGACTGCTGCACGGAACTCTGACGCCAGCGACACATGGGCACCGTGCATCCGCCACTTCCAGAATCGGTCGCGGTGCGAGATCAAGGTGACCTCGTGCTCTGAGAACCGCCGGTACCCATCGGCCCAAGCCGCATGCGACCCCCCGAAGTACGGCTCGACGACGGCAACCCTCATAGCGCTACGTTAGGCGGAGCCCAAACCGGCCGCCCGCCCCTCGTTCTTGCGTACACAGCGCCGGCATCGTGGCACGACGGCATCTTGGCGCCAGATCCGCAGGAACGTAGGGGTGATCTCCCCCTTTGGTTCGATTCGTCCGGACGACCCAAAGACGAAGGAGAGGCGACCGATAGAGACAGCAATGCTGCACTGCGATATGTTGCATCTATGGCCAAGCCTGCCGATGACGCGTGGGCCGCGCTGCCGTTGCGAGCTCGTCTGCCCGAGTACCTTGCTCTGTTCGCATTCGGTTTTGTCGGGGCTTCCACGGTCGGCTGGCTGGTCTGGCTGATCTTCAGCGTCCCGATGGCCGCGGCGGTGGGATACACCTTGTTCGCCCTGGGAGTCTTCTGTCTTCTGGGTGGTGGCGCCGCCGGCGGCGAGTACAAGACACTGGGATTCGGGCAGGGCGTCGGCAGGGTCAAGCACATGATCGACGAGGATCGGAACGTCCTAGAGGATCTCCGCAGCGCTCATCGCCCCGGTCGCAACCCGGCTGCCTACTGGATGGTCTTAGCCGGAATCCTCTACACCGCCATCGGCGTCTTCATCGCCGCAAGCGGCTAGATCTCCTTGCGGCCGGCGAGAGCGCGACCCAAAGTGATCTCGTCGGCGTAATCGAGATCACCACCAACGGGCAGACCGCTGGCCAGACGAGACACCTTCACCCCAAGCGGTTTGAGGAGCCGGGCGATGTAATAGGCCGTTGCGTCGCCCTCCACCGTAGGGTTGGTGGCGACGATGATCTCGGTGATTCCTTCGACGTCGATCCGCGTCACGAGTTCCTTCATCCGGAGCTGCTCGGGACCGATCCCGGCAATAGGAGAGATCGCCCCGCCGAGAACGTGATAGCGACCGGAGAACTCCTGGGTACGCTCGAGAACCGCTATGTCCTGGGCTCGCTCAACGACGCATACTGACGACGTATCACGCCGAAGATCGAGACAAATCGAACATTCGACGTCGGCCGTGATGTTGAAGCACCGACTGCAGAGACGCACTTGCTTCCTGAGATCGATGATTGCATTACCCAGCCGCTCCGCGTCAGCCTGATCAATGTGCAATAGGTGAAACGCAAGCCGCTGCGCACTCTTCCGCCCCACGCCAGGCAAGCGCGCCAATTCGTCGACCAGTCGTTGCACCGGAGGTTCGTACATCAGCCCAGGAGACCGCCGAGATCCATACCTCCGGTGAGTCCACCCATAGCCTCGCCTGCATCGTCTGCGGCCATCTTCATCGCTGCGTTGACTGCAGCGACAACGAGGTCGCCCGCCATCTCGGGATCGTCCGGGTCCAGTACCGATGGATCGAACTCAACCGAAACTAGGTCGCCGTTGCCTTTGACAACGGCCTTGACAACACCGCCACCGGCGGTGGCCTCGTAGGTGCGGTCGGCTAGGTCGGCTTGAGCCTTCGCCATCTGTTGTTGCATCTGCTGTGCCTGCTGCATGAGCTGGCGCATGTCTTTTGGCATTCGTCCCATAGGAGAGAGGGTAGAGGACGCCACCCGATCATGGGTGCATCCGCGCCGCCAGAGTGTGCCGCCGGCCGTGTAGTCGGAGACCGGCCGTATAGGACACAGCCGAGTTTGCTGGAAGCAGGCTCCAAGCTCATTCCAGGAGCCCTATTCAATGACCTCGCCGTCCAGCATGTCTACGACCAGCTCCGTAGGGTCGATCGCCCCTTCGTCCTCCTCCTCCAGATCGTTCTTGTCGGGAGCCCGGGACGGCTCTGGAGCCACGGCGGATGCGGCAACTTCGGCACCTGCGGCCACGAACTCCGGGCTCACTGGGACACCGGTGAACTGCGCAGAAGCCTGCGCCAACAATTCGTGGAGTGCGGTATCCGCCTTCAGTCGCTCGAGATGGAACGGCAGGTGATCCGGCAGTTCGAAAACAACGGTATCCCCATCAACAGACACCGGAGCAGCTTCGAGAAGTAACGCGTGTTTGGACACTCCGGCGAGGTCCCGCATCCGGGCAGCGATCGCCGGCCAGGCCGATTCATAGGTAGCCAGGTCGAGAGAAGGCTGCGAAGAAGCTGGTGCCACCTGAGACTTGGCCACCGCTGCAGGCTCGGGCGGTGATTGCGCTTTCGCCTTTGTTACAGCTGCATCGGCCGTGCCCACGCCCGTGTCGCGATTCGGAGCATCCCCACGCTGTGACGAAGCAGAACTCGGTTCCGGCGTTCTCACCACCGGCCCCGAAGCTGCCGGCGGCTTGGCCGGCTCTACCGCGGCCACCGTCGGAGGAGGCGGTGTGGCAGCGGCGGCGCCGGCCCTGCCGCCCTGTTGTTCGAGCCGCTCCAGCCGAACAGCGAGAGCATCTGCATCGATTGCGGTTTCCGGCCTGGTCAGACGGATGAGGGTCAGTTCGGTAACCAGCCGCTCTTCCCGCCCCTGGCGGAGATGGAGAAGCGCTTCGGATAATTGATCAACCGTGCGCAGCACTTCGGCTGCGGATAGAACGCGAGCTTGGCACCGCCACTCCTCGAGAACCTCCACGGGCTCATCGGCAATCTCCTCGAGGTTCGGTGCGTACTGAGCGAGGAAGACACCCCGGAAGAACCCCATGGCCTCAGCAACGAAGCGACGCAAGTCCCCGCCGCGCGCCGCTAGCTCGGAGACGAGGGTCAACGCACCGGGAGCATCCTGCTGAGCGATAGCGGTGGCAAGCCGCGAGAAGGCATCCCGGTCGGCGAGGCCGAGAGCCCGCGCGACCGTCTCGGCGGCAACACTTCCTCCGCCGAGCGCCGCAACCTGCTCGAGCAAGCTCATGGCATCTCGGACAGAACCTTTGGCATGGGTAGCTACGCTGGCAAGGCCATCGGCTCCGGCATCGAAGCCCTCCCGAGAGGCAATGTCCTGGAGGTGGTCGATGAGAACCTCGCTCGGCACCGGTAGGAAGTCGAAGCGCTGAGCGCGGCTTCTGATCGTATCGAGCAGCTTGTACGGCTCGGTGGTCGCCAAGACAAACACGACGTGCTCCGGCGGCTCCTCCAGGGTCTTGAGCAGAGCGTTGCCCGCTGCGCGGGAAAGCATGTGGGCCTCATCGAGGATGTACACCTTGCGGGACCCTCCGGCAACGGCAACGGTGCCGACGTTGGCCCGTATCTCTCGCACATCCTCAACCTTGTTGTGGGATGCAGCGTCGAGTTCGATTACGTCTAGCGAATTGCCCTGAGCTACCGCGAGACACGAGACACACTCGTTACAGGGCTCGCCATCCGCACCACGATTGGCACAGTTGAGCGACTTCGCTAGTAGCCGTGCGGTCGTGGTCTTGCCCGTCCCACGGGGCCCGGCAAACAGGTAGGCGTGAGCTACCTTCTCGTCGACAACCTCGCGCGCCAGAGTCCGGGTTACGTGGTCCTGACCGATTACTTCGTCGAATCGCTGGGGTCGGTACTTGCGATATAGCGCCTGGTAGTCCATTGCGGCGATGGTACCCGAGGCCGGTGACAGATCGCCCGGAAATCACACGCGTGTGATTTAGATGGGCTTACCCTCCTGTTGTGAGTAACTCCCGGAGGGCACCCAGGACGCCGCGAAATCTAGCTCGCGCCACCACCTTCTTCCTGACCCTGTTCGCATCGCTCGTCACCTCAACCGCCGTGGTAGGTCTCGATCCGACCGAGGCTGAGGTCACAGAATCGCCTACGGTTGTGGTTGCCGGCGAGGAAGTACCTGGTTCGGTTGTCCCCAAGCTGGATCCGCAGAGCGACAATGACAAGTGCGGAGCGTACCTCGCCGACTTCTGCGTGGAAGTCCCGATCCGTCGAAGCAATCCATCACAACCGGCCCCCGATGAAGTCGCTTCCTGCGCCACCGGTAGCGAGCATCGACCAGCTCGCTCGCTGGAAGTGGTTCCTGCCATCGCATCACCAACGCCCTCCGGGGCAATACGAGTGCGGATCGAAATCGAATCCGGTCTGGCAATCGACGGCGGCTGCTTCGCAGGCGAGGTAATGAGCATCCTCAACGATCTGAGGGGGTGGCGGGGCACTGATGGCGTGTTCTTCCAACAGGTGGAAGACAGCGGGTACGACCTGCGCCTAATTCTCGCCTCGCCCGAGCGAACAGATGACCTGTGTTATCCGGCACGGACTGTCGGGCGCTACTCCTGCCGCAAGCAGAACACCGTGATCTTGAACCTCATGAGATGGGAGACAGGAACCGATGAGCACTCAGGTGATCTGTCAACGTACCGGACCTACCTCGTCAACCACGAGGTCGGCCACTTCCTCGGCAGGGGGCATCTGGGATGCCCCGGGCCCGGAGAACCGGCCCCGGTGATGATGCAACAGACAATGGGATTGGGCGAGTGTTTGCCCAACGGATGGCCGACAAAGGATGAGGGCTGAGCATGCGTCTCGGAATTGATCTCGATGGTGTAGTCGCCAACTTCGTGCGGGGCTGGATGCTCCGCTACAACATGGACTTTGGAACCAACCTGACGGAGGAACAAGTTGATCGTTGGGATGCAGCCGGCGATCTCACCCACTTCACCGACCTGGCCGACTTCTGGCGCTGGGCCGGCGCCTCGGGCCACGGCCCAACCGTGTTCCGCAACCTAGAGCCGTACCCGGGCTCTCTCGAGGCCCTCAACCATCTTGCCGCCTGCCATGACATAGTGATCCTGAGCATGAAGCCGGATTGGGCAGCCGCCGATACCTTCGCCTGGATTGCCGATCATCGGGTCCCGACGCGGGAAGTGCACCTTCTCACAAACAAGTGGCTCGTTCCGTGCGACGTCTATCTGGATGACTCGCCGATAGCTCTCCCCGATCTCCTCAACAAGCAACCTCGGGCAATTGTGTGCCGCTATGTGCGGCCCTGGAACGAGCCGGTGGAAGGCGCTGTTGACATCCACAGTTGGCAGGAATTTGCCAGCCTCGTTGACCGGGTGAAGGACGATCGCGACTGCCAAAAGCGGGAGTGACCCGGTAGGCCTTTCGGAAGTCGCGAAAAGGGCCATGACCAAATGGGCGGAGACGGCCGGAAGGTCTAGTCTTATGTTGTACCCAATGCGAAACACACATGGGCTAACCAAAGGGAGTGCATTCGCAATGACTATTCGCAAGATACTTGCATTGCTTGCCGTCCTCGCTCTATTCGCCGCCGCCTGCGGCGACAGCGATGACGGGGCTGACGACACAACTGCAGCGCCGGACACCACGGCTGCAACAACCACAGAGGCGCCGACGACGACCGAGGCACCGACGACGACCGAGGCACCGACGACGACCGAGGCACCGGCCCCGAGCATCGGTACTGCGGACAGCCCGATTGAGGTTCTGTTCGTCCCATCGGTCAGCGCTGAAGAAATCATCGCCGGTGGCGATCTGCTCAAGGCGGCACTCAACGATGCCACCGGACTCGAGTTCAATGTCTCCGTCGGTACGTCCTACGCCTCCACGATCGAGGAAATGTGTGCCTCGCCGGAGAACACCATCGGGTTCATCCCTGCACAGGGCTACGTTCTTGCCAGCGACTTGTGTGGTGTTGACATTCAGCTGAAGTCACTGCGCTTCGGCTACACGGAGTACTGGACCGAGTTCATTGCACCTCGCGATAGCTCGCTCACCAGCATCTTCGATCTCTCGGGCAAGAAGTGGGCCTATCCGGATGCCACTTCGACCTCCGGCTTCCTCGTGCCGTCCGGTATCTTCGAGCGCTTCGCCATCAACGTTGGCGAATCCTTCGAGGCCGGCGGTCACACCGCCGTCGTCCGCGCCGTGTACAACGGTGAGGCCGACTTCGGGACAGTGTTCTACAGCCCGCAAATCGACGCCGAAGGCAACGTCATCTGGGATGGCACCGAAGGCGGCGCCGACATCACCGCAGACGCGGTTGAGACGTGCGTCCTCGATGCGGACGGAGAGATCGAATGCAGTGGCGAGTATCCACGCGACGCCCGCCGCAACATCCGGGAAGAGAATCCGGACGTGATCCAGCAGGTGAAGATCTTTGCACTGTCCGATCCGATCCCGAACGACGGAATGGCATTCGGCCCCGAATTCCCCGAGGATCTCAAGACCCAGATCGTCGACGCAATGACTGCATTCGCGGAGAATGATCCGGACACGTTCTCGGCGGCATTCGACGCCTACAGCTGGAGCGGGGTCGCTCCGACCGACGACTCTGAGTTCGATTCGATCCGGGCACTTCTGCAAGCCCTCGGCTTCACGCTCGAGGACTTCTAGAAGCCCTTTGTGGCTCCGCGTTGCCGGGCCACATTGCTGACGCCGATACGGGCGGGGCGTAGGCCCCGCCCGTATCGCATTTTTGCTGCGCAATCGCTTGAATGGCAGCTACGCGTGAGGAAGGTGGTCTGTGCTCAAAGTCGAACACCTGACCAAGATCTACGAAGGGGGCACCCTCGCCCTCGAAGACGTGTCGTTCGAGGTCGAGGATGGGGAGTTCCTCGCAGTTATCGGCCTCTCCGGATCCGGCAAATCGACATTGCTGAGATGCATCAACCGTTTGATCGAACCCACCGAGGGCCGCATCACCTGGAACGGAGTCGACATCACCGCAGCATCCCAGGAGGATTTGCGCCGCATTCGCCGTCGCATCGGGATGGTGTTCCAGCACTTCAATCTGGTCAGCAGGTCCAAGGTCACGACCAACGTTCTCTCGGGCAGGCTCGGGTACACCAACCCTGCCTACTCGCTGATCAACCGTTTTGCGAAAGACGACCACGCTCGCGCCCAGGCACAACTGGAACGGGTCGGCCTCACCGACCGCGATAGCCACCGCGCCGATGCGTTGAGCGGGGGTCAGCAGCAGCGGGTAGGTATCGCCCGGGCGATGATCCAAGAACCGGAGATGATCCTCGCCGACGAGCCGGTCGCCAGCCTCGATCCAGTTCTAGCCCACTCCATCATGCAGTACCTGGAGCAGATAAACCAGCAGGACAGGGTAACGATCCTGTGCAGCCTGCACTTCCTCGATCTGGTCGAGAAGTACTCACAGCGAGTCATCGCTCTCAACGAAGGAAGGTTGGTCTTCGAGGGAACCGCAGAGCAGCTCGATGACGAACGCTTCAAAGACATCTACGGACGGGAGGCTGAGCGCATTGGCTGAGAAGAACGAACGCAGGTCCCGGCGTCGCCTCTGGATAATCCTCGGCCTGATAGGTGCATTCCTCCTCTACGGCTACGCCGTGCAGGAGACCGACGTAGATCTGGCAGAGGTGCAGAGCGAGACACGGCGGGCCAGCTTGGTCCGCATCATGCGCAATCTTGCTCGACCCAATCTCATCACGTATGACAGTGAAGAGGTCACGATCTCAGCCGATGTCCTTGTTCCTTGTCCCGAAGGCGCAACCGGACCTGAGACTGACACCTCCGCTGATGTGTACCTCGTGGTCGAGCCTTCCTGCGCCGATCCGGGAGATACGGTAACGATTAGCGGCGTAGGGTTCGCCCCGGAGTCCAGTGGGATGACGCGTTTCCGACCCGATTCGGAGTTCGACGTCACCCGGTCGTTGGAGCCCTTCGCACCCGATGCCGATGGAAACTTCACAGTTGTTGCCGAGATCCCCAATCGCACCTCGGACCAATTCCAGCAGATCGAGGCAACCACGCGTGTCCAGCGAGGATCCTGGCTGAATCGCCAGGTGGTGTGGACCGATCTCAACAACAACGGTGTTCGCGATGAACAGGACATGCCCGACACGGGAACGCTGACGATGGAGGTCCCCGATCTGCTGACGGTGCCCGGCGCCGGACTGGCTCTGGTGGACGACGACGAGGTCATCCAGACGCTTGCGCTCGGGGAGGATTTCGTAGCTGCGAGCGGACCGGCCGAGGGGCTCAACATGTCGGCGGGGATGATCACCGAGTTCGACATCCAGATCGTAAGCGCAGACACTGAAGCCGGCCAGATTGTCATTAGCGGACCGGACGGTGCCAATCTCAAAGGGCTTCAGGTACTTCTGTACGACCCGGAAAACGGCAACCGGTCCGGAACTTACTTCATCGCCGATCGCTTCGCCCACTCCCCACGGCTGTCGGATAACGCCCTCGACACATGGGACAAGATCGTGGAAACGGTCTTCATGGCCTTTCTGGCCACAACCCTCGGCACGCTCATTGCGTTGCCGCTCTCTTTCCTGGCGGCTCGCAACCTCATGCGGGATATCCGGACCACGGTCACCAACTTGTCCCTGAACCTTCTGGCAATCCCTATCGGCGGCCTAATTGGTCTATATCTCAGCCGCTGGGCTCGGACGTGGACCAACAACATCGAGAACGATTGGCTCCGATTGATACTGGTGATACTGATACCAATAGCGCTCATCTACGCGCTGCGGGCCATCCTCAAAGAGGAGGACACCGAGGCGCCAACCAGCCGGGAGCGAGCGATCACAACCACCGTGTTCATCGCCGCCGGTTTTGTCGTTGCCATATGGGGATTCGTGCTTGCGGCGTTGCTCAATAGCATTGGCACCTCGGTGAGGTGGGGCTTCATCGGCAATTTCCTTGCCATCATCGGCGAGGTGACGAGGCTCCTGCTTCCGGTGTTCGCCATCGTGGGCGCTATCGGAATGATGATGAATTTCGGCTCCAAGCTGGGATTTGCCCTCAATGATCGGCTGGAAGGGGCCTCCATCCGGGCGGTGAATCTCCCGCTCGCAGCGGCAGCAGGCGCCATCATCGCCATGATGCTCGGGGCGATCATCAACTGGTTTTACCAATTCGAGAACCTCTGGACCAGCCGCTGGATCCCCGGCATCGTTGGGGCCCTGATCGGCCTGTATCTGGCGGCTCGGGTCAAGAAATCGCAGGGTGTGGGAGTTGGCATGATCGTTTACTACATGTCGCGAACCCTGTTCAACACCCTGCGTTCCATCGAGCCGCTGGTGATGGTCATCGTGTTCGTCGTGTGGGTCGGCTTCGGCCCATTCGCCGGTTCGCTGGCGCTGTCGCTGCACACGGCAGCGGCACTAGCCAAGCTCTACTCGGAGCAGGTGGAGAGCGTGCTGAGCGGTCCGATCGAAGCGATCCGGGCAACCGGCGCCACACGAATGCAGACCATCATCTACGGCGTCGTGCCGCAGATCGTCCCGCCCTATTTGTCGTTCACTATGTATCGCTGGGACATCAACGTCCGCATGTCGACAATCATCGGTTTCGCCGGTGGTGGTGGTATCGGATTCCTGCTGCAGCAGAACATCAACCTGCTGCAATACAAAGACGCGGCCGCGCAGATGCTGGCCATCGCCATCGTCGTTGCCACTATGGACTGGATCAGCGCCAGGCTCCGCGAGCGGCTGGTCTAGAGCTAGATGACCGGATTTCGGAGGAGGACCCGCGCGGACAGCGAGCGTCTCGAGGCGGAGACGCTCGCACCCGCGGCCACATTGGCCGCGGAGTCCCGGGGCCGACGTCTGCCGGAGCTAGACGATGCCTATCGGACCGCCTTCCAGCGCGATCGTGATCGGATCGTCCACTCCAAGGCGTTCCGCCGCCTCAAGCACAAGACGCAGGTCTTCATCAATCCGGAGGGTGACCACTACGTCACCCGGCTCACCCATGCACTGCAGGTGACTCAGATCGGCCGAAGCATCGCCCGCAATCTGTCACTGAACGAGGATCTGGCCGAGGCCATCTGCCTGGCTCATGATGTGGGTCACTCCCCCTTCGGCCACACTGGCGAGGACGCGCTGAGCGAGTTTGTCGATGGAGAGTGGCTGCACTCCGCCCAAGGAGTTCGCATCTTCGAGGTTCTCGAGCCGGCCAACCTGACCTGGGAGGTGCTCGACGGGGTACGGGCCCATTCGTGGAAGATAAAGCAGCCTCCGGCTACTCCTGAAGGATGGATCTGCCGGTTCGCCGACCGGATCGCCTATTTGACCCACGACGTCGATGACGCCATCCGGGCCGGGGTGATCAAGCGAGAAGATCTGCCCGGTGCAGCGCTCGCTCGCTTTGGTGAGCCGGGTGGGGAATGGGTGGCGTCAATGATTCGCTCGGTCGTCGACGAATCATTGACACAGAACGCGATTCTGATGGATCGAGAGTCTCTCGAAGTCATGAACGAACTGCGCGACTTCATGTTCGCCAACGTTTACATGCGTGCCAGCACTGAGGGACAGCGTCGCACGGTGATGGGAATCGTGCGCGATCTGGTCAACTACTTCGTAGAGCATCCCGGCGAGATCCCCGACAGCTACCGGCACTCAGAAGCCGACACGCTCACCCAGGTGATCGACTACGTCGCCGGCATGACCGACCGCTACGCCATCAGCGTCCACGACGAGCTCTACCGACCTCGCTTGTTCTGAATTCCTAGCTCTGGCGTCGCAGGACGGAATATGTTCCGTTTTGCGACGCCAAAGCGGGATGGGTCATGGGCAACGGTGGAGTTCGATGGCATCGAACTCCGAGCTGATTGCATCAGCCGACGGGCTGGCGGATGATTGTCTTCAGTTTCGCGGGGTCGGCTTTGCGGGGGTCGCCGAGGTAGATCTCGTGGTGGAGGCCGCGGCGGCTCAGACCCTGGTCGGCGATGAATTGGTGGAACAAGTCGATGGTCGGTTCCTCCGTCGAGTACGGCCCGATATGCATGACCTGGGCACACCGGCCCTCGTGGAACAGCTCAAACCTGACATCCGCCGCTACCGACAGCTTCCTCTTGCGGCTGACCTCAGGCAGGACCCGCGCCGCCATGTCCGCAGTTGCGACATCGGGAAGACCGATCATCAGGGTCCACTTCCACTCCTCCTTGCGATTGGCCCGATACGCCGTCATGTCGTCGGCCCACCACAAGCCCTCCAGCGGGAGGACTGTGTACCCGTCACCCGTTTCCCTCTTGATCGCCGCCCGTATCCCGAAAGCCAGCGGATAGAGCGATTCGACGGCGGCGAGGTACTCGGGCGCTACACCCGGAGTGCCTTCCCCGTCGATCATGAGAAAAGGTCGTTCCGGGACCTCGATCAGAGCGGGTTCCCCAACCGTGGCGGTGTACTGATCCCTGTATAGCTTCTTCAGGTCGATGGCTGCCATCACGACACCGGGAAACGGAGTTCGGTGATCGGTCCGGACGGGTCGTCTGGTGCGGTGAGATACGCTTCGTGTGGAGGCCCGACGACATGCAGGCCATTTGCCTCCAGCCATTCACCCATTGCTACGTAAGCCTGGCTGATCGTCTCATACGGTCCTTGGTGCACGAGCACGGCGGCCCTGGCGCCGGCGATATCCCGAATCGCAAAGTGACGACCGGCGGGCGTGTCGGGTAACTCGGTGACGGTTTCGCCCACGGGGAAGGCAACCTCGACATCAGGAGCTTCAGGATTGAACTCGGGGTCGTGGTAGATGGTGAAACACGGCCCGACGGGCATGATGCCCGCCGGCATCAGGGCGCCGTAGCCGTCGGTGATGAGCGAGCCGACCTCCTGCAGATCGCCCAGCACCTCGCGGAGCGACGCAACATGCATCCGATCAATATCCCTGAGCACGATCTCATAGTTCGACATGTTTCCTTCACTCTCGATCATGCGGAGGCGGCTCTCCACCCGGGCCAGCTGCGCTTGCTGCTCGGCTACCGCCCGGCTCATTTCCGCTTGCTTGAGCCGGAGCATGCCTCGCAACTCAGCTGCCGTCAGCTCGTCATTGAGGATCGAGCCGATCTCATCGAGAGACAGACCCAGATCTTTCAACGCAAGTATGCGGTTGAGCCGGGGGAGCTGTGCCGCTTCGTAGTAGCGGTACCCGCTGGTCGGTTCGATGTATGCCGGGGGGAGCAACCCAAGATCGCTGTAGTACCGAAGCGCAGACACCGGCACCCTGCAGATCGTGGAAAACTCCCCTATCCGATACATCAGCCACCTCCGCTGGTTGGACTCTGTGAAGGCCTTCGTCGCCAGTATGCAGTCTCGAGTAACTCGAGAGTCAAGAGGGTTTCTGGAGAACGATCGCGGGCGGGAAGGCAACCAGAGACGCACTGCCGGGTATTGCGACTGCGGAGGCATGATCCCGCCCCTGTCTGGGTAACACTCAACCGGCGATCGAGCCCAGCAGGATGAATAGAAGTACGTTCAGTACGCTCCACACAAGGCAGAAGACGACGTAACGACGGATCCAGTTAGCCCATCCGGTAGCGAACAGAGCAAGGCGAGATCCGACCATGAACCAGAGCGGCAGCGAGGTGAGAAGTGCGGACAGAACAATCAACAGCCGACCCGCCTCGATGAACTCAACAGTGAATACCCACGCCGTCGGCGCTGCGATCAGGAAGAGGCCGACCGCCAGGATCGATGCAGCGAGATCGGCCATGTCGCCCACGCGGTCGAATCCAACACTGAGCGCACCCGCCGCCAGCACAATCGGATACACAAGCGCAAGGATTCCCCCGATCCAGCGGGGCAATCCTCCCCTACGCGCCGTGAAATCGATGCCCGTTGCCACAGCACCAGGCTAACTGCAGCGTTGCCCCATGAGACCTCCCCGGGACACGAGGGCGGATCGCTCCGGTACCATCCACGGACGCGAGAGAGGAGCAAGAGGATGGGCGACTTCATCGAGTCCGGAGCAGTCAAGGTCATCGAGGTGATCGGCATCTCCAGGGACGGCTTCGAATCTGCCGTCGACAATGCAGTAGCCAAGGCTGCGGAGAGCATCAACGGCATCACCGGCGTCGAAGTGCAGAATCTGAGCGCACGCGTCGACGACGGCAAGGTGATCCAGTACCGAGCCACCGTGAAACTTGCCTTCGCCGTTCGCTGATGACCCCGGATTCCTCCCGCCCGGCCCGCTTGACCCGAAGCAAGCACGATCGAATGATCGGAGGCGTCGCCGGCGGAATGGCGGCGCATCTGAATATCGACACGGCGTGGATACGCATCGCCTGGCTGGCGCTGCTCATCCTCGGCCCCGGGTTCATCCTCTATATCATCGCCTGGATTGCCATCCCGGAGTCCGAAGACTCCGACCCACTTCCCGTACGAGCCGCCCGAGCAAGTGACAACGGACGACTGATTGTCGGCGGCCTCCTAGTGATCATCGGAGGCTCGCTGCTGGCCAATCGCTTTCTCCCGTGGATGGAAGATCTCGTCCTGCCCGCCATCCTGATTGCACTTGGTGTCGGCGTTATCGTCTACTCACTACGAAAATGAACGGCGATCTATTCACCCCGGAGGAATCTCGGAGACCGATTGCGGTCGGCCCCCTGGTCTGGGGAGTGATCCTCATCGTTATCGGAATCGGTTGGCTGCTCGCCGCACTCGGAGTCGCCACCATCCCCTGGAGAGCCGCCCTGGCCGCCGTGCTGATAGTCGTCGGCGTAGCCATGCTGGTGACCGCCGCCTCTGGATCTGCCCCCGACGGCTTGTTCACAGCCGGGACAGTGCTTGCAGTGCTATTGGCGTTACTCAGCACCGCAAATGCCGCCTTCTCACTGCCTCTCGCCGGCGGAGTGGGCGATCGTTCGGTCGCCCCGACGACCGCCAGTCTCGAGACCGAATATCGGCTCGTCGCCGGGCAGTTGAACATCGATCTCAGTGGCGTCGACTTTCCTCTTGGAGAAACCATGCTCGAGGTGAGTGTCACTTTCGGGCGCATCAGCATCGACGGCATCCCTGACGACGTTGCCGTATCAGTGGAGTCACGTATCACCGCCGGAGAAGCATCGCTACTCGGATCCAGATGGGACGGCATCGGCATCGAGCAAACCCGGACTGATCCCGGGTTCGAGACGGCACCGCGGCGGTTGCTGATCGATGCCAGAGCCGGTTTTGGCCAGATTGAGGTGCGGCGATGAGGGCCGGTCAAAGAAGAGCAGTTGTCGGGGGATTCATCTTCGTTGCCCTCGGCGTTCTGTTCCTCCTCGAAGCGCTCGATCTGTACACACTCGCCCCTGCCACCCTGTGGCCGGCCCTCCTACTCGCACTCGGAATCGGGGTACTTGCCGGCATCGGAGATGACGACAACGACGAACAGAGCCCGGGCATCAGGTAGCCGCCGGGCAGGCTGCACCTCGTGACTTTCGGCACTAGGCGCGCGGTCTGTCTCGATCGATGATCTAACAAGAACAGCCCGCCACACAGGAGATGCTGCATGCGAGAACTCGTCTCGATATCCATCGAACTGGAGGAGTCGGCAAGAGGGGTCGACGCTAGCGGCTGGTTCGAGATTGCGGGGAAGACCTATCGGGCCAACGCTCACGCTCCCGAAAACCGTCGTGACCACCGGATTGCTCACGACTTGGCTGTGGTCCGGGTGATGCGGGATCTCGAGTTGCAGCTGATGGAGTGGATCCACGAGCACATCGATCGTTACATCGCCGACGAGTAGTCCAGGTCCAGCGAATACCCCAATTCGAGGATTCCGCTGCCGGGCCAGTCTGAACGCGACCAGGGTTGGAGACGCCAGCCGCGCCGTTCATACATACGGCGGGCCGCCAGGTTTCGCTCGAGGACCCATAAACGAACCCGGGTGAATCCGGCTCCGGTCAGCTCCCTGATCGCCCGATCGTAGAGTTGCGTACCGATGCCGTTGCCGAATTGCTCGGGAACGACGTAGAGCTTCAGCAGCACGCTATCGGTACCCCGCCGGGGTGCGTGATCCGGACCGTAAGCAACCACGCCCAGCACTTGACCGCCATCCTCGGCGAGCAGGACGGAGATATCCCCACCTTCTACCAAAGCCGTCCACTCAACTTCGAGGGTTTGCTGCGTTGGTTTGGGAATTGACCCGGGGAAGATGTGCGCAAATCCGGCCAGCGCACTGCGGAGCTGCACGTTGGCCAGATCTCGCGTGTCCGCAGCAGTAGCGACCCGAATCACCACGCCGCCGTAGCTCATGTCTAGAGGGGGGTTGGTGCGTCGCCTTCGTCCGCCTCGCTGATGTTGCTCAACTTGTCCAGGGCGGCCGCCTGCAACTCAGCCAGCTTGCCATTGGTAGATGGACCGGCGATACCATCAACAGCGAGGCCGTTCGCCTTCTGGAACCCCTTCAGAGCAGCTTCGGTCTGCGGGCCGAAGATGCCATCGGCAGCCCCCGGATCAAAGCCGGCCGCAGCCAGCCGTTTCTGCAGATTCGCTACCTCGTCGCCGGAAGAGCCCTTCGCCAACATGTCAGTTCCTTCCTTCGGAGCTCGTCACGATCGTAGCGGCTTGCCGCCATGGCTCCGCGGCTAGGTCAGTTATCGTGGCGCAATGAGATCCACCCCGGCCATCCTCGTCGCGCTTGCGGTGCTGACAGCATCGTGCGGCGGGAGAAACGAACCGGTTGCAGAGATTCCCCCGGAACCGGAGATCGTGCTCGAGACGGCCGCCGCGGCGATGGCGGCGGTTGACTATGTCCGCTTCAAGATCGAATGGGCCGGCGGTGCTCCCATCGCAATTCCCGACTTCAGCGCCGACTTTGTGGATGCCGAGGGCTACTTCGCAGCTCCCGGGGCGGCCAACGGTGTTGCGACTCTGGCGGTCGGCAACGCCAGGGCACAGCTCGGTGTCATCTCGATCGAGGGACAGACCTGGCTGACCGAGCCGATAACGGGGGCGTGGATGGATGCCCCGGCCGGCTTCAACATCGATCTCGCCATACTCTTCGATGACGAGGACGGCTGGGGACCGCTTCTCTCCAACGGATTGACCGCGATCGAATGGCTGGGTCCCCAGGAACGTAATGCAGAACCTCGTTATCGAGTCCGGGCCATCGCCGATGCCGACCGGGTCAAGACCATCCTTGCCGGCCTCATTCCTCGGCAGGAGGTTGCGATCGACATGTGGCTGGACGCAGTCACCGGCCACATCCGGGAAGCAGAACTCTCGACCGTCTACCAGGATCAAACCAGTGATTGGCTCATCGAATTCACTGAGTACGGTGAGCCGGTTGAGATAGCTCCGCCCGACATCGAAGGTTGACCTGATGGCCCGGAGACAGGCATCACCTCGCGCCATCCTGTGGGTCGTCGGATTCGGGATCTTCATCGCGGCCGATGACCTGACCGTCGTCACAACGATGTTGCGGCCGATCATCAACGACCTCGGGATCGTTCTCCCCGACGGCATCGATGATGCCGCTTGGATAGTCAACGTATACCTGATCGCCTATGTGTCCGTAATGCCGTTCATGGGCAGGCTCAGCGACGTTTGGGGCAGGCGGCGAGTGTACATCGCAGCTCTCACCATCTTCCTCATCGGCTCGATCATCATCCCGATGACCAACACGCTCGGGCCCTTCCTCGTAGGCCGGGCAATGACGGCGATCGGCGGTGGGGCGCTGGTCCCCATCGGCATGGCGGCGGTCAGTGACGCATATGCGGCACAAAAACGCGCCCGGGCGCTTGGCGTCCTCGCTGCCGTCGACACATTGGGCTGGGTCTGGGGACCGCTCTACGGAGCGATGATCATCCGGTTTCTTGCCTGGCGCTGGCAGTTCTACTTCAACATCCCGCTGGCGATAGTCGGCATCATTGCCGCCTGGTACGTGCTGGGCGATGCCTCAGAACGAGAGCGCAAAGCCCGGATCGACTGGCTCGGCGCCGGGCTGCTCACCGTTGCGCTCGTAACTCTCAACCTGGCACTACTGGGCCCCGCCGAGATTCAGAGCGTCACCGGCCTCGAGCAACTGACCGGCGGTAGTCGGGCAGCCCTCGCCTGGTTCTACCCGGTTGCCGTCGTTGCCGGCGTGGGGTTTGTCTGGTGGCAGCGGCGGGTTGACGATCCTCTCATCGACCCCGAGTTGTTCCACGGCCGCAATCTCGTTTCTGCGGTCGGAGTCAACTTCCTGGTGGGTGCAACCTTGGCCATCGCGATGGTGAACGTGCCGTTGTTCATCAACGTCGTCGAGTTGGATTTGGAGCGAGCCGCGGTCACTACCGGCTGGGTGCTTAGCGCCCTGACTGCGTCGATGTCGGTTGCTTCCTACGTCGGCGGGCGGGTCACCGAGAGCCGTTGGTACCGACCTCCGGTACTCATCGGCCTGGCGCTGGCTGGGGTGGCTTTCTTCCTAATGGGGTACGGCTGGGATGCCGACACCAGCTTCTGGTTGATGGCCGCCGAACTTGCCCTGCTCGGGATCGGATTCGGCCTGGTTATGGCGCCGACCACAGCGGCCGTTGTCGACTCGGCACCGGCCGACCGCCGCGGCACTGCGGCGAGCCTCGTGATGGTGCTGCGATTGATCGGTCTGTCGGTTGGCCTGTCCGGATTGACCGCCTGGGGGCTGTATCGCTTCAACCAACTCCGAACCGAAATGGATCTCCCTTCGCTGAGTGATCCCGACTATGCGGATCGCGTTACCGAGGCATCCGCCGACCTAACCGCGGCCGCGATGGCTGAGACCTTCGTCGCCGCCGGCTTCGTGCTCGTCGTGGCCTGGCTCGTGGCGTGGTGGATGCGTCGCTCACCACATCAGGAGATTCCTTTGTCAGAAGATCAACCGGCAGTCGAGGGGACGCCTATGCAACTGAATCGAAATCTCATCATCGGAACGGGCATGGTGGTTGTTGCCCTAGCGGCTGCGATCCTCTTCCTATTCAATAGGGTGAGCACACTGACCGATGATCTCAGTGCTTCCCAACAGCGACAGGATCAGCTGGAGGAGACAATGCTCCGGGTAGAGGGCGGAGCTGCTCTATACGCGGCTCAGGTAACCAACTTCCAGGAACAGCTCGGGGAGCTCGGGCCCACTATCGACCTGGCTCTCACCGACGCCGTGGTTGGGATCGACCAGTTTCGCACCTCGACTATCAGGTTCGACGTGACGATCAACGAAACCGTGCCGATCGATACCGAGGTTGTGCTCAATCGGACACTCCAGGTTCCCATTCGAACCGTGCTCCCCATCGACGAAGAGTTTGATACGACCATCCGCATCAACGGTCCATTCGGAATCGACATCCCCCTCGACATAACGGTTCCGATAAACCTCGATCTCCCGATCGATCTAGCGGTGGCAATCCCGGTCAATGAGCGGATTCCCGTCAACACAGAGGTTCCGGTGAATCTCGACGTGCCTATCGAGATCGACATATCGGAGACAGAGCTGGCAGCACTCGCCGAGGCACTAGCGGAGGGGCTGGATTCGTTCCGGCAGCTGGCCTCGCAGTTGGGCGGCTAAGACGACCCGACCGATTCAAGAAGAGACGGGATGATCTCGTCGACGGTGGGCCCTCCGAAGTCGGCACCCAGCAACTTCGCATGTTCGGGACCATCAATGGCCGACCCGCCGAGGAAGATCGGGACATCGACGTGGGCGCGAAGCTCGTCGACGGTCTCTCGGATTGCGTCGGCCTGGTCAGGAGCCGAGACGCTGATCCCAATGGCCACGAGCCGTTGCTGACGCGCTGCTGTGTCCGCAAAGGAATCAGCAGGCAGATTGCTGCCCAAATCGAGTACCTCAAAGCCTTCGAGTCGGATGAGATCGGCAGCGATCATGAGGGGCAGGGTATGCAGTTCGGTGGCCGGCGTTCCCAGCACAACCGTTCCCTTGGAAACACCGCGACGAGCAATCTGCGCCGACAAGCGCGACACGGTGCGCATCGCTACTTGGGTCGCAGCATGTTCCTGGGCAATCGATACTGAGCCGTCGAGCCAACCCTGACCAATCGCACGAAGGGCAGGAGCAATCACGCTGCGATAGATGTTGCCCAAGCTCATGCCACCGGCCTGAGCCGCTTCGACAACCTTCCACGAGCCTGCCTGATCTGCCGCCAGCAACCGCTGCTCGAGGCGCTCGTCCCAGGGTGTATCCGACTTACCCCTACCCCCGGAAGGTGCCGGAGCTGCGATGAACTCATCGAGATCCTCTCTTCGCACCCGCCACGACCCTCCCTCCTTCTCGGCATACAGATAGCCAAGGCGCACATACCGGTACACGGTCATGTAATGCACGCCCAGTTCATCGGCGACTTCGTGAAGGGTTAAGGAGTCCATCGACTCTAATTTAGTGCAAAACGGTGTCACGTGCCACATCGAATCAACTGGGATCGTGTATTTCGATTTTCCCGAATTGGGCTTGACAAGAGACTCGAGATGTGGTTAATTTAGTACTAATTCATCACAGAGGGACATGATGACACAGACACTCACACAGCTGAAGACAGCTACGACAACCAGGAGCAACGACCAGGAACTGGCGGAGCGACTGGTCGCACAAGACCACACCGCGCTGCGGGAGGCGTACGACCTCTACGGCCACCGGGTCTACCGCGTCGCCTACGGACTGTTGCGCCGTGAAGAGCTAGCCCAAGACATCACACAGGACGTGTTTGTCCGACTGTGGCAGCGCCCGGAGCGCTTCGACTCCAGCCGAGGGTCGATGGCCTCTTTCCTCCAACTAGATGCCCACGGTCGGAGCGTCGACCTCATCCGCTCGGAGGAATCTCGTTCGAAGCGGGAGATCGCCGACCACCGCCGCTCATCCACACATCAGGACGGCCCCGAAGAAGAGGCGATGAAAATGATCACCTCGGAGCGGGTCCGCGATGCGCTCAATGCTCTCAAGGACTCCGAAAGAGCACCGATTGCCATGGCGTTTTACCTTGGCTACTCGTACCGCAAGGTCGCCGTCGAGCTCGGTGTTCCCGAAGGTACGGTGAAGAGCCGCATCCGCTCCGGTATGGCGAAACTACGTGACATGCTGGGGACAGAACTGTATGGAATCGCATAATCTGGATGACGCAGCAACCTACGCCTTGAATGCGCTGCCCGCGGACGAGGCTGAACGGTTCGAGGCAACTAATGGCCAACCATTGGCCGACGATGTCGCTTCGTTTCGGCGGGTCGCCGTCGCCCTCACCGACGGTCTACTCGACATCGTTCCCGCCGCCTCACCCGAGCTCTGGGACCGTATTAGCGCCGCTACCGATGTCACCGACCCCGACGCCGCCCAGCGAACTCTTCAGCCTCGCCGTTTCCGCCCAGGTTTCATGATGCTCGCGGCGGCCGCCCTTATCGCCGTGGTAGCGGTTGGGGCGACGTCCCTCCTCGCCATCCGCGATGTCTCCACGGACTCACGGTCACTGGCGGCCGCCGCAGCTACCTCCTCCGATACAGTTGCGGTCACCCTCACCAGCCCCAATGGAGTCGCCGACATCCAGGCCGAAGTAGTGATTTCCGCAGACGGCACGGCCTACGTGATCGCCGATGCGCTACCCCGACTCAATGACGACCACACCTATCAACTCTGGCTGATCGTCGACGATCGAGTTGTGTCGGCAGCGCTCCTCGGCCCCGACCCCGAGGTGGTTGAGTTTCGGGCCGAAGGCGACATCGCCGGCATTGCCATCAGCAACGAGATCGCAGGCGGCGTGGTCGTCTCTGAGGTCGCGCCGACTGCGCTCTGGCTCAGGGACAACGTCTGAGCGTGGCCACACGACCCGACCTGTGGGACGACCTGCTCGAGAAATCGGTAGTAGGCAGCTTCACCTCTCTCGGGTACACGGTCCGCTCCCGCCAGTGGGATGCGATCCCCGCAGGTTCCCTCGACGGGCGAACCGTGCTGATCACCGGTGCCACATCTGGTATCGGGAGAATGGTTGCCAGCGAGGCTGCCGGGCTCGGGGCAAGCCTTTTCATTGTTGCCCGCGACGTTGACAAAGCTCGCTCGCTGCGTGACGAGCTGATTGCGACAACAGGCAACGAGGATATCCACTACTACATAGCCGACTTGTCGTTGATGTCAGACGTGGCCCAGGTCAGCAACGAAATCCTCGCTGCCCAATCCGATATACATGTTCTCATCAACAATGCCGTCATCCTCCCGCAACAACGCCGGCTGACCGCAGAGGGCCTCGAGTTGTCTCACGCAACCAATCTCGTTGCGCCGTTCCTGCTCACCAATAGACTGCTCGATCGGCTCGTCGAATCTGCCCCGGCCAGAATCATCAATGTGATTTCTGGGGGGATGTACACCCAGGGGCTCGCGCTCGACGACATCAACAACGAGAAGGGCGACTACAGCGGCAGCATTGCCTATGCCCGGGCGAAACGCGGGTTGATGATCCTCACCAAGATGTGGGCAGATCGACTGGCCGGAACCGGCGTCACCGTCAATGCCACCCACCCCGGCTGGGTTGATACACCCGGAGTCCGGGACTCGCTCCCGATGTTCTATCGCCTCACCCGGCGAGCGCTACGGACCCCGGAGCAAGGCGCCGACACGATCCTTTGGCTGGCAGCAGGGGATGCGGGGGGCAGCGAGACCGGCAAGCTGTGGCATGACCGCATTGCGCGTCCAGAGTATCGGTTCAACAAAGGTATCGAAACCTCAGCCGACCGCAATCAGCTATGGCAGAAGCTATCCGACACGGTGGCCGCCCTCACCTGACGGCTCTCCCCTCCGCAACTTGCGTGAATCCGTGCCGCATGCGGCACGATCGTCCGCAAGAACGGTTTGCGCTAGGCGCGCTGTGACTCCAGCTTGCGCAACCAGGATCGAAGGCCGTTACCCGCAGCTACCCCGACTGCGGCAAGCCGGTTCCTCAGCAAAGGCTGGAACATGCGGGCAATTCCCTTGAGGGTTAGATCCGCCTGGTAAGTGACCAGCGTGCCTTGGCCATCGGGGGCAAACGAGATGACATCGACCGCATGAATCACTCCCCCCGTGCCCTCGAGAACGATCTTCTCATCAGGAACAAGCTCGGTCACCGTGTAGGACATCTCGAGGGAGCGGTCACGATAGGTCAGTTCCAGGTCGTAAATCGTGCCGACCTCGACCGGGCCGGACGTGCGCTTCGCAGCCCGGGCCACACCGGGATCCCACTGCGCCACATTCTCGAAATCACCAACGGCCGCATAGGCCTCGGATGGGGTCAGTGATGTTCTGGCGGTTTCCAGCAGTCGAGTCAAAATCTCTCCTTGTTCTGCCCTTTGTTCGGCGCCGGGGCTTGATCCGTATGCCCTTCCGGCCTCGAAAGACAAAACGAAAGCGAGGGAAACCAGATGAACATTGCAGTTGTCGGCTCCGGCATCACCGGCATCGGTGCTGCCTGGGCTCTATCCAAGAAGCACGAAGTAACGCTCTACGAAGCAGAAGACCGTCCGGGTGGGCATGCCCGCACCATCGACATCGACATGGGCGGTTATGCGCTGCCCGTAGACACCGGATTCATCGTCTACAACGAGCGCAACTACCCCAATCTCACCAGACTGTTTGCACTACTGGGCGTTGCCACTAAAGACAGCGACATGTCGTTTGCGGTGAGCGACTCGGAACGACGGCTCGAATACGCCGGCAGCGTCAACGGCATTCTCGCCGACAAGAGAAATCTCGTCCGACCTCAGATGTGGTCGATCCTGCGCGGAATCAAGGAATTCCGGAACGAGCAAGCTCGCCTGACTGCCGGCAACGTGCCCGACGGGCTCTCGATCGCCGACTATCTGCTTCATCGCGGCTACCCAACGGCCTTTGCCTCCCATTACCTGCTGCCGCTGGCGGCGGCCGTGTGGTCGGGGACGGGTGACGACGTCGCGCAAATGCCCGCCCGCACCTTCCTCAACTTCCTCGCCAATCACGGCCTGCTCCGCCTGACTGATCGGCCGCAGTGGCGAACGGTCACCGGAGGCAGCCACAACTACGTGAGCCGGGCGCTGGCCAGCGTTGACGAAGTGCTGCTGAACCGACCCGTCGCTGCAATCGCTCGCGATGCCGACGGGGTCGACATCGCCGACGGCACCGGCGAACGCCGGCGCTTCGACCAGGTCGTCTTTGCCACACATGCCGACACATCGCTGCGCATCCTCGGCAGCGCAGCTACGCCCGCAGAAACCGAGATCATCGGCTCGTTCCGCTACGCCGCGAACCGAGCGATCGTACATAGTGATCCGCGACTCATGCCCAGGCGCCGGCGGGTCTGGTCGAGCTGGAATGCCATCGGTTCGGTCACCGCAGAGGCCAAAAACCCTGTCACAGTCACGTACTGGATGAATCGCCTTCAGTCCTTGCCGCAGGACCGGCAGGTCTTCGTTTCGCTCAACCCCACTATCGAACCACGAGATGAGCACATCATCGATGATGTGATGTTCCAGCATCCACAGTTCAACGCAGGATCCGAGCGGGGTCAGCGGCAGCTCGGGACGATCCAGGGGGAGAATCGCACCTGGTTCGCCGGGGCCTACTGCGGCTACGGATTCCACGAGGACGGCCTGCAAGCGGGCCTCACCGTCGCTGCCCAGCTGGGGGCACCTGCTCCCTGGGCCGACGAGATCACGCCAATGAGCCCGTCCGCAGTTGTAGCGCAGCGAACAAGGCAGCCGGTCGCAGTATGAACAGCGCTCTGTATGTGGGCAGCGTGAGCCACCGACGAAAGGCTCCGTTCGAACATCGCCTCCGCTACCGCACGTACTCGCTGCTGGTCGACCTCGATGAGCTAGACGGCCTTACCGAACGCTTGTATCTGCTTTCCCGCAACCGCTGGAACCTGTTCAGTGTGCACGATCGCGACCACGGGGCCCGGAATGATTCACAGATGCGCGCATGGTTCGATGAGCAGCTCCGTCACACCAACATCGATCTAGGCGACGGCAGGGTCGAAGTGCTGCTCTTCCCCCGTTTGCTCGGCTACACGTTCAACCCGCTCACCGTCTGGTTCGGCTATCGAGCCGACGGCTCACTCGGTGTCGTTCTCTACGAGATCCACAACACCTTCGGCCACAGCCGCAGCCACCTCGTGCCGATAACCGACGAGGCTCCCCACCGCCACAGTTTCGCGAAAGACCTCCACGTGTCTCCGTTCTTCGATCGCGAGGGCAGCTACTCGTTCACCCTACGTCCACCCCGATCCCGCTTCTCAGTCTCGATCGACTACGCAACCGCCAATGAGGATCTGCTGACCGCAACCATGGTCGGCGTAAGACGAGAGCTCACCGATGGCGCCCTCGCCCGCGTCTTCCTCACCCACCCCTTGCTTACGCTGAAGATCATCGGAGGCATCCACTGGCAAGCGCTGCGGTTGCTGCTCAAGGGAGCCCGCTATCGGCCGGTGCCCGAGCCCCCCGACACAACAGTGTCGGTGGAGACTAACTTTGTCGGGACATGAAGCTGCTCGATACGATCAACACCCTGTCCGCACGGCTGGCGTACGGAATACTGCTCCGAATGGCCCGCTATGGAGAGTTCGAGATAGTTCTCGCCGGCACAACGAAGTTGCGCCGCATTGCCGGTGACGGTCCCGCAATCACAATCAACGTCTTGCAGCCGTGGCGCACTCTGCTCGACGTGTTGCGCGGGGGAGGAATCGGATTCGCAGAGGCCCATATTGCGGGTCGCTGGGACACCAGAGACCTGGCGCTCACACTTGTAGTGCTGGGACGCAATCTCGACGCGTATGCTCGCTTCCGCCCGCCGGGATCGTTGCTGCGACTTGGCCGTCGCGCCTGGGCGGGCCTGACCAGATTCCGTCGGTCCGAGATCCCCACCATCGGCGACCACTACAACCTCGGCAATGACTTCTATGCAGCCTGGTTGGACCATTCGATGACATACTCCTCGGGCCTGTTTGAGGAGGGCATCGATGATCTGGCCGCAGCTCAGGCTGCCAAGTACCGCCGACTAGCCAACCTGGCGGACATGCAGCCCACCGACCATGTACTGGAGATCGGCTGTGGCTGGGGCGGGTTCATCGAGTACGCGGCCGGCGAGACCGGGGCCAGGATCACCGGCTTGACGCTGAGCACCGAACAGGCCACCTTCGCCCGAGATCGCTTGCAGCAAGCTGGTCTCGCCGAACGTACCGAGATCAGAATCCAGGACTTCCGGGAAGAAACCGCGGAATACGACAAGATCGTCTCGATAGAAATGATCGAGTCGATACCCGCCGAGTTGTGGCCTGCGCTCTTCGATCAGATCCGGGATCGTCTCCGCACCGGGGGACGGGCTGCCCTGCAGGCAATCACGATCGAAGATCGTTTGTACGAGTCACTACTCGAGCGAGATGACTACATCAGCAAGCACATCTTCCCGGGCGGGGCACTTCCATCTGTTTCCACAATGGAGCGTCTCGCCGAGGAGCGTGGCCTGTTGGTCAAATCGATCACAGAGTTCGGGAATTCTTATGCGCGCACGCTCCGCGCCTGGCTGGAACGTTTCGATGATGCATGGCCACAACTGAAACCGCAGGGCCTCGACGAACGATTCCGTCGTGCGTGGCGCTACTACCTGGCCTACTGCGAGGCCGGATTCACCATCGGCCGAATCTCAGTCCACCAATTTGAACTGGTCAAGTAGCAGCCCGCGCCTCCACAGCGATGTTTCTACCCCGGATGGTTGTGGCGACAAACTCGATCTGCTGACCGACCGAGGGCAGCCGTTCGATCGTCGTCACAGATACGAAGACCTCGGCGCCGCCCTCCACGGCGACTAGTCGGACGAGACCGCGGGCGTGGTCATATGACTCGACCAAGCCGATCCCCTCGATCTTGCCGGTGCCCGCTCCATATGGCGACACTGTCCCAAAAGCCAGGGCCAGCGCCAGCGCGGCAGCGAGCAAGAGAACCGGGAGTCGGTAGTCGGCGATAATCGCCAAGGGCCCTCCAATCAGGGCAAAGGCGTCGTTGCTCACCGTCGTCAGTATCGAGGAGTCCGGCGGGAATGGCGGAATCCAGGCGGGGTCGGTGATGACAAATACCGACTGCTGGGTATCGCCGCCACCCGCAGGCCCGACAGCCACCTCCTCGCTGCCAACGGCTATCACGACGGTTGCCGTGGCCTGCTCGCCGAGGGCATCGACGGCTGCATAGGTGAACTTGTCCAGACCCGAGAAGCCTGGGTTGGGCCGATAGGAGAACGAGCCGTCCATCTCGAGAGACAAGGTGCCGTGATCCGGAGGAGCGATCAGCACCGCCCGCAGCGGCTCGATGTCCGCATCGGAGTCGTTGGCCAGCACCCCAGGGGCAGAAACATCGAGTTCCGCTCCAGGCTCGATGTCGTATTCATCGAGGCTTGCCGTCGGCGCAGCATTGCTCAGTCGGATCTCGATCGAGACTGTTCCGTCGGTAGACAACTCGCCGTCTGTAGCGGTGAACCGGAAGCTGTCGCGACCGGCTCCCGACGCGGTGTAGTACAGCGTTGATCCGTCCCCTTCCAGAATCCCGTAGATGGGAGGGTCGGTGATCGTGAAGACCAGTTCGTCCCCGTCCGGGTCAGTTGCAGGAAGCTCGATTGCTGCGGGGACATCGACCAGGACTACGACCGAGAGCGCCTCTCCCTCGGGAGGGCGGTTCGTGTTGGCCACGATCCATTCAAAACCTACGGATGCGCTTCGCTCTGGAAGACCATCGTCGATCACCGTGATCGTCGCCTCGAATGGCGACAAGCCTGCTGCGTCGTAGCCGATCTCACCGCTGATTTCCCCGGTTGCCGGGTCGATATGCAGACCGGGAGGGAGGCCAACTGCGGAGAATCGCAGCATGTTCGCTAGGTCGGGGTCGGTGGCCGCTACAGCCAAGGACACGGAATCACCCTCGGAGTCTTCCTGGTCGACGATTGGCTCCAGCTCCGGAGGATGGTTGTATGGAGGAAGGGCAATGCTGACGAGTTGGGTGGCAGACAGTCGTGGTGATCCGTCATCGGAGACCCCGACATTGATCCGATAGGTCGTCCCGTACTCGGCCTCGACCGGCTGCCAGAAGAACTCCCCTGTCTCGGGATCAATGGACGCTTCGGGCGGAATCGGGTCGATTCCGGCGGCCAGCCAGTAGCTGAGGGTATCCCCGGGGTCAGCATCGCGACCGGCGACGTCGAACGTTACAGCTCCGTCCTGATTCAGTTGGGGGCTGGGGATCGGCTCGAGCACCGGGGCACGGTTACCTGTACCGATTTGCCAGCTGAAGGTTTCTATTCCAGTAGTCGGGGGTATCCCGTTATCCCGTACCGTGACCACTGCGGTACCCGATGCCGGGGCAGCATCAGCAGCGATACGTCCGGCTATCTCACCGCTCGCGCGGTCAATGGCAACACCGGGTGGCAAGCCGGTGGCGCTGAATGCCAGCTCGTTGGCCGGGAGATCGGAGTCAACGGCACTCACGGCGAAGTCGACCCTGTCGCCGGGTCGCAGCGGCAGGTCCGGAATCGGACTGACGACCGGTGCGCTGTTCACCTCACCGACCGTCACCGTGAAAGACACCTCGTCGGACAACGGGGGAGTACCCGAATCCTCAACCCGAACCCGGATCTCCCGCTCACCCGGGCCCTGGCCCTCGTCCGGTGTCCACCGCAGCATCCCTGTTGAGCTGATGGTGGCTCCGGGAGGCGCTTCGACGAGGTCGAAGCGAAGAAGGTCATCGGGCAGGTCCGGGTCGGAGGCCGCTAGCGGGACCGCTAGTGGCGTAAGTTCCTCTATCGAAGTGTCATCGACCGAGTCCAGCGACGGAGCTCGGTTCTTATCGGCAATCGCCCAGGCGAACCCTGCGCTGGCAACAGCGCCGGCACCATCGACAATCGTGATCGCAGTCGAGTACGGCGAACGGTCGGCAGCGTCGTAGGCGATCGTTCCCGAGATGAGTCCGGTCTCCGGGTTGATCGACACGCCCGGGGGCAAACCCGTTGCGCTGAAGGTGATGCCGCCGCCGTCGGGATCACTGGCATCGACCGGGAAACTGACCGTGACACCTTCGCGGTCATTGCGGGCCGCAAGTGGTGAGCCAAAGGCGGGGGGAAGGTTGCCGGAGACGAGCACATTGATGTCGTCGACATATAGGCGCCCATCGAACATGCCGGTGCCAAATACACCGATCCGCAACGTGGACCCTGCCCACTGGGACAGGTCCACAGAATGCGTGGTGAACTCTGCGTCCGATTCGTCCATCTCGATGTCGGCGACCGAGGTCCACTTCCAACCGTCAAGCGAAACTGCGATGTACGCCCGCACTGTCGAGCCATCGGCCGGGACCTGTCGTCGATTCGAGAAGCTGAGGGTCACGGACCCGGCACCGGCCAAGTCGGCCGTGCGGAACACACCTTGCCCGGCCATGTTGCCCGGGCCGATGCGCAGGCAGTAGGAATCCACACAGCCACTGCCGACAACCTGGATCGAACCCGATCCGGGGTCGGTGGCGAGAGGCACTTCGTGCCACTCATCTCCCCAATCGAGCGACCCGTCGCTGCCGTCATATCCGAAGCTGTTGAATTCGTCGCGATAGTTGCCGGCCTCATCGGCCCATACGGGCGAAATCACAGCAAGGAACATCACTGCGACACATGCGATCAACCCAACTCGGCGGCGCCGGCTCATCAGCCTTCCGCCGCAACCATTGCAACGGCCTTCGAGCTGTCGTCGGTCTCGATCGCCGGCAGGGAGAGCAGCAGCGATGTCCTTTCGGCGAAACGCTCATACTCGAGCGATCCTCCCATGGCTGCTGCGAGTTTCTTCGAGACACCCAGCCCCAAGCCCGAGCTACCGTCGAATTCGGATCCCGCAGCAAGAGCGTCGGCTACCTGCGGCGGTAGGCCCTTTCCGCTGTCCTCGACTGAGATCACATACCGGCGGCCGGCACGGTCGCCGTAGATCCGAACGTCGGATCCGCCGTGCGCAATGGCGTTGCTGATCAGATTGCGCAGGATCTGCTCCAGCAGATCGGGATCGGCGCGGACCGTGCCCTCCCCGTATGTTCCGCCGATGTCACGGCCGGTTGCTGCGTAGTCGGCAACGACCGCGTCGAGCATTCTCACCACCGGGATGGCAACCGGGTGGGCCGTGACTCCCTGGTCGCCCCCGACGGCGACCCGTAGATCATCAAGATGGGCAGTGAGCCGCTCGGCGCTGTAGTGCAGCTCGGAGATGACCGCCGCATGCTTGGGATCTCCGTTCTTGGCGCCGGCGAGCAACTGTTCGGCATTCGATTTCACCACTGCAGCCGGAATCGAGAGCGTTCGCACTGCCTCGATCCATCGACCTACTTGACCCGAGCCGGTTGCCGCTTCGGCGGCTACGCGGGTGTCGAGGAGCTTCGACATCGCAGCAAGCTGTCGCTGCGCCGATATCCGGTAGATGACGATTGCTGCAAGGGGAAGCAGGAAGATGAACACAAAGCCGGTGAGACGCATCGCATAGGCTTGCCAGCTCCGGGCATCGGCAACCGCCACTGCATACTCATTGCGCAGTTCGGTCAAGCCGGAGCTCAATGTCGCTGCAGCCGGCACCAGATCATCGGCGAAATCTGCTGCAGCCCCGGCGAGATCGCCGTTCTCCGTCCTCGCAACAACCTGCGCGGCAAGGCGTTGCCAGTCGCTGCCGGTCGCTTCCAGAGATCCTGAGGCGGGTATGGCCTCGATACGCTCGCTCACCGCAGCGATAGTCGTCTCTGCCGCCTGTGTGGCCGCAGCGAGATCACCCGGATTGGCCGCTGCAACTGCGACACCCTCGGCAACGGCAATCGCCTGTCCGATGGTCACCATGGCCAAATCCTCAGATGCAATCGCCAAATCTGTGGCGCGTAGCGCCGCTGCATCGTCGCTTGCCGACGATGATGAGCTCAGTCCGGCCATGACGAATGCGCCCGTCAAGAGGGCACCGATGATGCCGGCGACTATCCAGTCGCGGTAACGATTGTCGGTCAGAAACATGTGAATCCTTCTGACTCCCTATCGGCACGGCAACGCGGGCGCTAAACCAACGCCTTCGTGACGGGCCGAACCATCGTTGCGGCCGCCGCGGTGGCTAGTCGGCAGCTTGCCCCAGGTGATGGAGGAAGAAGGCGTATATGTCCGCCGCTTCGTCGATGAGCTTGGCGATGGGTTTACCCAGACCGTGCCCGGCCCTCCTGTCTACCCGCAGCAGGGCGGGACCGGATTCCCCGACGCAGCTCTGCAGAGCAGCAATGAACTTGTACGAGTGCAGCGGAACGACTCTGTCATCCGTGTCGCCGGTGGTTATCAACGTTGGTGGATAGTCGCCGGGGCGGACATTGTGCAGAGGTGAGTACGCGTGCAGGAAGGAGAAATGCTCGGCGCTCTCCTCGGCATTGCCCCACTCGGCAGTCCAGTAGCGACCTGCCGTGAAGCGGTGATAGCGCAGCATGTCCGTCACCGGGACCATCCCCACCACCGCGCCGAAGAGATCCGGGCGCTGCAGAAGGCATGCCGTGACTAGCAGGCCACCGTTGGAGCGGCCGTAGATGCCGAGATGCGGCGCCGACGTGTATCCAGAGGCAATCAGATGCTCGGCCGCAGCGACGAAATCATCGAACACGTTCTGCTTGTTCCCAAACATCCCCGCCCGATGCCAGTCCTGACCGAACTCGCCACCGCCACGGAGATTGGCTACCGCGAAGATCCCGCCCGCCTCGACAAATCCCAGCCGATCCGGTGCGTACATCGGGACCATGGGTATGTCGAAACCTCCGTATCCGTAGAGGATTGTCGGCGTGGTCCCGTCGGGAACGAGGTCGGATCGATGCGTCACGAACATGGGGACCCGCGTTCCATCCTTGGACTCCGCCCAGATCTGGGTGGTGGCAAAGTCGGCTGGGTTGACACCGGAGACCTCCGCCGAGTGCCGCTCGAGACGCCGGGTAGCAAAGTCATAGCGCAGGATCACAGGGCGCTGGACGAACGATTCGAAGCCGAGAAAGAACTCGTCGTGATCCGGTTTTCCGGCGAATTCGGTTACTGCGCCGAGTGTGGGAAGTTCGACCGACTCAATCCGCTTCCCGGCAAGACTCCACAGGTCAACGATATGGCTGGCATTGGATAGCGACGCCACGACCAGCGACCCGGCCACGATCGAGGCGAACTCGATGGTGGCTTCACTCTCGGGCACCACTTCCCGCCATTCATCAGGGCAAGCAAGATCGATCCCGACGATCCTGCCCCGCGGGGCCTCCCGGTCCGTCAGTACGTAGAGCACACCTGCGTCGTGACCAACCACCTCGTATTTCGCGTCGAAGTCGTCGAGCAGGCGCACGAAATCGCCTTGTTCAGCGGCTGATCGGTAGTAGATGCGGTTGCGCGTGTCGGTGCCCTGCCATACGTGCAAGATGAGCAGCTCGCCGTCATCGGTCACGAATGGGTGAAAGCCGTGATCGGGCTCGTCGGGCCGGGCAAACACCAACTCGTCGCTGGACTGTTCGGTGCCGAGGCGGTGGAAACACACTCGTTGGTTGGTACTGGGAGGAGCGTCGGGTAGCTCACCCGGCGCCGGGAATCGGGCGTAGTAGAACCCGTTCTCGGCGGGGTTCCACGCCAAGGTCGTGAACTTGATGTGTCGGATCTCGTCCGGGTACAGCTCACCGGTTTTCGTATCGAGGATTCGGGCAACCTGCCAGTCGCTCCCCGCCTCCGCCAGGGAGTAGGCCAGGGTGCCGCCATCCTTGGTGAGGGAGATCGTCATCAGAGCGATGGTGCCGTCGGAGGACAGCTTATTCGGGTCGAGCACGACGATCGGCTCACCTCCGGCCACGGGCTGCTTGTAGAGGATGGGCTGAGGCTGGAGCCCGTCGTTGTGGGTGTAGAAGTACCAGTCACCACGGCGCATCGGTGCTGACCAGCGCGGGAAGTTCCACAGCTGGCGGAACCGCTCCCGAATAGTGTCCCGGACTTCGACCGTGTCGAGGTGGGCGGATGTGACCACGTTCTGCGCATCGACCCAGGCAAGTACCTCAGGGGATTGCATATCCTCGAGCCACCGGTACGGGTCGGCGACTGCAGTCCCGTGGTAGTCCTCCACCGTGTCGGTGTGGCGCGTCACCGGGTACTCGGCCATCAGTCACTTCCTCTCATTGCGCAAGCCTCGACAAACTGATCGCAAGATCCGGAAAGCCGAGACGGGGGGTCTCGCCGTACGGTCATCGTAACGTCAACAAGAGGAGCACCTTCATGGCCGAGACATACACCTTGCAGCCGATCGGCGAAGTCCGGATCGATGATCAGGGCTTCACCATTTTGGTGGACGATCGATACCGTGCCGGGCTGAAGGAACTGACCGGCTTCAGTCACCTGAACATCCTGTTCTGGTGTCACTACCTCGATCAGCCGGAATACCGCGGGTTGGTGATCGCCGACCGGCCTTACAAGAAGGGCCCTGATCAGGTGGGGGTCTTTGCGACAAGATCGCCGGCCCGGCCCAACCCGATTGCACTCACCGCCGTCCCGGTGCTCGACCTCGATTCGAAGGCCGGGGTCGTCCGCATCGCGTACATCGATGCCGAGCCGGGCAGCCCCGTACTCGACATCAAGCCCTACCTGCCGGCGGTGGACCGAATCCGCGACGTGGCAACGCCGTCCTGGTGCGCCGAGTGGCCCCAGTGGTACGAGGACTCAGCCACATTCGACTGGGGTGCGGTCTTCCACAACGCTCGATAGAGCATCAGTAGCGCCGGAGCGGACGGACCGGGAAGTAGATGTCGACGACCTCTGATGAGTCAGAGGTCGTCGTCGCGCCGACCGGATATCGCTCGAACGGCAGCCGGTCGGCCGGCTCGTATCCACTGTCCGGCAGCCAGCCACCGGCCAGCGCAAACCAGGCCTTCCCGTAGTCCTGGGGACTCAGCTCGAATCGAGCCACCGCACACGGTCCGCCATCGAGACGCATCGTTCCCACATCCCCCGTTGCGTCCGTGCCTGGAGGCACGTCAATGCAAGCACTTACCCGCAGCTTCTCATCTTCAGTGATCGACGGGTTGTCGTGGTAGATCGCAATGACCCATGAGTCCTCGGTGAGTAGCCGACGCGGACCAGCCCAATTCATCAGGCGCGTGAAGATGTCGGTGAATACGTCGACTGCTCCTTGATAGGGACCGGTGTGCCGCACATAGGCGACCTCGAGGTCGGGAACGTCGATCACCTCAACGACCGTTGGACCCAGGTCACCACAGGCGATCTCCCACACCACACGATTGCTGTCCGAGCTGAGCGACGTTCGTGTGATCCCAAAACCCTCCCGCAGGTCGCCGATGGAGGCAACCAGCTCTCGAACTGGTTTCTGCTCCCAACGCGCGAAGCCGCCGTCGCGCCACTCGCTGGCCGTCATCCCGAACATGTCGCGAAACGAGCGTGCGAATGATGATGGGCTTCCAAGGCCACTGGCGGATGCAATATCGGTGACGGGCCGATCGGGATGTTGGACGAGCCAGGTGGCGGCTCTCTCCAGACGCAACCGATTCACAAAGCGGTTGAGGGTCTCCCCAACCATCAATCCGAAGATGCGGTGGAAGTGGAACGGAGAGAAGTGAGCGACGGCAGCGACTTCGCCCAGGCTCAGCTCATCGCTGAGATGGCTTTCGATGTAGTCGATCGCAGCATTGACTCGTTCGATGTAAATCGGCCGGCTGCGGCTTGTTGGCAGTGACTCGTCGCTCACAAAGCCTCCGGGATGAGGCGCCAGAATACCGCCCCGGCGCTCCCGATCGGCTAGCCGGCAGAGCTGACGTGAACCGCACCTGACTCCGGCAAGTCGAGCCGGAAAACCGCCCAGCCGTTGTCATAGGAGTAGTGCAAAGACCCACCCATGAGATCGGCGAGCTTACGGGAGACGGTTAGGCCGAGACCGACCGACATCGGCTGGCCAGCCGCATTGTGAGCTCGCTCATACGGCTCGAAGATCTTCTTTGAGTCGGCGCTGGATACTCCATCCCCGTCGTCGCAGACCTCTAGCCAGGCGCGACCGCTCTCTGCGCCGTAGCGGACACGAACATTCGGACCGCCGTAGCGATGAGCGTTGGCCAGCAGATTTCGAATGATCTGCCGGACCCGGCTGGCATCGGCAAAGGCGACCGGTGCGCTGTCCCCCGCTCGCTTCAGTTCGACCGCGAGTTCCGGAATCGACGACAGCGCCGAATCGATCTCGCTACGCAAGTCAACGCTTCCTGCACTGATCGGTAGTTTCCCGATATCGGCGCGGGCGGCAACCAGGAGGTCCTCGACGATGTGGGCGACCTCAGCCGATTGCTGGGCGATCATCCCGATGAACTCCTTCTGCTCGGGCACGGTGAAGCTGACCCAGCTGGAGTCCAATTCCTGCGCAAGGCCGTGAACGACCGTGAGCGGGGTACGCAGCTCATGGCTGACACTGGCGATCAGCTCATCCTTGGATCGGATCAGATCCTCGAGCGCTTCCGCGGCCCGGCGGCGATCGGTGATGTCCATGACCTGGGAGATGAACAGGGGTGGATCTGAGGCATCCCGAATTGGAGCAAGGCTGATGAGAGCCCACACGAGGGATCCGTCCGGCCGGCGCAGCCTCTTCTCGTAGCGCACAGTCTCCCCCTCCAATACCTTGCGGAGGGCCCGCGGCGTGATGTCCTTGTCTTCGTCGAGGGTGTACTCGGTGTAGTGCGTGCCCGCCAGGGTGTCGAGAGGTCGACGGAGCAGATCCGCAAGCGCCTGATTGGCACGCACAATGAATCCTTCAGCCGTCGACAAACTCATGCCGAACGGCGAATCCTCGAAGGCGGCCCGGAAGCGCTCATCCGCCAGTCGTTGCTCGGTGATGTCCTCGAGAACTCCGTCGAAGTACATGGGATCACCGTTGTCGTCGAGCACAGCCTTAGCCCAGTCCCGCACCCACATGATTGAGCCATCGGCCTTCTTCAGTTGGAACTCGGTCCAGCCGTGAATCCCCTGCACAGACTCGCGGAGAAGTTCTCTGCGATCGGAATCGTCCAGGTAGTAGTCCCACACGTTGGCGTTGGAGAGCGCCGCCTTCTCCGCAAGGCCCAGGATCCTGCCGAGCGCCTCATTCCCGCCGATCACCTGGCCATCCGGCGTGGTCCGATACAGGCCGATGGGAACCTCGTCTGTGATGGTGAGCATGCGGTCGCGCGCAGCCGCTTCAAGCTCGCCGTAGGCCTGGGCGGTCCGCTCCCTGGCTCCGAGAGCGTCCTCGAGGATGCCGGCGATGTGACCAACGAGAAAAGCGACCGCACCGATACCAATGGCATCAAAGACGACCGAAATCGTCGGGCTGCCGTCAACACCCGAGCGCTCGGCAACATAGGCGTTGATCAACACAGCTGCAACGGCAATCAGTCCGCCGGGGAAGCGGCCCCAGACCCAGGCCAGGATGAACACAACAGCGCCAATGAACGCGTTGGAATGGTGACCCAGCCACATCTGAAACGGAAGCCCGGCCAGCAGATAGAGCGCCAGGACCGCCGCAGTCAGGATCATGCGTGTTCGGCCGCGCAACAACAGAGCGCTGGCCAAATGCGCAGGTATTGCCCGGTTCTTGCTGTCGATCACCACTGCGACTGCTTCGGCATGTTGACGCGTCCACTTGACCATCAGGGGCATTGAGTTCCTTGCCGGCTTGCGCACGTCGACCCCACACTGCAAGCACTCTGTGGCGTGGCGATTCCGCGTTTCCGGTTGGGACGCAAACCATCCCAGAATGGGGACATGCAGAGATTCCTCCTTGCCGCTGCATTAGGTGTGGGGCTGATTGCAGCCACGGGTGTACCGGCGCAAGCGGCCGCCAACTGCGCTTCTCCTCCCTCGCCACCGGGCAAGGAGGTTGTGGTGGCCACGGTTGCCGAGCTGCAATCCGCAGTCGTTGGCCTCGAGTCCAACACCACGATCTTGATCGCCGACGGGACGTATGACCTCACCAATACGCTCAACATCCGTGGCGTCACCAACGTGGCGATCCGCGCGCAGAGCGGCAACCGCGCCGGTGTAGTGCTGCGGGGACGCGGGATGAGCAACCCGGCATACGGAAGTGTGCCCCACGTGGTCGCCGTGTACAACGCATCCAATGTACTCATCGCCGACCTCACGTTGCGAGATGCGTACTACCACCTAATTCAGATCCACGGTGAGGCCGACGCCGACGGGGTGCACATGCACAACCTGCACCTAGTCGATGCCGGAGAACAGTTTGTCAAGGGATCAACCGCCGGGCCGCCCGGACCCTACGCAGACGA
>Ga0180435_10000477_pt1 | contig 41994 bp, 32 predicted proteins | sample SS_ome_3_FD_132467 | JGI IMG/M metagenome (GOLD analysis project Ga0180435, IMG submission 132467) | Hypersaline lake sediment archaeal communities from the Salton Sea, California, USA - SS_3_S_1 metaG | ecosystem: Environmental > Aquatic > Non-marine Saline and Alkaline > Hypersaline >... | reverse complement strand
TCAACCGACCTGCAGGACGACCTGCTGGTTGACGTGCTGGCGGAGGCGCCTCTGGCGATGCCTATGTAGGAAAACAAAGCGGGAGCGATTCGGCGGCGCATGGCAGTTTGGGGTTGCCCGCGGAGTTAGCGCGCGGGTATAGTTTTGCTTTGCAGTAAGAAAGGCGGAACTTATGAATTCGATGTTCTCAGTGCGTTTTGGTGCATACATAAGCGGCTCCTCGCTCTGCATCGCGGTGATGCTGGTTTCCCTGCCGGCCTTGACTGGTTGCAGCGGCGGCGGCTCCGGCGACGGGGCGGTTGCCGAAGACACCGTGCTGCCGGACGACGGGTGGGACGATTTGCCCGCCGCCGAACCCGGCTCCGACGATTGGCCCTGGTGGCGCGGTCCGACGGTCAACAACATCGCTCGCGCCGATCAGCCGGCTGTTCCGCTGGAGTGGTCCGAGGACAAGAACATCCTGTGGCGGGCTTCGCTGGACGGCAAGGGCCACGGTACGCCGTGCATCTGGGGCGATCGGATATTCCTGGCCGACGGGTACAAGGCCGAGAAGGCCATAACCATGATCTGCCTTTCACGCCTGACGGGCAAGGAGCAGTGGCGAGCGGAACTATACCGGGGAAGTCTGCCTCGGATTCACAGGGATAATTCGTACGCATCGAGCATGATCGCCTGCGACGGCGAGCGTGTCTTCCTCCCGTACCAGACCGACGAGGCGATTCGCCTGGTCGCTGTGAGCGTAGACGGCAAGCCGCTGTGGGACCAGGAGATCGCCAAGTACTCCACCGTCCAGGGTCATTCGACGTCTCCGGCGATATACAAGTCTGCGGTCATAGTCTCTGCCGACTGCAAGGGCGACGCCCGACTCGTGGCGCTTCATCGCAGGACGGGCAAGGTCGTATGGCGAGCCGTCCGCCCGGGCGACAAGGAGAGCTACGGTTCTCCGCTCGTGGCGAAGGTCGCCGGTCGGGACCAGTTGTTCATCATCGGACCGGACAAGACGCGCAGCTACGACCCGGGCTCCGGTAAGTTTCTGTGGGTCTGCGGCGGCCCGGCGGAATACTGTGCCGCTACGATTGGATTTGACGCCGATAAGATCTATTCAACCGGCGGACATCCTGAGAAGGCCCTCCTGGCGATCCGCGCCGACGGCAAGGGCGACGTGACCGACACGCACCTGGACTGGAAGTCCGATCGGAAGGCGGGATACGTTCCCTCGCCGCTTGTCGCCGGAGGATACGTTTACGCGGTGTCGGACAAGGGTCTGATGCGATGCTACAACGCCGATTCTGGCAAAGTCGCCTGGGAGCGTTATCTTCAGGCGGCGTTTTACTCCTCGCCGGTGCTTGTCGGCGATCGGATATACCTGTTCGACAGGAACAAGGGGAACGGGTTCGTGATCAAGGCCGGCGGAGAGTTCAAACTGCTGGCCGAGAACAAACTCAAGAAGGGCGTCTTTGCTACGCCCGTGATCGTAGGCGGGCGGATCTATCTTCGAACGCTGGGCGATCTTTACTGCATAGGATCCAGTCAATAGGCGACCTCGAAGCGTCTACAGTCGCCGGAAAGGAGCTTGAAATGAGCCGAATGAACAGACGACAATTCATGTCAACCGCAGTGGCGGCCGCCGGTGCGGTTGCGATCGTGCCGCCGCATATCCTGGGCAAGACCGCCAAACGAGACGCGCCTTCGGATACGCTGAACTTCGCCAAGGTCGGCTGCGGCGGTATGGGCGGCGGCGATTTCGGGCAGGTCGTGCGCGCCGGGGCCAGACCGACTGCTTTGTGCGACGTTGATTCGAAACGCGGCGGTGGCGTATTGCGGCACAAGGCCTGCAAGGGCCTGAAGCTCTACTCGGACTTCCGCAAGATGTTCGACAAGCACTCCAAGGATTTCGACGCGGTCGTCGTTTCAACTCCCGATCACATGCACGCGCCAGTTTCGCTGAAGGCTATGGCGATGGGCAAGCACGTCTACTGCCAGAAACCGCTGGCCCGGACGATTCGCGAATGCTACCAGATGCGCGACGCGGCCAAGAAGTACGGCGTTGTGACGCAGATGGGCAACCAGGGCCATTCCGGAGGCGGGCTGGAGTCGACGATCGAATGCGTCAAGGCCGGCGTAATCGGCACGGTCAAGGAGGTTCACGTATGGACGGATCGTGCTGGAGGCTGGTGGCCGCAGGGCGAAAAGGTCTTCCTGCCCAAGCAGTCGAAGCCCGCTCCGGATAGCGTGGACTGGGACTGCTTTCTCGGTGTGGCGCCCAAGACTCCGTACAGTTCGAAGATCCACCCGTTCGTGTGGCGAGGGTATCTGGACTTCGGAGCCGGGGCGATCGGCGACATGGCCTGCCACAACATGGACCCGGCGTTCATGGCCCTCGACCTGGGCGAACCGACGAGCGTGAAGACCACCTGCAGCGAGTTCAACAAGGTTTCGTTCCCCAGATGGTCGATAGTCGAGTGGGAGTTTCCCGCAGTCGGCGATCGCCTGGCGGTCAAGGTCTACTGGTACGACGGCGGAAAGAAGCCAGAAAAGCCGTCCGGCATGCCCGCCAAGATGCGGTTCGGCGGAAACGGGTGCATGTTCCTCGGCGACAAGGGCGGCATGCTCGGCGGGTCGCACGCGGGGTTCTGCAATCCGTTCGACTCGAACTACAAGCGCCCGGCCCGAACGCTTCCGCGAAGCGAAGGGCACTACAAGGAGTGGGTTATGGCCTGCAAAGGCCGGAGGATCAATCGCGGCGTGACCGGGTCGAACTTCGGCTACGCCGGACGAATGACCGCCACGATCGGCCTGGGCATAGTCGGGATGTACTTCCCCGGCGAGAAGCTCGAGTGGGACGGCGAGAAGCTGGAGTTCAAGAAGGCCGCCGCCAACCAGCACCTCCATCGGGCGTATCGAAAGGAATTCACGCTGTAGGCCCGTCGCCTGATCGTCCGATGCGAATGCGTCTGCCTGCGCGAAGCTGCTCGGACGGATACAGCGTCCCGCGCCAAACGACGCCTCCCCTGCGCCATCCGAGTAGTCCCGCCCGGAGCAGGATCGCTACGCTTACGCATGCGGTGATCGGCGCCAACAACGCCGGGGCGGTCCTCGCGCATCCCCAGCGAGAGAAAGCTGTAGCCGAATAGACGAACAGCAGGGCGACCGGTATGCCAAGCAGGCCGGCCATGCGGGTTTCAGGGCTCAGCATTGGAAGCAGGCACAGGATTGGCGAGCCCTCCAGCAGCAGTATCACTACTGCTGATAGGATCAGCGGCATCAGGCGGCAGTTGCTTCCGGAGGCGAAGGTCTTTTCCGATCCTCGGGCCACCTCGCTGAGCGAGCCGTACCATTGTACGCTTACCAGGTCGGTCATCGACAGTACGCAGCATTCGGCCCCCGAGCGATTCATCATCATCCCCAGGCCCATGTCGTCTCCGGTCTCAAGTTTGAGCCACTCGAATCCCTTTGCGGCGTCAAAGGCTTTGCGGCGGACCATGTTGAATGCTCCGACCCCGAAGAACGCCCGCGAATTCGGATCGGCCACTTTCCAGGGAGGGATGAACACCGTGAACAGTTGCCGCAGAAACGACGCGATTATCGAACTGGCCAGCAGTGACGACGGCGATTTGAGCGAGGGGCATCCGGCGATATGGTCCGCGTTCTTGTGCTGCATGAACGCGACCGCGCGGCTGATCGTGTCGCTGCGATGATGTACGTCGGCGTCGGTGAACAGCACAATCTCGCCGCCGGCTTCGGCCAGCCCGCACTCCAGGGCGTGGACCTTCCCCAGCCAGCCGTCGGGCAGTTTCGTGATATGCATCGCACGGACTCGCGGATCGGACGCCGCCAGGCGGTCGGCGATCTCGCCGGTCGCATCGGTCGAGCGATCGTCGATCAGTATGATCTCCAGGTTGTCGTAGTCCTGGGCCATAAGCGTGCCGGCGGCGGATTCGAACTTGTCGGCCTCGTTGCACGCGGGGACAACCACCGACACCGCGGGGGGATTCTCAGGGTCGGGGATCTCCAGATCGGTAAGGAGTTTCACGCCGGTCCGCACTCGACAGACGCCATACGCCGTCCGCAGCCAGTACAGCAGGCAGATCGCCGCATAGATCGTCAGTGCGAAGGTCATCGCATCAGTCACTTAACAGGCGTAAGCGTCAGCAGGCGATAGTTCATGATCGCGCCCTTGAACGGCCCCGGCTTAAGAGTCAAGGCGACCGCGCCTTTCGGCAGGGCGATCGTTCCGATACCGAAGCTCTTGTAGTTCCTGATCCCGCGCGTGTGTTCGGTCTTGCCGGCGAGTTTAGCATCGCCTGTCGTGATCGTGTAGGCGACGCCCGGATTTGTCGAACCGTATGCGAACTTGACGCTGTACTTGCCGGCTCTTACGCCCTTGAGGCGCCACTGGCAGAAGCCCTTGGGATTCATCCAGGATCCGATGTTGTTGCGTTTGGGGTTGTAGCGTGGGCCGCCTGTTGTCCTGGCGGCCGCCGGGGTCAGGACCAACACGCCGGCGGCGTCCGGCGACACCGGTTGGCCGGGTGAGCCTTTCGGGCCGCGATTGGTCTTGCCGCCCGGAGCCTTGTCGACAACGGGCGGGTCGACTGGGATCGGCGGGGGCGAATCGTCGCGGGTCATGCACGTGACCGACCCGTCCATCGCTGACATGTACATCCTCCCGCCGGCCGCGGCCAGGCCGTCCCAGACTGGCGGGCTCTTGAGTTCTCGGTGGGCCAGGACCTTCCCGCCGTCGGCCGAGGCTGTCCGCAGCATACCAGCGGTGCGGCCCTCGTAGATCGCGTGGGGGTCGCTGTCGAGCGGCTTTGCGGACATCCCGGCCAGGAAGATCATCTCGCCGGCTCGCAGCATCGCTCGCGGACGGAATGGAATCCGTGCGGACCATTTCTGGGCGGGGGCTGTCTCGGTGTTTTGCGGGCGGAAGTCGGGCAGATGTTTGTCGTCCGGCGAAAACGGGCTGTTTTCCTGTGCGAACAGAACGTACTCGCTTCCCTGACGCCCCGGGCGTTTGACGCCCCAGACTCTGTTCGGATCGAAACTGAGCATCAGTCCGTAAGGAACCGCCAGACGATTGCCCCACGACCCCTTGTCGCGGTTGGCGATCCAGGAGTACGCAACGCCTGTGCGGCTGAAGTCGCCGGAGCCCAGAACGACGTGCGAGCGGTGGTTTTCGGCCCCGTCGGTCAGGGCGGATGTCGAGAAGATGTGACGTCCGTGAGTGTCCTGTTTGACGCACTTGCTGTTGAACCTGACCGTGTGCATGTAGATCGAGGTCCCGTCGCTGACCAGCACGTCGGTTACTGTCCCCGCCATCGAGAAGGCGTCGGATCGGTCCGGGTCGGTGAACGTCTTGAAGTCCGTGGCGTTCTGTACAAAGCTCTTTCGCGCGATGCCGGTTTCCGTTTCGCCCTTCTCGCGATTTCGCGCCTTGGGGTGGTTCGTGCTTACGGTCGATTCGTGCACTTTCCTGCCGGTGGCCGGGTCGAGGGCGACGATGCGGACCCCGCCGTCGAGATAGGACGATCGACCGGCGGCGGCGTAGACCAATCCGTTTTCCACCAGCACCGAACCGTGCACGGGCCAGACCGATTCGATCTGATCCATCGCGATCGTACGCCGGTCTCGCGGCGCAACGCGATATCGCCAGACTTCGCGCCCGTCGGCGGCGGTGAGGCAATAGACGCACCCGTCGGCCGAACCGAACAGGACCAGCCCGTGATGGATCGTGGGAGGCGAATCGACCCGCCCGCCGGCGGCGAAGGACCATTTGGGCCTGCCGTCTGCGGCGTCAAGCGCGATCACTCGGTGGGTGTCTGTCGATGCGACGACCACCAGGCCGGCGGCGACGACCGGTGGAGTGATTTTGCCGCCGATCTCCGTTCGCCATGCGTCTTTCAACGCCGCAGGCAGTTTGGCGCTCGTTGATCCGCTGCGGAACGTGTCGCCGCGGTAGGTCGGCCATTCTGATTTGGGATTTGAAATCTGGGATGTGGGATTTAACGGCAAACCGTAGGCTGGCCCTTCTTGCAGCGAAGGGGGAGGATCGGATCGGGGCTTGCTGCGTTGCGGGGCGGCGGCCCAGAATCCTCGGAGTTTTGCCTCCATGAAGCATCCGCAGGCGTGCGAGGGCGCGTAGATCAGACCGTTGGCCGGCATGATCCCGTACTGGCACGTTCCGCGGATCCAGTTGTTCCGCGTGTGGTTGTCTCCGGCAAGGTCGAAGAATTCGATTCCGCGATATCCGGTCAGGATGAACCGCGAGGTGGCTTTCTGGCGGTAGCATCTGTGGTGATGACCGGCGGTCCAGACATCCTGGGCGGCGGTGTTGGATTTCCTGATCTTACCGGTCAGCACGTCGCGCGCTTCCTTGAAGTGGGGACCCTGCCATACCAGACCGTCGATTACGAACATTTCGGAAGGGGAGCGGCACAGTCCGAGCGACGCGGCGGTGTGCCAGAGGGCTTTGCCGTCTTTGGCGCGGTAGGCCTGCATCCGCCCGCGATCCGCCAGCAGCACGACCCCGTCGCTCACCGTCAAAGCGGCCAGCGACCATCCGAACCTCCGCTGGTTGCGGGAGTTTCGTTTCTTGTTCTTCTTGCCGACCGTCGGGGCGCTGTTCTGCTGCGTGGTGCTTTCATCGGAGGACCATATCTCCTTGCCGCTGAGCAGGTCCAGGCAGACAACGCTCCGGCCTGACTCGAAAAACACCCGCTTGTCGACCGCCGCGAGCGTCAACGGCATCAGGGCCCCGGCGTTTTCATCGGACCAGTTCCAGAGCATCTCGCCGCTGTCGGCGCGGATCGCCCGGATTGTCTTAATGTTCGGGAACTTGAAGCCGGTTCTCAGCGACGGATCGATTCCCGCCTGCTCGGCCAGCGGAGCTCCGCTGACCACCAGCAGCACTCCGTCGATCAGCACGAGTTCCTCGGCTCCGGCGGTTTCCTTGTAGGTTCGGACGATGCGCCCGTCGGCGACATCCAACGCCGAGACCGACGCGCTCATTTTCAGCGGCGCGTAAACGCACTTCGGTCCGACCACCAGCGTTCGCGGCAGTTGGACGGGGCCGTTCCTGAAACCGTGTCCCTGGTGAGCCCAGGTCTCAATCGGCTTGCTCCAGAGCCGCACGCCGTTGAAGGCGTCGCGTGCGACGAGGGACCATTTGCCGATCACCTTCATATTCGCCGCGGTGCCGGAGTCCATGATGTAAAACAGCCGTCCGTCGCGGGTGACAATCGACGAGATGCTCGCCAGTTTGTGGTGATTTCTCGACCAGACAGGCGGCGCCAGCCACTGCATGTGTCGAGGCGGGGCGACGATCGTGTCGCTGGAGACGGCGTTGCCCGACGGGTCGTGGAGGAAGTGCGTCCAGTCGTCGATCTCCCTTGGGCGCGGCTTGATCGTTGCGGCCCACCTGCCGTCTTTGCGGACCTGCAGCACCCCGCCGGGTCGGAGCACGCGCATCGCTTCGGCGATCGGGATTCCGCAGAGATCCTCGGCCACGATAAGGTTCACGAGGTTATCGGTGTAGGGGAGCGTTTTCGACCGCAACAGGTCAAAGGTGACTTTGCCGGCAAGGTCCGTATTGGCGACTCGCTTGCGGGCTGCGGCTATCTTCTCGGCGTCTGTGTCCAGGCCGTGGACCAGGCCGCTTTCATTGGCGCGCAGGGCGGAGCAGGATTTGCCGTCTCCGCAGCCCAGATGCACTACAAGACCGCCGGTGACATTGCTGCTCTTCAGGGCGGCCTGCAGCGAAGCATCCGCCGCAAAAAGGCCCGCCGAGGAGACAAGAATTGTCAGACACAGGGCGACACTTTCTGCAAATCGTTTCATTATTCACCTTCCTCAGGGGGTTGTAACGATTATACCGCCTGTTTGATGCTGAATTCCAATATTGCACCCGGCGATTCGGCGATGTATCCTGCGGGTGTTGAACCGGTTTTTCAGGAGATGCCTGTGACTCGCAAACGCAACACGAACATGTCGAGGCGTTGTTTTCTTCAGGCCGCCGCAGGCGCCGCTATGGTCCGGCCGATGCGGCGCGTTTTCGGAGCCGAAGCTCCGAAGGCGTCCAGGCCGAACTTCATCATCATCTTCACTGACGATCAGGGCTATCAGGATGTCGGATGTTTCGGCTCGAAAACGATCCGCACGCCGCGCCTGGACAAGATGGCGTCCGAAGGCGTGAAGTTCACCAGCTTCTACGCGCAGACGGTTTGCGGACCTTCGCGAGCGGCGCTGATGACCGGCTGCTATCCGCTGCGAGTGGCCAAGCGAAACAACCAGGTCGACATCCATCCGTTCCTGCACGACAAAGAGATTACTATCGCCGAGATCCTCAAGACCGCCGGGTACGCGACAGCCTGTTTCGGCAAGTGGGACCTCGCGGGCCACAGCCAGAGGCGATACGATCCGAAACTGCTGCCGACGCGTCAGGGCTTCGACTACTTCTTCGGCACGCCGACCAGCAACGACAGCGTCGTGAATATCCTGCGTAACGAGAAGGTGATCGAAAAACGCGCCGACATGAACACCCTGACCAAACGCTACACCGAAGAAGCGGTTAAGTTCATCACGTCCAACAGGAGCAAGCCGTTTTTCGTGTACATGCCGCACACCATGCCGCACACTCTGCTGGGCGCGTCGAAGCAGTTCAAGGGCAAGTCGAAGCGAGGCCTGTACGGCGACGTGATCGAGGAGATCGACTGGAGCGTGGGGCGGATTCTCGATACCGTCAAGGCTCTCGGGCTCGACGACAACACTTACGTGCTGTTCTTCAGCGACAACGGTCCGTGGGAGAAGAAGGGCGGCCGCGGCGGCAGCGCCCTTCCGCTGCGGGGCGCCAAGACTTCCTCCTGGGAAGGGGGCCTGCGCGTCCCGTGCATCATGCGGGCTCCGGGGAGGATTCCCGCAGGCAAGGTCTGCGACGAGATCGCCTGCACGATGGACATGAACCCCACGCTGGCGAAGCTCGCCGGAGCCAGGGCTCCTGACGATCGCGTGATCGACGGACATGACATATCCGATCTGATGCACGGCAAGAGGGGCGCCAAGAGCCCGACCAAGGCGTTTTACTACTACGTTCACACGCATCTGCAGGCGGTCCGCTCGGGCAAATGGAAGCTTCATCTGGCCCGACCGGCTGAGCCGCCCTGGGGGCCGAGGTGGGCCTCCCACATAAAACGCGAAGACGTGATGGAGATACCAAACCCGATGCTCTTTGACCTCGAAGCGGACATCGGCGAGCGCAAGGACGTCGCCGAAGCGAATCGGGACGTAGTGGCGCGATTACTGAAGCTGGCCGAATGGGCACGTCAGGATATCGGCGATTACAATGTCATCGGAAAGAACGCGAGGTTCTTCGACCCCCAGCCCAAACGCCCCGACGCGGCAAAGTGGATCAACAAGACCTGACAGGAAAAGAACATGACCAAACGACTGATTGCAGTACTGCTTGTCGCCGGAATGCTGCTTGCCGGCGGATATGTGATCGCCAAGCCGATGATCCCCACGCCGCCTGAGACGCCGGTGCTTGGCGAACTGGAGCCGGTGCTGGCCAGGCTCCTGGGCAAAGGCGCCGATCCGGACGCTTCGCTGGCTACGGTATGCGACAACGCCGAGTTGAAGGCCCAGATCGCGAAGCACAAGATCAAACTGTTCGGCGGGCCGATGGTCGGCTGCGTAACAGACACCAGCGCCAAGTTCTGGGTTCGTACGCCGAAAGAGGCGAATGTCGAGATTTCCATCGCCAAGGCGTGCGAAAGTTCCGGCGGGGGCGGACCGAAAGCCGTCAAGACGTCAAAGGCCTCGGACCTTACCGCAATTGTCGAAGTGACCGGTCTCAAGGCCAACACCGAATACGAGTACGACGTAATTGTCGACGAGAAGTCGGTCATCAGCGGCAAACGCCCGGTTTTCCGCACGTATCCCGCCAAGGGTCAAAAGGCGAAATTCTCCGTCGGTTTCGGCGGCGGGGCTCGGTACAATCACAAGTACGAGCACATCTGGGACTCCATTGCATCGTTCCGCCCGATCGCCTTCCTGTTCCTTGGCGACAATATCTACAGCGATGTGCCCGAGCAGAGAAACATCCAGAGGCTTTACTACTACCGAAGGCAGCTCCGCCCCGAATATCGGCGGCTGACCGCCTCGGCGGCGATCTACTCGATCTGGGACGATCACGATTTCGGCGACAACGACTGCGAGGGCGGCCCGGAGAAGTTCAAACCGGCGTGGAAACTGCCGGTCTGGAAAGTGTTCAGGGAGAACTGGAACAATCCGTATTACGGCGGCGGGGAAGAGCAGCCGGGCTGTTGGTGCGATTTTGCGATCGGAGACGTCGATTTCTTCATGACAGACGGACGCTACTACCGCTCGTGGAAAGACGGCACGATGCTCGGGCCGGTCCAGAAGAAGTGGCTGCTGAACAAGCTCAAGGCCTCGAAGGCGACTTTCAAGGTTATCGCCTCGGGCACACTCTGGACGGAGACCGCCGACAAGGGCGGAAAGGACTCCTGGTGGGGCGTGAAGGAAGAACGCGAAGAGATACTCTCCCTGATCGACAAGGAGAAGATCGGCGGGGTGATTCTGATATCGGCCGACCGACATCGCACCGACGTCTACCAAATCAAACGCCCCAACGGGTACACGCTGTACGAATTCGAAACATCAAAGCTCACCAACAATCACACCCACAGGACCAGGAAGCAGGCGCTGTTCTCGTACAACAAAGGCAACTTCTTCGGAATGCTGAACTTCGATCTGACCAAAACGGATCCCGAAATGACGTTCGCCTGCGTAACAATCGACAAGAAGACAGTGTACACGCTGACCTTGAAAAGGAGTCAACTGACGGCCCCGCGGTGAGTTTCGCCGTAGCCGCCGGTCAGCCGGCCTGACCTTCGCGCACGCATCTTGCGTATTGACTACGGGTAACTTGTGTCGTGTAGTCAAGCTGTTTAGTTTAGCCCAACGGGCTTATACTCGACAGCGTAGGGCGACGCCTTGGGTATAGTGATTGAATGAACACGAAGCCCTAAGAGGGCGCAACTACTGTGTAAAGCGATTGTTGCGCCCTGGGCTTGGGAATAATGTGCGTCGACGGTCAGGCTCCCGTCGCTGGAAAAGCCGTCCAGGGCGCCCGGGTCGCCCAGCGCCAGAGCATATTATATCGACAAAAGCTGCTAAAACAAGGATCAATACCTGTTCTTAACGGGGCGGGGCGGTCTTATCGCGACCGGCAATCCGCGGATCCCAGGCGGTGTCGATCTTCAGCGGAGGGGTCAGCGATTTGGCGATATCCGACCAGGCGGTCAGCAGCACCGGACAGCCCCCGCCTCGCTTGGAGTTGCTGTGGCAGGCGAACAGACCCTTGTCGAACTTCCCTCCGAGATTCGCGCTGGTCACGTCGATCCCGTCTGTTTCCTGAGAGCCCTTGACGGCGAATGCCCCGAGGAACTTGTGCTTGCCGGTCAGCTCGAAGACCTTGAAGTTGTTGGCGCCCTGATTCGACACCAGCAGGTAGCCGTCTTCGCCGTTTGCGAAACGGTAGATCGCCAGGCCTTCGATGTCGGCCTTCAGGCCGTGGTCCCCGATCTTCAGGATCAACTCGCCCGGCGTAGGGTCGTCCGGCTCGCCGCCGATCTCCCAGACGCCCTTGTTCTCCTGGCCGATGTAGATCTTGCCGGCGATGTCGTCGCCGACGGCGCCTTCGCTGTAGCCGCTGTTCCACGTGCGGACCTTGACGCCTTGGACCTTCCCTTTGCCGTCGTCGGACAGTTCGAACTGCTCGACAACGCCGGGCTTGGAAGTGGTGATGAAGTAGAACTTGCCGGTCTTGGGGCTGCGGTACATCGTTCCGCCGTAGTTGTCGGACGTCTTGATCTGTCCGTTGTCAACCGAGGCGAGTTTTCGCGTTTTCGGGTCCACTTTGAGCGCAGCTATTCGGAAGCCGCCCCTGCGGATGTTCAGGGTGACGATGTCGACCTTGCCGCCGGCCAGCGGGAAATCGTATCGCAGGTCGATATTCGCCGCTCCGCGCATAGGCGTTCTCTGCAGGACCTTGCCCGACAGGTCGTAGACAACCAGGCTTCCGGCGGCCTTGTCTGCGGCGATCACGGTGCTGAGGGTCTTGTCGCTCGGGTGGATCCATATGCACATGTCGTCCTGGTCGCCGACGTCGTCGTCGGTGCATACCACCGCCGGGGCCGTACGGATCTTCGGCTTCTCCGCGCCGGTCAGGAACGAAAACGTGACGGCGGCAAGCGCCAGACAGAAAACAAGGCGTTTCATAGTCATCTCCTCGGCTGCGTTGTCGACAGTCCGCTTCACCTGACATGATCCTCGCCCGGCGAGCGCCCGTCAAGCCCGCGGCGCTGCAGATCATTGAAATCGGCTCAAGCACCGGCGACAATGGGCGCCATGCCAGTCGAGTTTGACATACCGCAGCTTCCGGCCGCCGGCGCAGTAATGGTTGCTTTTGACGTGAGCTTCGTAATGCTTGCGATCATGGCGGCTTTGCTTGTCGTTCCGCTTCTCGGCGCGATGTTCCTGGGGATTTGGTGCCGAATGCTCGATATCCCGACCCCGCGTTTCAAGAAACGCTGGCTTGCGTACGCAAGCGGCTGCGGCGCGTCGCTGTTGATGACGACCCTTATGATGTTAATGGTCAAAGACGCCGCGAGGGTGCCCGGCTGGTTCCTGGCGTCGCTGTTCGGACAGGCGATAGCCGTTCACGCGATCGTTGTGCCGCTGGTGCTTGGGACCAGGTGGGGCAGGCAGATTCACGCCCAGGCGATGACTCTCATACTGTACGGAGCGGTGCTGGTTATCGCGATGGCGCCGATTATCATCCACGTTCGCAAGGCGGTGGACCGCGGCGAGTGGGCCGCCGAACTGCAAAGGCTTTACCGGGCGGTGACGGGCGGAAAGGGCATGCAGGCCGCTTTGCTGCCCGAGACCCTGGAGCATGTCGAAGAGGGCGGCTGGGTGCTGCTCCTCCTGCCTGGACACAAACGCGACGATGTGACGTACCTCGGCGACTACATACAAGACAATTATCCGTCCATGCTCACCGAACAGTTTGTCGCCTGCATGCCCAGCATAAAGGACAAGAGTCCCGGAATATCTCCGCTGATCTGGCGGAATCCGAAGACCACCAGGGACCATCGAATAGCGGTATGCAGCTACGACGGCACGGTGTCGCACCTGACGCGGCGGGAGTTCGACTATCACCTGAGCCGTACGCTGTTGGAGTTGGACAAAGTGGATCCGGACGCACCGGTTGAGACGCCTGAGACGACCATCGCTCCGACGACAATGGAGAATGAGGATTAACTATGTGTAAGATGCTCATTATTGCGCTGGCCGCGGCGGTTGCCGGCTGCGGAGGCGACGGGAGCCGCCGCGGGCAAGAGCCCGACCCCAAAACACAGGCTCTCGCCGGACGCCACAAGGACATATCTCGCGAATTTGTCGAGAAACTCGCAGCCAGGATCGAGCGGGAGTATCCTCCTACAGGTCATGACGCCTGGACGCTGATCAACGACGTGCTGGCGCACGCCGACACGTCGTCCGAGGAGATCTTGGAGCAGCGAGTGATTCAGGTTGTCCTCAAGGCGCTTCGAGTACGCGCAGAGAATATCTTCGCGGCGGTCTTTGTCGGTCGGGACCCTCCGGGAACTGACGATCTGAAGTTCATGGTGATCAACCGCACCGGGCGCGACGTGGCTTCGGTGAACGGCGTGATTCAGGTCCGCGGTTCGTTCGGCGCGACAGTCGAAACGCTGAAACTCAACATAGACAAGCCGATACCCGCCGGTGGCGAGCTGGCCTGCGGGGGCCACTGGTCGATCCCATCCGGCCTGATCGAGCAACTCGCGGAGACTGACAGCAAGTACGAACTGAAGTACGTTGCGTCTAAAGTGACTTACGCGGACTCAAGCGTCGAGCAGTTTCCGTGATGCCTCCAGAATCGAACTCGCCGACCGCCAGGCGCCGCGAAAACGAAAAAACGGCGATTCGACGGTTTTGTCTTGAATGAAGGCGACGGCGAACGACAACGGCTTGAAACTTTCTGTCGTTGCCGTTCGTTGTTGACGTAATTCATCATTCATCACTGTCGTTAGAACCTGTTTTCCAGCGGGTAGGGGACTCCCGCCGGCAGTGGGGTTCCGATGTTCTCGATTCCCAGCAGTTTGATCGCGTCGAACAGCACTTTGCCGGCGTGCTCGAAGGCGACCGCCGCGTGGTGCGGGAAGGCGCCTTCGATCAGCACGTGCCTGTAGAAGCGTGCGAAGCCGGGTATCGCGAATACGCCCAGTCCGCCGAACGTGCACGGGTCGATGTCGAGTATCTGGCCCTGGGAGATGTATGCCGCGAGATCTCCGTCGGCCGATCCCTGGACCCTGAAAACGGTCGTCGGGCCGGCGGCGATCTGGCCTTCAAGCGTGCCGCGAGTAATGTTCGCAGGCTGGTCCGGGTCCTCCATGAGCCTGTGCATGATCACCTGGTAGTTCAGCTTGCAGTTCTTCATGCAGGGCGACGGCGTGTTGCCGCAGTGGAAGCCCATGAACAGATCCTCGGCCCCCGCGCCGGCGCGGGCCTTGGCTGTCTTGGGAGTCATGTCCGGCGGGACGGTGTTGTTCAGGTCCAGCAGCGTCACCGGCAGACCGGTCGCCAGATAACCCAGGTATTCGCTGAAGACGCCGTAAATGTCGACCTCGCACGAGATCGGTACGCCCTGGGTCGACATGCGCGAGTTGATGTAGCACGGGACGAAGTGGAAATTCGGCTCAAACGCCGGCCAGCACTTGTTGGCGAAGACCGCGTACTGCCGCGAACCGAGATTGTCGGCGGCGAACCGCTTGAGCGTCACCTCGTAACGGGCCAGTTTGGGGATCAGGTCCGGGTAGGTGTTGCCCTCGCCGAGTTCGGCGGTCATCGACCTGGCCACGCGCTTCACCGCCGAGTCCTTCGGGTCGACGGCCTGGAAGAGGTTCAGCAGATCCAGTTCGGAGTTCTCCATCACCTCGACGCCGAGATCGTACAGCGGCTTGATCGGTGCGTTGCAGGCGTAGAAGTCCTGCGGACGCGGCCCGAATGCGAAGATCTTGAGATCCCAAACTCCCAGCAGCACTCGCGCCACGGTCTCGAAGTGGGCTATCTCGCCGGCAAGTTGGTCCGGCAGGCCGACGGGGGCCTCGGGAATGTGCACGTTGAGGCTGCGGAGGTTGAAGTTGTACGATGCGTTGAGCATTCCGCAGAACGCATCGCCGCGATCGTTGGCCAGTGAAGCCGTCGTCTCTTCAGCCGCCGCGCACGCCATCACCGGTCCGGGGAACTCTTCGGCGAAGATCGCCAGGGGACCCTCGGGTCCGAAGTTGCCGAGATATATCACCGCGGCGTTGCAGCCGGCCTCGATCACTTCAGCCAGGGCGCTCATAGCCTCGGTTTCGTTCGAGATGACCGTCTTGCACGTGTAAGGGCGAAGTCCGGCGCCGCGGCAGGCACGCGCCAGCAGTTTTACACGTCCTTTTGTCAGGTCGTCGGAAAAGCAGTCGCGGCTGACGCCGACAAGGGCGAGTTTGACTTTCGGGGCGTTCTTGAGTGTGCCTTTGGGCGCGGATTTCTTCTCGGACATGCTGTTTCTCCGAATCTGAATTTGATCGAGTTTTCGGGCTTATCGAGCTACTTGGCGTTGCCCGGATGCATTGCGTCGTAGATTTCCTGGGCAATCGTTCGCTCCAGGGCGGTGTCCCGACCGGTAGTCTCCCACGCTTCGTTTTGCTGGGGAGTGGTCGCCGCGGTTCCCTGCGACGGCGTGTCGTTGGGGACGGAGGAGTAGTTTTCGCTGGCTCCGAACTGTTCGTAACCGGCCGATCCCTGCCGCTGCAGGCGGACCGCAACGTTAGCCACGACGTGTCCGTCCTGGTTCTGGAGTCGGAGCGTGGCCAGTTGCCGTGTGGGGCTCTTTCCGCCCAGGATTCGCTGCGCGCGGGGGTCCACCAGCTTGGGCATCGCTGTGATTGTGTGATCGTTGGACCCGGTCGGCGCCAGTTCGAAATGCTTGCCCATTACTTCGCGGGCAACCGTGCGGGCTTCGGCGTACGAAACGTCGCCCAGCGACATTCGCGTGCCCGCCGGCGTGTCGGTTCTGCATCCGATGAGTGCGGTCGACGCCAAAACGGCCGTAAGAACGAAAATACTGTGTCGAAACATGATTGAAATCCTCTGGCCTCTTATTCTTCGTCGTCGTAAGAAGGCGTGTAGTTCGGTGATTCGTGGGTTATGTCGATGTTGTGCGGATGGGCCTCTCTGACCGAGGCGGCCGATACCCGCAGGAATTTGGCGTTGGTTCGCAACTGATCGATCGTTTGGGTGCCGCAGTGGTCCATTCCGCTTCTCAGCCCGCCAAGGAGCTGGTAGACGTAATCGCTGAGTTTGCCGCGGTAGGGCACTCGCCCCTGAACGCCTTCGGGCACCAGCTTGGTCCGATCGGTCTGGCCGGCCTGTTCGTACCGGTCGGCCGATCCGGCGAGCATGGCGTCCATGCTGCCCATTCCGCGGTAGACCTTGAACCGCCTGCCCTTGTAGATCACCAGATGTCCCGGCGACTCTTCGAGTCCGGCGAACAGGCTGCCCATCATGACTGTCGAGGCTCCCGCGGCGATCGCCTTGGTTATGTCGCCGCTGAGCCTTATCCCGCCGTCGGCGATCACCGGCACTCCCGCGGCGTCTCCGACCTTTGCCGTTTCGTAAACGGCCGTGATCTGAGGCACGCCGACGCCGGTGACCACTCGGGTGGTGCAGATCGCTCCGGGGCCGATTCCGACTCTAAGCCCGTCGGCTCCGGCGTCGATCAGGTCCCTGGCCGCATCGGCCGATGCTATATTGCCGGCGATAACGTCGATATCGTGGGCGGCTTTGATCTGCTTGACCGTCTCGGCGACGACGCGCTTGTGTCCGTGCGAGGTGTCTACGACGATTACGTCGACATCCTTGGCGATCAGCGCCTCGACGCGTTCGAAGTCCATCACGCCTACGGCTCCGCCCACGCGAAGGCGCCCGCGGGTGTCCTTGCAGCTAAGAGGGAACTGGCGGGTCTTGTCGATGTCGCGAATAGTTATCATGCCGGTAAGGCGGTAGTCGTCGTCGACCAGGAGGAGCTTCTCGACCTTCTTGTCCTTGAGGATCTCCTCGGCCTGGTCCAGCGACGTCTGCGGCGATGCGGTCACAAGATTCTGGTGCGTCATCACTTCCCGGATCGTCGAATGACTGGCCAGGAACTTCATGTCGCGGCGGGTCAGGATTCCGACGAGCTTCCTGTCGTCGTCGACAATAGGGATCCCGGAGATGCTGTGCTCGGCCATTACTTTTTCGGCTGTCGAGGTCGAATCGTCCGGCCCCATCGTGATCGGATCGGCGATAATGCCGTTCTCCGAGCGTTTCACCTTCTCGACCTCCAGCGACTGTGCGGCGATCGACAGGTTGCGGTGGATGATTCCCAGCCCGCCTTCCTGGGCCAGGGCGATCGCCAGCGCCGCTTCGGTCACCGTATCCATAGGCGATGAAACCAGCGGTATCTGCATGCGAATGTTTCTGGTGAGGTTGGTTGAGAGATCAATTTCATTCTGCCGCACCTCCGACAGTGCGGGCAAGAGAATTACGTCGTCGAAAGTGATCCCTTCTGAGATGATCTTGTCGTCCATGGCGTTGTTGGTCTGTTCTTGGTTATCAGTAATCCGTTATTGAAAAAAGAACAACTCACCGGGCCTGTGACCCGGGCAATTGTCCGCCGATGGTAAATTTAATCGTCTCTGCGCATTGACTGCAAGCAACCTTTGAAGAAAAATACGATTTATGGACTTGTTTGAACAGATGCGGCGGGATATGGACTCTCTGGCTGAAAGGAATCTGCTCCGATCTCCGGTTACGGTCGACTCGGCGTGCGGACCGGTTGCGAGCATAGGCGGGCGCGACGTGTTGTGCTTCTGCTCAAACGATTATCTCTCGCTTGCGAACCACCCGAGTGTCCGGGCCGCGGCGATCGAAGCGATCGAGAAGTGGGGCGTCGGCTCCGGCGCATCCCGCCTTGTCTGCGGCACAACGGCGATGCACGCGCGCCTGGAGAGGCGATTGGCGGAATTCAAGCGGACCGAAGACGCGGTAGTCACGTCGACCGGGTGGATGGCCAATCGCGTCGCTGTCCTCGCTTTGGCCCGCAAGGGGGACCTGATTCTCTGCGACAGGCTGAATCACGCCTCGATCCTGGACGCCTCGGCGTCGTCGGGAGCGACGGTGCGAACATATCTGCACTGCGATATCGGGCGTCTGGAGACGCTTCTGCGGCGTCATCGCGACTCGGCGAAGCGATGCCTGATCGTGACCGACTCGCTGTTTTCGATGGACGGCGACATAGCTCCGCTGGTCGAACTGGTCCGGCTCAAGGAGCAGTACGGCGCCCAACTGCTCATAGACGAAGCGCACGCAACGGGAGTGCTCGGCGCCGCTGGACGAGGGGCGGGCGAACTCCTGGGCGTTGAGGACGGCGTCGACGCCGCCGTAGGCACGCTGTCGAAAGCTCTCGGATCGATCGGCGGGTTTGTAGCGGGTCCAAAACCGCTCATAGACACTATTCGAAATACCGGCAGAGCTTACATTTACACGACGGCTCCGCCGGCGGCTGCCTGCGGGGCGGCCCTTGGCGCCCTGGAGCTGATATCCGATCAACCCCAACGCGCCGCCGGGCTGCTTGAGCGGGCCGGTGAGTTGCGAAAACGCCTGAAAGACGCCAGGCTGAACGTTCCCGACTCCGACGCGAATGCTCCCACGCCGATAATTCCGGTGATAATCGGCGATCCGGGCCGAGCTGCGGGCATTGCCGCCGAACTGCTGGAAAACGACATACTTCTTCCGGCGATCAGACCGCCGACTGTCCCGCCGGGCGGCTCACGATTGCGAATTAGTCTCTGCGCCGATCACACGCCGTCGCAGATCGATGCGCTTGTTGACTGCCTTGTCGATGCGGTGTGATGCTGGAAACGAACTGAGATGCGGATTGCGTCAAGAGGAGCAGGATGTTGGCGACTATCAAACATCCCTGGGACATTTCGCCGAAGCGTGCAATGGAGATTCAGCGGCGCCTTGCCGGGCTGATCAGCACTGACCCGCTGTGCGGCCCGGTTGGAACGGTGGCGGGAACGGATTGTGCGTTTCTCGATGCTGGTGGCAAGATTGCCGCCGTTGCGGTTCTGTGTGACGCCAATTCGATGGAAGTGTTGGAGTCGCGCAGTGTCATCCTGCCGTGCACGTTCCCATACATCCCCGGTCTTCTGAGTTTCCGCGAGGCTCCTGCGGTTATTGCGGCGATAGAGAAGCTCTCGGTCCGCCCGGATCTGCTGATGTGCGACGGACAGGGGATAGCCCACCCGCGAGGCCTGGGGCTGGCGTCTCACGTCGGGCTCCTGCTGGACTTGCCGTCGATCGGGGTCGCCAAGAGCCGCTTGTGCGGAAGCCACCGCGTCCCGGGCGCCAATCGCCGCTGCCGGACGCAACTGGCGCATAATGGAAGAGTCGTGGGCGCCGTCGTTCGAACGCGAACCGGCGTCAAGCCGCTCTGGATCTCGGTCGGACACCGCATGAGCCTACCTGATGCGATTGCCTGGACGCTTCGCTGCGGGCGCGGCGTGAGGCTGCCGGAGCCCACGCGAAGAGCCGACCAACTGGTGGGACGGATAGGTTCGAAAAGGTAATGCTTTGCAGCTTGCGTTGTCGAAGGCTATACTTTACCGTGACTTGGATGTGCTTAGCGTGTCGGCTTGTATTGGCGATTACCAATGAAATACCTTATGAGGCTTCATATTCTGTGGGCGGTTAGCTGCACGATCGGCTGCGCTACGCGCGGCAATATCGCGGACGACTTTCGCAGTGAAGATCCCAAGGTTAGAATCGCCGCTATTCGACGTGCGGGGCGTGACAAGCTTCAATCCGCCGCGCCGCACCTTGTCGAACGCCTGACCGACAGCGAGGCTGACGTTCGGATGTTCGCCATCGCCGCGCTCAAGGAGATAACGGGCCTGACGCACGGCTACCGCCACTTCGACAACGAAGAATTGCGATTCAAGGCGGTCGACCGCTGGCGGCAATGGCTGGTCGAAAGGAACGCCGAATCACCGAACAATCAGCCGGTAGAGGAAAGGAAAGCCGGATGACAGATCATTTTTCGTCTCCGACAATTGATATGGAATGGGTTGACCAGTCAGTGATAGTCCGCATAAGCGGCGACGTAGACGCCGTGCGCGCCGCTGCGGCGCAACAGCCGCTGCTGGAGTTGCTGGACAAGAGGCCCGCGAGGATCGTCGTGAGTTTCCAGGACGTTGGGTACATGGATTCGGCGGGGCTGGCCAGTTTCGTCAAACTGCTCAGCCGCGCCCGAAAACAGGGAGTGGACCTGAGACTCGCGTGCCTCAACGACATGCTCAGAGGCCTGTTTGAGATAACCAGACTCGATACGGTATTCCGCATATCCGAGACCGAGGAGGCCGCACTGGAGTGAGCGACACCGAGCCGGACAACGGACCGGTTGCGGTCCAACGCCTCGGAGCCCGAGTATTGGGCGTGCTCGGATATGTCGGAGGAATGTCTCTGTTGTTTTTCAGCGTGCTCGGCTCGGCTGCCGGCGGGCTGGCGTCCAGGCGGGGCGGATTCAGGTGGGCGGCGCTGGCGGCGCAAATGGTGCGCGTTGGAGTGCGTTCGCTGCCGATAGTCGTGCTCGTGCAACTGTTCATCGGGATGATACTGACCCTGCAACTGGCCCCAACGCTCGAGGACTACGGACAACTCGACAAGATCGCGACGGTTATCGGAATCGGCGGCTTTCGCATGTTGGGGCCGATCATAACCGCAGTCGTCCTCAGCGGGTTCGCCGGAGCGTCGATAGCCGCCGAGCTCGGCACCATGGTTGTCTCCGAAGAAATTGAAGCGATGCGTGCGATGGCGATGAACCCGGTGCGATTCCTCGTCGTCCCGCGGGTTGTCGCCACACTGATAATGCTCGTCATGCTGACTGTCGTCGCCGATCTTGTGATCTGCCTGGGCGGATTCCTGGCCTGCAGGTGGGCTCTGGGCCCCGACGCCTACTCGGCGTATTGGGCCACCGTCAGCAGGGAGACTTCGAATATCGATCTGGTTACGGGTCTGATCCAGGCCGGCGTCTTCGGGATACTGATCGGACTTATCGCCTGCTATGAAGGACTCAACGTGCGAGGCGGGGCCGAAGGCGTCGGCCGCGCGACTACTGCTACGGTCGTCTACTCGCTGATCGCCACCATCATATCGTCGGGAGTGTTCACCGTGGGATTCTACCTGTTTAACGTGTGATCGCCCGCGGCGAACGGAACTTACATGATTCAGTCGCAAGACAAATCCAAGCCGGTGATCAAAGTCGAGAATCTCACAAAGAGCTTCGGCGACACCGAGGTGCTGCGCGGGGTGAATCTGGAGGTCTACCCCGGCGAGACGATGGTGATAATGGGCGGGAGCGGCTGCGGGAAGAGCACGCTGCTGAGGCATATGATCGGATCGATCACTCCCGACAGCGGCGCGGTCACGATGTTCGGGCGCGACATCTGCAGCCTGCCGATGCGGGAGCTTGACGAAATACGAAAGCGGTTCGGCGTGCTGTTTCAGTCCGGTGCGCTGCTGAATTCGCTGACCGTCGGCGAGAACGTCGCGCTGCCTCTGAAGGAGCACCGGGATCTCGACGCGGCCACCATAGACATTATCGTGCGGATCAAGCTGAACCTCGTTTCGATGCGCCACGCGATCGACCGGATGCCTTCGGAGATTTCCGGCGGGATGAAGAAGCGCGCCGGACTGGCCAGGGCGATCGCACTGGACCCGGAAGTTCTGTTTTACGACGAACCGTCGGCCGGCCTGGACCCGGTGACCTCGACGCAAATAGATCAGCTCATGATGGACCTGTCGGGCAAGCTCGGCGTCACTACGCTGGTGGTCACCCACGAAATGGATTCGGCGTTCAGGATCGCCGACCGGATGTGCATGCTCGACGGCGGAGTTATCCTGAAAGTCGGGCCGCGGACCGAGTTCGAGGCCATCCGCGACGGAGAACCGACCGGCGACGAGACGACCGACCTCATCAGGCAGTTCCTCCGAGGCGACGCCGCCGGACCGCTGACGCGCAGGCAGGTCGGCGTCGAATTCGAAACGGACATACTCCAGGCCGGAGAAAGATAGACCCGCCCGATGCAATTGGCGGTTATGGAGCAGTGAAAATGGCGAGAAAACAACACAGTGAACTGACGGCCGGGATCTTCACCATCAGCGCGATCGTCCTGCTTGTCGGGATGGTGTTCTGGCTCGGGGCCGGCGACGTTTTCAAGCCCGCGGCGGCGAAGGCGTGGTTCTGGATCGATCAGAGCAGGGGACTCCAGGGCCTCCAGCCCGGAGCCCAGGTCAAGATAACCGATGTCGAAGTCGGCAGGATATCCGACGTTCGCCTGGATCCCGCGTCGCCGAGAACGTACTACGTGGTCGAACTGTTCGATGAGAATACGAAGATCTACTCCGACGCCAGGGCCAGCGTCAGCGCCGCGCTGGTTGGCGGCGGGGCTACGCTTCAGATTCTCGATTGCGGCGGGCGCGGCGCCGCCAGGCAGCCGGCCGACGAGAAACACCCCGCCCCGATCGAATTGGGGATGTTCGATAAGGCCAGGACCGTCGTCGAGAAGATCGACGAGAAATTCGACACTGCCTGGATGCAGATCACCGACCTGCTCGACACGCTGACCAGGGAGATGGACAAGAACGACGGCGGCTCGGCGATGAACAAAGTCCACGCTATGATGGATGTGTTGGAGCCCGCGCTGGCGAGCATCAAGAAGGAGATGGACGCCGACAACGAGCAGGCCGTAATCAGAAAGCTCCACGAAACGATGGACAGCCTCAGGGAGATCGCCGCCGCCGCGGAGCCTAGAATCCAGTCCATGCTCGATAAGATGGAGGGCATGATCGACGTAATCCGTCCGAAGATGGGAAAGATACTTGAGCACACCGAGAAATTCGTCGCCGGAGCCGAGGATTTTGTCGGCAAGCTGAATACGATTTCGAAGAAGGATATAGCAGAGACTATCAAAGCTATTCATGAGGTCGGCAACGAGGTGGTTAAGATCGGCGGAAGTCTCGGCGAGGTGCTGGACAGCGCCGGAAGTATGATCGCGACAAATCGGGATAATATCGACAAGATCATCGACAACATGGGGCAGGTCGCCGACAATCTGAAAACCGCCAGCAAGGAGATCCGCCGCAGCCCGTGGCGGCTGCTGCACCGGCCCAAGAAAGAGGAGGAGCGTTCGCGCAACATCCACGATGCGGCCCGCGCGTTTTCCAACGGCGCGGCGCAACTGGATCAGGCCCTGGCCAAGCTAAAGGGTCTGTCCGAGGCGAATCCAAGGGGCATACCAGCCAACGACCCGCAACTGAAGAAGATAACCGATCAGATCAAGGGCACGTTCGAAAAGTTCACCGACGCAGAAAAGGCGTTGTGGAAAGAACTGATCAAGTAGCGGAACAATGTCCGATACTCAACGCCCAATGTCCAACGCCCAAGACCCAAGTTTCAAGTGAACGTCAACGGCCAACCCCCTTGACCTCATGCCGTTGACGTAGGCCGTTCACTTGAGATTTGGACATTGGTAGTTGGACATTGAGCGTTGGCCTCCCCTTCACAGAAGTAAGAAAGCCGCCCCGGATCGTTATCCAATCCGGGGCGGCTTTGATTGTCATTTCGTCAAGGGGAGGCTAGTTGCCTTTGCGTCCTGCTACGCCCTTGGTGGCCTTGGTGACCTTCTTGGCCTTCTCCTTCGGCCGCAGCGAGCGGGTGGCGGCTCCGGCCTGCCACATTTCCGAATCGCCAATCGTCTTGAGCTCCTTGGTCAGGCGCGTCTTGTAGTCCGACGCTCCGCAGACCTTCAATACGCGCTTGCACTCGGCGCCCGAGGCTACTCGCTCGTAGAGATCCTTGAAGACCGGAAGGACGGCTTTCTTGAATTTGGGCTTCCAGTCCAGCGCTCCGCGCTGTGCGGTCGCCGAGCAGTTCATGTACATCCAGTCCATTCCGTTTTCGTCGACCAGTCGGATAAGGCTCTGGGTCAGCTCTTCGACGGTCTCGTTGAAGGCTTCCGACGGGCTGTGGCCGTTCTTGCGGAGGACCTGGTACTGGGCCTCCATGATCCCGGCCAGTGCGCCCATCAGTACGCCGCGCTCGCCGGTCAGATCGCTGTAAACTTCCTTCTCGAACGTGGTGGGGAACAGGTATCCGCTGCCGACTGCGATGCCCAGGGCGATGCAGCGCTGGCGGGCCTTGCCGGTGAAGTCCTGCTCAACGGCGAAGCTGGAGTTGATTCCCGCTCCGGACAGGAAGTTGCGGCGAACGGAAGTTCCCGAGCCCTTGGGGGCGACCATGATCACGTCGACGTCTTCGGGCGGTATTACGCCGGTCTGGTCCTTGTAAACGATCGAGAAACCGTGCGAGAAGTACAGTGCGTCGCCGGGATTCAGGGCCTTCTTGATCGTCGGCCAGATCTGCTTCTGGGCCGCGTCGTTGACGAGCACCTGGATGACCGTCGCACGCTGGGCGGCTTCCTTGATGCTGAACAGAGTCTTGCCGGGCTTGAAACCGTCGGCAATCGCTCGGTCCCAGTCCTTCTTGTACTTCTTGGCCTGGCCGATGATAACGTTGAAACCGTTGTCCTTCATGTTCAGGGCCTGGGCCGGTCCCTGTACGCCGTAACCGATAACCGCGATGGTCTCGTTCTTCAGAACGCGACGAGCGCGCGACATCGGGAATTCCTTACGCATGACAACATCTTCTTTAACGCCGCCGAAATCTATAAGCGCCATGAGGTATCTCCTTGCTTTCTGGCATTATGGCGATTCGTTGACTTTATTGGAACCGCACAATTTACACACGAAACGGCGCCGGGTCAAGGGTTTGTCGTTGGGGTTCGCCTCTGCGTCTTGACTTTCGGCGCGATTTTGGTGAAAGTCGCCGCCGGAACGTACTTCTATCAATGCTGCAAGCGCAGCCGGGAAATCGATCATGAGCGACGCCGACAACACGCAGGGACACTTCGCACACAGTAAGCGGCTGGGTACTCTCGGCATGCACGATTCAATCAGGCGTCCGATCAAGGTTGTGTTTCTGGGCGCGGGCAGCGGGTTCCTTGAGCAACTGTTCATCGACATACTGAGTATCCCCGGAGCCGACTGCGGCCAGATCGCGCTGGTCGACATCGACGCCGAACGTCTGGACCTTGCCGAGAAACTCTGCCGCCGAATCGTCGAACTCAAGAGCGCCGGCTGGACGGTGTCCGCCTCGACCGACCGCCGCGAGCTGCTGGGCGGTGCCGACTACATCATTAACTGCATCGAAGTCAGCGGCGTCGACTGCGTTCGATTCGACAACGACATTCCCGCCCGCTACGGAGTCGACCAGTGCATCGGCGACACGATAGGCCCCGGCGGACTGTTCAAGGCGCTGCGGACTGTGCCGGTCTTTCTCGACGTTCTGGAGGATGTCGAGGCGATCTGCCCCGAGGCCTGGGTGCTGAACTACACCAACCCGATGAGCATAATGTGCCTGGCCGCGGCGATGGCGTCGGATGCTAATGTCGTGGGGCTGTGCCACAGCGTGCAGGGCTCCAGCCGCCGACTGGCGGAGTACTGCCGCGTTCCGTACGATCAACTGAAATGGAGCTGCGGCGGGATAAATCACATGGCCTGGTTCACCGAACTGTCCCACGACGGGCGCGACCTGTACCCCGATCTGATCGCGAAGGTCCAGGCCGACGCCGACCTGTGGGAAAGGGACCCGGTGCGGTTCGACATGATGATCCACTTCGGCGCCTTTGTAACCGAGTCCAGCGGGCACTGCAGCGAATATGTGCCGTACTATCGCAAACGCCCCGAGCTTATCGAAAAGTACTGCCGCGACGAATACCTCGGCGGCAGCGGATTCTACGCCGACCAGTGGCCCGGCTGGCGAACCGCCAGCGACGTTCGACGCCGGGACATTCTGTCCGGTAGCGTCGAGATCAAGGCCGATCGGAGCGTCGAATACGCCTCGCGGATAATCGAGGCGATGGAGACCAACCGGCCGGTGGTGATCCACGGGAGCGTGCCGAACGGCGGGCTGATCGAGAATTTGCCGTCTGACGGCGTGGTTGAAGTTGCCTGCCTGGCCGATCGTAACGGGATAACGCCGACGAGTTTCGGCCTCCTGCGGCCGCAACTGGCGGGCCTGTGCCGCTCGAACATGGGCATGTACGAATTGGCGGCGATCGCCTGCGTGGAAAAATCGCGCGCCGCGGCCGAGCAGGCATTGATGCTCGATCCGCTGACCGCGGCGGTATGCAGCCCGGCGGAGATCAGAAAAATGACCGCCGAACTGTTCGAGGCCCAAGCCGAGTTCCTACCTGGCTTCTAGTTTCTCTGTCAGCGGTTTGCCGCTTCCTGTCGCCCGCCCGGTCGTGTCCAGTTCGAACTTGCGCTTTGCGCGAGTGAGGGTTACTTCAAATGACTTGCCCGCGGTCTTGACGACATGCCGCCCGAAATACGCAGGCACCTCGCAGCGTCCGGTCTTGTCGGCCTTTCGGCTCCAACGCGTCCACCAGGTCTCGTAGATGAGTTTGCGATAGGCCTTGGCGGCCGGCGTCGGCGAAAAGTCGCGCTTCCACAGCGCCGCTTTCGGGCGCCAGTGGCGTCCTTCCCAGAATCCCCACATCAGTATCCCCTCGACGCTGGGGTGGGCGAAGCATGTGCGGTAGAATGCGACAAGGTCGGCGGCCTTGGCCTTCTCGTCGGATGTATTGATGTCAAACTCGGTTACCTTGATCGGCAGCTTGAATTTCGCCAGCGAATCGAGAGTCTTCCTGACGTGCGGGATGTTGATCCGCCTGTTGAAATGTCCCTGCACGCCGATACCGCCGACGGGCGCCCCGGCCGCCATGAGCTTTTCGATATGCTTGACGTACTTCCCGCCGTCGCGCCCGCTTACGATGTTGTAGTCGTTGACGTACAGGATCGCCTTGGGGTCAGCCTTGCGAGCCCAGTGAAACATCTTGACGCGTATCTCCGGCCCCAGCCGATCGGCGTAGTACCGCACGTGGATCATCTCGTTGTTCACGTCCCACTCGCCGACCTTGCCGCGATACCGCTTCAGAAGCCTCTCGCTGCGCAGCTTCATCGCCGCCAGGAGCTGCTTGTCGTCAAGAGCCTTGACCCACGCCTGGACGTACCGCGGGCTGGCCCAGAAGATGCAGTGACCTCGCAGGGGCAAGTTGTTGGCTCGGCACCATGCGACCATCCTGTCGGCGTCGGAGTAGTTCGGCGGGCCGGCCTTTCGCTGCGTGCAGCACCACTTCATCGCGTTCTCACATACCGCCGAGTTGAAGTTGTTCTTGAGGATCTCCAGGTACTTTTTCGATTCCGGACCGGAGGCGTCGCGGAACATGGTGCGGGCGATCGCGGTCCCGAACTGGAACTCATGCGACTTCTGCGTGACGCTGACCCCGGCGCCGGGTTTCGTGAGAACAACGATCGTTCCCATTCGGTGTTTGGCGATCGCCGCGTCGGTCGCGTCGGCCCGGGGTGCGGCGCCCATCGCTGCAGACACCAGTAGTCCAATCAACAGCAGCATCGACAGGATTCGCGAAGCGTATCTCATTTCGAAAGCTCCTTTCTTCAAACGCCATTGTATCCGGCTGCGGTCCCAACACAAGCACGCTCCATGCCTTGGCGACCGCTTGCACGCCGCCGGCGGGGCGATGCAATAATGGCAAACTCATTCTCGGTCTTGACCAGAAGGGGGGACTGGTGTTGTTCGAGGCCAACCCCGGAAAATTTGTTCTTGCAGCTCGCAGGAAGGCGGCCCAGCAGGACACCTGGGCTCATATTGCAGTAGCTGGCGATCAATTGCTCATTCGAGAGCTGAAAGCTATTTCGTGTTGGAAATGGGCGGCTCCGAGAAAGCCATAGGGTCGGCGCAGTCCGGCTTATCACTGACGAGTGCTCGTCGCCGGTGACTTCGAACTCCCGCCATCCCCGACCGGGAGGTTTCATTTCAGCAATGAGTCGGAGTCAAAGGCCCGGTCCAGCGAGTTCTCGCTTCTGGTCGCGTATTCGGCGGTAACAATCGGCGTCCTGTCAGCCGAGAGAGGCATGGTGATTCAGATCGCTGCGACAGCGATCTTTGTCATATCGACTTGCCGGACTGTCCTGAAACATCCCACGCCAATTTCGGGAAAAGCCGCCCTCGGCCAGGATTAGTGCGACGGACACGGCTCGCCGAAGGCAGGATTTACCACGGGAATCGCACGCCGGTGATCTCGGTCGAATCCTATGACCATATGAGCATCTTCGCACCGACCAGCGCCAGGAACACTCCGATGAAGATGCGGAAAAACTGCTGCGGAATTCTGTTGAGGAACTTCTTGGCCAGATAGGCTCCCGCCAATGATATTGGGATGCTCAGGGCCAGCGCCGCCAGCAGGCTGCTCTCCAGCCTTGTTCCTCCCCAGAGGTATCGCGAGACCCGTGTTACGTCGATGAACAGGGCGATCAGACCGGATGTGAAGATGTAGACCTCTTTTGGCAGATTGTAGGCGGTCAGGAAGGCTCCGCGAACCGCCCCGCCGACGCCGAAAAATCCGGCAAACAGCCCCGACAAGGCGCCTCCGCACATGGCCGCACCGTGAGTCTTGGGCAAGGCCCAATCGCGTTTGATGAACAGGTACGCCACATAGAGGATAAGGAATCCCCCCAGGAGCCTCTTGAGCGGAAGCGACTGGGCGTGAAGCGACAGCGACGCCCCGGCGAAGCTGGCCACGACGCCCGGCAGGCCGAAGGCCAGGACCAGCTTCCAGTCGAAACCGCTCTTGAAGAGCAGGACTTTCCACAGATTGCCGCACAGGTGCACTACGCCGACAAACAGGAGTGCCACCGGCGGGGGCAGGAACAGGGCCATCACGGGAATCATCACAGTGGACGTCCCGAATCCCGTTGCTGTTCCGATCCCTGACGCCACGAGCGTAAGGATGCAAAGCGCGCTCATCTCCAGCATGACTGACAGGTGCTCCGATTCCGCGTGACCGTGCGCCAGTGGCGCGGTGGCGAGAGTGAACGTTCGACACCGGCCCGGCGCTCCGCATCAGCCCTGTTGGTCGCCTGGTGCATCTGTGTTGGCCGGTCTCGCACGTTCGTTGAGACCCGGAGACCGTCCCCGAGCCGATCAGGGGCAGTATTGCACCCGATCCAAGCTCAGTCAAGGGCGCAGTTTACAAATATGCAATGACGGCAGGCAATCATATTTCTCTGGTCATCATGAGACGGTCGCTCATACAGGCCTTCACCAGCGCCGGTTTCAACAAGGAGATACCAGGCGTCTCTCGCCTCACCGCTGGAAATGAGTACAATTAACTGCACCTGATGAGTCGCTGATGTGCGTCGGGAGCGCCGCTTTGACACATCGCGGCTCGTGCTCGGTGGCGAAGCTGCTTCGCAGAGCAGCAGGCGAAGGCCGTTTGCCTATAGAATCCTGACTTTGCGTTTGCCCTGGTGATTACGGAAGGAAGAGTTATGCAGAAACGGCGTGAATTCTTGAAGTCGATTGGCGTTGCCGGGGCGGTGCTGGTCGCCGGGCGGGCGTCCGGCGGCTCGGACAAGGGCGCCGGTCGTCCGAATGTGCTGCTGCTGTTCAGCGATCAGCATAAAGCAGACGTGATGGGATGCGCCGGAAACGGAATTGTGCGCACGCCGCACCTGGACCAACTGGCCGCTCAGGGCGTGAGGTTCTCGCGGGCGTATTGTCCCGACGGCGTTTGCGTTCCGTCGCGCACCGCAATGTTCACCGGGCTCTACCCGCGAACGACCGGTGTCCTGCATAACAGCGACGCGCCTCCCGACGCGGACAAGCTGCTGCCGCTGCACAAGTTGTTGCGGGCGGCGGGTTACCGGACCGGGGCGTTCGGCAAGATGCACCTGCCCCGCGGCCTGCGGGAGGGCGGTTGGGACAGCTCGGCGACCACGATATCGCCGAAGCAGGACCCGTCCGACGAGAACTACTACGACTGGATCCGCAGGCGGGGGCAGTACGATTCGCACATTCGGGACTTCACCGGCTCCCGCTCGGCCTCACTGATGTCGCAACTGTCGCGGACCAAGCCGGAGAATCGAACCACCGCATACGCCGCCGGCAAAACTATCGATTTTCTGCGGAAGTCCAAACAGGCCGGCAAACCGTTCTTCTGCTGGTGTTCGTTCATTTATCCCCATCAGCCGTACACGCCGCTGCGGCGATGGGCCGAGCTTTACGACGTCGACAAGATCAAACTGCCGGCGAATCTGGAAGAGCCGGCCGAGAATCTTCCCCCATCGCTGCGGAACTGGCGGAAGAAGACCGCGCCGCCCTGGAACTGCGGGACTGCGGCGAAGGATCATTCGATCTACCGCCGCTACGTTGCGTACTACTACGCGCTGGTAAGCGAGATTGACCACCATATCGGGGCTGTGCTTGCCGAGTTGGAACGCCTCGGACTCGACGAAAACACGATTGTAATCTACGCCTCGGACCACGGAGACTTCGTAGCCGGCCATGGAATGGTCGAGAAGTGCGCCGTCGGGCACAACGTGTACGAAGACACGCTCCGCGTACCGCTGATTATCCGCTGGGCGGGCAAGTTCAAGGGCGGCGCCGTGAGGGACGACCTGGTGAGTCTGCTGGATCTGTATCCTACGGTCCTGGAGCTTACCGGAGTCAATCGTCCCGACGGCGCCCGCAAGCTCGACGGGATGAGTCTGACTCCCGCGTTGAAAGCCGGCAAGCCGCTCGGCAGGGAGTATGTGGTCTCTGAGAACTGGTCGCAGACTACGGTGATCGGGCGCCGTTACAAGCTGGGCGTCTGGCAGGCCCCGGGCAGGCGATACGCACGCTGGGATTTCCGTAAACACGGCGACATGCTCTTCGACAGGCGAACCGATCCGCTGGAGACGAGAAGCCTGTGCGGCAAGCCGGCCGTCGCCGAGCAGGAAAAGGCCATGCGGGCTTTCCTGGCCCGCTGGCTGGACACTGTCGACCCGACCGGACGCCGGCGCATCGCCAACCTGCCCCCGATCGTCAAGAAGAAGAGACCGCCGCGAAAAACCAGGCGGTGATTCGGGGCGGCTGCCTCATCAGCGGTAGTCCTTTCCGTTGAGGCTGCGAAGGACCGATGTCTGCCACTGCTGGACAGCGGCCTTCATTTTCTTCACGCGTCCGGTGTGTTGGGCCGCGGTGTCCGTCGCCTCGTTCGGATCGGATTCGAGGTTGTACAACTCGACCTTGCTCCCGCCTCGACAATGGAGTTTCCAGGGCCAGTCGAGCCAGGCGGCGTGTCCGGGGAATGCGTCTTCGGGCCACGTTTTCTTGATTTCCGCCGCGTCGAGGTCCAGGCGTTTGGCGTCGCCGATCTCTTCGCCCCGTTTCTGGGCCTCCAGCAGGGCGCCCATGATCCTGTGGCTCCAGGTCGATCGGCCGCGAAACAGGGGACTCCAGAACCCCATCGGCTTGCTGCGCGATTTCATCGTTCCGTCGATGACTCCGGCGATGCTGATCCCGTCGAGGGGGCGCTGGTGGGGGAGTTTGGTTCCGGTCAACTCCAGCAGCGTGGGGAATATGTCCGAGGTGAAGCACGGCACGTTGCTGGTGCGGGGTTTGGCGATTCGGGCGGGCCATTCGACGATCGCCGGCACTCGCAGGCCGCCTTCGTAAATCGAGCCCTTCCTGCCGCGCCCGCCGCTGCTGGCGTTTACAAGGCCGCCGTTATCGCTGTTGTACCAGAGGATCGTGTTGTCGGCGACGCCGAGCTTCCTGATCGCATTTCGCAGTTTTCCGAACGCCCGGTCCATCGCGGTGATCTCGGCGTAGTAGCCGCTGTTGGGCTTTCCCTTGTAGAGGGCCAGGTCCTCGGCCGACGCCACGTGCGGGTCGTGTGGGGCCGCGAACCAGACCACCGCCAGGAACGGGGCGTCGGATTCTGTCTGCTGACCTATGAACTTGATCGCCTCGTCGACGGTGATCTGCGAACTCTCGCCTCTGCATCTTACGGCGATTCCGTTGCTGCTCATGACCGGATCGTTGTCGAAGAAGTTAGGAGCCGACAGCCAGCGATCGAACCCGAACTTCCCCGGATTCACGGGGCTGGATTTCTGCATCGACCCGACGTGGAATTTTCCGAAATGCCCTGTCTTGTAGCCGGCCTTCTTCAGGGCTGCGGCGATGGTGATCTCCTGGGGCCGCATCGACAGCCCGTGACTCAGGACGTTCGAACGATGCGGGTGTCGCCCGGTCAGGACGCTGGCTCGTGTCGGCGAGCAGATCGGAGCGGCGGCGTAGAAGCGATCCAGTCGAAGCGAGACTCTCGCCATCGCGTCGAAGTTCGGCGTCTTGACGTACGGATGGTTGTAGTATCCCATGTCGCCCCAACCCTGATCGTCGGCCATGACCAGGACTATGTTGGGCCTGCGTTTCTTATCGGCTCCGGACGCAAATCTCTTGCCGAAACAGAGTCCTCCGGCGGTCAGCAATGTCGTATTCAGGAAAGTGCGTCGATTCATTCTCCGCGTCTCCGATGGTTTGACGGGTGTATTGTCGCGGCGCCCGGCTTGACGGTTCGGCTGTTCCTGGCACCCGAAAAGACGAAAAACGACGCGAAAACGTGCGGAAACAGTGTAATTCCGCATCTTTTTGGTCGATAATTCAATTCAAGGCTCCGTGCTGGTCGCCTGGGTCGTTTTTCGCCGCCGGCGTCAGCGATTGAAAAAGCTTGACGCGCGGCGGCTTGAGGATGTTAGTATAGTACAATTGTCCCTCGAAGAACACCAAGGAAGAATCCCCATGGAAAGGACCGAACCATGCTGAACAGGATTATATCCGCAACCCTCGCGGTTGTCTGCTTATCGGCCGCCTACGCCGCGGCCGCCCCGGTTACCGGGAAGTACGTCCACGTAGTCATCCCCGACAAGGGCCGCACGCTGTCGCTGGCGGAAGTCCAGGTCTTCAGCGGCGGCAAGAACGTCGCCCTGAAAAAGAAGACCACGCAGACCAACATCGGCTCCGGCGGAGCCCCCGCCCGCGCGGTGGATGGAAATACTGACGGGAATTGGCGCAGCGGTTCGGTGACTCACAGCACTGAAGGCACGGACAACCCCGCGTGGGAAGTGGATCTCGGCAAGTCCGTTTCGATCGAGAAGATCTCGATATGGAACCGCGATGATTTCGAGTACAGACTCTACGGCGTTCGTGTCATGATCCTCGACGCCAAGCGCAAAGTCGTCTGGTCAGCCGACGTGGCCAAGCCCGGCTCCGGAGCGACGAACTTCACGATAAGCGGTCTTAAGAAGGGCAAGCTGGTCGGCACGAAAATCGCGAAGATCAAGCATCGCGGCGGTGCTGGCAAGAGCGGCGGTCGGCGTCGCGGACGTCCGGCCGCGCCGGGAAAACCCGCCTACGGAACAGCCGAATCGCTTCGCATGGCGATCGAGGACCTGATCAAGACGTTCGGCGCGAAGTATCCCAGGGGCGCGACGTACCTGGCGAAGCTGAACGCACTCGAAGCACAGATCAAGGAGGGCAAGGGCGCCGAGGAGTTCGAGGCCCTTCGCCGCGAGGCGCTGCTGGCCAATCCGCTGCTGGACTTCGACAAGATCCTGCTGGTCCGCCGCAAGGGCGCGGCGCTGCCGGCCAACTGGCAGGGCAACACCAGCATTAAGAAGACCGGTTACACCAACGACATCGCCGTGCTGACCGGCCTGGACAACGGCAAGCTTTCGACGCTCTACGCGCCTCAAAACGGCGAATACGTCGGCGAGACCGACCTGAATTTCGATGCTGACAAGATCCTCTTCTCGTCGATCTGCACCAACGGCACCTGGGGCGTATTCGAAATCAAGGCCGACGGAACGGGCCTCCGGCAGGTCTCGCCGGACATGGGCAGGGATATCGACAGCTACGATCCGGTTTACCTGCCCAGCGGGGATGTTATCTTCAACTCGACCACCGGCTACACCGGCGTTCCGTGCGTGGGCGGTCGGGATCACGTGGCCAACCTGCACATCATGAAGCCCGACGGCTCGGCGGTGCGGCGTCTCTGTTTCGAGCAGGATGGAAACTGGTACCCGGTGATGATGCCCAACGGACGCGTGATGTACCTGCGCTGGGAGTACACCGACTCGGCCCACTATTTCAGCCGCGTCCTGATGCACATGAATCCCGACGGCACCGACCAGAAGGCTTACTACGGAAGCAACTCGTACTGGCCGAACTCGCTGTTCTACACGCGTCCGATTCCGGGTTCGAATACGAAGTTCGTCGGCATCGTCAGCGGGCACCACGGCGTCAGGAGAGCCGGTCCGCTGGTCCTGTTCGACACGACCAGAGGCCGGCACGAGGCCGACGGCGCCGTTCAGATAATCGGCAAACGCGGACAGAAGGTCGAGCCGCTGGTGGTCGACAATCTCGCCAGCCGATACAGCCCCCATTTTCTGCACCCGTTCCCGCTGAGCGACAAGTACTTCCTTACCTCGGCGAACCTGGGCGGATGGAACCTGTTCCTCGTTGACGTGTTCGACAACATGCTTCTGCTGAAGAAGGACGAAGGCGGACAGTACCTCTTCGAGCCGGTCCCGCTGCGCAAGACGACTCGCCCGCCGGTCCATCCCGACCGCACTATCCCCGGGGCGAAAGAAGCCACGGTCATAATGAGCGACGTGTACTTCGGTCCGGGACTGAAGGGCGTTCCGCACGGATCGGTCAAGAAGCTCCGTGTCTACAAGTACGAATACGGCCCGCGGAACAAGGGCGGTCACTACGCGATGGGCATGGAGGCCGGCTGGGACGCGCACATCATCCTCGGCACGGTCGACGTCGAGGCCGACGGCTCGTCGACCTTCCAGATCCCGGCCAACACCCCGATCTCGCTGCAGCCGCTTGACGCCGAAGGCAAGGCTCTGCAACTCATGCGCAGTTGGCTGGTCGGAATGCCCGGCGAGAGGCTCGCCTGCATAGGATGCCATGAGGACCAGAACTCCGCTCCTACGACCAGGATGACGCTGTCCAGCCGCAAGCCGCCCAAGAAGATCAAGCCGTGGTACGGACCGGCGCGCGGATTCAGTTTCCAGCGAGAAGTCCAGCCGGTGCTCGACAAGTTCTGCGTCGGCTGCCACAGCGGACAGCCCCGCAAGGACGGCAAGAAGATCCCCGACTTCCATGAGCCGCGGATCGCCCACACCAACCTGCACCCCTACGTGCGGCGCAACGGACCCGAAGGCGACTACCACCTGCTGACGCCGCTTGAGTTCCACGCCGACACCAGCGAACTGGTCCAGATGTTCCAGAAGGGCCACAACAACGTCAAGCTCGACGCCGAGGCCTGGGACCGGATCATAACCTGGATCGACCTGAACGCGCCGCGGCACGGCACCTGGACCGAGGCCGGAGCCAACAAGACTATCCTGGCCCGACGCCTGGAGCTGCGGAAGATCTACGCCAGCGTCGACACGAACCCCGAGTTCATCCACAATCCGTATACGAAGACGAACAAGTTCATCAAGCCGCTTCCGCTGAAACTTGTCTCGGCGAAGCCCGGCGTGAGCGGCTGGCCCTTCGATCAGGCTGCGGCCAAGGCCAAACAGGGCTCAAACGCTTCGATTGAACTTGACCTCGGCGGCGAGATGAAGATGAAGCTGGTCAAGATCCCCGCCGGCTCGTTCGCCATGGGCTCCAACAGCGAAACGCCGGTTGAAAGGCCGATGGCCAAAGTCACCATCGTCAAGCCGTTCTACATGGGCGCCACGGAAGTCACGCTTGGTCAGTACAAGAAGTTCGACCCGAAATACCAAAACGGCGTCTACGACATGCACTACAAGGACCAGGTCAAACGCGGTTACTACATGGACACCTCGGACGATTTCCCGGTGATCCGCGTTCCGTGGAAAAAGGCGATGGAATACTGCGCCTGGCTGTCGAAGAAGACCGGCAGGAAGGTCACGCTGCCGACTGAAGCACAGTGGGAGTGGGCCTGCCGCGCCGGATCGGATTCGATGCTGTCGTTCGGCGACAAGGACACCGACTTCGGGAAGTTCGCCAACCTGGCCGACGTGACAGTCAAGGAGATGGCGGTCCGCGGCGTCAATCCCAAGCCGATCCGCAACCCCAAGCCCGACGTTGACTACGAGCTGAAGGACGCCCGCTTCAACGACGGCGTGCTGCACCTGGCCGACGTGGGTAAATACGAGCCCAACGCCTGGGGCCTGCACGACATGCACGGAAACGTGGCCGAGTGGACACGCTCGCAGTACAAGGCGTATCCCTACAGCGATTCGGACGGACGCAACTCGGTTACCGCTTCGGGCAAGAGAGTCGTCCGCGGCGGATCGTGGCACGACAGGCAGCATCGCTCCAGTTCGTCGTTCCGACTGGGCTATCCCGACTGGCAGAAGGTCTACCACGTCGGCTTCCGCGTGATCGTGGAGTAACGCCGATCGATTCGTACCAATATGCGTTATCGCGCGGGCAAAACGCTGCGGCTGAAGAACTCCCGTGAAATCTCGCGGATGTTCAGGGAGGGCTTCCGCGCGCGGGACCGCCGATTGACGCTCATAGCCTCACCGCGGGATGCGGGTCCGGAGACCCCGTCCCGCGTCGCCGCGGCGGTGTCGTCCAGGCATGGCCGGGCCGTGGCGAGGAATCGAGTAAAACGACTTTGCAGAGAGGCGTTCCGCACGAGCAGGGACCGCCTGCCTGCGGGGTGGGATTTCGTGATGATGCCGCGGCCGGGAGCAGATCTTACGCTGACGGGGCTGACCGATTCCCTGATCGCTCTGGCGGCCAAGGTTGTCGCCTCGGCCGACAGAAGCGTGGAAAACCGCGATGAGTGACGCCAAGACGTTGAACATAAGAACCGCCGGCCGCAAAGCGGTCGTCTGGGTCGTGCGATGTTACCAGGTGACCCTGTCGGGACTGATCGGACGCCAGTGCCGGTTCACGCCTACATGCAGCGAGTATTTCATCCAATCGGTCGAGACCTTCGGCGTCTTGCGGGGCGGGATGAAGGGCCTGTGGCGGATACTGCGATGCAATCCCTGGGGCTCCAGCGGCTACGACCCGGTCTGCAAACCTTCGGACCCAACGCACAAATGACCGACACTGCTCCGACAGATATGGCGATCTATCGCACGTCGATTCCGATGCGGCGCTTCGAACACGCCGCCGCTTCGCGCGCCCGGGCCGAGGCGATTGTAGTCTGCACGACGTGGCCCGGCGATCGGATCGGGTGGGGCGAGACGCTGCCGCGGGAGTATGTCACCGGCGAAACGCTCGAAGGCGTTGTCGCGGATCTGCGGGACACGATCCTTCCGGCGATGCGGAGCGGAGAGGATATCCCCTCCCAGGCCTCGGATGGTCGGCGTCTGACCGCCGCGGCTTGTGCGCTGGATATCGCCCGATACGACGCCTTGACCGACAAGCCGCCGACCGGCGGGATCGCGCCGCGGGTCTCGGGCGTGCTGGGCTCGGCCGATCCGGCGAAGACCGCCCGCAAGCTCAGACACATGCGCCTGTTCGGACTGAAGGATTTCAAACTCAAGCTCGGCTTCGACGCCGAGGTCGATAAGGAGAATCTCTCGGTAGTCGCCCGCAAACTCGCCAAAGGCGTCCGTGCAGGGAAGCTGACTTTGCGGGTCGACGTAAACGGCGGCTGGTCGCCCGACGAGACGCCCGAGCGGGTGGAGGAACTCGTGCAGCACGGCGTTTGCGTCGTCGAGCAGCCGACATATTGCCCCGCCGGCGAACTGGTCGAACTGGCCGCACGATGCGAGCTGCCGCTGATGGCTGACGAATCGCTGATCACGGGCGCCGACGCCGATACGCTTATCGCCGCCGGCGACAGGGTATGGTGGAACATACGCCTGTCGAAAAACGGCGGAATCTCCGCCGCTGTCAGATTAGCGGCCAGGGCCTTCCAGAGCGGAATCCCGTTTGTAGCCGGATGCATGGTCGGCGAATCGAGCATCCTGTCGGCCGCCCAACGGCGATTCCTCGCCGACACAGGTTGCGCTGCAAGGTTTGTAGAGGGCAATTACGGACGATTCCTGCTGGCCGACGATCTGACGGCCAAGTCACTGAGATTCGGATACGCAGGCCGATTGAAATCGCTTCCCGGCCCCGGCCTGGGCGTGCGAATCGATCAGAAAAAACTCGCCCGATACGCACGCATCGTCTGACCGAAAACGGCTAACGGCTCTTTACCACGGATAGCACCGCTCGTAACGGCTTGCGACAACGGCGTCTGAATTCGTTGTCGTTGAATTTCCGTGTCTTCCATGGCCAGAAGCCGTTGGCTTTTGCCGTAAGTATCGGTGCTATCGGTGCTATCGGTGGTAAGAAGCCGTCGCCGTTGGTCGTAGCAGTATGAAGTTCATGTCCCGCCAGCGATCATCTCGACTTGCGAAATTCTGGAATATCGAATATCATACGCCCCGCGCAGCGGGGGGTTCCCGGAAAAACGTATATAGCAGGAGTTATCATGAGCGATATCAGTAAAGGTAATGCAGTTATAGGTCAGTCCGGCGGACCGACGGCGGTGATAAATCAATCGCTGGTCGGAGCTGTCGAGGTCCTCAAGGACGCCGACGGCGTCGGACGAATCATGGGCGCCCGTCACGGCGTTGCGGGGATCGTGGCCGAGAATTTCGTCGATCTCAAGGACGTTGACGCCGCGACGCTCGAAGCGGTCGCCAACACTCCCGCCGCGGCCCTTGGCTCGAGCCGAGACAAGCCCGACGAAGCCTACTGCCGCAAGATCTTCGAAGTGTTCAAGAACAACGACGTCAAGTACTTCTTCTACATCGGCGGGAACGACTCGGCCGACGCGGCGCGGATCGTCAATGAAATGGCCGACGCCTCGAACTACGAACTGCGGACGTTCCACATTCCCAAGACGATCGACAACGACCTCCGCGTCACCGATCACTGTCCCGGCTACGGCTCGGCGGCGAAGTTCGTCGCGTCGGCGTTCATGGGCGACGATCGCGACTCGGCGGCCCTGCCGGGCATCAAGATCAACGTCGTGATGGGACGAGACGCCGGCTGGCTGACCGCCGCGTCGGTGCTGGGGAACACCGATCCGGTCGACGGGCCGCACCTGGTTTACGTGCCGGAAGTGGAGTTCTCGACCGACCAGTTCCTCCAGGACGTCAAGGAAATCTACGGGCGGCTCGGACGCTGCCAGATCGCCGTCTCCGAAGGCATCAAGGACAAGACCGGAACGTCGGTGACAGTCGGGCTGGCCGAAACGCTCGGGCACCGCGTCGAACGCGACAGCCACGGAAACGCCCAGTTGTCCGGCACCGGAGCACTTGGCGACTTCCTTTCGGACTTCCTCAAAGAGAACATGAAGAAGCCGCTCAAGGCGCTGCGCGTTCGGGCCGACACCTTCGGTTACCTCCAGCGCAGTTTCGCCGGATACGCCTCCGAGATTGACCGGGCCGAAGCACGCCAGTGCGGCCGCCGCGCTGCGCAGTACGCAATGAGCGGAGATCTGGACGGATCGGTCGCGATGAAACGCGTCGAAGGCGACGAGTACAAGATCGAATACGTGCGGGCCGAACTGAAGGACGTGGCCCGGGTGACCAAGGAACTGCCGCGAGAGTTCATCAACGAACGCGGCAACGGCATCACCGACGCATTTGTGGCATACGCAACGCCCCTGGTCGGCGAACTGCCGGTCCTCGGAAAACTATAGCGCGAATGTTGAAACAAGACGGTCGGCGGCAATACGCACATTGCCGCCGACCGTTCTTCTGTTGCTTACTGCCGTTGGCCCTTGTCGCTGAGGCTCGGCAGGGCCGTAATAAGGCAGCCCCGTCCCGTGAGGGCGGGGTTGGCTGGGCCTCCCGTCTTCGCGGCAGGGTCGCGACAGAGGTTTGCGAATTCATCAACCTCAACACGATGTTCATGATCCGCTTCCGCCGCCGGTCGTTCATTGCGTCAATATCAGGTTGTCAGCGGTCATTTCCGCGGGGATGTCGACTCCGAGCAGATGCAGCATCGTCGGGGCGATGTCGGCGAGTTTGCCGCGTTCCTTGAGATGCATGTCGCCGTCGTCTGCGCTTACCAGCACGAACTCCACGTCGCTGAGGGTGTGTGCGGTCGTCGTGGCTCCGGTTTCGGGATCGAGCATCTGTTCGCTGTTTCCGTGGTCGGCGGTTATCAGGGCCGTTCCGCCGCGGGCGAGAGCCGCGTCGACTACGCGTCCGGTGCATTCGTCGACGGTTTCGATCGCCTTGATCGCGGCCGACAGGACGCCGGTGTGACCGACCATGTCGCCGTTGGCGTAGTTGATGATTATCACGTCGTACGTGTCGTCGATCTGCTCGGCGCCGTCGAGAGTCTCCGGCGATTCGAGGTGGGCGACATCCATGTCGAGAGCCATCTTTCGCACAGCCGATATGCCGTTATTGATCGCACATTCGGCCAGTTCGGCGACCTCGTAGGCGCTCATCTCGGGCTTCTGATCTTCGGGTATCGTGATCGAGTCGACCTTGATGCGGTCCTCGAGATCGAACGGCGCCAGCAGCTTGCCGTTGAAGAAGCTGGTCACGTGCTTGAACTTCTGGAACTCGGCCAGCCTGAGTTGCCGCAGCCCGTTTCGCCCCAGGATGTCGCCAAGCAGGTTCGCCATGTTCATCGGAGAGATCAGCTCGTATGTGAACTCGTCGTAGTACCGCGTCATTCCGATGTAGGTCACGTCCGGCCTGGCGCCGCGGTGGAAATGATCGAAGTCGTCCTCGACGAACGCATTGGTCAACTGGATCGCGCGGTCCTGGCGGTAGTTGGTGTGGAAGACCACGTCGCCGGCTTCGATCAGCCCGGGGCACTTGCCGTCGGCGCCTACGATAAGCGTGGGGCGGATGAACTCGTCGGTCTCCAGCAGGCGGTCCTCCTCGTCGCTTCCGTGTCGCCGCTCCAGTTCGGCGTCGGCCCGCGCGTAGGCCTTTTCGATCGCTTCTCTGGCCGAGCCGGCGGTCAGCCCCGCGCCGTACATCATCGCGTTGTACGCGCATTCGGTGCGGCCCCAGTTGCCGGTGCGGTCCATCGAGTAGTATCGACCCATAACGCTGGCGACCTGTCCGACGCCGCACTCGGCGATCACTTCTTCGAGCTGCCCGAGATACGTAAGTGCGCTTCGCGGGGGGGTGTCTCGCCCGTCGCCGAAGAAATGGATGAAGACGTTTTCGACGCCTTCGCGGGCCAGGAATCCCAGCAGCGCGAACAGATGCTCCTGCATGGCGTGGACGCCCTGGTCCTGCACGAGCCCCATCAGGTGGAATTTTTTTCCAGTAGCCTTGCAGTGCTCTACGGCTTCAGTCAGTCGCGGGATCTTGAAAAGCTCGCCCGATTCGATCAGTTCGTCAACGCGGACGACTTCCTGCTTGACGATCCGCCCGGCGCCCATGTTCAGATGTCCGACTTCAGATGAGCCCTGCGACCCGGCCCGAACGCCTACGGCGGTGCCCGACGCTTGAAGCACGCAGTTGGGGTGCTCGGCCAGCAGTTTGTCCATTCGCGGCGTGTCGGCCTGCGTAACGGCGTTGCCCGGCGAATCCGGCGCGATTCCCCATCCGTCTCGTATTATCAAAACCAGCGGTTTGGCCATCGTGGGAGTTCCTTCAAGTTTCTGTCATGCGTTAAGCGACAGCAGGCCTGAAAGGCCCGCATCAAAGAGGCGCCAATGTACCCGAAAGAGCGCCGGAAGTCTAGACCTTAAACAAGCGTAGATGATGGGACTTTTTTTGCCTTGGGGCGAAAAAACACTCGAAAGCCCCCGCATTTTCCGGTCTATTGGACGTTACGAAAATTCCATGAACCCGGAAGCACGG